>JACCDG010859356.1_pt1 | contig 168101 bp, 162 predicted proteins | sample 7442471 | NCBI WGS metagenome assembly JACCDG01 (sample SAMN15323444, study PRJNA562643) | freshwater metagenome | isolation source: river surface water | place: USA:Blue River Watershed | collected 2017-08-17 | reverse complement strand
GAGGATAGATTAAAGATTACCTCTTCCTAAAAAACCAGGTTCCGAACCATTCGCTGGTAGTATTGACTTCATAGCCATTATTGTGACAAAATTCATCCACTGCAGGATTGACTCCGAATATTCCAACATATCCAACGGTTCCAAATATGTGTTTGTCCTTGCGATTTTCTAGAAAGTTAGGATCGTTGTACCAATCTATATCCAAATAATCATGTCCCATAACTAGTCCACCAGATTTTACTTTGGGATACCATAATTGCAAATCCTGCACAACATAATCGTAAGAATGGTTTGCATCGATATAAACAAAATCCAAGGAATTATCTGGAAAGATTTCAGCAGCTTTTTCTGATGTACAGCGAATCATAATTCCTCTGTCCTCCATTCCTTTGATGCTGTTCATCGCATCCAGATAAACTTTGTTTTCAAAATTTGCATGATTGCTAATGTCTATGTAATCATCTATGGGGTTCCAGACATCTATCATGTAAAGAGTGCCTTGCCATTCTTCCAAGATATGTTTTGAGAATGCACCTTGAAAAGTGCCTATCTCTGCTCCCTTGCCTCTGGGATAATCTTTGAGAAGCTTCCCTACGATTTCTCCTCTTTCAAAATTTACTTTTCCCATGTGTATTATACAAGAAAATACTCTTTAGTTACAATTGCTCCAGATAAAGGTTTAGTTTTTTATCGCAGGCAACAAAATCAGTCTTGCCATCAACAAAAATTTTCCATGCGTCTCTAGCATACGGGCCTATACCTGGTAATTTGTCAGGATTCCTTTCACCTGAATTCCAGGCTTTAGTAAAATCTATAATGCGTTTTGCTTTGATGTTTTGAAATCCACAGGGTTTAAGAATTGTGGAAATCTCATTCTGATCGTTATGATCAAAAGAATTTGGTGTGGGAAATCGTGCAAAGAGTTGGCGGATAACTGGTCTGACTTGCACGTTAGTAGTTTGATTGAGGAGAATGCATGCGATCATTATCTTCCATGGGTCTCCTAAATAATGAGTCTGAATCAAATCTATTTTTTCCACACACCAAATTTAAGAAACTTAATTAATTTAAAGAAATGACTCTCTTAGTTTCTTTTAGCTTGTCTTCAACCTCTTTGAAATTAATATAGAGGATTCCGTCTTCTACCTTAGCTTCCACCTTTTTAAGATCTATATTTCTGAGTCTATAGTCTCTGATGCTTTTGTTAATTTTTCTGGATTTGCCATTAATTTCCTTCTCACCTTGAATAGTTAGAAGGTTTTCGTTCTGATCAATTTCCACCGTCAGATCTTTTTTAGAGAATCCAGGAACGTCAAGCGTTAGAGTTCCGTTTTCCAAAGGGATTGGATTTCCTAGGAAAACATCCATGTCATTGTACAGATCTAAAAGTCTTGAAGCTGGTGATGAATAAAGTTTTAACATGATTATTGATTATATTCACCACTTATATGCAATAAAAATGCCCATCACAAAGAATGGGCATTTTAGTCATATCTATAAGGTTAAACAAGCAATCTTGTCGGGATTTTTTAAAAAATCCCGAAATCTTGTCACCCTTGATTTTTCAGCATTGCTTTTCTAAAATTCTTCCAGTCCATAACAGAACTAGAAAGGGATGGTTCATCTTTAGATTTTTTTCCTTTAGATTTTTTAGCAGCAGGAGTTCCAGCAGTCAAAGAGGGAAATTGATCTCCAGATCCAGCAGAGTCTCTAGTCGGGGCTTGTACTTCTCCCATACCAGAAACATTTGGAAGGGTTGCCATTGAACCTTCACTCTCGTAAATTTTAGAGACCTTATCCTTAAACACCCTGAAAGTACCACTATTGTTATTGAGAACATACCCAATGACTTCACCCCTGGAATTTCTAATTGAATCATTAATTGTTCCGCTTCTTCCGTCTAGAATATCTGCAATTTTTCCCAAATTTGGATCTTGCTGATATGAGGTCTTTTGAATGATTGTTTCGGATTGCGCTTTTTTGCCACAGCCGCAACCTTCGTTAACAGGTTTAGTTTGCATCTTTATCTCTTTTTTTCTTATGTAAAAATTCCCTATAGTCAGAAAGATTAGCAAGTCTTCTTGCTGCTTCTTTTGAGGAATTATACTGTGAATCTACATCCAATTTAAAAAATATTGGCTTGATCACTTTTTCATTAACTTCCTCTGGAATTCTTTTGTGCTTGGTTTCTGCGAAATCCTTAAGCTTAGCCATAGACATACTACCGGCTAATTTTTCGATTTCTTTTTTGTATTTTGGATTGAGATCCTTGGGATTGATCCCTTTTTTACCTCCGGATTTTTTCCAGAGCTTTACGCCGTATGCTTGGCCAAAAAGTCTTTGTTGAGTTCGGGAAAGAGCAGGCATAGTTTTTTATTACTATTTATCCTTTCCCTTCATCTTTTTTTCAGAATGCTGGTCTAAGGTCCAAATAAATCTCCTGTAGGCTTTTTTTACTGTCTTAAATCCAGTATCATTATCTGGAATTTTAACAGGACTGATTGGTGGTTCATAATTGGAGGTATCCGCTGCTCCACCTTCTTTTTTGTTTTCGTCTACAGGAGATTTTTGGTTTGTCATTGTTACTTGTCTTTTTCTTGCAACACCGATTCGATATTGGAAAGAGCAACCGAAGTCACTTCAAAATCCATAATATCGGATTTAAGGTGTTCCGTGATTCTAGCTTCTGCTTCGGTTACCCCCGTTGCCTCTACCAGCATCACTGTTTTGGTGATTTGTGGTTTTCCTTGCTTGTTGACCTCACCTGTGTCAAAAGTCACTTTACATTGATAATAAGCCATAATTTTGTTGTTTTATATATCAATTAAAGTAATAACATCCTCAGATGTTTCGGAAAAAGCAAGACTATAGGCCAAATTCAGATTTATCCGCGTTGAAGTTTTGCAGAATCTCAGTGGAGGTCAAACTGGTATTATAACAGTAAACTTTAGCTATTCTACCATTTAGCAAATTACCTCCATTGAAAGTAGCTACGTTAATTGTTCCTGATCCAGGATGAGCTCCTTTGTTTGCTGTGTATGTGCTATCAAGAACCCCGTTAATATAAAGCTTCATACCGTCCGTTGTATTGAAAGTCAAAGCAGCATAATACCATGTGTTTAAATTTAAAGTTGCAGTGGATGGATATGCGGTATAATCCCCCCAATTTGAATGACCGCAATATATTTTTTGGGTTGCTCCAGCTACCCCCATATACATAAAATGACCATCACCGCTGACAATATTATTGTCCTGATATCCATTTAAATAAAACCAAACCGATTTAGTATAAGAAGTTTGCGGAATAACACTCCCAGATCCCAGTCCATATTGACTAGATCCATTAAAAGTAAAATATGAGGGAGGTCCTGATGTGTATGAAGGGGAATTATATAATGTTACATTTTGTTGGGTTCCCGCCAGATCCACCCAGGTAGATCCAAATCCTGAATAGGAGGAAGGATCAGATGCATTTAATCTAAGAACCAAACCAGAAGTTACCAATGGTGAAGTGTAGGATGTCCAATACCCATTATTATTGAGCCACGTTTTAGCATCGGATCCGTTTGCAAAATTTTGGGGATTGTTTGAAACCACTCTAGCAATATATTCTGCCAGATCTATAAAAGATTCATCAGTGAAAAGACCGGTTCTATAAAAGCCAACAGAAGCTAAATTTCCCATTTCTGGGGTAGGCTGACTTTCATCAGGAACCTGACAGGCGATGACATATCCAAGGTCTTCGTCAGGTCCGTTCCACCATTCTAGTCCGGTAGATCCAAATCCGGAGGTGGGAAATCCGATTGCTAGATTTCCTACCTGATCGGTACCTGCTATAGCGGATCCCGTATTATATGCAAATGGTCTTGATGTAGACATGAGATAAAATTTACTTCTATATATTTTGAAAACAAAAAAACCAGCCCTAAGGCTGGTTTTGATAATCAAATATCTTCTTTGATATTACTGCTCTGTAGTGGATTTTTTAGCATTTTGAACGTCCAGACGAAGTTCTTGAGCTAATTTTTTTAATTCTTGACACTGGGTTCTAACTCTAGTTCCGGCAGACTTATTACCCTTATCAAAAAACTTATCCACGTTCTCTCTCATTGATTCTACAAGAGCAACTAATTTTTCGTAGTTTTCCATAAAAATGTTTATTATTTATACAAAATTAAAGGTTTTTTGTTTCATTAACCGAAAGACTTTTAGCAAATCTTTTCCCCAATTTAGTAAGGGTATAAAGATTTGGTCCTTCTTCTGAAACCAAACATTTAATTAATTGTTTATTTCTGGAGATCCATCTTCTGTCAACAGTGGCTCCATTTTCCCCTAAGGTAGAGGCAAATTCTAAAATTTCCTTTCTAGTTGCCTGCCCCTTTTCGTGTAGGAATTTAACAATTGAATTCTTCAATTCATTCTTAACACTCATAAACATTACGGGTGTTAATGACTCATTAATGAATTCACTATATTTTTTAAGATTACTCATGCGAGGTCTTAGTGTAAATTAATGATTTTTCTGAATTTCCTTCCTGGATTTTCCATCTTCCCTTAGACCAAGATTTAATTCTTGGGGAAATAAAATCAGAATATTCTTCCCTCTCCATATCAAGATTTTCTAAGATTTCATCATAAAACTTGGTAACCTTTGGATTTTTTTGTAGGTAATTGTCCATTGATTTCGTGATGATAAAAAATGCTTGGCTTAAAACCTCGTTAGAAAGAGAAAATGCTTCGTCCTCTCTAGATCTATATTCACTATCGTTTACTAAATAATCGTCCATGTCATCTGGATTCATGATCTCTAAATGAAGAACACCATAACTTTTCTCATTCTCTGAAATAACTCCAGACTTTGAAAATTTTCCTATTTTTAAGATCAAACCAACCTCTTCATCTCCCTCTCCAATCTTAAAGAAGTAATGCTGTGACTTTTCAACTTTTTCGTCTGCAAAATAGTCATTCCCGTAACCAGCATCTTCATTTACTTTGTTTGCAGGTTTAGGAAAGTGATCTCCAAATTTGTTTATGAATTTCATTCTTGTTTTATTTTATATATTCAAATTTAAAACCGAAAGGAAACAAAAAACCCCTGGAATCCAGGGGTTAAATTGTTTTAATTCTATTATTTGTCTGGCATGTATCTGTCAGTATATCTTTCCATATGTTTAATATACTCGATACCAGATTTTGTTATGTAAGGATGCTTAGAAAGTAATAAACTTACAAAAGCTGTTCCATATTCTGCAGAATCCAGTCTGATTGACCAATCTATTGCATTAGAGAATTGCATAGCAGTAAGTTTTCCATCAGGACTGATTTGTCTCGATTTATCAACTATAGCAGCTATCAAATAGTAAGATTTATCAGGCTTATATTGTCCACCTACCTTTTCTGGAAGTGGAGCATTTTCAGGATCGTCAAAAACTTTAACTACATCTTCCATCTTGGTGTTTTGTGATTCAGTATAGAATTCAACAAATGCTTGTGCAGGCTCTGGTCCCACGTTTCTAGAAAAGATATCAATCATATCTTGTTTAGAAATTGAGTTGGTTCCTTGTCTTCTGAGATAATCCATTTCAGAATAAAGAGCTTTTGAAGCATCGATCCAAGATCTAGGAGATGCAAATACAGATCCCTTTCTTTGTGTATTTAAAGTGTAGAAATAATCTTTCGAAAATTCCATGAATGCTATCAATTCAGGAAGTACAATTTCATTTGCAGTTTTGCCAAATGCTCCCTTTAGTTTTATAGGCGATGTCTTAACCCATTCAATCCATTCTTTAGGACTAGCAAGATAGTTTACTACCTCACAACGGTTAATAAGTGCTGAACCTAAATCGTTAATCTCTGCAGTGTCATCTTCCTTTCTATTTCCCGCTGCTACAATCAACCATTTGCTAGGAAGATTGTACTCGGTTCCAACTCTTCTTTGTTGAAGAAGTACCATCATTGCAGCAATAACAGGAGGATTTGCTCTGTTCATCTCGTCAAAGAAGATAATTCCACCAGGTCCGTCGGATTTTTCATTCTTTCCGTCTTCTCCTACCACTGTGATAGGTTCTCCATTGTCCAACGGAAGCCAAGACGGAGGATTGGATCTGGTTACTCCCTTTCCTAGTCTACTTAAAATTCCGATTCTTTTTTCTATGTCTTTTTCAGAGAAAAATTCTTTTGGAATATCATCCGTTGATGGAATACCTAAGAAGTCAGTAGGGTCCATAAATTGAAGGTCAACTGTTATAAGATCTATACAAAGCTGAGAAGCTACACTCGCAACTATTTCAGTTTTACCTATACCAGGAGCTCCATAAATAAAGATTGGCTTGTCGTAACCGCCTCTAACTAAACTATCAAATCTTTTAAGGATCAAATTTTTCAAAGCGTCACCCTTCATGTTTGTTATCCCAGCTTCTTTATCCGGATACTTCAACATTTCGATATCTCCATAATCTTTCATGGTTGCCTCATCAATCTCATAGTCTTCAAATGCTTGTGATTCAAATTTAACTCCGTAAGTGTCTTCTACTTGTTGTTCAACAGATTTACCTCCACCTCGTGCACAGCTATAATAATTTACCATTGGCTTTCCAGCTTTCACTGGTGCTTCAGTGGCGTTGGGAACTTTTTCTATTTCCCCACCTTTGATCTTGTTTACGAGATTTTTGATCCAGCTTCCAACTCCGGATATCATACTTTTCAATGAATAATCCTCGTTTACATATTGGTCAAATTTTTTAATGTTCGACATTTATTAATCTTATATTCTTTTTCTATATATCTTTCTAGTAAACTAGATCAGTTCTACTTCCAAAAGGAATTGCGACGTTTGGATCATTGTTTGGATAATCCTGATGAATTATAATCCACATCACTTTTTTATCGTATGTGCTAATTCCATACTGATTCGTTGATGGCCATCCCCCAGATGTTGGATAACCGTCAGTAAAGAAGATAACTGGCCCCATGTTTACTTTTCCTAATAGATTTTTTTCTATCCATTCGAAGGGTTCAAGGAATCTAGTTCCCCCTCCTCCATATGCTTTATTAACTTTGATATTATCCCCTCTTTCAACCTCTGTTACCGGTTCATATACCTTGGTATCAAAGAAAAGAACATAGGTTTTTGCTGGATTAAATTCTTCTATAATTGCATAGGCTTCATTAATGAATACCTCCAATTCTTTTTCTGAGATTGACCCGGATGTATCTACAATAAGGGTTAAAACTTGAAATCCTTCCTTAACTCTTTTAGTGCCCCATAAAACAGTTCCTCTACTTAGAAATCTCTTATTAGGTAAAAAATATTCTCTTTTAGCGGAATGTCCTGTAATAAATCTTTTTAAATCACCTTTCCAATCAACCTTACCCGCATTAAATTTATCAAAGGTTTTTTGCAACTCTGGGGGAAGTCCACCGGATCTTCTTGCCTTTTCTACCTCTCTTCTCCATTTTTCCTTTAATTCATCTATGTTTTCAGGCTCAACGTCAATTACCCTAGGTTTTTCACCAGGTTTGTCTCCTGCCTCACTTCCTCCTTCCCCATCTTCGTCATCCCAAGGATCTCCTAGATCAACAGGAAAATCGTCAATCCCAGGAGGTGGAGGTGGAGTTCCGGGAGGGGGAGGGGGAGGAGGTGGTTGTGGTTCAAATTTTACTGCTACCTTCCTTAAATCATTAATATCTATTTTCATGAAAATTTATTTTATTGATATAACCTTTCTTCCTGATTTTTTTTCTATCTCAGCTATAGCATCAGCTTCCGAGTAAGGGTCTACCATTGCTTCACCAGTATTGGGGTCTATTGATGTTATTTTTCCAAATCCTCCTCCTGCAATTTTTACGAAATCCCCTATTTTAGCTATGGGTCCAGAAGCCCCAGATTTACCAGAACCCCCTGATTTCTTTTTTGAAGCGGTAAAATCTGGCGGAGTAACCCCTCCATAATTCCATCCTTCCTCTGGGGGGAGCTGTACGTTATTTTCAATTATATGATCATAAATTTTTTCTGCTGACCATCCCTTATATTCTGGTTTTCCGTATGGATTTTCGGAAGTAGCTGGTCTAGTATTTAAACACCCGCTGGGCATTTTACCAAGACCATTTAAAAATATTTTAGCCTTTCTTACTTCGGGGCTTTGTGGATCTCCTGGAGGTATAGTAAAAGATTCCGGATCTATTAGTTGATTCAATGCATAATCAGCAGCTGCGTTCCAAGCTGTCGGATTTGCTTGCCTTCTAATAAAGTGAAAAAGAGCACAGTGCATGATCTCGTGACATATTACCCATCTAATTTCTTCCTCGGTTTGCTTCAATACAAAATCTGGATCGTAATATATCTTCAAACCATCGGTAGCCATAGTTTTGTATGGCAAATTTAAATCCTCGATAAATTCAAGAGACAGAGAAAACTTTCCAAAGAAAGTGTTAGACGATGCTATAAGTTTAATTTTGCAATCTACTATTTTATCATAGGCAGCTTTGCTTTTATCAGCGTTTTCAAAAATGTGTGATTTTTTACTGTCTTTAAGATTTGATAGCTTTCCCATTAATTTTTATTTTATATATCCAAATATAAAACAAACCAAAGGAAAAAAATAATGCGGGATCTCTATCTTGATTCGTAGCAGCGATGTAGTTCCTCCCAAAGTGAAGAAAGGGATTTAGGGACATGCTTTTTGAACTGCATGTAATCTTTGTCCTCTAAAGTTTTCATTACCTCTCTGGAAATAACCCACTCTGGGGAGGTTTGAATTTGAAAATCCTGAGGTAATTTTTTCCTTTTCTTAAGGGTACGACTTTGAATCAAATAATTGTCCAGTTTTTTAGATCCAACAGTTAAACTCTTGGGATTACACTTGTCTTTGATTTTTTCAATAGACGTGGAAAGTAAATCGTCAGGAACATAATTTACTGAGTGAATTAAATCTGACATTTCATCGGAAATTATCTTCATCATCTTGTTCATTGTCTCCCTATTGATGAAGCTCTTTGAGTTGTTAACTACCATTAAAGCAACAGGGTTTCCATTTACCTGATTTGCTTTCTTAATCATTTTAAGATGTCCATTATTAAATGGCTGGAACTTACCGATGATTATATTTACATTTTGAGCATCCGGATCTACAGCAGGATCAGAAATGGGGTCAGTTTGTCCTAAGGCAGTTTGCATTTTAAAAGCAATCTCAGGATCTATTTCTTTGATCTCATTTTCTTCCGGCTCCTGTGGTTCCTCATCTATCTCTTCTGGCTGTTCCATAGGTTCTTCTATTGGCTGTCCAATAATTTCATCACTAGGTTCGTCAGCGGGTTCTTCCATAGGTTCCTCTTCGAGATCTTCCTCGTCTTCTTCCTGTTCCTCATCAGGAACGAAAGATTTTTTAACTTTTCTAAACTCGTCGAAAGTTGGAATTAAAGATTCTGTTATTGATGGCTTTCTATTGAGATAATCAGAAATTTCTCTAACTAATAAATTGAATTGCTCTATAACGCCAGGGGTAAAAAACCCGCCGGATTTCTTTTTAATCTTTCTAAATGCTGATAGGATTAGTTTGAAAAGAGATTCATAGCTTTCGTCCTGAGCAATCAATTGCTTAGTTTGATCGTTATCAACTAAATCTAAATTGGATTCAAATCCATCCTGTTTCAAAAATTCGGGTTCTTGAAAATCCAGTCCCAAATATTTTTCCCCGTTGTCTTCTATGAAAGAATTGAAAACGGAAGAGATAAAAGAAATATACTTGTCTTGTGGATCTTCCCCAGTAAATTCAAAGGTCTCTATTCCTTTATCCAAAATATAGTTCATTACCTCCAAGAGGGTTATTCCGTAAATGTCACTTGGAAAATAACTAGCTTTCTTAACGTTATTTTGTCTTGTAATGTCTTCAAAAACAGGATCTATAATCTTTGCAGAAAATGACTCACCTGTCCCACTGATCGGTCCGAATCTAAAGACTACACCTTCTATGGGTTGGTCTAAATCATCATTAAGTAAAGTCTTATCTAAATCCGGATTTAAAGTTTTTACTAAATACTTAGCAAAACTCTGTGTTCCGTGGGATGTTTTTAAACCATCAAATGGGGAATTAACGAAATCATTAATTGATGCTTTTTGCTGATCTGATAATTTTCCTTGGAAAATAATAGGAGATCTTTCAATGTCTAATAGATCTGCCCAGTAATCCAATTCTTCTTTTTCAACAATAGTTCTTTCAACATCACCAAATTGATTTTTAACAATGATGTGAGTTAGGACGAGTCCATTTTTAGGTACCCTGTTATACGACAATAAAACTGGACCTTCATTTATAAAAAATTCCGTTCCAAATCTCCAACCCGGAGGAATTTCATTTTTTGTAAGATCAGGTAAACTCTGAACGTATGTGATGGGTCCATCATAGTAGTTCATTAAAACTCTATCAATTTTAGAAATGGGATTAATTTGATCTCTCTTATAAAAGAACATAGTTCCGTCTCCTATGCTTTTCTCGAAAGAGAAAGACATACCATTCAATTTTTCAGAAACGGTAACTTCATTTCCAAATAAATTGTCAATGAATTCTGCTCCTTGCTTCTTATAAACTTCACTTAGTTGTTTAATCCCTGCCATATATTAATTTAATACTATAACGTCTTTTCTTCCCATAGATGTAAAAACGAAAAACGGTCCTATTGTTACAGGATTCTTCAGTTTAACTTCCATATTTAGCATCAGCATTTCCAAAGATTTAACGAGTTGCTCTACCAGAATGCTAGATCTATAATTTAATTTTTTTCTTTTTACCTTTAATAGTTTTTTATAATAGACATCTATCGGAGGTTGTTTCTTTGCCTCACAGAAAATAGAAAATAAAGAATCCTCTATTTCAGCAACTTTTTCTTCCTCTACCAATAAATCCCAATCTCCTTCCTCGTTTTTTTCAATTCTTCCATCTTTACCCATTATCGTTAAAAAAGAGACTGCATCTTCACCTCTTCTAATACCCGCTACTCCGTCTCCAATATAATGTTCAATTATGGGATAAAGGATGTCTACAATCATTGAATTATTTTTTCTTGCCCCAAGGCTTTTCAGATTTAGTTACAATTCCGTGTTTTTCTTTATGCTCTTCCCAAGCTTTGCCTAGGTCATCCATAAATTTCTTTTGTGCTTTTTTGTCGCTTTTAAATTTTTCGTCAAAAGGACCAGAAACACCGTGCTTCTTGTAATAGCCTTTTGCAAAGGTTAGGTATTTATTAGTTTCATCTAATTTAGAAATAACCTTGGCTTTTTCTATTTTAAGGCTCTCTTGAATTTGAGTTATTTTTTTCATGTTTTTTGTTTCTATTAAAATGTAGAAGGTAAACCCTGGCTGAGCATACCCTGTGATTTTTTATTATTGTAATATGTGGTTGCATATGTTGCAGCTACCTCGTCAGCAACTTTATTATAATTAGGAGGAACCCCTATTTTCTTATAATAGTTAAAAATGTAATCTTTCATCTGATCGTCGTTTGAAATGGAAGGAAGATCATTCTTAACAAACTGGTCATTTAGCAATCTATGATGTTCGGGTGTAACGTCTTTGGCAGATTTAATACTGGATACATCGGTAGGTGATTTTGGAGCAAGTAATCCTTGACCTGTTAAGGTAGCGAATTTATTTGGCTCAAATATTTTGGCCATTAATTCAGTGGCAAGAGATCCAGATTTTCCAATCAACCATCCTAGGCCCGTATCGATTACTCCTCCCCCTGTTTTTTTTACTGCTATTTCTCTTCTATAGAAATCGTTAAAACCCTCAAATCTGCTTTGCATGCTCCTGAAAAAATTATAAATCCAGTCTTGCCATCCAGGTTCGGCGGACTGTCCTGTATATTTAGTGTATTTTGAAGCATCATATTTTTCAAATATCTTCAAGCTACTCTCATATAAAGCATATGAACGGATATATTTCATTTTTTTATTTTATATATCTGAAACATGTTAGAGAGTAACCTCATAAACCTTATATTCGAACTTTTCTCTCTTGTAGATCTCTATACGCTCATTAGAATGCTTTATTAGATAGTTTGCAGAGGCTTTCCAGGTGAAGTCATCAACAAAGTCAATTACATTAACCTTCTCCTTGCCTTCATAGAGACGCATACCCCTACCAAGACTTTGCTTTATTAGAACCTCCGATTTGTAAGATTCTGTCAAGAAAATGTTGTGAATGTTTTTTACAGAGACCCCAGTACTTAGGGTTCCGAAACTAGCTACCAGGACTTTGTTAGTCCCCTCTTCCATTTTCCCTTTATAAAAATCCCTTCTCTCTGGTTCCGTATCGCCATCAACGTAAAATATCTCCTTATCTGCCTGAATTTCCCTGAGCATGTCATACATTCTTTTTCCATATCCCTCTCCGACAGATTGGAATAGAACAAGAGAATTTTTACTCGTTTTGGAAATAAAATCAACTATATAATTAATTCTCTTATCCGAAGAGATGACTAACTTTCTCTCAACATTGAAAATCTCGCTTCCCTCTAAATCCTGTTTGTTAGTTCTTAGATCATAGAGTTTTTCCTTTAGATCGTCAGAAAGCCAATTCATTTTAACTATCTTAATAGAAACGGGGGTAGCATAATTATTATCAAACAAAAACTTAGGACTTATCTCCATCACCAAGGGACCGAGATATTGCTGAATGGTTAGATGCTCTGCGGTGTTTCTATTGGTCAATGTCCCAGAAAGACCGAATCTGTATTTTGACCCCTTACACTTGGAAACTACCTCTTTAATAGACTTAGAGTGGCTTTGGTGTGATTCGTCAACAAAGACCGCTTCAACACCATCAAAGAAAGATTCGTCCTGTTTAACGAGCGACTGGTAAGTTCCTATCATTAGCCCAGAGGAAATTTTATTTTTATTTCCTCCGTGAATTAGCTGCATTTCGCAATTGTCAAGTTCTTTCAGTCCATATCCCTCAAAATCTTCAGATCCCTGAAGAATCAACGTGGTGTTTGGAACTATCATTAGAAATTTATTTACGTGCTTAACCATTTTAAGGTAAGCCAAAACAATAAATGCGATTAGGGTTTTTCCCGAGGATGTTGCAATTTCCAGACACGAATATCTAAATTTTATAATTCTCCACGCTGCCTCTATTTGATAATCTCTAGGTTTTAATTCCTTGTCAGAAAAAAATTCATTAGCCCATTTAGTAAATTCCTCCAGGGATAAGTCATTTTCTATGATCTGATCTAATCCTACAATATCAACGTCTATTTTATATTTTTCTCCAATATCAAAAACCTCGCTCCATAATCCAATAGGAACCTTCCATAGTGGACCTCTTTTATCAACAAAACAGATGGATCCATCCCAATGTTTCTTTTTCACTAGTGGATGGAAAAAATGATTGTGTATTTTACGGGTCAAAGAAATCTCCAGCTGCTTTCTTTCAACTTCTTCATCATAGTCTTGTAAAAGCAACCATTGTAAATCCTCGGAAACTATAAATTTAAGCATTCAAAATTTTCTTATTTAACACCGCCTCCTCTCATAAACTCTTCCAAGGAGATTCTTGCCTTTATCCCGTATAACATGTGGTCAACAGTTTTAATGGTTTCGTTTACAAAGCTTGTGTGATTATCTACGAGATCTATCCTGTATTTTATTTCACTCAGATCTCCGTCGATAAGATGTGATTTTTCGTTGGATCCATATCTAGTGTTATGTTCCTCAGAGTAGTATATCATTTTATTTTTCTTATCTGCACGATAAGTAGAATTCAATTTACCAAGTGCTTGTCCTAATTTAAAAGCATATTCCAGGAGTTTTTGTCTATCGGAATAGAGTTCAACCTGAACCTCACCAATCTCTCTAATATTTCTCATTCTAACAGAAAGTTCTCTAATTCTTTCTGTCCATTCTTCTCTTTCTTCCGTAAATTGTGTTTCAAAATTGCTTACTGTGTCACTCATAGGAGTTTATTACTTTTATTCTTCTTTTCTTTTTTTATGTCAACAACCTCAGTAACTATCTTCTTGTTTAGTTTTACTTCCTCAGGAGTGAAATTAAACTCCAATTGTGGAATTTCTAAATCTTCGTTAGCCATGTAAGAAATCGGAACCTTCAATAAGAATTTCTTCCTATTGTATTTTTCTAGTTCCTCCTTAGTTAAATCAAAATCATGTCCCATTTCTCGCTAGAAAAATATTTTTCAAATCTTTTTATTTTGATCTTATTAGATCTAACATAATCAACCACATCATTTAAATCCCATTTGTCTCTGTCCGGTAAGTTGTTTTCATCCAGAAATTTCTTCCATAGAAAGACACTCTCTCCACTACATATCTTCTTTCTTAACTCTTCCTTTCCAGGATCGTCCCCATCATAAAACCATCTCTTGTTAGTGATATCAAAAGGGAAAGGATTATTGATCGAGCAAAGAGCCACTGCATTTGGAAAAAGAAAGGAATCAAACGGACCTTCAAAAATTGTAACGGGTTGATCCAAATCCACTGTGGAAAATCCGAAGACTAAAGAAATGGGATCCAGCTCTTCTGCTTTCTGAAGAAGATCCAAATCTTTGCTTCTTAAAAGATTCTTATGAATTCCGCTAAGTTTATAGGTGTAATACTTATTCACCGCATTCTTGTTCATATTTCTCAGTTGTAATCCCAATATGAACTTTCCATCAGAAGTTAAATTAAGTATGTGTATAGACCGTTTTACGGGGTCGTACAAGTACTTTTCATCTACAGTCTGATTTCTCTTCACTAGATATTCCTGAACAGGTCTAGGGACTTCTATGAGCTTTAATTTAGCTTTATAATCCTCCCTTGAAACCAGAACATCCCGATAATTTTCCAGGATAAACACATCAACACTTGCAGAAACCCTTCTAGATGTTTTCTTCAGATTTATAGTATTCTTAGCCTCCTCGATTTGCTCGTGAGTTAATTCTCGAGCAAGTTCGTGATCGAAAAGAAATCCAATAAGATCCCTGAATTTACCACATCCACCATTATAACACTTAAAAGAGAGGCTATCTACGTATAGATTGCCTCTCTTTTTCCTTGGATCGTTTGAGTCTCCGCAGTATGGACAGGAAAAGTTTAATCTATTGTGTGAAGTATAGATTTTTTGCTTCGATGGATTTCCCGGAAAGGCAACCTCTAAAGCTTTGGATACAAGATCCTTCACCTTTTCTAAACCTAATTTTTGCATAAGACCTCATAAATGTTATTAAAGATCGTTATACAAATCGTCCAAGCTTCCAGAAGAGGCAGAAGCCTTCTTAGCGGAAGATACTGGCTGCGGAGTTTCAGCTTCCTCCAAACTTTCAGTATCAGAGAAGAAATCTGATTCAGCAGATTTTTTTGTCTCTTTTTTCATTGGGTTTGGATTAGAACTCGATGCAGATGGTTTGGAATCTGGAGATCCTGAGAAGATCTCGGATAGCATTCTTCCGTCTGGGATAGTATTGCGAATAATGGAATTAATTTTTTCTCTATCTTCGTCTGACCATTCTTTGTAATCGTATTTTTCAACTAGGTCCTGTGGTCCAGCTTTTAGATATTCAACGATTCTTTTTTGATCGGATTCGCTTTTCTCGACTGCAGATCCACTAATTGAGATTGGTCCTTTTTCTCCTACAAATTGACAGAGATCATAGTTGTTCCAATCCCCAACCTTTCTAACGTGAATACCAAAATTTTTGCCTTCGAATAAATCGAAAGGATTACAAGGCGATCCATATTCTGGTTTGATCTGTTGTTCAATTAGATCGTTCACCTTCTTACCAAATTTAAAGACCATAACTTTACCTTCCAATTCAGGATGATTAGGATCCTTTACAACTTGTATAAGAGAATAATAATCTTCTTTACGGGAAAAGGATTTAGCAAGCTCCTGATCTTTAGCAGACGGGGAGTTCTTTAACTTCCAGAAGATGTCTTTTAAAATTGATTTTTTACCCACTGTTGATGGACAGTCAGCAACAAAGTTACTGTTGTCTACTGGGTCTTTTAACCACACATAATACTTGTGGATTTTAGATTTTTTAGGATTTGCGATGTTAGGGAGAAATCTGATTAGAGATTTGTAAACACCGTCTTTTCCGAGTTCCGGATAAGGCTTGTAAATGTTAGCGTCTCCGCCTTGACTTTGGGGTTCTGGTTTCAGAAAGTCCTCGTTGTCCAAACTAAAAATGTCAAAATTTTCCATGTTTTTTCTAGATTTTTTTAAATTAACTAAAATTGATTCCTAAGTTATACCTAAGTGTCTCAAAAAGTTTCCCCTAAAATTTGTTTTCCGTATAAACTAATCCACGTGGCATCTATCAAATCTGAACAAGGGGTCTCCACTTCCTTATTCTTCTTAATCCAGATATCCTGGTTTTGTTTCAGCACGGAAACTAGAGGACTTAGGAGATTATCCTCGCTATATTTATCTATAAGTGCTAAATAAAGTTCATCTTTTTTTGCATTTCCCTTGAGAGCAAATTTTTTAATAGCAGTGGGGGAATAGACATATAAATTCTTATATCCCACTAATTCGGCTATTCTTTCTCTGAGTAAAGCAGTACACATAGAAATATCGATTAATGAATTACCGGAGCTTCCGAACGAAATTCCTTCCATAAAAACCACGCTCTCGTCCGTGATAAATGGGGTTAGAGTCATCATAAAATTATCAGATATAATGGAAAAGTTTTCTAGCTTTTTCCTCTCCACCTCCCAATATTCGCCTTCGACCTTCTGCTTTTCTTTGATTTGAAGAGTAAAGCTAGAATTTTCCCCCAAAATTTTAAAAGGAGAATTTTCATTGGCCAGCATATTACTGATCTTTTTAGTTGTCCTATGATAAGATCCCCAATTTGCCCCGTGCTCGCTAAGAGAACACCAGGCGGGAGAATTTAAAGAAAAATCCACCCCAATAATGTTTTTACCCAATCTCTAGTTTTATATCGACGTAGTTGCATCTAAAGCCCACACTAAATGTGGAGAACTGAGGAGTCGTGCTAGAATAGTTCAATTGTACTTCGGATAGTGATGTATATATCGGCTGTTGAAATTTCACAGTAGACATGATAATACCCTCATGATCTAATAAATGGAGGGTCAAGTCCGGAAGATATTCATTCTCGTTTTGAAAATCTAAAAAATTCACTATGCTCTCATACATGATCCAATAATTAATGAATCCCTCGCCAAGTTTAAATGTGACGTTAAAATCTCTTCTTATCAGATTTTGTATAGTGGTTGCACTTTTATAATTCTGTTTATATCCGCCAGGTCTGGTTTGTTCTACGCTATCGATGGTTTGAAATGTTGGAAAAGATACCTGCTGAATTGTTGAATTCATAAAATCCTTAAGAGTATCATAAGGAATTGGCATTCTTTTAACATAAGCTAAATACTTTTCTTCTAAATCAGAAGAAAAGAATCCTTTTGGGAGGTTAAATATAAAAGCATTCTGCCTTGAATTTAATAACATAAGTTTTTAAACAAAATTTATAAGTAGAACTGTTGTCCCATATCATTACTAGGTTTCAATCCCATTTGGTCATAATCAATAAATCTACCTCCGCCCCCTCCACCAACTGGGTATCTAATTGATTCATAAGGCTCGTAAATTTCTCCCAGATATGATGAATATTGATTAAACATTGAACTTCTGATTCCATTAGAATCTGGATGTACCAGTCTAACTGCATTTAAGAAGAACTTGTTATTCATTCCTTCAAATAGATCATTTCCAGGTCTTCCTGGTACTGTATAATAGTCAGCAATTTCTTGTACACTCTTACCTGCGCTTTCGTCCATACTAATTAGATTAGCTAGTGTATCTATGTTATATCGGATAGGTTGTTTAGGTTTAATAACAGTTTCCTCTGGAACCAAATCAGGCTTAACTGCTGGCTCAACATTTAACACAACCTGATCTTTCTCGACATCAAAATAATCTTTAGGCTGTTGAGGAATAATATCAACAACAGGCTCTTGTGTTGGAGCAGAAGCAATTATTTCAACAGGTGCAGGTGCAGGTGCAGGAGTAGCAGGTGTCGTCACAGCTGGTTTCTGATCCCTCTCTGAAGGTAATATCCAGGTCCCATGATAGATGGAAGTTTCTATCCCGTTATTAGTTTTAGAAACAATATGAAAATCTCTTGATGTAAATGCAGCTATTTTCTTCGACTCCGCTTCAACCAAACGGAAAACTAATTCACCCTTGCTTGGATTCTGGAATGTGCTATCAGTCATGCTGGATATTCTAACATTCCTATTTTCACCCCCTTCAAAAACAAGATAGAAATCTGAGTTAGACCCAAGGTCCAAAACCGTATTTTCCTTTCCCTCGTTATTAACAAAAATTCTAAATTTATAATAGTTATCGTAAGGATTAACAACTATTTTAGATTTTCCTTGCCCATAAGCAATAGTTGCATCAGTTGTAGTGGATTGTGTTAATCCCCCAAGATTATCAATTGTTAAATCCTCCTGTGAAACGTTAATAGATTCTCTTTCAAAGAAGGCAGGAACATATTTAGTTATTACTCTTTCAATCGGATTCACGTTTAATGTGTATGCCTTGGATACAACAGGTTCAGTTACCTTATTGTAAACCTTCTGAGGGTATGGTTGATGTAAAAGATTTATTTTCTTAATAGAAGGTCCATACTTGTCAACTTCAGTGCTTGTAACTGAAGCTATTCTCATAATTGAAACGTTACTAAATTTATTCACCAGTCTCATTGTGTAAATAATGCTAAAGCTAGTTGCTTTAGGATTCACAATTACTGGCCTATAAATATAAGGTGCGTTAAAATCTTTATCTTGTAAAAGCTGTAATTTCTGTGTGGAGATTTGTCTTTGTCCAACTTGCTCTTTTACTTCTAAATCATGGATAATGTAATAGACATTTCCAAGGGAACTTTCAGTGTATATAAAATCCTCAATGAAGTTTTCTTTCCAAGTAGGGTAATATTTAAAATAATCAAAATCTGTATCCTCTACAACATTAGCAGCTAAGTCCCCGTATTCGTCAAATGGGGTAACGGTTGCAACGCTATTTAAAGCAGTGTAGAAATAATAAAACCCATTTAATTCCTGTGTGCTTTCTATTTCATACAGGCTAACGGTAAATGGTTGATTTCTAATAAATCCTTTACCATCGGAACTGATCTTTGCCGCTACTGTTCCACTTTCTAATCCAGATCCTGCTTGTGTATCATACTCATAAGTTATACTTGAATATGAAGGAATTTTAACCTCAATAAAGTTATCATAGATACCCGCATTAAAGTATATTGGATTAGGGTTGGGTGTGGTTATGTTTAGATCCCCAGTTTCATATGTTACCTGGGATACTGTACACTTTTTGCCATTTCTCTCCTGAAACTGGATTTGCATGATCACACCATCGATTAAGCCAAAATCAAATCCACTTAAGAAATGATATCTAATGGTATCATAATAGACATTTAAATTTGTATCAAAAGAGACTGTAAGATTTGAGGTGTCAGTTAGCTTGTCATCATAGTCTAAATACTGAACTAGTCTGTCGATATCCAGCTTAACAAAGGTGTTTTGAGATATTTGTACAGAGCTTCTGTCCCTAACATTACCCGTTGTTTGTGTGTCCTCATTTCTGTTGGTTATTTGAACTGTATTATTAAAATAACCATTCGTGATCTTTTCAAAACCAACTACAGAAGATCCAAAAATAACCGGATGATATTCAGGATTTGGTTGAACCCCATACCTGTACTCCATAAGTAAATATGGAGAAAGACTGAAAAATTTGCTAGTATAATTAAAACTTGACATATCCTCTTATATATCAAGTTTATTCTGGTGTGATAATATCAGATAGCAGATTTCGGGTATTTTTACACGCCCCACTATTTAACTGCAATCAAACCTACGGTTAAACCAACAACTACACCCACTGCTGTTCCTTTGATTTTATTCCAGAAAGCTTTATTTTTAGCAGTTTTAAGATCCTTCTTAAGTAAATCAGTAACCTGCTGCTGTAACTCAAATTGCTTAGATCTAGCCACTATTGCAGAGTCAGCGCTTACTAGGGCAGATTTAGAAAAATTTAAAGAGGTCTGTAGGGTATTTACTTGTGTTGTTAAAGAATTGGTTAAATCCCCAGCTGTCTTTAATTCACCAACTAAGTGATCTTTTTCCACTAGTTCTACAACTATTGCATTACCCACATTTTTATCAAGTTCTAAACCTATATCAGATTTTGGAACCTCTGCATATCTTTTAATGAAGAACGTGTCAATTACATCCTTAGGAAGATTCTGTAAAGCTGCTAAAGCTTCTTCTTTATCTTTCCTTTCCTTTGCTGCTTTTGCCCTGAATTTATCAGCTTCTGCTCCAGCTTGTTCAGCAAGAGATTCATAAACCTCTGAAGAGTCTCTCAGTCTTTCTTTCTCCTCGACTGCAGCTTCAAATTTTTCCTGTATAACAGTGATTTCATTCTCTAGAGTTTTAATCTCCTCTTTATGGTAATTATTATTAAATGTACCATATATTAAAAATGCCAATAAGAAAAGTCCAGCTATAAGAAGCAATTTTTTATTATTGTTTTTGAAGTTCTTAACTTCTTCAACTTTTTCCTCGACTTTTTCCTTTACTTCTAATTTAATTTTTTTCATGATCGTTCTTTGTATTCAAAGGTCAAGACATCTAATTGTCCTGGACCGTATTTTTTTTCTAATCTAGCATACATTTTTTTCTCCTCCATTCTTTGAGATTCAAGAGAATTAACACAAGATTTTATTTTGCTACTAAGATTCATTATCCTTTCTTCACTTTTTTCGATCTCACCATCACTCATCTTATTTAGCTCTCCCTCATAAAAAGATAGCTCTTCGTGTATATTTCGATAATTTACCATCATCGATTTCAATTCATCCCTCTCTTTGAAAGATATTTTCATTATTCTGTTTTTATGGTGGACATATTACTGATGCAGTTCCCGTTCCAGATACCCCGTTAATGAAAGCAGAAAGTTCTAACTGATACTGACCAGCAGGCAAGTAAATGCCGACACTTTGTACACTAGATCCAACAGAATAAACAGTTGCAGCATTAGGGGAAGGATCAGGAGTTCCACCCTGTCCATAAACTGTTAAGTATGCAGTGGTTTCATCCGAGAATGAAGACCCTCCAAATGCTGTTAGACTCATTGTCACACCTCCACTAATAGAGAAATAAGAATAAGCTGTACCAGAAACTCCAGTAACAGTAGTTGTTCCGCTTATGAATTGACATGGAGACGGTGCTGGCGTTGGAGTCGGCGTCGGTGTTGGAGTCGGCGTCGGTGTTGGAGTCGGCGTCGGTGTTGGAGTCGGCGTCGGTGTTGGAGTCGGCGTTGGAGTCGGCGTCGGTGTTGGACTAGGAGGAGGAGCTGCAGTATACTTGGTTGAGCTAGTAGTAAAATACCTAAAGCTTCCGTGAATATATGAGGTTACCCCTCCTGGTATAGTATCGATGGATAAATTTCCACCGCTTGTATAAACGTAAAATCTAGAATCTGAACTTTCACTTATGAAAGCCCCTCCTAAATCTTGAATAGAAGCAGAAGAACCCGCATAAATAATATAATTCATCGCCATGTTGATGGGACGAGTTTCAGTGCCACCTGATGAAGATGTTGTTGTAGTTCTGTTATGTGGAGTTCTTGCATCATATAATTCTCCATATGTTCCAGACTCGTTCATGTCCGCCTGGCCTTTTTGCCAAGATATTGTGTGGGTGTGTGCCTTAATATCATCAGTCTGTGTAGATCCAAGCGAAGCAGAATTTCCACCAAGGCCTCTAATAAACTTACCACTTAAATCTGGAACATTAAAAGTTGTAGAGCCATCACCAGATCCATATGTTGTTCCTATAGCCCCGAAAAGGGCAGAGTAGGTCGTTCTAGAAACTGCCTGCCCGTTACATATTAGCCATCCACTAGGAATGGATGAAGTTGGCCATGCTTGAATAACACCAGCGGGGGTTGTACTAGCTCCAGCAAATCCACTTCCTCTAAGAGGGATGATAGGCATACCCGGAACTAGAAAATCTGTAACAGATGTGCCCAATCTAACATTTGAAAAATCTGCAGAATATGGAAACCCTGTAATATACATGTACCCATCACTAGGAGTTGTAGGAGCAGGCAACGTTGAAGCCAGCGAATCTATTTTAATCACAAAGTCGATATTAACTGTGTCCCCAACTCTTGTGTATGTAGATTTAACTATTTTATATTTAGTTGAGTTCCATCCTGCCTGTGTTACTCTAGGATTTAATGCTAGACTTCCTGACCAATCCCCCTCTTCATAGTAATCCAAATTATTAGGACTGGATTGAAGTGATATTGTTGATTCATTAAAAGGTAACCCCTTTGATAAATAACCATCGCTATCAAAGCCAAAGAAGTATTGTCCGCTAGTGGATCTTTGAGAGTATTTTTTAAGCTGAAGTATATCTCCACCTGCTATGCCATTGCTAGTATCAGATATAACAAGAGCTGCATCAACTGCAACAGTATCGTCTATTCCTATAGCAACCCCAGTTACATTAGTTTTGTTAGATTGGCTAGGATGTAAATATATGTTACCTCCCTTAGATCCTGATCCTGCAGAAACTGGCCCTGGATGTATTACAACGTTACCTCCAGTACTTCCAGCTGCACCAAGTCCACCATATAAGTAAAGGTTTCCCCCAGGGGCTGCGGTACCTGATCCAGATTTAACAGTTAGATTAGCGCCAGATTCCCCCGATGCAGAATCCTGCATGGAGATCAAAGCATCCCTTGTTGATCCAACAAATGCACCAAACCTAAACTGTAAATTCCCATCCTTATCTAATCGAAGTCTAGTAATATTATTACCAGAGGTATTACTTACTGAAAAATCTATTCTTGTTTCCGTTGATGCGGATCCATCTACCGCAAAGGATACACCAGCAATTGCAACAGAGTCTGTAGATTTTTCTGCTAGAATTCCTCCATATACACTATTAACGGAAGTGTTACCGCTTTTAAAAATAAAATTTCTTCCGCTAGAAGTAGTAGAATTAGAAAGTACTATTCCTTTATTTCCCTGAGTTGTAATTGCATCACCAACTACCAAGTTACCCACACTAGCAGAATAATCCGGGGAGTATCTAATTTCTGTTCCGTCCGCAAAATATGTACCAACCCCACTATTAACGAAAGTTCCTGAGGATCTCCTAAGTCTTATTGATCCACCAGTTGCATTTATCCAGTTTGAACCTGTGATATTTACCCTGGATCCTTGAACTTCAAAACTGTTTGAAGGTACTAAGAAAGCTACGTTACCACTCGGGCTAAAAAATTCTAAATCATAATCTGCTGTAGCAGCTCCTGGATTTTTCCATCTAAATCTTGGATTTTTACTTTGACTAAATCCGGCACTTGTTCGGTTAGCTTCGTCTTGGTTTGCTCTACCAAATGATATTAGTGAAGCTATATTTGAACTAGGATCTGTTGCTATTTTAAGTTTAGCTCTTTCTCCATTAAGCCCATATTTATTAAGTTCGGTGTATTGATAGCTAGGATCAGCACCGGTAGCTCCTCTATCACTTAGCAATAATCCATACTTATGACTAAAATTTGTATCGTGAATTAAAACCCTATCGTCAGTTAAATTGGTATTATCGACAGGTGAAAATGCAGAGGTGTTTGCAAAAAATACTCCAGAATATTGCCAGCTTAATGTTCCGCTTCCAGGAGAAGTTTCATCATATACATAAATTCCATAAGGATTTGCGTCTGTGCTATCAGAAAGCCAATAATCACCAAGTTCAGGTTCTCCCCAGGGTGTATTGTAAAGATTGCCCGTTGCAGGGGCTGTTTGCTGAACATACCATCTAGCACCTCTAAGTCCTTGCGGTCCAGTAGGTCCCTGTATACCCTGTGGTCCTATCGCTCCGGTAGCGCCTCTTATTCCCTGAGGCCCTTGAGGTCCTCCACCAGCTGTCAGGATCTGATCAAAATTGTAATTAATCTTGTCTATCAAGATCGTTTGGGAATCCCCAGGAAGCACATTTAAAATATTTATAAGCGGCATTTCTTTCTAAATTACTTTTTATATATCCTTATATCTTTCCGACCAATAAAGAAAAGGCTACAGAGTAATCATAAGTTGGATCTTTCTGTAATCTGTATTCAAATTCTAGCTGACTACGTCTTTTTATATCATTATTGTTGGATTTAACAAACCCCGATGATATTTTTTCATAGTTGCTCAAATTCGTAATTATTGGGTCTAAATCTACTCCTTCCGTTCTTCTTACCTTTTTAACATAAACCCCAATCTCCTTTGTTTCATACTGTGGTAAAACGTTGTTTTTTAGATATTCATCAATATCATCAGACAAAATAGTACCATCACCTATTCCAAATTCAGGAACTAATAATTCGCTGAATTTTTTATCAATTCCGCCTTCCTGAAAATGCTTAATTGCAGTTCTTTCTACTATTAAAAGAGCTTTTATTTCAGTTTCTGTTTCTTCCCACAAAATTTCATATTTAGGATAAAGATCCTTGTTAACATTAAACACGTCAGATAGTGAAGATGTATATTTTAATTGAAAATCTTCTCTAATAGTATTCGGTGTCTTCATCACTTTACTTCCAAAGAAGTTCTTTTGTTCGATCATATTTTTTGTCCCAGGAAGATATGTAAAATCGTTACCGTTTAAATATTCCCTATATCTTCCAGGATCCCATGTACTTTCAAAAATAAATGTGTCTCTGATACCTATTGGAGATTCTCCTATCAGAGGGTATTCTGGCTTATATCCAGACTGTGGATCTATTTGGAAAGGATTTGATTTTGAATATTTGTAGAAATTAACATTTTTAATCTTTCCAAAATTATCCTTGTTTGATCCGAATGTTACATTCTTATATTCTAAACTTTCTCCAGCTAAAGCAGATGCACCAGAGTAACTCTCATCCTTTAATTCATAATATATTTCATCAGGAGCATTTTGTGGAACAGTGAAAGTTGCCCCAGTAACTCCGGTGTATGTAAATCCTTTAGAATATACGTCTACAGTTTCACCGCTATTTTTCTTTGTGGATAAAACAAAATCTTTTCTAGAAACCACAGAATAAGGACTCCAGAAAGATGTAGCAGATGATGGGTTGTTACCAATATTTGAATTTGATAAAGAAATATAGAGATTTCCAGAATAATCAACTATTGCCCCTATAGCATATGTTGAAGAAACTGAATATACCGGAACGCTATCTTTAACAAAATTAGTAAAAACAAAATTGTAGGTATTTCCTTTCACCAATCTTATTTTTTTTCTAATCTTGTTATCGATTGAAATCTCATAATTAGATCCTATTCCATAATAAGGCGAGGTGGATGTTTTTTCTGATATAGAAACATTTACCTGTAAGCTTGATGAAGATGGCGTATCCCTGTCGCAAACCAGAAAATCATTTTTAACATTTTTAAAATGGACAATGTCCAAAAACTTGGGAGAGTATCCCCCTCCGTATCTAAAAAATTCCGTTACATCATCCTCAGAAACTAAATCAAATCCAACATTAACATTTGAAAAAGATTCAGGTTTAAATCTATCTTCTACTGGAATTAATTTATTTGTTTGTAAAAAAGAAGATGGCCTTATAAATTCCAAAACAAAGGTATCAGATGTGACAACCGTACTTTGTGTAGATGAATTCCAATAAGACTTAGTATATTTTATATATGGACTGTTGTTCTCGAAAAGTTTATAAATTTCAGGGAATGTTATTTTATCAAAAACAGAATCCCAATAGCTTTGTCCTCCCCCAGATTGATAAACTGCTCTGGAAGAAAAAATATTATATGAAACAGGGACTGGTACTGATGTGAAACTTGGAGGCGTATATCCTAAATTTGAAAAATCAAAATAGTAACCCCCTACATAACTTACCTCACTGAAATTTACATAATTTTTTCCAACCCCTGATATCCAAGGTGTTCTGTACCAATAAGCCCCAGGATCTCCCGATTTAGGAGAAAAGAGGGTTAATTGATCCAAATAGTTAGCAGGTCTACTTCCAGTAGCAAAGGAATTTACCGGGGTAGTCGGAGAATAAAACTGCACCTCGTTTCTTAAGTCAGTATCATAGTTTGGATTCGTTGCTATTGCAACTACACCGGTTCCGTCTACAGTGGTAGAGTTTACAATTGATTGTATTCCTATTGTTGCCAGACTCGAGAAATTCAATCCAGAGCTTAGCTTTACATAGGAGAGATCCGAATTAAGCAATCCTGCAGGGGAGGATGTTATTTTAGAATACTCATCACTTCCAGATCCACCTGTTACCTTATGTCTTAATTTGTTTGATAAAGAATATAAACCAAAATAATCAACCCCTCCATGTATTCCGGTTGGATTGAAATACCAAGATCCTGTGGAATTTGCTTGAGAAACATCAGCTGGACCAGATGCTTGGTAAATTATGTCTTTTAACTTTTTAGGATCTATAAATCTAACATCAGATACAATTAAAGTTATAACAAAAGTTACAGTTTTAAATTGTTCGTTTTGATGAACCTCAAAGGTAACAGGAGAAGTTACCCCGTATGGGTTAGGATCTTCTATTGCTTTTAAAATACATGCAAATTTATAATCGTTAAATTTTTGATCTCCGATTTTAAATAGATTGGTTTCTCTTGTTTGGATAGAAGCTTCGGTTCTTTCTTTTATTCTAACTTTAACCCCTCTGTACAAGGTTTCCGAAAATCCTGAAGCATTATCATAAGTAAACCACGTGTATCTTTGTTCAATTGGTTTAGATTGTACAGAACTAAACCTCACAGTATCTAAATCATAAAAGTCTTTCCCGTCTACCGTAAAATAATTTATAAAATAATCTTCGTTCGCAGGATCTGCATTTTGAACAGACGATAACGAGAAAGGAGCTGCACAATAATTAGAAGATGTTTTTACTAGATTTGATGTTGCAGATACAGGTGGGGTTTCTAGTACATACCATTCATTTGTAAAATATAACGGATCCCTTCCTGGACTGAAAAAGCTAGGTGAAAAATTTAGTGGTGTGAATGCAGAACTTGCGTTCAATCTATAATCATTTCCTCTAACATCGCTACCTCCTTCATAAACCCATTTTGTAATATATGGTGTTACTCTGGATTTTGTAACTAAGGAGCGATTATAATTTTCTTTTAGAACATCATACTCATTTTCAACCTTACCGAAATTCATCTGTTCTCTTTTGGAAGATATTTGAGAAGACTCGTCAAGGTATTTTATTTCTTGTAGACCAGCAAATCCAGGGAATCTGTCCAAATCAGGTAATGGATCATTTAATCCAAAGAACCTTGCTTGATTGATCTCTTTAACATAAATCAGAGGAACCACATTAGATCTTCCCGAATCGTTCCCGGATATTAGGGTATAGTTAGAAGCTGTTCCACCTCTGAATATGTAGTTCCCAGTTGGTCCATAGGTGCTTCCCATATAAGACACGGTTGATCCGTTGGCAACTGCATAGTCAATGCCTTCATAAATTGGAGTTATCCCGTCAGGCTGAATGTCAATATATTTATAATACTCCTCAGTAGGTGTTTTTCCATAAGTACTGCTCCAGAAATCTAAATCCAGATCTTTTGTCGGATAGAAAGAAAATACCCCGGTTTCAATATTAACAAGCTCTTCAGTTATTATAGTTCCTAAAGTTCCCCTTAATATTGTGTGAGTGTTATCGGATATTTCAATTATAGAATGAGTTAGATAGTCTTTGATAGTATTGTATTGAAGTTCAGAATCATCATAATCAATACACTTACCTATAAATTTTATCTTAGAAAGTCCAAAATTTGTTTTAATGTAACTTCTGTCAACAGAAAGTTTATAAGCATCCTCATTTTTAATTTTAACCCGAGTTTTAGAATATTTAGATCCTCCTATAAATTTTAGATCTGTAGTTAAATCGTTTACATCAACATCGTTAAAAAATAGTTTATCCCTTCTATCGAAAGACAATTTTGCGTAATAATCTCTGTAAGAAAATAGAGAAAAAAGTCCGTTGTTTGTTTCATCAGCACCAGAAGTTCTAATAATAACTTCGTTTCCTATTGCAAAAGCTTTGTATGATTTATAATTTACACTGTTTAAAACACCAGCTATTGCTTGAGCAATTTGTGAATTTGTACCAAACGGATGAAAATAATAAACCCCTCCCTCATCAGTAAAACTTCCAGGTCCCCATCCACCCTTTATATAAGTTAGTTCCGATGCAACGAAATAATCAAATCTCTTATTTCCCATCTGGTTTGCCCCAAACGGGTGATATAAAACTATAGCATCGTTGGGAAGTAATTGACCTCCCACCTTGATCACACAATATGATCTACCGGCTTCTTCGGAAATACTCCCTTTATATTCCTTCGTTTTTAAAGGATTAGGTCCAGAAAAAATGGAAAGATCCGCTAGCTTATCGCTAATAATAACCAAATTACTTTGCGACGTTCCAGCACCCCATTTGTCAGAATTGGTAGCAGACTGGGAGTAATTTTTTATCTGCTTAAAAGAATGAAAATTTTGATTTTTATCCTTTACATAAAAAGATTTTAATCTCTCATTAACATGGACATCTTCAGAAGAAGGAATGTATCCCCATATACTGTCAGGATCGACAAATAATCTTACGCCATTGACGTTCTGTTGATAATATGGAGAAATCATTTTATCAGAAATCTGATTTGGAGATTTAGGTTCAGGAAAATTCCCAACAGAAACTGACCCATTAAAGAAAAGGTCATCAGATAAACGGAATTCTCCGGTTTTAATGTCATCGACATAAAATCCATAATACCTATTGATACTATAGAGATCCGCATCAGGATCACTAAATAAAAATTCTAGATTTAAAATACTATGGGAAATAACACCGTTTCTTTTAAATCCGTCTGTTATTAATTCATCAGTTTCTATGATTGTGGAATCTTGAGAAAATATAGAATTTAAATATTCTCCTTTTTTACAAAAAACTCCATCTTTTATAGACACACCATTGAATGTTGTTAGAGAATCCTTCTCAAATTTTATATCAATAAGAGATTGGGTATAATTTACATTGGATCTTATTTTAGAAATATACTTTCCCAACTTAGAGTCTTCTTGTAACGAATAGGTTGCAACTATGCGCGATTTTGGAAGAATATTTTCTATAAAGTGATCCTGTTCGTCTCCTATAAATTCTATATTATAATTAGAATCTAGAAGTATTACATCACCAGTTCCTTGGACGGTATCAAAAGAAGATGCGGTAGCAACAAAAATTTCTCCGGATGAATATTCAGTCCCGTTAGATTTTACTTTGTACGGCAAATATGTAGTTGATGTCTTATCAAGGCCATATTTTTCTACAACCTTATATGATTTTCCAAGTGTTAAGGAAGTAACAGGCACTATGTAAGAAAAATCTATAGGATCGGATATTCTAAATATAACAAAATATTTAGGAAGATCCCTTTGAATTCTAATTGGTGCTAGAAAAGAAAATTCCTCCTCATATAAATTAGATATTAAGGGATTAGCACCGGTATGATAAAACCCATCAAATTGATCGCTCAGAGTTGATGTGTATGTGTCCTTAGGGCTTTTTTCGTTCCTAAGACCGAAGATAAAATCCGTTGGTGTTTTTCCCTCATCAAAAAATTTATAGACATCCTGAGCAAAATCACCATCGGGGGATATTCTATACCCCTTATACTGTGTTTTAGACATTTCATCATTAGAATCGATAGAATTCATCCATAGATTTCCTGATGAATCAACACTGATCTTTAGGTTACCAGAAATCCTAGGATTAGATCTGAGAATTCCAAAAGATGATTTATATTTTCCTTTTTTTGTAGCCATTTATAGTTATGCCTCGATGAGTCTTCTTATTCCGAGTCTGTCTCTAAAACTTGAATATGTCGGAGAAGCCAAAGCTGATTTAGTATAACTTCCCGAGATTGACAAGTCAAAAGAAAATAACTCTTCATTATTTACCTTTATATCTATCCCTATCTTTTTAGTATAGGTAATATTTCTTATCGCTCCGCTATTTCTAAATCCTCCTATATAGCCAAGTTTGTCCTGACATCTCATTTGGAATAAGACAGGTATAACTATAGAATTTTCTTCGCCTGAAGAAAGTGTTTTTGTTGCCAGCGTTGTTGAACCTTCAACTTGGATTAATGAATGACTCGCTGGAGCCATAAACAAATAAGATCCGCAAGAGTATTTGCCAACTAGATATTCATCATCTGAACTAAATCCTAGCTTTTCGGGGTATGAGGCATTTGATCCTGTTGCTCCGTATGAAGTACTAGCTATTTGATGATAAGAAAGCTGCTGGTAGTTTTTGGTTTGATTGGTTACAGAGCTGGCAAAAAGTGTATCAGTAGAAGAAGCCTCAAATCCAAAAGAATGTCTAAAACTAGGATAGTTAAATCCGCTTGATCCTTGTGAAGGACGTATTAGGTTCTCAAATGTTTTTGTAGTAGAAGTTGCTTCAGATACAATTGTAGGATGTGAAATATGAACACAAAATTCATTTAATTTTCCGTTTCCTACTGGGGATCCCGAAACATAGGATCCATTCCAAATGTTTGCATTAACAGTTCCTGGTGTGGATGTTCCTCCAGGTTTAAAAGGTATTAGACTTCCTCCATCTACAGGAACACCACTAACACCGCTTTCGGAATTCCATGTCAATCCTGTTTTTGGAGTAAAGTATAGATCATCATCGAATCCTACAGATTTAAATCTAGGATAAATGAATTGAGAATTAGAATTAGCAGACTGGAAAGGTGATGAATGAATATATGAATTTCTTCCAGATAAATTTGATCTTACCTCGGACGATTTTATACTGGTTAAAGAAATCGGGGTTAAATCATATTTTCTATTATTAGAATAATCTGGTGTTGCAGTTGTACTAGTGCTATCAAGAGCCATCACGTTTTGACCCCCAGGAATAATAGAAGCAAGTTCTAACGGTGAAGCTGTTTCATTTCTTAATTGTATAGAATAAAGCACAGAAACTATTTTTCCATAGTTTGAAAAATTAGTTAAATCTACTAGTTCATCGTAATATCCTGCAAATAGCTCTACTACTGATCCTCTGTTGACTTTTATCAAATCACTACCGCTCTTAATGTAAACGGTAAGTACTCCTTTAGCTACGGAAATCAATGCCTTCAATGAAGCTATCTCCTTATCCATAGCAAGAATTTTTTGGTACAAATCAAGAGATCTTCCAGTGCTATCAAAAAATCCAGAAGATATTGTATCAGCTACGTGAGCAAAGTATTTGTCTCCACTATTAAATGCTGTTGATAGGTGGGAATCTAGACCTCTAGATGTTAAATCCTGTTGGAGTGAAACTAGAACTTGGTCGTTAGAATTTTGACTAACATATTGTTCGTTTGTATTTCCCACTGAAAGCTCTTCAGGAAAATCTATTATAACAGAGCCGGAAAAATCAGACTCTAATGGATTCATTGGCCACCCAGCTTCTGATATAGAAGAAACTTTAATTTCTACCTTTTCTCCTGCAGTTACAGGAATGTCTAATTGGTTAATATTCGGAGTATCAGCATCCTGAACATCCTCGTCTTTCCAAATATATTTTTTGGTTACAGAATCATATTTTTTTCTTCTGATATCAGTTTTGTACTCTATCCAATTACTGTATGTTGCTCTTCTTTCAGTTCCATCGTTGTCCGAGAATTTAATCTCATCAGCATTCGTGGCATTTCCCTGCTTAGTTAAGTATCTGTATCTAACTCTAAACTGTATAACACTTTGTGATCCAGATTTTCCGTCTTCGATCGGTGCAGGTATTGGCCAGAATCCTCTAACTCTATATTTTGGAGCTTCCGTAACTTCTGGTGCAGCGCTAGATAAATTATTTAAATCCTGTATTACTGTTTGTAATAAAGATGTTTTTGTTGATTTTTCTCTAGTTAAACTATCAATCTTTGCAATTAAACTTTCTCTAGAAGATGCAGTAGATCTTGTAACTGAAGTAATGGTTAAATCAGCAAGCTCATTTCTTGTTAAATCTATTGATTTATTAATAGCATCTATCTCATTTTGAAGCTTAACTTTATTTTGAACAGCAGCAGCAAACTTCTCAGATGTTGTTGATTGAGTAATTTGTTTGTTAATCTGTACAACTTTAAAATTAGACGAATTAAGAACCGGTACATTCGGAATTAATCCATAAACTGAAGGAATTACTTTCTCCTTGGTGTTTGATAAAAACTGAGATCCGAAATCTGCAACCTGAGTTTTATAAAACTCATCTAAAGTCATATTTCCGTTCGATGTCCCAATGATCATCTCATTAGAATGGAAAACTACACCGTTGCTGTAGGTAGATCCTGTAACATGATAATTATCATTTATTGCTTTAATAAATACACCCTGTCTTTCATCATGTCCTATATTGACATTAACCTGAAGAGGAGATAATATATCAGAAGATAAGGTCAATGCAGCTTCGCCGATCGGGACTGGATCGTAGCCGCTTAATCTTTTTAAAACAACAGTTAATTCAGAAAGATCTATTGAAGTAATTTCAAGTTTACTTCCTCCTTTGGTCATTAGTTGGTCTCCAACCTTAATCTGTCTGTCCGAATTGGATCCAGATGTAATTAGATCTTTATAAGTGATAGTATCTAATTTATACTTTCTTACATTTTGGTTAACGACCTGACCTCCAATAGTTACAGGAACTGTCGTATCAAATACTCTTAGAACGGCAAAATCCCCTTTATATCTGATCACTCTTAAAGGTAAATCCTCCGGAGATTCATCTATTGTGTAGGTAATACCCTGACCGGTAAGGGAATTCATTAAATCTATATCACTGATGTCATTTCTTCCCTTTAGATTGGTATCAAAATAATTTTTTTGAGCATCAGTAGCAGTGTTTGCTATAATTCTTTTTACGAAAACTCTTTTCGTTTCAGGATCTACCTGGCCATCTAAATTGAAAGATACAAACAGTAACGGATTTAAAAAACTTTCGAAAAAATGATTACTTCTAAATTTAAAATTTGAAGGCACTTGTAAATTAGCAGGTGCTGTTGGATCTATTAATGGCTTTGCTTCATAGATCCTAGAAACAGTTCCATCTGCATTTCTAACATTAGCATCACCATCCTCTAAACCGCTAAGTCTTTTAATGTTAGAATCTAGTCTCTTTATCTCGTTGATAATATATCCCCAAGAAGGAATTGATATTGTACTAGCGTTATTGTTTTCGTCAATAAATTCAACACTAACAATATCCTCCTTAGAGGTTGTAGCATTACTCAACTTATTGATAATTTCTAAGGAGTTTTTTTGAAGTCTTAGAAACTGAGCTAATAGTGAACTTATTGAATTTTTAGTGCCTGCCATTTTATCTTATTTGATCTATTTCAAAAACTAAGTTTTTCTCATCAACGCAAACTATATCAAAGATAGGTTTGTTATCTGAAGAATTAAAACTTGTTTGTGTGAATCCACCAATCAGTGTTCCGTAAGGAACTCCGCCAGGTGCACTAAGAGGATAAGCCCCCTTTGCATCTGTGTATATGAGAAGATTGTTTCCATTTAAAACTAGTTTATCATCGAAAACCAATCTAAATACTTGTCCTTTTTTCCAGTGGCTACTTCCATCATCTATCTTAAATACCAAATCACTATTTAAAGATATGGTTAATCCAAAGTTCTTGTGTTTATAATAATTATTAAAGGGGTTTAGAACTAAGGTGTTACCGCTTGATGGATTAACAGTAAAATTGTATCCATTTTCTTCTGATAATGTATATCCCTGAACAGAATTATTCAGTACCAATCTATTAGGAGTGGATCTGTCTACATTTACCCCGCTTCCGCTTTTTATTAAATCTAAATCGTATGAAAGCTTAATGTTGGTGTTTCCGTTAAGAATATTTTGAACCATCGAATAATTTCTTTCAATTAGTCCTAAAATATCCTGAGTGTTTTTAAACAAAGATTGGTTAGCTACCATTGCATCTTCCAAAGCTTTAATTCTCGCTGATAAAGATGTATTATCATCCATTGTAACAACCAGATCTTCCAGAGTTGTAACTCTAGTGTTCATTGAAATAATCTCAGTTGTCTGGTCATTTAATGCCTTAGAAGCATCCTGTAAAACGTTTACAGCGTCCATGAACATGGAGAGAGAAAAAGAAGAGTAATCATTTACTGCTAATTCTACCCCAGTATTGTCAACATCAGTATCAAATTTGATGTTTATTTTAAGTCCATAAGAATTACCGTTGAGTTTGGTAATTGCATCCGGCTTATATTTTTTAAATGTTGGTATTTTTCCAGCAGAATTCGAAATTGGTTCAATATCCTCTAGAAATAAAACACCATAAAGATTTGTTTCAGCATCTGCAGGATTATTAGGATCGTATACATCATAATAAATTAGAACTGCATTAAAATCAAAAGATGCAGAATCAGTTGTGGAATTATATTCTTCTATTGTTGATATCGATGGATTATCAACAATCGGTTTATAATTATCAGGATTGAAATCTAGCTGAATCCCATCCAGATTAGATCTTCGATAATTAATTTGATAAGTTCCATTTTTTAAATACTTTGTTATCCTGTTGGTATCAGAATCAAAAAATGATGATTCAGTATAGTAAGAGTTTGCTGTATTTCTTGGATAATACCACTGATTAGTAAATGTCGCACCGGTAGCTGATGTTCCAGTTATTCCCGGCTGTCCTAGAACGTCCTGATCGTAGATCGCAAAAGTTGGCAAGGTGTTAGGTCCATAATTTCCGTCGGTATGACTTCTTCCCTGAAGGTACTCGGTATCTAATGGGTCAGTTGGCTTATGTGTTAATATTTGTCCAGGATAATAATTCTGGTCCGCGGTAGTTTTAAACATCACTAGAGGTGTGTGACCGTCCTCAGTTGGAACGTGAATATAAACCTCAGAGTATGAATTGTTTTTGTGCTGAACGGAGTTTACAATATCGCATTCGCCAATATATTTTACTACTCTAGAATATCTGGGTTTGGGTGAACCGTTTCCTATAGAATAATCATCCTCTTCTACCCATCTTTTATCTGAAAATGGAAATCCCCCGGATAGTCCAGTGGTGTTTTGATTTAATCCTGGAACAACCTCATTAGAATTTGCTGGTCTAAATCTAACAGCACCAAGCTCTTTCATCCACTTCCAAAAAACTCTTTCCGAAACGTTTCTTTTTAAAGTTGGATTATAGTTTTCGTCTGAAAGTAATCTAGATTCTAAATTCAAACAATAGTTTTGAAAAGAAACCTCTAGATTAGGACTGAGATTGTTTGGATCTACCAGATCAAAACTTCCTTCTGCAACATCTAAGAATGAAGAATCTACGGTGTCGAATTGGATAGAATTTTCCCCATACAGAGGTTCTTTAAATTCTGGGATGTTCAAAAGGACATACTTAGAGAATCTAAATTTATTAACCGTGTTGTTAAAAGTAAGGGCAAGATCTTCCGCCGCAGAGCTGAATGTATAAAAGGTTCCGCCCTGAGTTTGAAGAGGTCTAATAAATGGGGTTTTTGCCATTCAGCTTAATTAATTTATTTTTAACTTAGATCGCTAGCGCTAAGTCCAGATGTTGATATTACTACCCAAGATCCGTTTTGGGTCGCTGCTCCTTTTCCTATTCTGTTTTCCCACTGTAGAGTTATTGAAGCTTTATAAGGTAAACTAGCAGGAATTGTAACTGCTGCTGGGAATCTTCCCGCATTAGTGTCTGTGTTAAATCCAGTATAATAATTACCAGTGAAAGGAGTTTTTACCCCAGTTCCAATTAACCCAGCATAAAGACCGGTATTTACTATAGTAAGTCTAAATCCTTGAGGAACAGCAGGAAGGTTTGAAGATCCGCCATCTCCTGTAGCAACTCTAAAGTAAAATCCGGTTTGATTACTAGAATCTCCAGTTGCACCACTAACATAACTACAGTTTGCAAAAACCACACTTTCATCATATGTTAAAACGTAAGGATTACTAAAGGATCCAGTTATTCCACCGCCCCCGTTTCCAGGAGAAAGAAAAGCATTTGTTGCTCCGGATGCACCTGTTGCATTCTTATCAACATAAGATCCGGTAGCACCGATTATTACTGATCCATTGAAAGTTACATCGCCATCAAATCTTGCAGTGGATCCGAAAACTGCCGGTCCTGAAGCATTGACTTGATTAAATGTTCCTGTTCCGGAAACCGAAATTTGTCCGGAAGAAACTACTCCAGAAAAAGAAGCATTTCCAGCACTTGCCCCTGTCCCATAAATGCTAACAGTAGCTGTTCCAGAAGCTGGAAAAGTTGCTTGATTTGCAAAAAAGGTTTTGGCTTTTAATTGTCCGCTGGTGGCCTGTGAAATATCCATCGATCCAGTTACCACATTAATATTAAACGTGTTTTCGAGATCGTTTATTTCATTCTCAACCAGTAGGAAATTTGAATTGATGGTAAGTCTCGAGGCTGCGATCGAGTCTGTGCCTAATATCTCCTGAATAGTAATCATTTGTTATTTTTTATTCTGAATATATATATCATACAAGACCGAACGAAGAAATAATTCTTGCATGCTTAGATCATACGGTAAAAAATTCTTAAGTTTCTCACAAATTAATCCCAAATTTTATGGAAAAAACAACAAAGGAATCTCCTATCAAGGGGAAAGTGAAGGGCCCTATTAAGTTTAAACTTCAGCTTAACGAGGAACAAAAAGAAGCTAAATCTATAATTTTAGAAAACCCGGTAACTGTTATAAGGGGAATGGCTGGATCCGGTAAGACTTTACTTGCCTGTCAAATTGCTTTAGACCTCCTTTTTAATAGAGAGGTTGAAAAGGTTATAATTACAAGACCCACAGTGGCTAAAGAGGATATAGGATTTCTTCCAGGAGACCTTAAAGAAAAAATGGATCCTTGGTTAGCTCCTATTTACTCCAATCTTTATCTACTATACGATAAAGAAAAAATAGATAAAATGGTAGCAGACGAAGTGATTGAGATCCTGCCGTTTCCTTTTATGAGAGGAAGAACTTTCTTACATGCTTGCGTTATTGTTGACGAAGCTCAGAACGTTACAAATTCTCAGATGGAAATGGTTTTAGGAAGACTTGGTGTTGCTTCTAAAATTATGATCTGTGGAGACATCTCACAAATAGATCTTAAGGTAAAAAAAGATTCAGGATTGGATTTTCTTAACACTGTGTCATCTAGAGTAGACGGAGTTAAAATTATCTCCCTTAAGAAAAATCATAGACATCCAATCGTTCCAGAAATTCTTGGTGTTTACACGGAGTATAGAGACAGATAATTAAATTATCTGAGGATTTGTTACTTTCTCGTAGATAGCTCTTTTTCTAAAGATATCACTATTTACTAGATCCACAATTTCACCAGGGGGAGGATTTTTATGATCTATAACCCTAATGTATCCTTTCTTATCGTGGATATAAATATTTCCATTTGTATCCTCGATTTTTGCTTGTAGTGTATAAAATCCTGGTTGATTAAAAGTCCATATAAAAGAATGTGCATCCTTTATCTCGATGATCTTTTCTTCATCATCGTCGTTGATTAAGGTATAAACGATATTTTTCTGGCCAGGTATCAATGAGTCTATTGGATTAAAGAAAACTGTTGTCCCAATTGGAACTTCAAATTCTTTATTCGAAATTTTTCTTTCCCCTGCTGTCCAGGATCCTGACCCGAACCAAGAATAAACTCCTCCTATCTTCTTACCAGTTCGATATTTTAAATTGGTTATTTTTCCTATAAATGCATCTTCTCCTCCACTAGGGGATGTTATCCAATTAGAGAATTGGGACTCTCCTGAAACATATCCAGTTAGATAAATATTATCTTCTTTATCAAGAGAAAGAGAAATACCCTCGTCTCTATTAATTCCTCCGGCATCAACAATATCTAGAAGAACCCCGTGATGGTCATATTTGAACAACACGATATCGCTATTTCCCTCGGGAGAAGGATAGTAAGAAGGTGAAGAAAATTCTGGTGAAGCTATTAATGGCCCATCGTATGAACCTAATATGAAAATATTTCCTTCAGAGTCTATTTCAACATCCTGGCAATAATCTGCATCCTTAGATCCTACCGATTTAGCCCAAAGATTTCTATATCCGTTAAACTTCATAATAGCTATATCTTTGTTACCGTTGGAAGGAATGACTTTACCCTCTATTTCTATAAATCCAGAAAAAGTTGCTCCCAGAGCAATCTCTCCATTTCCGGAGACTTTAATTTTTGGACTGATATGATAATTAGAATAATCGGAATTTTTATAGGATCTTGTCCACTCTAAATGAAAATCATAGCTAACAAATTTGGACAATATTAAGTTCTGCACAGATCCTATCCTTGAGCTATACGAAAGATAAAGATCTTCATAATCTTTCCCTATTACAATTGAAGGGTTTTCCTCAATTCCTCCGCTGTTAGCTTTGTATAACCATTTAACATTTCCGTCGTTTTCTATCCTAGATATGAAAACTTCAGGGTCCGCACCTGCGCTTGTTATTGAGAAAGTGCCAGATGATAGGGTTCCAGTAAAGGTCCCCGCAACATAAATATTTCCAACTAAGTCTATTGCAAGATCCTTAATTAGATCCCTAGCAGTATTACTGGACGGAGAGAATAAATTAGTACCGCTAACAAAAATAGCATTCCAATTCCATTTAAGATAAATGTTGGTTGGTAATTCAGAAGTCGTGTTATTTCTATTCTTCTCTCTATACCCAACAACAATTACATTTCCCATTCTATCCACTTTGATTCCAGTTGGGGTAAAATCATAATCTGCAAAACCACTAAAGCTACCGTCTCCATATTTTCTTGCCCATTGAACAACCCCAAATTGATTATATTTTGCAACGAATATCGATCTACAACTATTAGATGTTAGAGTGGTGCTAGCCCCCGATGCTAAATTATTTTTAGATCCAAAGCTAATTGTTCCTCCGAAGAAACCCGTAACATAAACATATCCGTCTTCGTCAACATACGTTTTTACTCCTCTGTCGTCTTGAGTGTCTCCTATTTTTATTACCCATTCGAATCTATCCAAAAGATTTCCTCTTTCTCTATCCGAACTTCTAATAACATTGCTGTTTCTCCAGTATGATTCTTTTAATGCAGCACCGGAAGAGATATCCCTTAAAGGTGCATCAAGAAATAAATCGTCTATATCAATTCCTGGATGTGAATCTGTTACGTCTCTAAAATCATAATTAATCCAGCTAGGTATTTTCCACGACTTGCTATCAACGTAGGGAAGTTGTGGATCCTTTCCAATATTTATAGTAGCAGTATATAAAGGACCTACGATAAAGTTAAAGTTAACTTCTGTTTCTCCAATTCCTTTTTCCCTTACGTAAATAGGATCCGGAACTGGTCTATAGGATAAGTGGTAAATAAAGTCCCATCCAGATATCCCCGGGGTTTTAGCAGAAGCGTGTATGTAAGGAATGACAAAGGAAATTTTTCTTACATAGATATTCTGGGGAGATGGATAAGACCCAACACTGGATTGATCCCAGTAGTTAACATTAACATAAGGAGTGCCCATTCTTGACTCGTCCCCTAGATAAAATAAATCACCAACATTTCGGGTAAAATTTCCATCAATATATTTAACATTGTTTCTAAAGAAATAGATATCCTCGTAGTCATAATCTAGGTTGTAGCTAGGACTGAAAGTGTTTATTGTTCCAGGGTCTTCCGGATAAACAACAAAACTTATACCATTAAAGTAAACCAACTTATACGTTTCGGTACCAGTTTGTACTATAAAAAATATTCTCCCGCTTCCAAGGCTAACTATATTTCTGCTTTTTCCTAAAGGTAATTCAGGGTTTGTAGTAGGAGTCCAGCATCCCCATCTAATATTGTCATAGTAACAAATACCAGTTGAGCTACCTATCCATTTTCCACCAGCCTCGTCTATTTCTAAAGAATAAAGATCGTTAGTATGAAGACCGCTGTTTGTGGTGTCTAAACTGTCAATTTTTATTCCATTGTAAGTCTTTAAACCATTATTGGTAACCATCCAAAGCTTAGATTTCTTACCAATATACTCGTATTTTAATTGCTTGATGCTATATAAAGTGGTATCAATTATACCAATACCGTCTTGTGGAATTAATTCCCAATATCCAGTTGATGTTTCTGGATTTTGATTAGAGTTACTTCCCTGTAATGACTTATAAGATAATCCACTCTTACTAACAATACTTCCGATATCATACGTTGTTCCAGCGGTCCAAGAAGGACCTAGTGTAGAAATAACTGTGAATTCCTTAGAAGAAGCATTAAATTCTATAAGTCTATAAGCATATTCATATGGACCCACAGAATAACCCTGTCTATATTTCACATACATTACGAAATTTTCTGTTCTATCATCCACTGCTAAACAAATAACTTGAAATTGTGGATCTGGAACAGGGGCAAGATAATTAAAATCGGGTCTAGAAAATCCAGAAACTGCTACTGAACTAATTAGTATTGTATCCTCCGGTTTTTGTCTATTATAGATAACAAGGGGTACTGAGCATCTTTCTCCATAGCACCACCAATTTCCATATTCATCGGGTAATACCTTTCTCGGAACAGACCCAGGATACTCAGTTCCTATGTAATAATAATCTATGTTAGTTGGGGACTTCATTACTTTAACAGCAATAACACCTCCCATAATTATATCTCCGTCCCTATCCTGTTTTATAGATAGGGGAGCACCCATTGCAGGTGATCCCACTTGTAAATCGTATGATAATGTCTCTTCCTTGTATGGTCTAGCTATACAAGTAAGTCCTGGTGAAATAACATCTCCAGTGTTCTTAAAATATTCAGGCAATTTGGAAAATCCCCTAACTTCATAATAGAATCTAGAAATATTAGGATCAGTTGAAGCGTTCAATTGATCAGCAGCTTCCCTTAAATCGAGATAGTTAGGACTTGCATCTGGTGAAGAAACATTTCCGAGGATTATTCCTCTAGACTTTTGGCTTACCCTTACCTTATCACCACTTTGCAAATTATAAAGAGAAAATCCTCCTAACCAATCATTATGGAAATCGTACATTCCCCATGTCTGTGAATATAAATTATTCCAAGAAAGAGCGTCAAAAGCATCCCAGTTTAAACCTTTGGTTCCATAATATCTTGTATTCTCTGTTGGTAAATCTCCTTCAAAATTATAATCTACATAATCAGAATATGCATTCACACCACCGGAGAATTGGGCAGAATAAGATTTAACTGCGGAACTTCCATCATACAGATAAATTCCCCCTGTAGTGGTAAATTCTAATGACTTCCCGTTAAATAGAGCTCCACTACCTATCGGGGTTTTAAAAACAACATCCATCCATTCTTGAACATTAGTCGTGAAAATTGGAGATGTTGTAATAGTATCAATTCCAAATGCAGGATCTTTAGTAAACCCGTTGAACTTACTCATCAGACTTCCGAGTGTGGTATCTAATCTGCCAGTAAAATTAACTGTGTGATAATTAGATCCTTGATACTTAACTGTAATACTTCCGGTCTTAACCACACTTATAAGTGAAGGAGTTACAGAACCAGTAAGTATTAAAGGAAGTGTAAAACCAGTAGACGTGACATTACTAATAATGTAAGTTCCAGATAGATTAGATGCACCTGTATTGTACTCATCGATTAGTGTTACTCTTTCGCCATTAGTAAAAGAGTGGGGAAGATAAGATGAATTCAATGTTGCAATTGCTGGACCTCCACCGGTTCCGCTGTAAGAACTAGTAAAGCTAGACATTGGTATTTTCTGTAACCCAAATCTAACTAAAGAAGATCCTAATGTTTCTGGGAAATTTTTAAGTACCTTACATTTTTGTCCTTCATTAAACTGGTTACCATATTCAGCAGGATTTAAGATTAAGTTAGAAGATCTAGGTTCCTCCTGTCTTTTTTCGACGGGGAAAACCCACATGGATTCAAAATTGTCCCATGGTTGTTTGGTCTGATCCCAGGTATACACCTCCGCTTCTCTAAATCTAGAAACACTAACGATCTCAACCTCTCTTTTTTTAACTTCTAAACAATTCTCATAATAAGTTGAACAAATATCATTGAATCCGTTCCAAATCCTACACTGAACAGAGTATATTCCATCATAAGGGAGAACAAGAGGTAATTTGTAATAGTCAGTCATTTTTCCTCTCAGATCATAATAATATGGCCTATCTCCTTTTTTACTAATCTTCCATTCTACCTCGTAAAATCCTGCAAATCTTAAGTTGTCCCATGAATAAAATCCATCCGGATTAAATGAATAATCATAATAGGATAGATTCAAATTGTCTTTAAAAATGTTAACAATTTCAATCTTCCAGTCATCATAAATTCCTTCGTTTTTAACCCATAAAAGTTTAACATTAGCTAATCCTGTAGAAGTGCTATAGCTTTGAACCTCACATAAAAATTGATATTCATCATCTAGATTAGAAGTAAACTTAAGCTGAACTTTTCCTGATGTTGGATTTAAAATTGATATTCCTGTCGGAAGATTAATATTAAACAATGTTCCAAATACAGTGGAAAGATTAAACTCAAAATTAAAACTAGAGCTAATTAAAGTTTGATCGTTATATCCTGTAATATCAGGAATGGATGCTAAAGTCGTGGAATATGTTGAAACGTTACGATCTAAAGAATCCCATTGATTATTAACTTCGTCCCATGATAAATTAAAAGATGTTATTTCTACAGTAACTGGAAATCCTGCAGGAACATTGTAGATTTTACCATCGTATAATTTTCTATATTCTCCATTTTTATTGTCTCCACCCCCAAGTCTGTATGGGTTTATCCCTTTAGTATTTCTTTCTTCGTAAAAAAGTTTAATAGCGTCTGCCAACCTTTTAGAATCTTTTCCAGAGAGTTTAAGATTATTTTCAGGTATATCAACAAGATTGTTATACGTTGAAAAATCATACACATTCGGTTGCGCTCCAACATAAGGAACGAAAGGAATTTCTGGGTTCTGTCTTATAGAAAATGGCCTTAAATCTTCAATAAATCCATACTCTGGTGTGAATCCCAACTCAAGATCTATCCCCTGATTTAATTCATCTATCTTCAGATTGTCAGTCCATGCTCTTGTTTTGTAAATACCAAAATAGACACCCTCACCTGTAATATCAATAATTCTTGCATTAAGAGGAAGATAATCTTTTTTAAGTTTTTCTTTTAAGCCAAATAGTTTAATAAGTACTTCCTCAGGAGAAAAAACAAAAGCATTTTCTACCACGGGATATCCATAAGCATCCTCTTTGTTTTCAACTATTCTATTGATATCATAAAATAAACCAAAGAGTGCTGTTTTCTTAAAACTCGAAGAAGGAAATAGTTTCTCCATTGACGATTTTAAGCCAAAGGTACCATCACTTCTTTTTCCGTAAATTTCTACTTGTTTATACTTTCCTGAATTCTCATCATCAATTATACTGGCAATTAAATTCTGTTGGCCGTTCGGAGAACTGTTCCACCTTTCTAAGAAATCTGTGTTTTGTTTAAGAGCAGATGTTTCAGATTCCGATTTTTTAATATTTAACCAGTATTCTTTAATTCTTAGGTCCTGATACCCAAAAAACTTAATGGCATTAACGAGACCTTTATAAGATCCTAAATAAGAATATATTTCGTGCCCTTCTAATAAAAGTTCTTTTCTTTTATCATTTAATATTTCATAATCTGTAAACGGTTCTTTCGGATCAGAATCTCTTAGGATATAAGCATCCTCAGAGTTTAATCTTCTTCCAAAGTTGTTTAATATAGTTTTATATCTTTCATCCTCTCCAATCGTTTCTCCATGAATTTCAATTCTTGCTACTGTTTTTGGATATCCTAAGGAAAGATCCTCTATAACTAGGGTTCTTCCGAATATTCCTTCCTCTTTGGAATTAAGAGCTATATTCACAGAAATACTTCCGGAATAAACATCGTCAGATTTTCTTAGATAATCAGTAACAGTTTCATTAGGATCGTAATCAATCTTTAAATAATTAGTATTAATAGATTTTAAAACTGGAGCATCTAAAGTGGTATCCTCAGTCAATGCATATTGATATATGTAACTAGATACATCATTTCTCTCTTCTACGGGATACACAAAAACTGTTACATCACTAAGACTAACCTCACATTTTTTATTTAAAAAAATCTTATTCCCTGACACCTTAGTAATCCTAGCATCTTTAGGAATGCCGTCACCTAATATCATCAAGAACTCGTCATTATCGCCTATAGCGCTAACATCTGATTTAGCAGTGATATAATCTTGCCCTTTAATAATATTTGCCTTAAACGGATCGAAAGCATCAAAATCTAAGACGTTTCTTGATGTTTCAAAACTAACTCTCCAAAGATTAAAAAATAGGGGAGCTAAATCCTGTGAGAACACTGCAGCGGTTTCAAGCTCGATCGTTTTATCCTGAGCATTAATTGATGTTATTAAATTTCCATTAGGAAACTGCTGGCAGAAAATTTTAGATCCTATAAAATCAACAACAGGTTCAGAATTTAATGTAACATTTCTAGATCCAGATTTAAAAGATCCATATATTCCCGCTGCAGAGGTTGAACTTATTTCTGGAGATATGTGGGGATATCCGTAAACGGTGTTCCCATTTAAATCTTCAAATTTCTCAATTATAAACAGATGCTCTATTTCGAAAAGATCCACAGATACCTGGGGAAGCATCAATCTTGTTTCCCAGAATTCTCCGTTCCAAACAAAATTTGATTGGTGACCAGTTTTATTAAAAAATAGAAGATTTTTATAGTTCATTACCTAACGTACTTATTATTTTTAGGAACTCTGTAATTAACAAAATTTCTAATTCCCTTAGTTGCCTCTATTAACCTATAAACTACTTTTTCAATAGATGACATTATGCTTTTTCGGTTCTTATCACCTTCAAGTGTTATGGAAGATAATGTTTTTTCAAATATTTGACCTTCGTAATTAAATCCAACATTTGACCTATTGTCTCTTGTTGAATTTATATAGTCATAATAACTTTTTCTCTCTGTGTTAAACATTTTATGAATTACTATTTCTTATGAATTGTTTGTTCTTCATATTTACCTCAGTGTTATAGGTAACAGGAACGGTTTTTCTAATATCTATATTAATAGAAGATAGCTTGTTTAAATCTGCTCCTTTATCATAGAATAAACCAGCTCTGTCTGACCATCCTCCTGTAAGTATTACTATCTCATCTTTATCGAAAAGAATATCTCCAAAATCATCTAGTCCTAAAACTGTTTTCTTTTTAGGGTCAGTATCAGGAAGAGATTCCACGCTTTTAGCGTACATTTCATTTTTTTCAGATATAAAAAACAAAGTAACTGAATCTACCCCAGGAACAGATTCTACGATTGAAATTAGATCAGATCTAGGAATTTTATCTCTTCTTCTGATCCCTATAAAGTAATTACTAATAGAATCAATTATTTGTCCCTTTATAGTATCTGGATCATAACTTTCAAAAACAGTTATAAGTATATTTAAAACATATCTAGAAATTTTAGGATCAAGTATTCTTACTTCAGTAGTAACAATTTTTTGTCCGCTATCCTCGATTGATTGAAGCAGTCTATTTTTTTGAAATTCAGTCAGTTTAAATTCGGTCTCTGCAATATCAAAATAGGTTTCGTTGCTTTTTAATTTCTGAGTTATATCAGGTACTAAAAGGACATAAATGATATTATCATCATCCAGGTATTGGTCGTCAAATGTTGAAAAAGCCTCAATAATTGAAAATATTCCAAACTTTTCAAAGTACGTAATATAATTATCAGGATTTGCTAAAACGAATGACCTTGATGTTTTAGGAGCAAGAATTCTTGTAAGTTCTATTGACTCTTTATCTGTTCCTAGCTGAGGTGCAACAGTGCAATTTATTTTTAAATACTCCTGAAGAGAAACGGAATTTCCGAAAGAATCTGTTCCGTCATCGCTGAATTCAAATGCTATCTTTCCTGGTTCAAGAGAATTGATATTTCCTCCAGATCCCAGGGTTTCTAGATATTGTACCTGAATCGTAGAACCGGTCGGTGGAACTTTTCCAAAGTTTACATTTCCAAAAATTATATCTATACCACTACTAATCCCGGTTCTAACTAAAACTCCTTCAGAATTAAAAGGAATGTCATACAGGGAATCATAAACCTTCCATTCATCACTGTCTACAAAAACTTTAACCTGAAAGTTATCAATTGCAGAAGTGATTCTATCAGACACATTATAGCTTTGAAGCGATCTCCCATTTCCTGTGAATGTCGACGTTTTAATACTTCCTTCCAATATTTCGCAAGAAACCTTGGAAGATGAATTTAAATTTATTCTGGTGTATTCCTGTGGGAAGTTTAAAACATAGGAAACCCCGCCGTTAGAAAATTTAATTTGAGCATACCTAGGAATTAGTATTGCACCTCCACCTACTGTGGTTGCATCTGTCCCATTCCATATAATTTCTACTTGCCCTCTTGCAGCAGTGCTCCTGGAAGCGTTGTGCCCAGTAAGAGCAGCAAGTCCGTAAATTGAACTTTCTCTACTGGCTTTTCTAATATCAAGCTCAGTGATAGAGTCCTCAATAAAGTAAAGAATGAGTTGAGAAAGATTCTGCAGAACAAATAATATTTGCCCCCAAGCAGAAGCTACTGTAAATAGTTGATTGGCTTGATTATATCTTCTTTGGATGATCTCAAGGGTGTCCTGAAGAAGATCCTGAATTTTAGCCCGATTTTTTTTGAATAAATCCATTTTAAATTACCTTTATTCCCAATACAGGATTACCTTTGATAGCAAATTCAATAACACAGCTATCTCTAGTTTCTCCCCTGAAAAAGCCCACCTGAAAATCAATTTTGAGGATTCCCCTAGCAAAAGGACAGTAGGTATAAAGTTGTAAGCTGATCGCCTCTTCCAGTTCCTGCTGATTAACCTCAAAATCGAAAATTAAAGATTCTAGATCTATACCAAAGAAAGGGTCTCCTAAAACAGAACCAGGTTTGGTTAACATGATCTGTTTTATCATCCCTATAGATGATTCCACTACGTCGTCGGTTTCTAATTTATCCGGGACGTACAGCGGATCATCAGGATTCCTAGGGTATATGTCAGTAATCTTTATCATTATCTCCCTTATATATTTATAAAATATAAGCAGAAGATAATTTTGAGATTAATTCCACTGTAAGAAATAGCTTGGGGTGTTTTCTGATTTAATCATATCCATTACCTCGGTCTTTTCTGTGGTACCTTGAGCTGAAATAGCGCTAGCGTTTATGGTGACACCGCCAGGTAATTGATATCCAAATGTTCCTAAAAGTCTTCCAATGTTGATTTTTGCCTCAGCAAGGCAATATCTAACAAAAAGCTCATCTGAGTATAGATTTTCCTCTGGAATGGCAATACATGCCTTGATTCCAACGTCCTTGCCCCCGAGTGCTAAACCTGTGCTAGATGTTCGGCTAGGATCGCGTCCTAGGATGGTTAGCTTCTTCGTATTTTTATTATAATTGAAAGCATATGTCTCTAACAGGTATGCTTTTGCAAGGTCAAAAAAGGAGTATAAAACGGTCCTATACACAAGGTTGTCTCCAACGAAGGGACTTAGCATAAGTTCAGATCCTAGTAGTTTAGAATCCCCAAAATCTTTATCAGGGGTTCCAACTATACCTGATCCCCCAACCTCTCTCACATCATAAACGCTTATTACACATTCAGGAAGTTGAACCTGCCTTGTTGCTCTAAAACTTTGATGTGAAAATAGTTCTTTTCCTAAAATAAAAATTCTATCCTCTACAGCATATTGATAATTGTCATAAAAATATGCTTTAGCTCTTTTGATGATTCTTTTAATTTCACCATCATTAAGAGCATATGGTAAAGCACAAGAATGTGAGATATCATCCTTTATTTCTTGAACTAATTGGTCTTCCGTGGTATTAGCCATTATTGATCGTTATTTTTATACAATCTATTTATCGAAATAGAAGGAATTGAATTATTAAGATTATTGAAACTGTCGCTTGGACCAACTTGTCCTTCTACGTTACGGTCCGGGAATACTACATTCTTTAAGAATTTTTCTCCTTTACCCTTACCTTTGCTCTTTCCGTCTGCATCGTTATTAATAATCTCGGTGGATGAAGAAACCTGTGCAAGGGATGTAATATATCCAGATCTTATTATTCCACCTGTGATTTCACAACTTATTTCTTTGTCTTTGGCATCTATGTAAGAGTTGTTAACGGTATTTCCTAATCCCAGATCACAATCTAAAATTTTGGAATCTTCTATCTCGTTATTCATTACCAAATCAGTGTCTTCTATTTGGCAATTTTTGAATTTACATCCAAAAGCTCTACATTTAGCTACGTTTCCTTCGATTTCACACTCAACAAGATCTAGATTTTTTATAATATTAGCTCTTGTAGTTTTTCCGTCCTTTAGCTGATATCTAGAAATTTGTGTGTCATAATTTAGAAATCCGGCGGTAATTTCATTCTCTACTATTAAATTGTAAAGAATATCTCTAATTTCATGGAAGTATGTCTTAATAATTTGTAAATCCTCTCTTAAATCAACAGTTACGTGGAGATCTGGATAATTCCTAACAAACGTTTCTGGATCTATAAAACTCTCTGTTTCTTTATATAATTTGGAAATTAGAGCGCTTAAATCCGAAGTTTCTTTTTGATTTAAGGTGTCATTCTGTAAAAGAGTTTTAAATGTATGAGTTATAGTGTGGTCTATAATTTCTTTTATCTCTGTGTATTTTTTCTGATAATCCGTACCCCCCATGTATCTTACCTCGATGTAACCTTCCTCTAGTTTAGTAAGATTAATTCCCATGTTTTTTTCTGTGTACACAACATAAGAATTTCTATCGGCAATAGTTCCGTCATATTTTCTAATGAACTTGTTAGCCGGAATTATCCTTTTTATGGATTTAGCATAAAGAGATCCTCTTCTTTCCGGGAATCTACTCCACACATACTCTTCATCATACCCTAAAACAAATTTTAGGGCATTTAAATTTTTGAGATCTATTAGCTCTGGGTATTTAAGACGATCGAAGCTTAATCCGAATTGCAGTGCGCATTTTTCGTTTGTGTACCCGTTTTCTTCTATCCATTTAAGGATTCTAATTAAAACCGGGATTGCCTCAAAATAATCCATTGGACCGGTAATTAGCTCTACCATTTTGGTACCGCCAGAAAAATCAGGTTCTAATTTAAAAACGTCTCTAGTTGGCTTAAATCTGGAGTGGTATCTCTTGAAAAGCTTAATTTCTTTTCCGATTTCGTCGCCTATTCTTTGCACCATCTCCGAACGCGAAAAATTGGACATGAACTCAAATTCAAATCCAATTTTTGCTGCGTAGAAGAAATTTTGATCAAGTATTCTCAATTTTCTGTTTTAGATATAGTTTAGAACTTTGTAGCTCGACATCTAAAACAGTACAGAGAATTTCGGAACCGACTTCGTACTCTTTAGGTGGCTTGGCTAAATTGTCCTTTTCCACCAGTCCCGGGATCCCATTTTCGAGTTTTACAAAAACTCCAAAATTCTTGATCTTAGAGACGGTTCCTCTATATATTTTATTTTCTTTATCTTCCGATAAAGATATGTCCCTTAATTCCTGAAGTTCTCTTTCTTTTCCCTCAGGAGGGTTTAATTTTAAAACTATTCTGCTCGGATTTCTAAAATCTGAGACATAGAAGGAAACTGAACTTCCCGGATCCATGTTCATTTTCAATCCAGCAGATTCAAATTCTTCTGCTGGAATTAATCCAGTATAAAACTCGTCCCATTCAACGAAAACACCAGCAGGAGATGTTCCGGTAACAGTTCCACTGTATTGCTGCGTTATTGATAGTTCCTCAACTTTTTGATCTATGATGTGCTTCAAATATTTTTTGAAGGAGACTACAAAGATGTCTCTTCTCTCATCATATGTCTCAATCATTACATTAATTGTTTTTCCTACAAAAGATTGGAAATCGATAATTCTGTTTGCAGCTGCAAGTGATCCAGGCAGGAAGCATTTAATTCCTGAAAGGTTAACCATAAATCCTCCAGGGCATGTTGATTCGATTTTCACTGTATATGCACTCTTCTCGTCTTTAATAGACTTAGATAGTTCATTTTTAAGTGAATTTTCGTATCCTGCAGCAAGCGATCCGTTATAGATACCGCTACGATCCTTAAATACAACAACATCAATCTCTGTTCCTTCCATAATATCCATAGGGGGATATCCCAATCTTCTGATTGCCTTTTCCTCCTTAAGAATATCGATAGAAACTGATTGTCCATTTACGGATTCTCCAATTGCGCTGTTATCTCTAATTCTTGTTATTTTTACCCTTAAAACCTGATTTTCTTCAAGCTCTTTTGATGTGAATGGAATTGATTTTTGTGTGAAATTTGAATTGAAATGACCTTCATACAAAGCATCCATTATTGCTCTTTCCTCTGGGGAGTATTCGTCCCTAGTATAGGTTCTTTTCTTAGCCATTAGTTGTTTTTTAAAAGATGAATTAATTTATTGATATTTTAGTCCCAAACCCCAGATAGATTTCAGAATCTGGCAGGGGATAAAATAATTTTCCTGCACCAGCAAAGAATTTAAACCCTCCTGAGATGTCAACAGCAGATCTTAAAAACTCATCCATGAAAACAACATAAAAAGGATTCTTTAAACTCATCCTGTCCCAACGTGGGATATCCTCATTGTTCCATAAGGGATTTAAGATGTTAATAATGTTTCTACCAAGTACAACAACCACGGGCCATGGTACTTTGGAAAATATTGCGTCCTGTATATCCAAATACTTTTGAAGAAATTCTCCAGGAATTGGAATTCTTGGAGGGGTTTTAAATTTATTCCAAAGCTGGGTAAACGCTATATCAGATATAGGATGGGTAGGTAAAAAATTCATAGTGAATTCTATATAATCCTGATTTCTTGCAGGAATGGGTATTTTTGGAATGGAATCTAAAGCAGGTATCTTTGCTGTCTTAGTAAAATTTTTAATAATATTATCTGACATGGTCTTAATGTCGCTATCAGACAGGGTTTCAAAATTTTCAAAAACTCCTGGAAACAATTTAGTAATCATTTCAGGATTCACCATATTCATAGCACCATCAATTAGAAATTTACTAATCGGCTTTCCTGGGATGATTATGGGAGGAATACCCCCTGGTCCTATAGGAGAGATTAGAGAAGCACTTTTCTTTGGAGGAATAGCAGGAAGATTTAAAGATGAAGACAAACTAGTAAATGATTTGACCATCTCTTTCATGCTTGCAGGATCAGGAATAGAAAAGTTTTTTAAATCGACCGGGAATTTTGATAGGGAGGTATTAATTACGTTTTTTGTAATCATTTTAAGATCTCTTTGTCTTATAATTTTATTATCAGCAATTGATAAATTACTTACTAGAGATGTTAGTTGATCTGGATTTAATTTTATGCTATTTGCGGCAAAGTTTTTTAATTGTGAAATTACGGGATTAGGTACTTCTTCTATTCCGGAGGGTAAAGGTACCCCTGCTCCTAAAATTCTAGGTGCGGGCGTTATCTTAGCTTTAAATGAAAGAAGCTTTTTACTGCTCAAGGGGGAATCCTCACCCTCAAAAACCTCAGTTGCACTTTTCTTGACCAGACCTTCCAATTTTTTAATGTCCTCAGGGGAACTAGAAAGATCCTTTAACTTCTTATCAAATTTAGCAACTATCTTAGAATTGTTGGGAAGGTTTTTATTTAAATCGTCCAATTCTTTAGGGGTAGGAATTTTTATAGAATCAACTCCTCTAAGAATCCTAGACAGAAGATTTATTTTAGGAATTTTGTCAGGTATAACACCAAGCTTTCTTTTAGCATTTAAATCTCTTAAAGCTTTTATAGGCTGAGGTAAATCAACTAATAGGTTTTTAGATTTTTTAGGAAATTGAATATCGGGGATGTCTACCGCATCTGTTAGATATTCTTTTATAATATCTTTCAGTGCTGACATTTTTTCACCATCCATAGATTTTAGAAAATTCTCTATCTCCTCCTTTTCCTTTTTAATATCTCCTCCCTCTAAAGCCATTTTTCTTTTCTTTTCTAGCATCTTAGCTTGAGCTTCCTCTTTCTTTTTTGTTATCTTGTCTTGTAATTTTTGAACTTTCTCCATGTTTACTGGTTTGCTGTAATTAGCAAGTCTTTTTTCAAGATTTGAAACAACTTCTCCGAAAAGTCTTTTGGGATCATCAACATCATCCTTTCCTAAGTTGGAAAAAGGAAAAAGAAAATTAGGAATTCCTCTAGAAAGCATTTTTTTGTAATTTTCAAGGGGATCACTAGCAACAGGATCTGATTTTCTAGGAATGAATCTAAATCCTCTTAAACCAAGAAGAAACATACTATTTCCCGTTAAAAAATCATGGAAAAAAACTAGTGGGCTAGGCATAAATCCTCCAATGAAGGGAATGAATATAACTATCACTCCAATTCCTATAGGAATAACAACAGGATCTACCTTGGTCCATACCATTGGCATAGGAATTCTAATAAATGGTAATCCATCTAAAGGATTCACTATAGGAGGAGGTAGAGGTATAAAAGAAGGCGGCAAATAACCAACCGGCCAATATTTTAATCCTAGATTCGGTAAAAAAGATGCTGGATTTTCTATAGGGGGAAGTCCAGCAGGCAGGGGAAGCAATCCCACCTTATTTAGATTCTTACAAAACTCTTTCCAATAGCATTTAGTGAAAAGGTTTGGACAATCTGGAGATCTATGCGAAGCACATGTATCTTTCAATTTTAAACTCTGCCCAGCAGGTCCACAACATTCTGTGGGGCACTTTTCTTCTTTTTTAGTAGCACAACTTATCGAATTAGCCTTGTTAGAAAGTCCCTCCGGAGAATTCTCCTGATCTAACTTTGTTATTTTCTCCGCTATAGACATCAGAGAATTTTCAATTGCAGTAACTCTAGATTTTATTCCATCCGAAGCTTCTTTAAGAAGATCACTATTTTTCTTTACCGAGGAAACACTAATGGTGAAATAATAATCCGCTAATTTTTCTGCTAAAGAGTCTGAGGATTTTTTTAAATCTAATATTTTATCCTCTATTATTTTTTTTCTGTCATTATACTTTTGATCCCATTTTGTTTTAAAGTCCTGCCAGAATTCTTCAAATTCCTTGTTTGGATTCCCGTCTTTGTCAGTTTTTGCTGGTTTTATATCAGCAGATTTTCTAGCATCGTTATCTCCTCTCTCTTGGGCAGTAAAAAATATCCAAGGACTTGCAGATGTCTCTATTAGACTAGAAAATAAAAAACCATGGTCAGATTCTATCGATTTAATAATTTGACCTTTGCTTTTATTAGAGTTTTCTATATCGCTAACGAAACTATAGTAGTCTGTTTTATTTTTGGGATTTTCGTCTTTAAATTTTAGGAAGGATTCAAAGTCTTTGAAAAATGATGAATCCTGTCCTCCTAATAATCCACCTTTGCCATACTCCATCCCTATTTGAAGCTTAGACGTATCTACCTTCTGATAATCTTGACTCATCAGATCATTGTTAACCTCCATCTTTACTCTCTCATAAGGAATGTTCTTCCCTAACCCATGTGGAAAATCTATCCCAAACGATATACCAATGTATTTACTACCAGGAAGTATTATTTTTTTAGTTGACTGGAATCTAGATGAAAATTGATTTAGTTTTTTTATATAATCATCTGCTCCCGTTCCAAGAACTAAATTAATCGCCAGTTTTAAAGGATCACCCTTTTTTCCAGCTTTACTTTTCTTTTCAAATTGAGAATATAATTCATCATAATAATTCTGAATTATTTTATAGTAAAATAAAATTTCTTCCAGTTCTTTCTCCGCTTTTTGTAATCTAGCTTTTTCTTCGTTCTTTTCTCTTACCTCGTTAAATATAGATTTAGTTTGTTTCAAACATAAATTAATAGTATCTGAAATATCTTCTATACTCGGTTCAGGATCAATAGGAATTTCTGGAGATGGAATTTCGGGTTCGCATATTTCTTTTAAAAACTGTGTTAAATCATTCTTTGTAAACAGAGATTCCCCGGTTTCGGGATTAATTGGAATATCTGGTTCACAAAAAACTTCATCAGCTATCTCAAATACATTGTTGTATTCTTCTTTCTCGTCATTTAAAAGATCCTCTAGTTTTTTTAAAAGATTTTCCTCATCTATATAGGTTCCCTTCTTTTCACAGGTCTTTACCTTTTTAGATTTTATTCTGTCTCTTAATCTTTGAAGTATTTTAGAGAGATTCACCTTAGGAGGTGCTATATGAAAAAACAAGGGTTTTCCTTTGTATGTTATAATATTGAGGGGAAAATTAAAACCTAGTATTTTAAAATTTCTTTTCTTTAAATTCGGATTCTTAACCTTAATTCCTATAAGATCTAAATCAAGATTGTCAAAAAGCATTTCCTTGGCTCTTTGTAGTCTGTCCTGTAAAGAAATTTTTTCGAAGTATTTTTCGAATGAATCATTATTAGAGAAATCTGGAATTTCTTTAAGGTCCGATGTTAAATTGAGTTTTTCTAAAATTTTCCAAATTAATCTATTTCCCAGTTCCTCTCCGTCATATTTACATATGATATCATTTATCTCATCATCAGTAAGTATTAGATCTTCCGGATTTAACGAATTATTAATCTCCTCTCCTGTATTAATTATATCTTCTTCATTTCCAAGAGGATCAGGAATGGAGGACAATCTGGAAGCTAACTCTTCAACGGTTATTTTACCGCTTTCGAGATCCTTTACCCACTTCTCAAGATTTTCTAAATTATTGCTCATTACTCTTAGTTAACTTAACCACATCAGATGTAGAGAGTTGCTCATAACTTTCTGCAAGGGTAGCCATACACCCAGGACAAGAAGGTACTTTAGCATCTACTGCTGCTGCTAATTGTTTTAAAAACATCCATAAAGGTTCAGCTAAAACTGCAGAATAAACGGGAGAGTGACCCAGCTTAGTTGTTTTACCGTCCGCCCAAACTTCATTGCTGCTTTGTTTAATTCTAGTTACAGCAGTGCTTTCTATTTCAGAATTTGCATATTCTGTAATTTTACCACCTCTAAACTCTAAAGTTGATGTTTGGCCTGCGTGTGTAATAGTTATGGAATTATCATTGGCAATCACCACAGTGGATTCTTTTAAATCGATTACAAGACCCTTAGCAACAGTATAGTATATTTTTAATTGCTCTATACCATCATATATTAAAGAATGCGCACCTTCGTATGATGCCTTAATTTCTTCTATTAAATCGGGAGATAACTCTTGTACGGCTTTATATTCAGGAGCATAGTAATTACCATTATTAAATTGCACATGTACAATAGCACCTAATTTAGGAATGCTAACTCTTCCAGATCCGCCATTGTCGCCAAAGGAAATATCAAATCTTTGGAATGCCCAGGGTAAATCTGTATCTGCAACATCGTCAAATACTCCAAAAACTTTAACCTTACATCTTGCCCTGAATTCAGGGTCTTTGTTATCCACGACAACACCCAAAAAATGCTGGGCTCTTTCAATATTTGATTCTTGAATATTCTGTACAGACATAAAAAGGGTTTTTTCTATTTATCTGAGTATTTAAAAACCCTATTAGTAAACGTTTTCGTCTATACTTGGATAATTTCTTTTTGGAAGTCCTAGATCTGATCCTGGAACATTTTTATATACGTCAACCCCGTCTAAATTTGGGTAAACTCTTTCAGGAGCACCTAAATCAGATCCGGTAACTGTTGGGTAAACATCATCATTATTTCTAGCATAGGTTCTCTGAGGTAATCCTAAATCTGGTCCAGGAACATTATTATAAACGTCCTTCTCACCTCCATCGTTAGTTCTATAAACTCTGTCAGGAACCCCTAGATCTTTTCCGGGCACGTTATTGTAGACATCATCATCGACTTTTTGATAAACTCTCTTAGGTAATCCAAGATCTAAGCCCGGGGATTCTTTGTATATGTCCTCGTTTATCTTTTGATATACTCTATCAGGAACTCCTAAATCTTTATTGCTCAGATCTCCTCCAGTGTTTCTATATTGGTCATCTTTTACTGTAGGATAAACTCTAGTAGGCAAACCAAGGTCTTTTCCTGGGTTGTCAGGATACACATCTCCTTTTAAAATCTCTTCTCTTGTCGTGGTTTCTCCAAACACGTTATCTATAACCTGTCCAGTAGCAACTCTTGTATTAGGATAGAGATCTTCTTTTATAGTCGGATATTGCCTTTCCTCCGGACCACCTAAACCTCTGGATTGAGGTCGATAATCTTGAAAGGGACTTTTTATATTCTGTATTCCGTTTACTAGATCAGGAAGTGAATTTAAGGATCTAACTGCATCACTTAATCTAAATCCATAAGCATTTCCTAGCTGTGCTCCAGTTACTAAAGGACTTACCTTTTGCTGGATAACAGAAGCAATAGAATTGTTTATAAAATTATTAGCAAGTCTAGAAAAAAGATTAGGATTGTTATCTAAAGTTACTCCTTCCATTAAAATTTTAGATCCTAGTAAATTCCAACTATCTTGAATTAAAATCGGAGAAAGACTTGACTGATTTTTGATTAAATCCGATAAAATATTATACTGGAGTTTATACTCTTTAGCAGCTCCAACATGAATTTTAAATTTGGCATTTACTGCAGATTCATTTCTAGAATTTACTAGTCTATTAAAAGCATAGGTTTCATCAAAATTGAATTCACATAAATCTAATTGATAAATTAAAACATAGGGCTGTAATCTCTCAAAGGATTTAACTAACGACTCTAGATCTTTCCTAGGATTCTCTGATTCTGTTGCACTGTTTTTTAAAATTCCTGCTGATTGAGCAATTTGAGAAATTGTTTGTGCTGCACTTCTAACACCAGATATATTAAATGGATTCAAAACATCTGCAAGATTTCTCTGAAGATCCATTTGTCTAATCTCTGTTACTATGATCCACATTCTGAATTTTCTAAGATTTGCTGGGAGCATTTCTCTGTGGTACTGAAAATCGTATGTTGCTTTTCTATAGAGCTCAGCCATAGCATTAACTCTAAGATCTATCGAGTCTAAACAATCAAAAGTTAAAACTCCAGATCTTTGATCTCTTCCTGTTCCACCTCCTACTTGTCTAGCCAATGGAACTTTAAGAATTTGATCCAATCCGTCTATAGATTGGATAAACCATGGACTTTTTTCATTAATTGAAGTCAAAATATTTCTAAATCCTGATAATGCATCTGCTCTATGAGAAACTGTTCCGGATGAAAGTTGTGATGAATCGAAAGCTATTTCCTTTCCCGTATTATCGGTAAAAGGTCCATTTAAACCATTTTCTGCTGCACTTCTTCTTTCCCTTAGGAAAGCTTCCGCTGTCATGTAATGAAGCCTTTCAGTGTAGTTCGGAAATGGCATCATTTTATTTCTGGAAAGATGGAAAAAATCGATTGGATGATCCAATTTCATTCCTCTAGGGCCTCCTGGGCTAACTTGAAGGCTTCCTTTAGATAGCAAGGGGCTCACGGGTAAAAATGTCTCAGGATCGACCAATCCGCCATAACCTAAATCAAACATAAGCCTAAATCCTGTGTAGGTTGGATCTTCTTTTTGTCCAGACGTAGTTGTTTTTAACCCGCTTAAAAACTGGGTTCTCATCTTGTCTACGCCTCTATTTAGGATATCCGAAGAATTACCTACTGATGTAGCATTATCTTTTATGTCGCTTAAAAATGCCATTACGTTTTAGATACTTTAGGTTCTGGGTCTGATCCTCTTCCGTCGTTTAATACCCATTCTCTTTTTCCTAGGATAAACGACTGCTTGATTCTCCCCTCTATATACTCAATATATGATCCCATGACCATATAAACACCGCTCAGAAATTTATTATCGACTTTTGCACCTGCTTTAAACTGATCTGGATCTTTCTGACCTCCTCCTTTATATTCCTGGGAATTTACCGCCGCTTGTCTAGCACTAGCATGTACGATCTTAGTTGGGACATTCTGTCCTCTGTAGACCCAAGGAACATAAGAGTGCATTTGAGTTTCTAGATAAACTTTAAAATTTTCATATTTGTTTATCTTGTTTTGAATCTGAGCCTGCTGAATGTTTTTGTGTTGATTTTCTCCGTATTGTGTTCCTATCCAGGTTTTCTTTGTTTCTTTTTTATAAACGTCTTCGTTTACTCTTCCCTTAAACAATATACTACTAGGACCCAAATCCTTTTCTGTTACATATTCAACTTTATAACTGACGTACTTATTAATTGGCCTATCACTAACTAATTTTGTGTCGTAAAATTGAAGATCCCTAGAATATCCAAATCTACTTACGATGTAGCCAGATTCATTCTTAACAGAATATGCGTTAATAAAAAATGGGTATTTTTTATAATAAAAATCATTCGTAAAGAAAAGCGGTAAATCAATTTCAGAGGGTTTTGTATCGCTAGTTAATCCTCCAGCTATTCCCCTTTCTGGCCCAATTGCTGTTAGTATTTTTGTTTCATCTTTGCTTTTTTCCAAAAGCTGTTTTCTCAGATTAACAAAATTTAAAACATAATACTGATCTATCCACCAATCAAAAAAATCTTCTTCCCCTTTCCACGAGCTATTAGAAACGTCATCTATGAATTTATAAAATGTCTTGTTCGGACAAATCCAACTCATTTTATCGTCTGTTCCACTCTCATTAGAGGCAAATCCTAGACCAAGATCTTTAGCAACAGATCTTAAAACCTCAAAAGATGTCATGTCTTTGTAGGACTTTGATTGATGTTGATAAATTCCTGGAATTCTCATCTGAGCCTTTATAGTGAAAGTTGCACTAGTAGAATTAGCTCTATTATCTTCTCCTCCTATCTCATCCTCCAACATAGGAAAGGAATTTATTACCTCAGTAACTAATAAATCCATTCTTATCGGTTTATAGAGTTCTGAGGTAGATCTTATGTAAAGGCAAACAATATCTCCATCTTTAGGAAATGAAGTGTAAAGAAATGTTTCGTCCTCTGTTGTAAACCTGAATATTAAATCTGGAATTTTGTTAGATAAATCAAGTCTGAAAAATTTTAAATTCTTTACAACATAGGAGTTTATTTTTATTAAAGGTAATCCATACCCTATATCAATTTCTTCCCTGCTTTGTGAGGCATTTACACTTGCACTGTTCCCAGCATTCATCTCATCAACAATAGAAAGCTCGTCTAGTACTATTGTTTCTTTTTCAATCTGGAGAATTGTTTTTTTAGAATCTATCATGTTTCAAAAATTTGTCTTTGGGCAAATCTTGATTTTATTGTTGCAACTGATTTGTTCTGCTGAATCTTTGTTCGGCATACTCCTACGTCAGATCCAAATATTAATTTTCCATCCAGCACTTTAAATTGCTCATCACCTTCTTTTACAACATTGGGAGGTAATATAGTGGAAGCACTTATATCTACAGAATTTAAATACTCCTTCCTCTGGTCAGAAACCTTGGATATTCTTTCTTGTAATTGTTTTCTGAATGATTTTCTAGCTTCCGAAGCATCGGCCTCTATTGGCTTAGCAATAATATTACTCATTGTTTCAGAATCCGGAATATAGAGGATATCTCCCTCGTCTAAAGAAAAAGGATTGGAAATAGAATTTATTTTTAAAAGACTCCCCACTTTGTTTTGTGATCCACAATACATGTGAGCAATTAAATCAGGTCTCATGGTCATTTCTCTGGTAACTAGAATCACCCTAGAATATCCAGGAACGGTATCACTATTAATTGATTTATAGGTAAAATCTACTATTTCTTCCCCTCTAACTAATTTAACCGGCTTATTTTCTAATGTGTCTATTGTTATCATACTATTCTATTATTGTCCAATGTTAGATGCAAATCCTGCAGATGTCTCTCTGGTATCCCCAGTTGATGAATTAATATCCAGTCCGCTACTTGCACCTATTTGTGCTCCTTTGGATACGTCAGAGATTTCAAATTTACCAAGATAAAGTCTGCCATTCCCTCTGTTAAACATGCTTTCAAAATCGCCCCTATGCTTTTGTCTAGCAGATTTCATAGAATATTCAGCGGTTAATTCAGTAGGAAAATCGTCAGGTCCTAAAACGTTATTAAGGCGTATTTTTACACTGTCACAAATCATGTTTCCCATCATAGCAATGGGATTAAGCGGATTGCCCACTGTTACGTGCCATTCTCCGGTGGGATATCCCGAAAGCATAATAGGTTCATAGTACAGCTGATTTATAAGATCGCTAGTAAGCATTGCTGTTAGCGTCTTATAAATTTTACCATCCTTGGATAAGGGGGTTCCTTTCTTTATACCCTCCAACTCTTCTTTTGCTTTTTCTACATCTCCCTTTAAACTTTCTATTTTAGATTTAACCTCCGCACTAAAGTTAAGCTTTAACATCGAGTTTATAAATTCAACAGGATGAGTTAGATGCTGGATATAACCCTTGTTACCCATTGGAAATCCTAATCCTTGTCTATTAGAATTTACTAAAAGCTGAGGCGTTAGGAATTTTCCATAGTCCGTTCCAAGAGCTAATAAATTAGCAAATAAATCTAAGAATAACATTCTACTGTTGACCTCACCCACACTAGTTAAACTATAGGTAAACTTGAGGGTGAATGATTGTTCTCCACCAGAAAGTCCGACGTCTCTCACCCACATTTTATTAACGGTGTTAACATCGACAAAAATCTTTCTACTTAAAGGACCGTCGCCGGATGTTAATTTATCAAATAACTGTCTTCTTAATTGGAGTTCCTGGTTATCTGGATCTGTAAAAGTCCCTAGAAGATTACTAATACTTCTAAGATTATCGTTTGCTTCTGGTGTAAGGATTCCTTCGATGTATTTTCCAAGTGTACTATTTAATAGACCCCTATCATTTCCTTGAAGGTCAACTTTCGATTTCTGGTTAGGCTGTTCCCATTTTAATCCGGTGTCTATCCCGAGTATTGTTTCGAGATTGTTTCCAGTATCTGTACCAAAAAAAGTGACTGCCTGAGCCATAGGAAGTGCTGCTCCCTCTCTTATCATTTGGCTTGGGGTTATACCTTCTCCGTCTACGAAGCTACCTTTTACCCTCCCTCCCTCGTCTGTTAATTGAGCTCTTTTACCAGGGGTAGGTACTCTCAGGTTATCCATTACAGGCGTCGGAAATCTCCTTAGAGTTATCATTCTATTATTAGGAATTACACCATAATGTTTACAGAATATAAAATCTTTAACGTTGAAAGGCTGTGAAACGTACTTACTGCTAGGATTAAGATAATTCCCCGTTGCTGTCGTTTCCTTAATGATTGCATGCGCAGTGGGATTTCTAGAAACCTCTGGGGTAATCGATTGATTCATCTCATAGGTTTCGGATTTAATATATGTGATCTTGGTTCCGCCCTTAGACATTCTACTATCGCCTATCACATGATAATTAAAAAGACCACTTCTACCGTCCTCTGAGGATTGTGCCTCATAAAATAGAGAACTAGGAAGGGTAGAAACAGCATCATTGGCATTCTCAAAAACTCCGTATTCCTGATCTGAATTGAAAGAGTATATTGATTTTTCAAGATACGAGGATCTATCGATCATTGGATCCTGAAATTTTTTGTTACTCCCGACAATAGGAGGGTTATCAGCAAGCTGAGAAGATGTGTTTCTTACATTAGTTACATTATCCTTTGTGTGATTGGACATATACAATACATTATCTTAACATTATATATTCCAATAAAAGAGACGTGAGCAATTTGCTATGGATACAGCTCTATAGAAACCGGACCAATTTCCGATTCTTTAAGTACTTCTTTGAATGATTTAGCAGAAGATTTGGTTGGATCCTTTATAATTACAAAAATTTTAGAGGTATTAGCTCCTTTTAGGGATTCAATTTTTTTAACAACCATTTGATTAAGAATCCAGTTTTGGATATCATTTAGATCCCTTTCACCCCCAAAATTCTCTGTGATTATTTTGGTCACATCAATGTAGGGTACCTTCTCTGCGTCTGACAAATTTTTTTTAATTTCTCGGTAAGAGAGGGATGTTAAATATATCTTGATGGGATCCTTTTTAGGCTTGAGGAGTTTCTCCACTTATAATTTTTTTCAGTTGATCCTTTTCCCATTCTGGGGTTTCTTGGATAGGAGGGTTTACTTCTAAATTGTTTTCTGATTTTTCTTCTAAGTTAATTCTAGAATTTTCTTGATTTTGTAGGTGCTGAAGATGGATCATTTTTCCATACTCTTGAGATCTTCCAAATCTCTCTACCATTTCTTTAAATGATTCTTTTTTCTTTTTTAATCCTAATTTTTTTGCCAGGGCTTTTCTTTCTTTTCTGGATGGTAAATACATATTAAATTAGTTTGTTTTGAAATATTTTTAAAAATAAACAAGAAACGAGTGCATCGTCTAAATTGATTGCGTCATTGAGATTGACCAGGGAAAATTTGGAGTTCTCTTCTTTCTTAGATCCATCACCAGATTTTTGTCCTCTCTCCATTCCCGTTACATCAACCCCGAATGCTGGGTTTCCATTAATTACAATTTTCGAGGATTTAATATTTCCAAGGTATTCCCATTTTTCTATATCATTAACCTCATATCCTGCTTCCTCTTTTAATTCTCTCTTGGCTGTTTCTAGAATATCTTCATCTGATTCTTCTGGAGATCCTGTTATCACGGTTAAAGATATTCCTCCTTCTTTTAGAGAATTGGGTTCTGAAATAAGTCCTAAGGATTTTGGGTTACCTGATTCGTCCGTTGTATAAGGTAAAATAATAACGGAGGGATTTTTTTGCTGGATCCCAACCCTATTACCTATCTCGATAACCTCTATATGATCATTCTGGAGAAGAATCTTGGGTTCTGACATTTTTAGTTGGGATATTCTTTTGCTTTTTATATATATCTTTTATGGAATTTCTGAGAGATTGTCTCACTACCTCGATGTCTAAATCCTTAGTTACGTATTCTAGGATATCTTTTTCTGCATCATCAAAAGAGGAAACTAAAACGTCCCATAAACTTTTTGGAGGTAAATTTATACTTAATTGAAGGTCAACATCGACCCAGTTTTCTTTTTGCTTGGATAAAAGTGAAAAGATTGGACTCTCCTCTTGCTGAATCTTAGGTTCAGATTTTAACTCCCTTGTTTTTACCCCCTTCTGCGTTAATGGGTCTTCCTGAAAAACAGGTAAATCCTGGGATGGTGCTGTGATTTCCTCAAATCCCTTATCTACTCTGATCATATACTCATCGAGTAGATCTAATAGAATTCTGCTTTTATCGGTAAAAACTATATATTTTCTATCTCCCTCCTCGACTATATCCTGGTAATGCTGGACTTTAGAAAGTAGATCTCCTTTAATCCATTGATAGGAAAATTGACTATAATCTTCCTTTAGTTCGGGGGTTTCCTTTTCGGTCATGATATTTATTATTTTTTTGAGCTTATTGAACATGTGGGCATGATTCTTTACATTTCTCTGCAATTAATTATAGACCTATCACCAGATTTGATTCCGACCCTATGGATATATAAATTATTATGAAGCTCCCAAAGAAATATTTGACCAAAAATCCGGGCACAATGAAGAAAGAAATCAAAAAGCACGGAAAGAAAGCAGACGATGATTCTAGCGCATATCAAGAATGGGATGCTGATTATAAATCAAGGAAAGCTGGGGTTGGAAAAAAAGTTGACACCAAGCCTAGCAAATACACAAATAAGTACAAGAAGATGTTCGGAGAGAGTAAAATACTAAAAAGTTTTAATCATTTTGATGAAGCTATGAACGAGGGGGAAGAATTATTTCTTGAGGCATTCATGGAATTAATTAACGAAAACGAGGATTTTATCAATGAATCCGTCGATAAAATTACCAGCCCAGTTCACAAGGCACTAAAGAACAAGTCAGATAAAACAGGATTTCCACTTGGAATTTTAAAACAAGTATGGAGAAAGGGATATGCAGCATGGAAAACTGGCCACGTACCTGGAACTACTCCCCAACAATGGGCAATGGCCAGAGTTAACTCTTTTGTGACGGGAGGTAAGACAACTAAAATGCACGATAAAAAGCTTTACCAAAGAGCAAAAGCAAATCGTAAAAAGAAGAAATAATGGAAAAATACGGTTATAAGAACATAGCTAATATGGATGAATTTTCCGAGGCTGCTAAAGCAGAGGGAAAATATGATTTCTCATATAATTCCGGAAAGCATTTAAACAATCAAGGATTTATTAATTGGGGAGATCAAAATAAATGGGGTTCACCTGGACAGACTAGCTATAAAATGAAAGATTTAGAGCAGCTTCTTAAAGCGAACGAAATAGTATCTAAATAATTACCCCTTCATAGTTTCCTCTATCATTTCATCGAATATCTGAGAAAGATTTAATTTGGGTTCCCATCCTAATACTTTTTTTGCTTTTGTTGCATCTCCTAAAAGAAGTTCAACCTCAGCCGGTCTATAATATTTAGGATCCACTCCTACAATCACTTTATTGGTTTTTTTATCAATACCAATTTCACCAATCTGTTGCGGCTCCCAATAAATTTCTATTCCTATTTTTTCACAGACCATTTCTACCATTTCCTTGATAGAATATGTTACCCCGGTGGCTAGTACAAAATCATCAGGTTTATCTTGCTGTAGCATTCTCCACATTCCTTCAACATACTCTTTAGCATGTCCTATGTCTCTTTTGGCGGATAGATTACCTAATGTTAACATTTCTGTTCTTCCCCTTTTAATATCACAAAGGGTTTGTATTATTTTCTTTTCTACAAAGTTTTCTCCCCTTCTAGGAGATGTGTGGTTGAACAGAATTCCATTGCATGCAAACATATCATACGATTCTCTATAATTCTTAATAATCCAAAACCCATAAAGCTTTGCAACTCCGTAGGGAGATCTTGGATAGAATGGGGTAGTTTCAGTTTGTGGGGTTTCTTGTACCCTGCCGTAAAGTTCTGATGTAGAAGCTTGATAAAGCTTGGAGTTTGGCGAGTGTGTTCGGATTGCTTCTAACACATTCAGTGTTCCTATTGCATCTACCTGTCCAGTATAATTAGGTATCTCAAAAGATATTTTTACATGGCTTTGTGCACCTAGATTATAAACCTCATCTGGCTGAATTTTTGAAATAACACTAGAAACACTTCCATAATCAGTTAGATCTATATAGTGTCTTTTAAAATTAGGATGATCCCTAAAATGTTCAATTCTGGAAGAATTAAAAGAAGAAGATCTTCTAATAGTTCCGTGAACAAAATATCCTTTATCTAGAAGAAGTTCTGCTAGGTATGATCCATCTTGCCCGTTTACTCCTGTTATTAATGCTACTTTCATATTCTTATTGAGCTCTTATTTTCGTAGAACCACTTTACAGTTCTTTTTATTCCTTCTTCTAAATTAATTTTAGGACTCCATCCTATAGAGTTTATTTTAGAATTATCTAAAACTTTTCTTGGTGTTCCATCAGGACCATTAGTGTCAAAACATACCTCTCCCTGATAATTCATTTCTTTAGCTAATAATTCAGAAAGTTGCTTGATAGTTACCTCCTCACCAGATCCTATATTGATTACACCATCATTTCCTTCATAATTTTCCATTACAAAAATTACTCCTTCTGCAAGATCCTCAACATATAAAAACTCCCTTAGGGGTCTTCCAGTACCTAATAAATCTAGTTTCATATTACCGGATTCTTTGGCTTTATCAATTTTAACCATAATTCCGGGTATAACATGGGAAGCTTCAGGATTGAAATTATCTCCTGGCCCATATAAGTTACAGGGCATTAATGAAAAATAATTTTTTCCGTATTGGCTTCTTATAGAATCACAAAATTGAATCCCAGTAATCTTAGCAAGAGCATAAGATTTGTTTGTTTTTTCAAGTGGTCCTGTTAATAGATATTCCTCCTTTATTGGCTGTGGGCACTCTCTGGGATAAATGCAAGACGATCCAAGAAATATTAAATTATCGACTCCCCCCTTAAAAGCAGACATAATAACGTTATTTTGTATAGAAAGATTTTCATACAAAAACTCGGTGGGATAAGTAGAGTTTGCAATTATTCCACCAACCTTAGCAGCAGCTAAAATGACATGATCTATTTCATTCTTTAAAAACCAATCTAAAACTTCAGACTCATTCAATAAGTTTAATTCCTTTCTAGTAGGGTGAAAAATTTCGTATTTTTCTTTATCCAATTTCTTTAAAATGTTCGATCCAACTAATCCATTCGATCCGAATAAAGCCAGTTTTTTCATTTATATTTCTATTTTATTTTTATAAAACATAGAATTAAGTAGTTTATCTGGGATTAGACTAATATCTTTCTTGTTTTTATGTTCAGTATCTATATTTAATGTAATGTTTGGGGAATGAGCTATTATTATTCCATCATACGATGTTGTTTCTTCTAAATCACAAGAAACAATAACGTTATATCTTTTTTCTCTAAGCCATTCCAAACAAGAGTAATGAAGATCCTGCGAATGGGTTGATAGAAAAACATAATCAATTAATAAATTATTAAAAGCATTATTTGCACCATTTAACATCTCTAATTCATATCCTTGTATATCTGAATGTAAAATGTTTATTTTTTCAATGCCTCTTTCCTTTATTAAATTATCAATTTTTATTCCTGCTTCACCTACAGATCCTTTTATAAATTCACCAATTCTATTGTTTAATCTAAAATTTATTTTACCATATTCTAATTCTTCATCATAGGGTTCAATCATATAACATTTAGCATTGTTCTTTTTCTGTAAAAGAGAAAGCGAATAAAATGCCCAATAAGATCCTAGTTCTATCATTAAGGGTTCTTCTTCATCAATTGTTTTTATAATTTGATCAAAAATATATTCCTCAAGAGGTTCATGAACCCCTTTGTTTAAAACTAGAATATCGCTGAAAGATCCGTAATAACTTCTTCTGTTTATTAATACTCCATTATACATTCTGACTATACATTTTTCACGATCATAATGAAAATTATCCCTATTAATTTTTTCATTAACAGGATCTGATATTATGTCCTTGAATCTATCAAAAAATATATGAGACCTATACTTTAACATTCTATTGTATTAGATTCTCGTCAGCAAAAAAACCATCGCCGTTGAAGTTTTTATAGAGTTTGTAATTATTACTAGTTAAAATATTTTCAACCTGCTGCTGCCTTTCCATTAAAATTTTATGATCAGGATGGTCAAATAAATGACAATTGTGTTCATACGTAATTAAAGAAGGCCTCCATCTTTTGAAGTCCAATTGAGAAATGATTTCTAATTCTCCACCTTCTATATCTATGCTTAGGTAATCAAAAGTGCTAGGAACTTTATATGTTTCAAAAAGTTCGTTTATAGTTAAGGCATTTACTTTAACGCTATTAAATCCCTGCTTAATAATTTCACTCGAAGTAAAATCGTCATTTATTGCGCTAGACCATCCATTTAAAAGTATTTCTACCTCCCCTTTATACGGGGCAACGGCTAGATTGACACATTCGCTATTTCTCGAGGAAATAAGGGACTGGTATGTGTAAGGATTGGCCTCTAAGCATAAACCTTTCCATCCTAATTCCTTCTCTAAATAATATGTGTTACTAATAGTCACACCATCATAGGCTCCTATATCAACAAAATATCCAGACTTTTTATTTTTTAATAGAGAGACTACAAATTCGTCCTGCCCCCATTGAGAATAAAATCCATTATCATTTTGACTCATTATACTCTTTTATATTCATGCTCTTTATTAGAAAGATTTTGGAAATGGTATGCAAAACTTTTAGCTCTTTTTAGAACTACCCCTTCTTCTATACATTTTTCCCAAAATATTATATCATTAGGATTAGGAAAGGGTTTCTCTGTATTAAATCCTCCCATCTTAAAGAAAAGTGATTTTTTTATGGAGCATGGCATATACCATCCTCTCTCCTCCTTTATATCAGGAACCTTCTGACCTTCTTCCCCGCAAAAATTCTCAAATTTTTCGCTATCAAAATCTAAAGGACTAGTACCAAAATTTCTTGGAATATTCTGCCAAGCAACACCTATAACCCCACATTCTACAAGATAACCGGTAACTATAGAATTATCACAAAGCTGTCCTATCATATGCACATCCCAATCCTTAGCCATGATTACATCAGAATTAGAGAATACTAAATTTTCGTATTTTGCTAGTTCTGAATACTTATTCCATAGCTTATATGGGTCTTCTTTTTCTTCTGCTATAATCAGCTCGTAATTTTTATTTCTAGAATTTTTTTCTAGCATTTTTAAATTCAGATCTAAACTTAAGTCATTAAGTTCAGTTTTCTTATGAGGAATAATGATCGAATAGTTTTCCATTTTTATAATATAATTTCTTTATTGTAATTGGGATGAGATTTAAGAATATCGGGTAACGATTCTTTGTCAAAGGGTAAAGCTTCACCCCACACTCCACAAGTTGGGTGCAAATCTTTCATTCCTGGCTCCCATTTATGATATGTGTTTTCTAGCCATCCCTCTTTTATTTCATTTTTGTGTCCGTGTATATCAAATTTATAATCCATCACTTTTTTGGATTGTGCATATCCAAAATGATAGATGGTTCCATTTAACGAAACCTCCATTAGGTTATTTCTTCGAAGATTAAATATTCTAGCAGGCTCGAATCCATCGGTACATGCCCAATTAAAGGATTTCCAAAAGTGAATGAATCCGTTTATGTTTCTTCTCCAAGCTTCGCCGTCATAGGTTTCTTTTATACAAGCATCTAGAGAAGCAGGGTTCCAAACCTCGTCGGTATCTAAAGCTAACATAATATCATAATCAGAAGCATCAGCAAAAGCAATTCCCCTATGATTTCCCTCGTTAGATGCATCAATATCCATCCATTCTATTTTATTAGAAGATCCGTATGCTATCTCTCTTAATTCCTCCCTAGTATCTGGACATTCTTTTTCTGTCCCGTGACCATAACTTGGATTTTTGCTATATAGTACTAAAATTTTATCAACCTGGTCGTCGATTGATTTTATTGAAGCATTAAAATACTCAGATCCGTAATGAACCGGATAATATGCCATTACCTTCATATTGTTCCCTTTATTTTTTTAATAGCATCATTCAATAGATGCTTTGCATGAAATCCAAAACACGTGTCTAAATTATGATCGTCATCCAGAGGATTTTCAACAGAGAATTTTCTAGCAACATCTAAAGGAGCTATATTAATCCCAAACTTTACTAAATTTTCCCGATTAGAATTAAGTAAATATGTGTCTTCATTTTCAGTGCTGTGAGAGGTTAGAGATTTACTATATTCTAATAATTTTTTACTTCTCAATGAAAATCCTCCATTTCCTACTTGTCTACCTTCCTCTGGCCATCCTATATAAAGAGGCCAGGGTGATCCTATGTAATCATATTTTAAAAATTCATCGTCCCATAAGTGTGGATTTAAAACAAATCCATCATCTTGGAATATAAGACAGTAATCGCTATCAACATTATCGTATAAATTATGTAGGCAAAATCTGGAATAATCTGATATTCCGAAATTTTTAATCCGATAAAATTCAACCCCAGGTATCTCGGGATTCTGAACTAAAAACATTTTAATAGAATGAAATTCAATTTTTTCCGACATAAAAGAAACTATGTCTTTAAATCTAGCATATCTTTCTTCATCAAAACGTCTTCCGTCTATTGTAATTGCTGTAATTTTTTTGAGATTAATCTTGCTCATTTATTCTTGTTGGATTTACGTAAAAATATTTTCCTTTCACCCTATCTATTTCACTATCATATGTCCGGTAATTTGAAAGATGATAATGATATGTTCTTATTTCTTTTGAGGGATTTTTTATGTTATATCCTGATTTTTTAAAAAGATAAGCTATTCTGTTATCGCATCCAGGTTTTCCAAGTTCTATATCATATTTTCCGGAGTTAACCTTTCCCTTTATCACCCAGGTATCTTGACTACCCCAATTATCGTGATGCTCCACTGATCCTTCTTTTTTAATATCCCATCTAGATAAAGCGTATACGGTGTCGTCATTTATACTTTCTTTGATTAACTTAATGTCACTTTCGAGAATGAAGATATCACTATTGATAATAATTAGTAAATCAAAATCTGATTTATTATAGAAGTCAATAAAATCTGAATACTTAGGTCTTTCTTTTTTGATTATCTTGATAATTTTAGGATCTTTGGGTATGTGCTCGTAATTTTCTTCGCTTATTAATAGAATATTATTAATCTCTAAATTCATAAGATTCTTATTTAAACAATAATCCATCTCCGAGTTTCTCTCAGAATTTTGAGATCTATAATAAGGTAAGGAAATAAGGGTCCTCATTAGATATGAAAATACATTTTTTTATTATCGTAAATATAGTCGTAGAGATTTTTAATTACACCCCTCATTTTAATTTTTTCCTGATTAGTATCAGGGAGTAAGAAATGAGATTCATTCATAATTTTAGAAAGGGTATTTGGATCTTCAAGGTCCCTTAAGTCGATAGGACCAATATTTTCTTCTATCCCATAAGATGAATAATAATCTTTAAATTTAAACCCATTTCCTATTACACCATCAGAAAATTCACACCATGCTCCGGGTATTCCATATGCATGGGCAATTATTAAACCATGTAAACTACTAGAAATAATACGCTCGCATGAACATATTTCTTCTATTATTTTTTCTATCTCCTCTGAAGAATCCAAAGACCCGAGTCTTAAATCTATAACCTTAACACCCTCAATATTTCCGAATATATTATTGACGTTTTCAGTGTCCACTATATGTGGCACAATTCCAATGCTATATTTTTTAGTATCAATAGAAGGTTCAAAATAGTCAGAAATTAATATAGCGGGATCCCCCGTTTCTATATTAGAAATATCAACTCCTAAGTTTTGTAATTTATTTAGGGTTTTTTTCCCCCTTACTGATAATATTTTAGGAAATTTTTCTAAAAAACTTTCTTCCTTAATAAATCCAGCTCCAGCAACTACCGTATTGGAATTTGCCTCATTAAGAATGGATCCTATCAGCATCACATGAAATTCATCCGAACCCTGCCTAATTTTTTTACAGGGTAATCCCCACATTTTATAGATAAGATAAGGATTTAAAGCATCCCCAAAATTTAAGCTTCTGTGCCAGTTTAATTTTAAAAGGTCCGACATTAAGTCCTATTTTTTATTGTTCGGTAAATTATATCATCAGCCGACTCTAATCTTTTAACTCTTTCTAAATTATCTAAAATTGAATCAGTCTTAGAAAGATATAGTTCGTAGGTAAGATCCTTTATGTCTTCAAGTTGATTGAAAAAAATAATACCGTCTTTATTAAAATCCTGGCAAACTTTTTCAGATCCCCAATAAACAGGAATTGTTCCGGTTGCAAAGCAATCAGTAATCTTCTCTGTGTAATATTTGTCATAAACTGCATTCTCGAAAACTATGGAAAACATGTAATTTTTTAATGCAGGAAGTTTTGATCTCCACCAGTCGCCATTAGGTCCAGATCCCTCACCTATTCTAGGAGATCCATGAGCTCCTCCGAAAAGATCTATTGAATTCCTTAATTTATCTGCAACGTCTAATCTAAATTTATGTCCATCAGTTCTGGCTTTAGGAGAACAAATCATTGAGCATAATTTTTCTTTTACATACATCTGCATCTCATCTGGTTTAGTCCAAGGAAGATTAGATCCTGGTGGAGCATACAAAAAGAAATCGGGATCCATGGAAATTAAAGATTCCTCACAGGTAAAAATCCCAGCATACTTATTCCTATATCTTCCAGGATTCTGATAGACCGCATTGTAAATTTCTATAGCAATTTCTCTCGACTCACATAGCCACCCGAATTTAGCTTCGTGTCTAGGAGTTTCTAACCCTTCAAAAATTCTATTGTCTATATAAATGTGAATATTAGCATCTCCTGTCGTCCAGGAAAAAGATCTGGGTGATAAATTAGAACAAGATGAGTATTCTGCTGGAAAAGGTAAACCAAATCCTTTTATTAGTTCCATAAGCTAAAACCCTCCTTAATCGTTATTTTTCCTAATCCATCATCTTTATAATTTAAAACATAAAGGGGATTTCTGCCACCCTCTATTTCACTGGATATTTTAGAATCCCAATCCTTTTCGATATCTTTCACTCCAGATACGCTCAGGATTATTTCACCGCTTAATGGGGTGTGATTAACGAAAGTGTTCTGACTAAATATTGTATTGCCTCCGCTTTCAGTGTGTAATTTTTGAAATTCCAAAGACGAGCAAGATATCTTTTCTAAATCCTGGTCAAAATGAAATTTGAGTCGGGAATAATCTGTAAAATTATTTAGAAATCTTAAAGCGCTAGAAAAGACCATTTCGGATTTTTCTTCAAAGTAAACATGAAATGTTTTTACATCTTGACTATATCTTGCTCTAGTATCATCATCAACGTTTACTTGCCTATGTGTTTCCATTTTTCCATCTACCCTGGAATTTCCGTTATGAATGTATTTTCCGTGTACAAAATCGTTCCAATTCTGAGAAAGTAGAAAGACAGAATAATTTCCTCTAAGGTGGGGTAAAACATAATGCTTTAAAGCGTCGTGATCTAATTCAGGAATTCCTTTCAAAAAAGCAGATCTGCAATGAACTAGCCATTCCCTTACTATTTTAAACGATCCTGCAGTATAGTTGAAAAAAAGAGGTGAAGCTTTTATGCCTGATAAATCACCGCTATGCGTTGCCATTCCAATATCCTCTGCTATATTATTAAATTCAGAGAAAGATGATTTAAAATCAGTATCACAATCCATCCAGATTAAAGGTGCTTTACTTTCCTTTAATTTTTCGAGAATAAACTCCGGCTTCATTAAACAATTCGCTCCGTAACTACCTCTTGAGGTTCTTTCCGAAATATTATATGCTACCCCGAATTTTTTACATCTATCAATTAAATTAAGGGCATAATTTTTATAGTAATTGTTTTGTTGAAAATCTGCATAATAACTATAAATGGTCGTGGTCATTTTAGGGTAATCAACAGGAGCGTTTGACTGATTACTCTCTTTTTCCATGAGTGCTAGCTTTTCCTCTGTTGACATAGGGACTGTCGGCGGTCTACGAAATGGACCATCCTGAGGTGCTGGAGGATCCCCAGTTTTCCCAAATAAACTTTCTAAGGGTTTTCTTAACCTTCTAAATTTTTCAAAAGACATCTATAAATCGTGTTTTTTTATATATCAGCTTTTCTGGAAGCCTGAAAATGTTCGATAACGGGAGATATTTCAGGATAGAGTTTTCTGGAATGATCAAAGATAAATGTGTATTCCGGCGGCAAGTTTTGATAGGAGACATCAGTACATACCTCAAGTGCTCTTTGCATATTTTTTTGTTCCCATGTTTCTGGATCCATTCTGTTGGCCTTGATCACGTTATTAATCTCTATCCATTTTTCAACCAGCTTTCTAGTTTTGTTGTTATTAGCAAGAAAGATAGTTCCACTTAATGCTTCGTTTCTTCTCCATCTAAAATTTTCAGTCCTATAAGCAATATCGCAATCTAAAGATTCAAATAGTGATGGGTAGCTTCTGAATATTGCATCAACATCAACATAAACTAAATTTTGGGAAAAAGAGGATAAGCATTCCAGAATGAAGTTAGCTTTATAATGTGTATTTTTTTCCCAGGTGCCTAGATTTTCAATTGGTCTTAAGTGAAGGGGTATACCAAACTCTGAACAAGATTTGCTAAGATTTTCCGAGAGTGCTTCGTATTGATTTCCTGGGGTAAAATAAGCTATTACAAGAAAGGGGCTCATAAGATACTATTAGATATATTCATACCCCGGGATGTTAACTAGTAACATTTTTAGCTGGGGTTTTAGGGAAAGTTTCCAAATTCCAGAAAAATATTTTTTAATCCGAAAATATTCCTGTTTTGAGTTATATATTATATCAAATACCAATGAAGAGTTTACATCCATACTGGTTTTTACAATCTCCTGTTGACATGGAGCATAAGTACTATGTGCTAATGGATTTCTTGCAGTCTGTTGAGTCTGATTTGGATCAGAAAAAATATTCAGACCAAATACAGAAGATCAACAGAATTTATAATGATCTCAAAAGCTTTCAGAAGTTTAAGAAATTAAGTGATAAAACAGTTAGGAGCATGACCCACGAGGAGATTGAAAAAACCAAGGACCTTACAGTTAGCTTAACTGAAAACGAAGAAGTTGATTATATCCTGGATAATAGCTTAGAGGTTCTAGAAAAATTTATCACAAAAATCAATCCTTACATAGAGGAAATAGAAAAATCACTAGAATTCAAAATCCATAATGATAAATTCCTAAACAGCGACAGGGGTTATGTGATAATTAGAAATAACAAGAACAAAAAGATAAAAATATACTCCTGGCTTTTTTCAATCATAACAGTTGACGAAACTGAGCAGGTGGGTCTTCTATTAAGTGAGCTTTTGGATCCGTCCCCGGTTTATAGTAAATCCGATAGGAAAATATTAGAATTCGTAAAGAAAGAGGTAAAAAACTTCTCTAAATACAGCGACTGCTTTATTATAGTAGATCTTGAAAAATCTAAAGGGGAGGATGAAATATCTTTCGAGCTGATAAAAGAAAGATCTATAGAATTTATAGTTACCAATTATAAAAACTATTTGTCTTCTTTTTAGTTCTCTATCCTATCTAATAGATTTGAAAATTCTTCGTCACTAATACCCACGGAACTTGGGATGAAATCCTCTACCGAAAAGATCTCGTCGTCTTTCTCCGGGTAAGAATCAGTAAAGCAAATTTTCACTGATTTTAAGGAGGGCGAGTAATACACGTCGCATCTTCTCCCCTTTTTCTTTAAATCCTCGTAGCACAATAAATAACCATCAGGCAGCATTTTAGGATTATGCTCTGCTCTAGAATCTAAAAATTCCTCCAGATCTTTTATCAGGGAATCTATTTTTTCCTGTGAGAGTTCTGGTATTTGAGAGATTTTTAATATTCCGGAATTCTTAAATATAAAGTCCATCATTTCTTTTCTTTCTTTCACTGAAGATTTTAAATAGATTTCATTTAAATCCTTTGCAAAATCGTCCTTGGAATAACCTATTCTATGATCAAAATTTATGGCGTATTTAAAAGGCGGAACATCAGAATATCCCCGATCGTGGGATCCTGCAGACGTGCTTTCAAAAAGCGAACTAAATGATTTTAGATGTCTTAGACTCATTTGTTTTATATATCCCTATAAAAAGAAAAAGGGATCAAATAATTGATCCCTTCACTTGTATTATTAATGCTTATCAGTTAAAAAATTTGTTGAAAGCTGGATTAGAGATCTCTTCAGATTCTTCTTCCTCTTCTTCCATTTCGTCAGATTCTTCTACTCCTAATTGATGATCCCAATCGGTATCCATCTCTTCTTCCATCTCTTCTTCCATCTCGCCTTCCATTTCTTCCTCTTCGTCAACGTATTCTTCGTTGTATTCTTGAACCTCTTTTTCAAAGGCATCTTCTTCAGATTCTTCTACACCCTCGATCTCCTCTTCCTCTTCCTCTTCCTCTTCCTCGTCTTCCTCCTCATTATCCATTTCTGTATCTTCTTCGTCGGATTCCATATCGTCTTCAGATTCCATATCGTCTTCAGATTCCATATCCTCGTCGTCTATTTGAAAATTATCTTCGGATCCACCTTCAGTTTCTTCGTTTTCCTCTTCAGTTTCCTCGTCTCCCATTACATCATCGGACCCACCGTCAAAATCCATTGAATCATCTTCTGGTGATTCCTCCTGTGGAAGATCCTGGTCGAGAGTTCCTTCTGCATAGCGTTTAGAAAACTCTTCAAAACTTAATATCTTTTTTTCCATTGTATTCGTATTTTATTTATATATCTTTTTTTCTGGAAATTATTCAGTTGCGTCACCCATATTAGATGCCATACCAGACTCTTGTGATCCTTTTCCAGGATAGTCTATTTTAGATGTTTGATTAAAAACCCCATCTTTATATCCCACATAATCATAAGGCTGTTCTGGCTTTATCTTGTGAAATGGAGATCTGTTTTTAACTTCTTTGTTAAAATTTTTGGAGTTCCACGGATCGTTTACAACTTTAAGAAATTGCTTAAAGTCTAATACTTCTCTCTTTTTTATATCTTTTGTATGCATTTTAAAGTATTATATACCTAATATATCCAGAATACCGCCGCTTTTCTCTTTCCCCATAGCAGCATTTTCTATATCCTTTGTTGAAAAATTATTTCCAAAGATGTTCGTGAAAGAAGTTCCCTTACCACAAACTACACCTTCAAGTTTATCGCTTAAAGATTCCATAAACGGGGTTGAGTTTATATAATTGGTTAATGCCTCTCTCATTGATCCGGCAAGTGTTCCCATAAATCCTCCGCTCATATTAATATCTATTCCTATTCCCCTAGCCAAAATAGCAGCGAAAGCCTTTTCTTCTAATGTTTCTACTAGACCTTTCCCGATAGCGTCTACCCAATATTTACATGACCCTTCTCCGAAATATCTTCCTATATTTGTGAAACTTACCTCTTCAATGACGTTTTTCGCAAATTCACTCAAAAAATTATTGTCAGACGGTAATCCTAATTGCTTAAGTACCCATCCAGCAGCATAGTTCTTCATCCTATCGGTGAAACCCCCTCCTAGTGGACCCAATAAATCCAATATTCCTTCGCTAATCTGATCCTGGGTATATCCGCTTTGGACCATACTTTGGTAATGAGCATCAAGTCCTTCTAAGAGCTTAAAGTACTCCTCATGAGATTCGTTTAAACTGAATTCCGAATACCTTAGTACCTTCATCTTTATTTTTTTATTTATATATCTCTTCTTGTAGGTGAAACGTTGATATATAGATAAACAAATAAGGTAGTGATTACAGAACAAGAGGAATTCATATTTCAAGGCGGTAGACCAAACAAAGGCAAGCCAATATCTTTAATAATATTAACCACCAAGCTTGAGTCCAAAGAAAACTCATATGCCCCTACGGTTAAAAAGATGATGGCAAAAGCTTCGCCTTTGAACTTTAAGTGCGTTGTAATTGATACTTCTCAGGGGGAGATAGAAAAAACAGAAACCGGAAGTTTTTATATAAGAAACAAGGGAAGCAAAAACAAATATGAAATAGAGCCTAAAAACTCCATCATTCTTGCTAGAAGATCCTCTATAAATTCGACAGCTGCTGTTAAATTTTTTGAAAAACTAGAATCCTTAGGGTTTGTCTCTGTTAACTCCTTAAAGTCTGTATTACTTTGTGAAGATAAATTAGATACAGTACAAAAACTTCAGGAGAAAAAAATATCGACGCCAAAAACCTCTCTTATTTCATCAGAGGAAGATGTCGAAAGCTCTGTCTCTAGAATAGGTGGAAAATATCCAGTAATCGTAAAACTACTAAGCGGAACTAAGGGGATAGGTGTATTCCAAGCAGATTCGCAGGAATCTTTACTTTCTACCTTACAAACAATCTGGAAATTATCTCCTGATACTGAGCTTATTGTACAAGAAAAAATTGAGGCGGATCACGATTTAAGAATCCATGTACTTGGGACTAAAAACGAGAGAACAGGGACAGATTACACCGTTATTGCTGCAATGAAAAGGATCAAGATTGAAAAAGATTTTAGAACCAATGTATCGTTAGGTGGAAGGGCGGAAGCAATTGAGATCTCCCCAGAAATAGAGCATCTTGCCATCGAGGCAGCAAAAGCCACTGGATGTTCTTGGTGTGGTGTTGACATTATTATAGAAAAAGACACGGGTTTACCTTATGTTTTAGAGGTAAATGCATCTCCAGGAACTGATGGTATAGAAAAAGCAACAGGTCTGGATGTCACAACAATAGTTTTGGATTTCATTCTAAATAAGAAGAATTGGAACTATCCAAGAAAAGTTGCTGGGTTCAGGGAGATTTTTGACGTAAAAGGAATTGGAAAATTCATAGGAAAACTCGATACAGGGAACGGAGCAATGGCTTGTTCTTTACATGCAGACTATTCGATAGAAGAAGAAGGATTTATAAACTGGACAATCGGGGGAAGATCCTTTAGTAACAGAATAGTTGATTATTCACATGCTGAAGTTGGCGATCAAACAGAGAAAAGACCAGTGATTCTCATGGATGTAGAATTCAACGGTATGATCTATAGGAAGATAAAATTTTCTCTGGTGGATAGAACATACAAAAGCACTCCTATGTTAATCAATAGAACATTTATGGAAGAGGCAGGATTAATCGTAGATTCCAGCAAAACCTTTCTGTTGACACAAGAACCAATAAACTATTCTCCACTTAAAGCCAAAGGTGATTCTACTGCGGGAATAGATTTATTTTAGAAGATAATTCTCGTATCCTTTTACAAAGTAATTAATAGCTTCAATCCTATAATCATTAGGATCTTTTACTATCTTATCGTTCTTTAGTGGATGCTTTTTTCTTTCTATAACAGAATCAGGCACTAGTCCCTTAAAAGCTTTTTTTAGAATCGTTTTGTTTTTTCTATATTCAAAAGGAAGCCACATTGCTAGCTGGACAAGCTCAAGATTTAAAAATGGATTTCTTAGCTCCAAAGTATGAGCCATACTCATTTTGTCTAATCTGGGAAGGTGATAATAGGTAAGTTCGTGGAAAATATCGGACTGCTGAGAATCGTATTCGTTTATTCTTCTATATCCTCCAAACATTTCATCCGCACCGTCTCCAGATAAAACGATTCTTGTATTTGTTCCCTTTTTAATTGCATCGAAGAGATGATACTGGGGAACTACGCTTCCCATATCTACTGGGGATTCGTTCCATTTAAAATATATCTCATTCAGATCTAAATCTACCTCGCTCATATTATACTCCAGGCGATTTACTTTTATTCCCCAATAGTCTTCACATTCCCTAACATATTCATCATCTGGGCCATTGTTGATGGTATACCAGCTAACATCTGCCCCTAGCTTAAGAAGTAATCCCCCTATAATGGAAGAATCCAATCCACCGGACAGTAATATGGAGATAGGATAATCCAAGCTTAAAAGCCTATTTTTTGTTGCTAGCTCAAGTTTATTCCAAACCCAATCTAGTAACATGTCTTCAGAATCAAATTGAAATTTGGGTGGTTTAAATGCGAAATAAGGACCATATTCTTGCTTAAAGTCTGGAGCATTAAAATTCCACTTATAAATGAAGTTAGGTTTTAGCTTTTGGACATTCTCGAATGGAGTAGATTCATTAGCAACATATCCCCATTTTCTCACCCCTCCCATAAATCCAGAGCTAATTATAGAGTTTTCATTTATTAAACCCTTCATCTCTGAACAGATTTCCCCTAATTCATTGGTATAAAGACACTTTTTACCCAGGGGATCGGTAAAGCAAATGACCTCTTTCTTGGACATATCAACCAAGCAAATAGCCCAAAAACCGTCCCAACTTTTAATGTGTGGCTCATATAATGAAATAAACATCTCCAATGAGGAAAACTCAAATGTGCTAAAAAGGTCTTTGAGGTATTCTGTATCTGATCCATAGTGCAGGGGGTAATTAAAAATCTCCCCGTTAAATAGGAGATAACGGTTCTTAGATAACTCTACAGGCTGAATCCATCCATCGCCAACTGCAGTCTGAATAGGCAATCTATGGTGGCATAAGGTGAGTCCAGAAGCATCTGAGTGAGTGTAATATTCTATACCTCTATGGGATATAGATTTTATTCTTTCCTCAGAAGGATTATGAGCAATTAATATTCCGCACATTATTTTAAGTTCTTTATTATAGTCTGAAACCCTGATAGCGATTCAAGATCAAATTTGTTTTCTACTTTATGGATCTTAACCCCTGCCAATGAAAGATAAGCTATGACCTCTTCGAAGATCTCTATTTCTTTCGGTATCATTTTATCCATATGATCCCAAACATCTTTTTTCCTTTCCCCCTGGTATGTCCCGTAAACATAGAAGAAAAAAGAATCTTTAAAAAGATTGTTTTTTATCATATAAGATAACTCCTGATAAACAGTGTCTCTCGATACCCTATTATTAAGTATTCCCCATACCGAGTTAGTTATTACTCCCCTATCCATAATTAAATCTGGAAGGAAAGAGTCTCTGTTCAGTTGGTGTACCATTAATTCTTTACCTAACCCAACCCCGTGGGTTATTTCACCCTCAGCCGGAAGATCTAAATTTGTATAAGCTCCGTTAAAATCGAACTTAAAAACTGGAAAGGTATTTTGGGAGCTGACAAAAAAAGTTTTACCTGACTTTCTGGCTCCCTCTACAACAAAAAGGGACATAAATTTTAAATTTATATCCCTAAAAGTACTAAAAATTCCGTATTTATTAAAATGTCATTATAGCTAGAACTTCTTTACCCCTGATGGAAGATATCCGTTCAGTAAGGCTTTTTGAGAATTGTCAAAATAAAATTGAACTAGGTCTCTTAATCCGAATCCAATTTTACCTTTTTTATATTCCATAAATTTAGTTATTTCGTCCACTGACATTTTATTATAATAAGAAGGAGCATTCATCATTTGTCTTTGTGAAGGCCACCATTTATTATTCCAAAAATATTCAACAGCTTTAAACATTTCCGCCGTTGTTACCTCGTCTCTAAATATTTCACTAGTTCCCTCCTCGTTCTCATTCTTTCCTGACATTTTTACTAGGATTTTTTTACATATTTCTCCAGCTTTTGCTGCAAGATCTGCAGCTGCTTTTGCTGCTGCATCTGCTTTTGCTTTCTCTGCTTTATCCATGTTGCTCTTCCAGTCCATTACTCCTGGGGTTCCGATGAATACATCATTATCAGACTTTGTGGTAGCTTCAAATCCTTGTGCAGTACACTTCCATGTTCCGTCCAGCGTCTGTCCTTTTTCCGCCCAGAAATATGTATAAGTACCATCTGCATTAAATGTGTGTTTGTTTTTATTTGCTCTTTCTATGGTTGCCTTACCTCCCGAGATTTTTGTTGTGTTGTCTGCAGACCTAATGCAATTAAAAGTGCTGGATTTTTTCTCTCCTCCTGATCCCGATGATCCCGATTTAGAACTCGATGAAGAGAAAGAATTTGCCTTTGTATTGTATGCATCCCAATCAAATTTTTCTCTAACAGAGTAAAGTGATTCAAATACCTCAGAGGAAAGTTTATCTATAAATTCCTGAGTAATATCAGAAGAAGTGTCTTTCAATCCTAATCCTGTTTTAATAGAGGATATAAGATTTCCTGTGTTTTGTCCAAATTTTCCGTCTGCCCCATATTTGGAAAATTTCTTATAAAGTTCACTGTCTTTTCCTTTGGTCGACTTTCCGATTTTATCGATAATTAATTGTTGGGCTTTTTTAACGTCATCGTTTACCTTCCCCCTCTTTTTAGCGTCATATTTAACGGTGTTTTCTAATTTAAAAGGTGCTGAAGCTCCAGCGCTACCTGCAGTACCTGCAGTACCTGCGCTACCTGCAGTACCTGAAGTTCCTGTTGGTTTAGGCTTCTTTCTTTCTATTGCAGCTTGATTAGCTGCATTTTGAGAAATCATTGATAATGTGCTAAAAGCATCGTCTCCAATTTTCTTATATTTTTGAACATCGGGTGTTGCAATTTCTAGAGTTTTAAAACTTCTTAGTGTTTTAGATTCTTCATCGTATGCTTTATCGAATGCTCCTTTTTTAGATGTAAATAAAGCTTCTAAATTGTCAATAGTTTTTTTAACCTGAGTAAAATCTATATTTTTCTTTTGGTCATCATCAACAGATAATTCTGCTCTGACCTCAGCAACACTCTTAATAAGATTTACGAATTCCCCATTCATTGCTAAGGACTTGAAGTTTTTCTTGGATGGATCTCCGGATCTCATTGCTATAAGTTCAAGAACACCTTTAACTGATCCTTCTAAAGTTTCAACCCTAGCAGATTCTGCTCTGGCATTTCTTCTAGCTACCCTATCCTCTTTAGCCTCATTTAAAATCCTATTAAAAGAATTAAAATCTAGAGCAATTTTATTATCGATTAATTTCTCGAGCACTTGTCCAGTAGATCCAAATTCCTCTGGAATGAAAGATTTGCTTTCTCCCGCTAATGTGGCCTTTAATTGTTGGGCATCTTTCAGTTTAGTTAAACTGTTAGAAATATATTTTTTTAATAGTGCATCGTTTTCATCGTCCTTTTTAGCTGCTCCTGCTTGCTCTTGTTCTTCAATATACTTTTTAGCTATATCAATTGCTGCTTTATAATTTTTAAAACCAGTAGTAATATTATCCCTCCATTCTTTCAGTAGGTCAACATATTCGGTATCAGCCTGAGATGCACTCAAAAAATTATTTACTTCCTGTCTTAAAGCGGCATAGAGTTTATCTAACTGATCCTTCATGTTATTTTGTGGGTCAATAACATCAATAACCCCTTGAATTTTTGCAGGCAGATTTGATACGTATTCTTTTTTAAACTTGGAAGGTTCTGGATAACTGTTAACTGCTCCGACGAAGTTAGTAACCAGATCGTCTCCCATCTTAGCTAAAGATCTTACATAATCAGCAAAAACGGTTCCAGGCTGGGGTTGAGGTTTGTCTTGCTCATTGATAGCAGGATTTTTATATGAATTAGCCTTATTAACTAAGCTTTCGAAAAGGGGATTTATCATGATTTTTATTTGTTTTATCTATATATTCTTCAGCCTATTTCTTAAAATGGTAATCTTTTGGCTTATTGAATTACTGTTTCTGCGGTATTCGTCTTTAAGATCCTCGTTTCTACTTTTTGCCATTTGGAAAGTTTGTATGTCTCCAGACCTATAGGAAATAGCTCTTAATTCTTTGAGCTCTTCCGATTTTTTCTTGTAATCTCTATCCATCTCATATTTCAAAGCTGCTACGTCTTCAAGCATCTCAGCGATGTCTGCTTTGGGAAGTCCACTAATTTGATTAGTAAATTCTCTCAGAGGCAAGTCATATATCCCCCAATTTCCTTCATCTCTTAGATATACTTCTTCCTTATATGGGGTTTCTGCTTTATATTTTTTAGATTCCGCTTCTAAACCTTTCCATTGATTATAAAATTGATTTTCATATTCATAATCTTTGAATCTTCTTGCCTTTTCGTATGCATATTGAGCTATTTGAGAATCTGCTACTATTTTATTTTTTTGATAAAAATTAATTAAAGATGTATCGTTTCCACAGATTTCTTTGATTTCTTTTATTGCAAAATTCATTTCGGAATTTTTTGCTATCTTCATAGCATCTAGTGCTCTTCTACTCATTAATGCCTTCTGTCTGGCATTATTCATTAAAACAGGATCTTGCATCTTTTTAGATTCGCTGTAAAAAATATCATAATTAAGCTCGTCTGATTTGTCAATAAAGTCTTTTTCTATCTGCACCATTTTATTAATCTTTTCCTGGATTTTAGATTTACTTCCAGAAAGAAAAGATCCTACCTTATTAACCAGATTTTTAAAAAATCCTTCTTGTAGATTGCTTTCAGATATAAATTGAGAATACTTTTTCATTAAGCTGCCTTTTGGAATTCCTCGGATATTTTTTTAATTATTTTATCCATCCTTTCTTTTTCCTTATCAAGATCAGTTGAAGGCCATTTTATATAGCTAATTCTTGACATTTTATTTTTAATGTTTATAAGATAATCTATGGCCTTATTCTTGTCTTGAACGTTATCATTCTCCTCAGTTTTAACTTGAGCAATTTTAGAGATTGCAACTTCTACTAATCCCACTGCTTTTTCCTTTTTAGTGTTAAACATATCTTTCATACTAGAATAAGCTGAGTTGTCAGCAGCATCCTTATCCCTAAGATCTTTTAAAACACTGATACTTTCATCTGAATGATCTTTAATATCTTTGATAGATTTCATTATCTCTTTATGATACGTGTCAAGGATTGATTCTATTTTTTTAGATGGCATTTTTGTAACTTCATCTGAAGCACCAATTTTATCTTTCTCTTTGGATAAATTGTCTTGTGCCTTTTCTAAATCCTTCTCAGCATCTTTAGGATTCCCTAAGATCTTTTGAATATCGGAAAGATACTCTGTACTGTTTTCATCAGATATTAATTTTTTCTTAAAATCAACTCTTAATTTTTTAGTCTCTACAGAGTCTTCTGCTCTTTTTAAATTATAATATTCAGTCTTCCTCTTATTATCCTTTATAATTATGTTTACTTGTTTTTCAAGATCGTCCATAATTGAATTATGGGATGAAATAAGATCTTTTATTAATTTTTGAATTTTGTTAAGTTTAACTAAAATAGCATCCTGTTCGGATTTGTCCGCTCTGTCTTTTTTAAGTTGAGCTATTGCAGAGCTAAGTTTGTAAAATTTAGATTCAGCTTCGTGTTCATCATTAATAAATTTAATCTCCTCCGATTTCATATCATCTAGGATTGTGCTGAGTTTTTTAATATCACCTCCAACAATCTTAGAAAAGAAATTAAGAATTTTATCCCCGAGTCCCTCTTTAATTGCAATTAAATTTTCCTCAACAATATACTCATCAAGATCAGAGTTTTGAGAAAGAATCTTCTTTTTAGCAATATCTATATCTCCGTAAGATTCAATTAATGCATCTTTACATTCAGAATACACTTTGAAATTTTCAAGAATCATCATAGCACAACTTTTTCTTTATATATCCTCAAAGAAATTAAAAGGCAACAAAAAACCCCCGATTTTCATCGAGGGTTTTATAATTGAGTACTTAATTAAGATTAAGCAATACCAGTTGCAGGTACTTCTACGTGGAAGCAGATGTACATTGTTTGAGGATGGTGACCAGCCTCAACTAGAGCGTATCTAGATTTAACTGCAATCTTAGGTGACATAGTACCTTCAGAGATAGTCTGAATTGACTCAGCCATCATGTAAGGCATGAACTTAAGACCTGGTTCGTCGTCTCCACCTTTTCTACCTACTAACACTCTTGTGTCTCCGAAAGACATGTTCTGGTCAACATAAACTGTCATACCAGCGATAGAACCAACTGGGTAAAGTGTACCGTTGTTCTGAGTAAGTGTGTTTGTGAAAGGAGCGAAAGTGAATTGAGAGATATCCTGTAAAGCAGAAGCAACTTGAGAGTTAGTAACAATGAAGTTAGCAGGACCTCTTCTTCCTCTGTTTGCAACCACGTTAGCAGCAGCAAGGATTCTTGAGAATAGTCTTCTTTGTACAGTTGACTGGTTCTCATAACCACCTGTACCGATAGCAGTACCACCAGCAATTGTAAGCTGAGCGTTATCTTTACCGATGAAGGTTAAGTTAGATCCACCTCCAGTGAATTTCAAGTTCAAGTTAAGGTTAGTACCTTCAGTGTTCTTGAATTCAGCGTGGTTAGACCATCCAAGAGCAAATGCTCTAGAAAGGATGTGCTTGTTGATCGCCTGAGAAACCTCATTAACAAGTGCGTTTTCGATCATAGAAACTACGTCGATACCGAATTGCTTGTTAAGATCTTGGATTTGCTCAGTTGTCACAGAAGCAGCAACTTGGAAAGTTCCAGCTTCTACGAACTTAGTGAAAGTAGTTAAACCAAGAGACTTGAAATAAGTACTTTCAGCTGTACCTCTTGACATAGGATCGTAGGCTTTTGTACCGTCTACGTATGGACCTTGCCAAGCGTTTGTGTTGTCAAGACCAGCACCAGAAGCACCTTGTACGTGATCTTCTAGAGTCTTAACTAATACAGCAGCACCGTTAGCATAACCTACTGTTGCAGAGATTGTGTAAACGTTTGTTGATGTATTGAATGTACCAGAGTAGATAACTGCGTCTGCATCGATTGCTTGAGCAATTGAGAAACCAGTTGTTTGAGCTACTACTTGGAAAATTGGGAAACCATCGATACGAGAGTTACCAACGTACTTACCAGCTACAAGAGCACCTACACCAGCACTATCAAGATCTTTTGTTGAAGAAAGACCTGCAGCACCTAGAAGGTAAGTTGATCCTACAGTTAAACCAGATACTGGAGAAGCTGTTGAGGAAGGAACTTTAATAAGGTCAGGAGAAGAAGCTGTGTAAGGAGATACTGTATCAGTACCAGAAAGTTTACCACCAGCATATACATAGTCAAGATAACTAAGTACTCCTGTAGGACCGCTCATTGGGATAACTGGAACGATGTCAAAACCTACTGTCTTAGCAGCTACCTGAATAGCAAGCGGAAGAAGTGAAGGGAATTTGTCACCAGAACCAAGACCTGTACCAGCATAAGAACCACCAGCATAGAAGCCAGCAGGACCGCCAGAAAGACCTACGTTTGAAGGAGCAGCAATTTGTCCCATACCGCCAAGTACGCCAAGAGTGTTGTACGCACCAGCAGATTCGTTTAATGAGTGATAATGGCAATATTTGGTTAACCAATCTAATTTGCCCTTATCTTGAATACCTGTTTTGCCCTCAAGTACTGGAGCCCAGGTTTCATAGATTTCATGTTGATTAATTAGTTGCATTTTATAAAAAAAATGTTATTTTTTAAATCTAGCTTCTAAAGCCTCTGAAAGGTTCTGTAGATATTCTCTAGAGACTGCTCTTGGCTGAGGAGCTGAGATTGTTTGATTTTGGGATTCGTCTATTCTTTCCACATTTGCTTTAGGAACTGAAATACCCCTAGTAGCCCAGAAGTTCTGGATTTGGTAAGGTGTGTCCAGTCTATAGAATTTGCTCTGAGCAATGATTGAGGCTTTTTGACCCTCGTTCATGCTTTCCCAAGCTCCTCTATATTTTTCTGGCATCATGTCTAAGAACTTTTCTCCAGATTGATTTTGTTCAACCAGAGCTTTACCCATGATTTCAACTACCTCTTTTTCGGATGAGTAGTTGCTTTCATTCAACGCTTTAGCGACCTTTTGTTTTTGGCCCTCATGCAGTGCTAAGAATTGTGTCTGATTTGCTTGGCTCATAAGACCCAAGAAAGGAAAATTCTTAGATTCTGCTATTTGTTCCGTCTTTTGTTTACTAACGGTGTTCAATAAGTTGTCAATTTTACTTGAAATTTTGCTGTAATCTCCAGCATATCCAGAAGTGTTTGTGTTTTCTGAAATTGCTTTAGTTACTGCTTCTTTCATTTCTTTTGTGCCGTTTGAAGAATTTACTGTTTCGGCAATGTATTCAGCATAGCTAATATTTTTTGAAAGCTTTTCAGCTAGATAATCGCTGTACTGAACTGTTTTATCAAGATTCTCTCCTAGATAGTCAGCATAAGCTAAACCTTTATCTAGGTTTTCTGCAAGATACTCAGAGTAAGAAATGTTCTTGTCTAAGTTTTCTGCAAGATACTCAGAGTAAGAAATGTTCTTGTCTAGGTTTTCAGCTAGATACTCCGAATAAGAGATATTTTTATCTACGTTCTCTGCAAGATACTCAGAGTAAGAAATGTTCTTGTCTAAGTTTTCTGCAAGATATTCACTGTATTTGATGTTTTTATCTACGCTTTCTGCTACGTATTCTGTGTAAGCAATACCTTGATCTAATCTCTCAGTTAGAGATTTAACTGCTGACATGTTATTGTCAACATTTTCTGCGATATACTCAGAGTAAGAAATATTGTTATCCAAATGTTCTGCAAGGTACTTAGCATAAGAAATAGATTTATCAAGATTCTCTGCTAAATATTTGGAATAAGAAACAGAATCTTCTAGATTCTCAGCTAGGTATTCACCATATTTAATAGAGGCTTCAAGATTTTCTGCCAAATAATCAGCATACTTTTCCAATTTTGCTACTCTTTCTTCAAGAGAGGAATTTGATTCCTGAACAGGTTCTCCCTTAGCAGTTCTTAAAGATTCAATGGATCCTTTAATAGTATCCATCTCCTTTTTAATTAGTTTAGAGTATCCGTTCATTTCCTCAGCTGTAACGAAATTATTTTCCATGATTAAACTCTTATTTGGCTCCTTGTCTAGAAGCTTTTTTATTTTTTCTTGATCGTTTATTCTATATATCTTAAAATTTGAATCATTTTCTAATCCAAGACTTTCATTAACCAAAGGGAGTCCTTTTATAACAGATTCTGCCATGCTTTTTTGCTCGGCGTTATATCCAAGACTTTCATAAACTCTTTCAAGTTGTGCATTTTCAAAGCCGGGATCTGCTACTAAATCGTATGTAAAGATCTTTTTGATTTGCACTTTTTTGTTTTCTAGAACGTTACCGGCTGCTCTTGAAGAGATGGAAACTGGCACGCCAGCATCAACTAAAGACTTAGCTATTTTACCAGCTGGAGTATCTAAAAGTTTAACCTTAATACGAAGAGTTCTATCTCCCTGATTATAGTTAAGATCCTCAATGATATGAGAGATGTTTTTAAGAGACACGTCAAATTCTTTAGGGTGATCTAATTCACCTACTAATCTTTTTTGGTCTATCTTTTCTTTCAAATATTGAAGATGAGGAAGATATTCTCTTTCCTCATAGATTCTTTGATTTGAGTTCTCCTTACCAAAAACAGCAGCGATTCCTTCAAGGAAATAGTCGCTTCCGCTTTTCTCCATCTTCATGTTATGTGAAGACTTTTCAAGGACTAAAACGAATTCGTTATTAAGACTCATTCTTTATTGTTATTTATTTTTGTATATATCTATTTTTATAGGCCCTTTTTAGTGGACTTACTTCCTGCTTCCCCTTCCTCTGCGGTTTCACCTTCTATGTTACCATTTTCATCATATTCTACGAAATTACCTTCTACGAAAGCCTGAACGTAATTTTCAGGAAGTTTTCTTAGATTTTCTGCTAGTGCAGATTCGTTTCTGTCCAGTAATTCTGCGAACTTTTTAGTCTCCGATGCAGCTATATCCCAATCAAGATCTTGAACGGAAGAAAGAGGTGAAAGAGATTTAATTTTAGGATAACCCTCAACGTCTCCAAATTTAGCCATAACACTATCGATGTCGGATACTAAATCTTCCCCTTCTGCTTCTTGATATAGCCTTCTAAGTTCAGCCCAAGCTGAAATTGGTTTGTCTGCGTCATCTGTTGTCCATGCACCCTTAATAACTGCAAGAACTGTTGTGATTGTTGCCCAATCGTCATCGCTAACATACCCATCAATCGTATCAATCATACCGTTCACCATGCCTAAAAGATTGGTTCTTTCGATATAGCCTTCAGTTACTGTGATTACATAAGAGTTTCTTCCTGCAAGAAAATCTAAGGCTGCTGCACCAACGGTTCCACCGATAAAACCACCTGCTACTCTTTTAGCAATAGGAATCGCTCCATATTTAGCAAAATATCCTGCAGATAGAGAACCTAATCTACTAGCAGTCTTTGCTGTTGCAGCTGCAGCAACCTTACCAACTGCTGTTGCACCGATTCTTTGGGCTAATTTAGTTGCTCCAACTTTACTTGCTGCTTTGATGCCTAGGGATTTAAGACCAGTACTTCCTGCTTTTAAAAGATATGATGATCCCCCTGAGAAAAACCCTACCGCTGCCATAGCAATTTCTTTGCTCCATGCACTTAGTAGACTTTCGTCGAAGGAAACTGGATAAGATCCTGTGTTAACATATTTAAGTCCCTTCCAATCGTCTCTTGTTGGAATAGGATCTGGTACTGGGGTCGGTGTCGGTGTCGGAGGTACTGGTGTTGGTACAATATTAGAACTACATGTAGGATCTATAACTCCGTCTGCGTATGTTTTACAAATACATGATCCTAAGCTCTTATTAGGAGCTGGAGGTAGTGCTGAGGCAGAGGCTCCAGCTGCTACTGAGGTTCCCGCCCCTTCTGCTTCTGATAATATTTCCGAAAAATCGTCAAAAGAAATAACTGGTCCAACTTGATATTCTCTTTCAAATATTTTATTTTCCATTACCTTAGATACGTCAACAGATTCTTTTTTAGGGGTAGCAATATCGTAGGTATAAGGAGGTACTGCTGATCCCCCCGCCATGATGGTGTCAAACATTTCTTTAGTTAGACTTCCTGAAGGATCAAAGGTGTTTAATCCTCTTAGGTAAGCATAGGTAATATTTGCAAGTTTAGCTGTTACCTTTCCATATCTTCCATCAGCACCACCTGCTTTATTGATAATATCGGCGATACAAGGATCCATTGAAATTAACTTGCTTTGTAAATTTGCTACCTCTGAACATTTCTTAGCTCCTACTGCAACCGGGAAAGTACATCCAGTTGATGGTACAGGAGGAGTTGGCACTGGAGGTTTAGGTCCAGGACCAGGTCCCTCCCCTTCTATTCTTGGAGGTTGTGTTACAAAAATGCAGGCATTCTTAGTCTTATCAAACACCATTCCTGCTGGACACATTACCACTGGGGCTGGAGGGGCAGGAACATTAGAAAGTCTATATTTTAATTTTTGGAATTCTTCTCTCTGTCTAATAATCTCGTTTATTAGATTTTGAGCTTTAACTTTATAATCCTTACCTCTCATAGTACCTGAAGCAGTTTGAAGTTTTCCTAATTTTAGAATTCCTCTTCTACCGCTGGTAATAGCTAAATCTTTAGCTTGATCTAAATATTTCTGAGCAGCTTCTGAAAAAGCAACGATTCCAGCATCTCCTGCTAGATTTTTGTTGCTCATTGCAGCAGATGTTTCTCCTGCGAAAGAAGTTGCAGTATCCAAAACGTTTTTAGATAATTGAGTGTACCATTTGTCTGCTAGTCCTTCTTCTGAACTTGATTCTTCACCAGTAAGTTCTTCGTCAGCCTCAGCAATATATTTAGTTACTAAACTTTCGTTTTGTGCTAATTGAGCTTGTACTCCCTGTAAGCCAGAAACTGTGGATCCAACAAAGCCACTCATCATACCCAATACCTCTTTCATTCCCTTTAAGTCTTTGCCTACTAATTCGTTTAATTGGCTAAAAAGCTGATCCAAATAGGTTTTTGATGCATTGATTGTTTGTGCCTGAACTTTATCGCTAGCTGCAATCATATCAAGCTTCTTTTGGAATTCGATCCTGATCCCCTCTAATGAACTAGATTGTAAAACCTTGTCCATGAAAGCTTTAAAACCATCCGGAGTCTTAATTGCTTCATCGGAGCTATTCATAATGACATTAACGAACGTGTCATAAATAGTTCTTCCTAAAACACTTAAGTCTACTTTAGATTCCGCTTCAAAAATCTCTCTTTTTAGGGATTCGTATACTGGATTGTATCCTTTGTAAATTCCTGACATCTTATTGTTTTTTTATTCACTATAAATTTTTTCGTATGATCTTGATATAAGATCAATTAACTTCTGTATATATCCTTCGTTTCTCAACTTTTTAAAGACTAAGTTCTCCACGGAGAATTCCCCCCTGGTTTCTAGTCCTTCTTTTCTCATCTTCATGATCTTGGATTTAACCCTTTCTGCGTGCTGGTGTACTTCTCTAGCATCCATCTCAGAGTCTGTTTTAGAGAGTTCTATCTCCACATTATCGATGTCGTTTATAATACCTTCATATTTCAGATCCACGTCTCTCTCGTCCACCTGTGGTGGATTATAGGAGGGAATTCTAATCCATTCGTTATTCTTAAGGGAAAAAAGTCCAGATGCTACGTGTGGCTCGTTTACATCTTGTAAATAAAGCTCAACGTCAAATCCTCTAATAACAATATTATGTCTTAGATTCCATATAAACCTTTGTCCGTCGAAGGCTTTTTTTACGAGTTCTTTGTTGGGATCTATCTGTGAAAAATCGATCAAAACATGGACGTCAAGATCTGATTTTGGTGTCCAGTTATAATTGGCCAAAGATCCAGTTAATTGAATATCCTCTATAGGGAGTTCTATTTTAAAGATCGAATAAAAATCTTGGGCTATATTAAGGAGTTTTTCTCTTACACCCGGATCAAATGTTTCGTTCTTCCAAAAAACAGGATTTAACTCCTTTTGATAGAAACGATCCTCGTTTAATGACCAGTCTTTAAAATTTTGTATACGAAACACCCTAGGAATATTTTAAAAGTATATATCCTAGGGTGCTCTACTATAGTTGTAATCGGATTAAAAAGAAAGCGCTTCAAAGCACTTCATCAGGACAGTCACGTCCCTTTCACAGTATTTTTTAATGTCTTCAATTTTTCCCTCGTAGAAGTATTCGTGAACCATAGATCCGTCCATATCGTCTTTAGGGGATTCTATATCAAGAACACACGCCATTAAGTCTAAAGAGGTGTGCGTTTGTCCCCATCCGCCAAAAGCAAAAATATCGGAGATGTCTAAGTGTGGTGATTCCCAAGGCTTTCTATTTAGATATGCTATTAAATGAGATGGCCTGATTTTATTGATTATCATTCTCTTTCCAACGAATGGAATGTCGAAATTTTTAATCGTATGTCCTGCAAGCTTCCATCCCTTGGTGAATGCATTATTAAAAATCTTGTTGGAATCGTTTAAAATTTGGTCTTCATCTCCCGAGAAAGATACCAAACGGATTTCTTTATCCTCGTCATAGCAACCAAAAGTTATACAGACTATTTTAGAAAACTCGGGATGCAGGGAAGCTTTAATCTTCCAAAAATCTGCAGGGGAATAATTTTTCATCTCCTCTCCTGAATTTTTTAATAGCCAGGAAGATCTTTTTTCCCACAACTTAGCGAGTCTAGGATTTTCCGTTTCAAGTTCTTCGAAGGTGTTTGTTATTCCTGCGGTTTCAATATCGAAATACAGAATTTTTTTAAGGTCTTCTTTACTTATCATTTTATCCATTTTTTGTCCATCCAAAAGGTTCTTTTAGACGAATCTTTAATTGCAATACATCTTTCTTTCTGCAGATAGAATCCCATCCATTCTTGAAATTCTTTACTTTTCTTCTTTTCCAAATCAGCTTGATTGTACCAGTCCTTAAACTGTCCTCCCCCTAAAATGTAGGATTCTTTAACTACCTTAGAAAGAATAGCAAAAAATTCGGGACCGTTAAGAAGGATATACTCTCTTGCTGAAACCGTAGGATCTGAATCTATCCTTCCCAGGATTTCCGCTCTTAAATAATTTCCTATTCCGTTAAAATATTTTTGATTCATTAATACCTCATAAATGGGTTTATTGAAAATCCTATCCTTTTGAATATTTTCGCAGATATTGTCGACAAAAGCATCAAATTCTGTGTCAGGATCTGGACCCCTCTCTGGATTCCATCCTCTCCAATCCCATCTGGCAAATCTTCTAACATCATGTAATCCTAAAATACCATGGTTAGAATCAACTATTCTTAAATGAGTATGCTTAGGCATAGAAGAAATGTCCTTGGAATAATTCCAATTTCCACTCATCCCCATGGTAAAAGTCATGATCTTAGTTTCAGACTCTTCGAAGTCAAGATCTAAACTGATAAATTTAAGTCTTAGCTCTTTACCTCTAGAGTCTGCTTTTATTTGAAATTCAGAAAATGGGACAGAAAGATCTGTTTTGCTTTTATGTTCCGGATTTTTTGAAATAGCGCAGAAATGATCAACTTCCCCAGCTACCCTGTTGATGAATTCCGACATTATTCTAACTTCACTTATTTCGGGCATAACATTTAAGTTTATTGGTAAAAATAATAAAACACCCCGAAGATAAAAAATGTTTAAGGCTCAGGTAGCCTATTATCAAAAACAAAATCCAGCTCTAGACCAAAGGGTCTTGTCTGATCGTCCGAAAGTTTAGTGTTACCAGGGAGGTAAATAAAAATGGGATTGACGTTTCTTTTCCACGTGGAAGCTGCAAGAAACAGAGATTCATTCAATGTTAGGTTTCCCTGATTAGTTGGGTATGATGTGGATCTAAAAACTATAGGAATCTTTATTTTATAAAAAACTCCAGGTAATAGATCTTTGACCGAAAAAAGACTTGGTTTCTCGTCGTTGATAACAGCGATTCTTTGAATACTTTCTGGAGACAAGAATGATTCCAATTTTTTGCAGAAATCGTCCATTGTTCCCTTCCGATCGCCTTTTGCTCCGCCGACGTGAAGTATGATGGGGAATTCCTGTCCTTCAATGTCAAATTCTTTGATAAAATCCAAACAATGTACTATTTGAGATTTTGCCTGTTCGATTTCGTCTTCTGAATCAGAAGTTAGGTGCTTTTTACCCTTTATATAAAAGGATAATCTAGTACCTGATTTTAAATAATCTGAGATAGATTTTTTATCATCTCCTCCTACAGAAAAATCTAAACAATCGAAATCATCATCTGATATCTCAAAGATCAAGCACTTGTACCCAAGATTTAATCCTTCTTGGATCTTTCTAAGTATAAAATCACTGAATGTGACCTTATATGCGTGTTTTTTACCTTTTTTGTGAATTAGTGGGAATCTAATCAATATTCCCGTTTTATGAGCGTTCATCTGAATTATAACGAAAAGAATTTAGATTGTTTCAAATTCTTCCAGGGTCATTTTAGGCCAAGACTCAATTAAGCTCTCTGTCGAAAGATTTGCTATTTTAATTCCTGTTGAGGTTAAATGCTTTCCAAGATTCGAGTATTGTTCTTTCACCTTCTCGATTTCCCTCATAATCTGGTGCTTTCCTGTCTCCCCGAAAAAGTGATTCATAGTAAAATCCACCCCTATTAAGGCTATTTTTCTAGCACCCATCTGGCAAGCAATGATTATTGCCATATAAGGAGAATTCGTGGTGTAATCTATAAATCCGTAGTTATAAAGATTTAATCCCTCATATTTTCCAAGCTTAACCAGAACAGTTCTTTCTTTCTTTTCTATTGGGAGATTCTTTATGTGTGTAAAGGTGTATTCAGAATCATTGTTTTTCACTGACTCCCATCTTCCCCATTTAAAGGTGTGAGGCTCATTTACAACAACCAAATATTTACAGTTTATTTTTTGTCCAGCATCATTAACCCCAATAGTTACATGTTTATTAAAACTATCAAACTGATAATTGTTTAATGAAACCCCGCATCCGCAAATAATAAACGATTCCTCTTTGTGAATGTTGATAAATTTTTCAAATTCACCAGGATCTCCTGTGGGAAGATCTGTATTTAGATTTTCTGGGTGTTTTAAATTGCTCTGCTCCGGAAATGGAATCTTTCTTCTGATCCTTTCTATTGACATATTCTATAAAAGATAACCTTTAATTTCTGAGAATAGCTCGTCTAGTGATTCTCCGTAGGAAACGCCGTGCTTTTTTTCGAAATTCGATGCTATAATTTTATACGCCTCTTTAAGTCCTTTGTTTCTTAGGATCTGTGCTGCAAGAATATCTTGAACTCTTCCATCTTTATGATTTTTAGAAAGATCCTTTGCAACTTCTACAGCTTCTATTACTATCAAGTGGTTGTCAGTCAATTTCGCGAAATTAGGATCTGATTTATGTATAAAAAGTGTTCTGTTCTCCGGAACTAAGTAAACTATTCCTAGCTTTTTAAAATTTTCTACGTGTTGCTCATAGTCTGGAATGTTTGTATCAATTAAAACAACTTTAATAGAGGGGTCTATAATTCCAGGTCTTTCCATTTTCGAAGATCCCTCTTGTAAAAGAATATCCGTTTTAGAATTGGATTTCGATTCCAGAGAACCCCAAATAAAATTGCCATTATTATATTTTAATCCGGTTAAAAACTTTTGTCTATTTGAAATGGTAGAAGCTCCCATATTTTTTTTAGATATATTTCCCTGATCGTTGGATAACTCTAAGGCGTAAAGAGGAACAGTATACATTTTGTTATCTGCAAGGCTTTTTATTTTAAAAACCGTTCTTTTTCCGTCAGATGTTCTGGCAGTTGAAATTACCTCAGCTTTTATTTTGTTCCTCAGATTTTTGATTTTAGCCATTACTATATCTCCAGTCTGAAATTCCTCTCCTTTAACATAATCATATGGATGAAGTTCCCTTCCTCTAGACTGAGAAAGGTCATCATAAGATTTATATTTAACCTTGAATACGCCATTTGAGCTGTTGAATCCGTCGCCAGAAAATGTTTGAGCAAACTGTTCGTTTAATCTTTTAATCATTTCTTTCTCTTATTTAATTCATCTATTACGTCCCTAATTTTCCCAGCAAGAATATAATCTTCCTGCTCTATGCATTGTTTTAGTCTGCCTTCTAGAAGAATTGAATCGTCTATTTCAAAAAAGTTTTCGGGAATATCTATTTCTTCTTTTACAGTAACACTTTGAGGAACGAAGTGTACGTGTAGTGTAGATTCCATAATAGGCATGTCAATCTCTTCCCTCTCTCCTTCCATGTCTGGTGAATCTATAGTCTGGGAAATTTCCCATTCACCGTTGGTCCATACTATTACCCAATTTCCATAAGTCATTTCAGGTAAATCATTTTCTATAATGTATTCTAAAACTTTATTGAGTTCTTCCTTTACCGATTCTGGGGTTACTTTCTCATCTCTAGATATACCCTTTATTTTAATCTGTTCACATCCTATTTTTTTGTTTAGAATCTTATAGAATTTTGCTATCTGATCCCAATCGATTGAATTAATAACGCTCTGTACTAGTCTCTTGTCAACTTCGCTCAATTTAGGCATATGTTTAATCATCTTATTTTAATTTTGCCTTGAGAATTTCAATCTCGTCTTGCTGCTCTTTTATTGCCTCAATAAGCAATGATATAAGGTTACCGTATGCTACCATTAGTGTTCCGTCTTCTTTAGTCGAAACAACCTCCGGCATAACTTTTTCTACTTCTTGAGCGATAACCCCTGCTCTTCTACTCTTATCTTCAGAGTCTTTTCTTACGAAAGTTACTCCCCTGATTTGCTTTATCTTTTCTATTGCATTTTCTATAACCTGAACGTCTTCTTTAACCGAGATATCAGAAAAAGCTGCAACGTCATGACTTGCATAGATTGAAATGTTGGAAACGTTTCCTTCAACTTCCAAAGGATGTGTTGGATTTGTTCCTGCACCTATGCTTAATCTTTTGTTGGTGTTATCCCAGTATAGTCCAGAATCTGATCCCAATGTGGTTCCTGCCGTAAAGAAAGCAACTTGTGTTGCAGTTCCCGAAGCACCACCTACACCGGATGTTCCCGAAGATCCACTAGCTCCATTAGCTCCTGAAGAACCTGAAGTTCCTGAAGATCCTGCGTCTCCGCTAGCTCCAGAAGATCCTGATGTTCCTGTTGATCCAGAGGTTCCGGAGCTACCTGATGTTCCTGTTGATCCAGAGGTTCCGGAGCTACCTGATGTTCCTGTTGATCCAGAGGTTCCGGAGCTACCTGATGTTCCATGTGATCCAGAAAGAGAAGCTACCGTTGTTGTTACGAAAGAATAATAAGAAGATCCTTCCGTGTAGAAGGTAACAGTTCTATTAGCATTATCTAAGTTATTTAAATAAAGCCTAACAATCATTCTGTCTGAAGGATTGATAGTAATTGTAGGAATCACAGCATCCATCAACACTTCCCCTGGTACCCCTGTCGTTACCCAAGATATTTGGGTCACGTTTGTTGTAATAGTAGATCCAGTAGGAGTACCTGATGAATCTGCTAACTGAAATTCTACATAAGCATCAATATTATGGGCAGAGTTCGCCAGTAAATAGTGTATATGGAATCTTTGAGCACCTCCTGGTATAACACCAAAACCTAGCTGTGGTGTTATAAATCTTTGAGCTAAAACCCCAGTTTGTAAAGCAGTTAGACTTACAGCAACTGTTTGTTGTGCAGCCCCGGAAGGAGATGGAGATAATACTTTATATGTGCTAACGTCAGAATTTTGTGATTCGTTAAAATAATATGCTTGACCAGAAGAAATACCATCCCTTCCAGAGGATCCAGAACTTCCTGATGTACCAGAACTTCCCGATGTACCAGTAGATCCGGATGTTCCAGAGCTTCCGGATGTTCCAGAGCTTCCTGATGTTCCAGAGCTCCCGGAAGTTCCTGTAGATCCTGATGTTCCCGTAGATCCTGAGGTTCCAGTAGATCCTGAGGTTCCTGATGAACCAGATCTTCCCGAGGATCCTGAAGTTCCTGAAGATCCTGAACTTCCATTAGATCCTGAAGGACCTACAGATCCATCTAGGTTCATTGCCCACTCTTGTGTGGTTCCGTAGGTTGCAGTTCCCTCTACATCGTTAACAAGAACATCAACATAACCGTTTACAGAATCAAATGATTGTATAATACCGGCAATCCAGTTATTTTCATCAACTGCTATTACAACATTTTGAGCAACTGTGTACGAAAGATTCAGTTCTACTGTATTAAAGTAAACTGAAGTTCCTATTAACCCGCTACTTAAAGTTAAAGCGGAAGCTGTATTATGTGTTGTATCGTAACTGTAAGCCCCTGTTGCGTATCTGTCGCCATCCAATCCTGCAGTTCCTGACGTACCGGTAGATCCGGATGTTCCTGATGATCCAGAGGTGCCTGTTGATCCTGATGATCCAGATGTGCCTGTTGATCCCGATGATCCAGATGTGCCTGTTGATCCGGAAATCCCTGATGATCCAGAACTACCCGTTAGTCCTGATGATCCAGATGTTCCGCTAGATCCATTTATTCCCGTCCTTCCTGATGAACCCGAAGTTCCGAATGAACCACTTATTCCGGAGGTACCATTTGCTCCTGGAGGTCCAGCAGGGCCATCTCCACCGGACGTTCCTGAAGATCCTGATTGCCCCGATGTCCCCGAAGATCCGTTTTGTCCGGATGTTCCCGAAGATCCTGAGGTTCCAGTGGACCCAGAACTTCCCGAACTGCCTGATGTTCCTGCAGTCCCGGAGGATCCTCCTGCTGGTCCTGTAGCACCAACCGAACCTGTTGGTCCTGTAGCACCAGTTGGACCGGTAGATCCAACATATCCTGAAAAATTTACCCAGTCTGTGGATCCGTCTATACCACCTAACATTTCCCCCGTGATAACGTCAGTTACGATATTAGAGACTGTTATAGTGATCTCAGATCCGTTTAAAGCACTAGCATATCCAGGAACTGATTCGATTGTTACGTTTCCTATGTGCGATGATGCTTTCACATTAGGATCATTAATGGTTCCTTGAAGCGAAAGTATTTCTGAAACTACTTTTTGAGCAGTTTGATAAGGGGTTCCCTGCCAAGTTACTGATGCTATATTTACTGCATCTAATGCTATGGTTAGAGTCCCTCCCGTTGATCCCGAGAGTATCTCGAATGTAAAAGACGAAGCAACCTCACCTTGAAAAATATATCCCTGAAAGTTGTTCCCGTTAAATCTAATTTGACCAGGGATGGGCGTTTTTGTAATATCGCTATTTCTATCAACTCTAAATCTTACCCTTCCCCCAGTTCCATTCTTATTGTAAAGATCTATATCCCCACCAACAAAAGCATTGTTTGTAACATTTATAGAAGCTCCAGTTATTCCTCCATTATTTCCATCCAATCCTATTTTAACCGGCCCTATAGCAGGAAGCTGAATAAGATTAGATTTTACAAGATTGAGAAAAACCTGTCCCTGTGTTGAATTATTAAATTCTGGAAACGGATCAGCTAGTTTAATACCAAATGCTGTCTCCAATTGATTAATGGCACCTGATAATTCTTGGAAATTTTGATCTATTGTTAAATCCTTTAGACTAGACTGAGCGGATGAAACAGACCCAATAGCATTGGTATACTCGCTTAAATATTTTTTCATTCTCGATGGATACTTTTCTTATATATCCGCGGGAAGAATAAGCATATTTAAGAAAGCAGATCTTCTATCGACTTACAGAAAGATTTAAATTCGCCGGGATAGTATTGAGAAAGTTCCTTTATTTCCCGGTCTGATATTTCGTATTTAGACTTTATAAAGGAGGAAACTTCTTCCGGGGGATTAAATGTCTCTTTCTTTTCCTTTTTCTTGGTGGAAGTAAAGAACCATCCGGGTGTAGCTTTATATTTTTGATTCAAAGTAGATTTCCAAAAATCTATAACTGGAACTGGATCAATCTTGGTGTTATTAAAAGCATTTGCCTGTAGTGGGAAGGATATTGACATGATTCTATTAATCATGAAGAAATTTCTAGATTTATCATGTTTAGATACCTCTTCCCAATCCTTTTGAGAGAAAAATGATTTTAAAATGTCAAAAAGTTCCATTATCTAAAGCTCTTAAATGGGTTAAAAGCAGACGGTGCTTCATAAGAATCCCACCTGGATCTGCCAATCATATTTTTCTTATCGGTAAGAATCGATCTAATTTCAGGTTTATTGGAGACATAAGAAAACTCCATGTCCGCTAGAACTTTTTCTGGGATCACCTCATCAGATAGCCAAACCAGCTGTGCGTTCTCTGAATAATTTTTTGCAACCTCTTTTCTATTGGATGCTGTGTCCGTGTATGCCATACTTCTTAAAACATAACCAGAAATCCAATCTAAAAATTCATCATCTTTCCAAACGTCCTCCAGACGTGAATTACCCCATCCAGATGTCTTATAGTGCTCGTAAATGGATTCTGCCTTCGTCTTAGTTAATTTAAAGATTTTACCAGGTGTTTTTTCATACGAAAATACACTAGGTACATCGTCTTTAGCATCACCTGTTAAAATCTTTTCGAATGTTAGTTTTTCCGTGTCAATTTCTTCAAGAGTCGCAGAAGAACAAATTTTAACCATTTTGTCTTTTTCCACGTCTTTAGTAAAATCCATATTAAAAATAGAGACATCTTCTTCTTTGTCTACAAAGTTTTCTCTCCATCCCTTTCCGCAAAATATCTTATTATTCTTAGAATTTGCATTCCAACAGATGGTCCACCTATTATCGGATGATTCAACTAACTGGTGGCTGTCTTTGTCTCCGGAAAAAACCACCACATTGTGTCCCATTTCCTTGAGTTTCTTGTTCCAGAACCAAAGTAGGTCGTCACCCTCCGCTCCTGGAGATTTAGAATAAACATAACCGTTCATTTCCAAAAATTTACCAAACTCGTCCATGAGATCAAAGAAAGAACCCCAATCGACCTTTTCGTCCTTAACCCTGGATCCCTTGTAATCTACTCTTTCTATTTTCAGATCCTTTCTCCAGGATCTAGAGTCTTTACAGAAAATAACATGTCCTGTTATAGGAAGCTGGTTTAGTGAGTAACAAAGATCAGTAATGATCTTTCTCATAAACATTCCTTGTTCGGATTGATTAGATAATACCTCCCCTGGTTGCTTAGATCCAAAATCTGAAAATATAGCAAAGGTCTTGTGAAATAGGTAATTACCGTCTATTATAACACTTATCATAATTAAAAGTCCTCGTTTTTGATTCTAATATCATAGTCTTTAAAGTCCATAAAATCCATATCATCTGCCTCTAATCTACGATCTGCACTGTCCGCATCATTTCTTTCAGTTAATCTTTTCCTCAGAATTTCTCTATCCAGATCTATGAAAATAATAAAACACTTCTTTCTGTGCTCTGGTTTTATGTTTGCAACCCCTCTTGGAGTCATAATCAAAAGTGTGGATCTCTCAAAGTCTTCTATCGTTCTTCCATACTTCCATCCGTTGAAATCATCTATTTCATAAAACTTATGAACGTTATTATTAAAGAATGTTTCATCTCTAAAGTAATAATCCTTTCCTTCTTTTTCGTTTTCTCTTTTGGGTCTACTAGTATAAGAAACGCAGTATTTAAAACCTCTCTGCTCGAATTTCTTTCTCATAAAATCCTTACCAGATCCCCCTCTGCCGACTAGAATTATTTTACTGTCTTTAAATGCCATTACTGGGTTAATTTTTGAATCGAATAAAAAAGTGATAATAAACTCACTACCGGATCAATCACCTGGTGTCTTTGTGATTGGTGCTGTGCAACTAATATGATCACAGCAGGGATTATAGCAATCTTCTCTGGCTTTTTTTCTCTGACCCATTCTATAAAATCCCTTCCCAGGGATTCCATTACCTCGCCAACAGAATTTGAATATTGTCCAACTATGGTTTGATAACTTTTCAGTGGATCTAATTTTTGAAATAGCATTTCATAAATTTCCTCGTAGTCCCATGCAGTTTCGGATACCTTTTGATCTGTAATTTTTTCAGTGCCTTGGATCTGCCATCTTTGAATGCAATTCAAAGCAGACCTCATATCTGGATAATATTTTTTAACGAAAGATTGCAAAGCTTTGTCTTCGATAGAAATCCCAAGCTTTCCTAAGATAAGTACTATTCTTTTTTCCCATTGATCTTTAAGATCCTGTTCTTCCTCCTTGTTAACCGGATCAAAAACAAAAACCTCAAATCTACTTTTCATGGGATCCGGTACCTTATTGATCCAATTGCACGTTGCTATGAATCTGGTATTCTTGGCAAATTTTTCAATAACACCTCTAAGGGCTTTATAGAATTGATCGGAAGCTCCGTCAAACTCGTCCAATACCACAATTTTTGTGGGATTTTCGTCGTTCATGATGGACACAGTTGAACAAAATCCTGTGATTTTTTCTCGTACCGTATCAACAGAGCTTTCATCGGAAACGTTGATGAAAAGTCTTGGTGAATTTTCGGACAAAATCTTTGCAAGAGAGGTTTTACCAGATCCGGGAGATCCTGTCAGTAATACATTTTGTTGCAAACCATTCTTGAAAGCATCTTTGATTCTTTCTGGTAAAATCATGTGCTTAAGCTCTTTAGGCCTAAGCTTTTCTGTTAAAAGCATGTTTATCATTTCTTCTTGCTAAATTTTTCTACTAATGATTCTGGTTCATTCTTATCGTTTCTTACCTCAATAAATCTTGGTAGGAAAAGAGATTTATTGCCATTCTTGTCCTCAATAGGAACGTTATACTGGATAGCAACTACCTTACCAATTATATCATCAGGATTGCGAGAAAGTTCGATTAAATCTTGCTCTGTGAAGCCAGATCCGACTTTAACTTCATATTCTCCTGACAGATCTTTACACATAAAACCTCCGATAAATCCCTCTCTTTTACCCTCTCCTGGATACCACCCAGTAACTACTAAATCGCAATCCTGAACTTCTTTGAACTTAATCCAACTTTTAGATCTTTTACATTCATAGAAGTGGGTGGGATCTTTCATGATAACACCCTCTCCGCCATTAGCTACGATTTGCTCATAAATTGGCATTAACTCATCCTTAGTTTTTGCCTCCCATTTTTGAGCTATCCTAATATTTTCAAAGGATTTGTTTTCGAAAAATTTCTCTAAAAGTTCTCTTCTTTGAGTATATCTTGTTACCCCTTTTCCGTCTTTAATAGTCTTTGTTGGCTCAACATCGAAGATGTTAAAAAGAAGATCGTCTCCAATGCTTTCTTTTGGAGATCCCTTCATCATCTGTGTGACTTTACCACTAACACTTTTTCTATCTAAATCCGTTAACTCGCCATCGAAGAAAATACCATCTATTCCATGAGATAGTTCTAGAATTTGATTTGCTATTCTGGAAAGAAATTTAGAATCCAATTCATTAAAAGCTCTGGTGTAAAATTTAGGATTTTTGTTCTCTACCACACAAATAACTCTAACACCATCATACTTTTCCTCGCAAACTATAGATTCCCATTTATCTAGGACTTTATGATCATCTTCCGCAAGCATTAGGCTAGGATCGGGGATTAGTTCTTTTCCGACTGCTTTATTGATCATTTTAGCTCCTATACCTATGTTCATACGCTTTGTAAGGACCTTAGCAAAGACCTTTTTCAATTCCACGTGATAACCAGTAGATTCCACCAAGCGTTCAGCTACGCCCCTTAAATGATCGTTTATAGCTGGGGCTTTTTTAAGGGTCTCACAAAGATCTACAAACTCCTGAAATAATTGGGAATTTTCATTACATTCCTTATCCTCATAATTTAACTTGTGGAGTTTTGTCGTAACAAACGGATCAAAACAAATAGAGAGAATATACTCTAATTGGGGTGTCAGGTTTTTGGAAATTAATTCCTGCTTTTTTTTCTGAGATCCCTCCCCAGTGCAGTTTTCAATTTCTAAAAGGAGTTCTAGTTCTTTCTTCATTTGATGTTTTTTTATAACACCAAATTTACATGAAATCCCCGATTAATAAAAATGTTTCGGTATCTATTATGGAGCTTCAGCTGCTGCTGGCTCTGCTGGAGGTTCTGGAGTAGCTGCCGGTTCCTCTGTTGCTGGTGCTTCTGGTTCAGCTGACGGGGTTGTTTCGGGAATCTCCGCTGCGGGGGTTTCAGTGGAAGCTCCTGCTCCTGCATCCTCCCCAACTTTAATTTCAGAATTTTCCTCCTCGTCTTTCTTTTTATAGATTTCATTTACCCTACGATCCTCGTTGGTTAATCCTAGAAATTTGTCTATTAAGAAGTCTTGGCTAAAGTAGGGGTTTTCTTCTTCTCCTTTCTTCTCTTTGATCTCAGAAAGTCCTGCGATAAAATCTATTTTTTTAATCAGCTGCTCAATTTCCTTAGATTCTCCAAATTGATTATCAGAGTTCCATTTGATACCTAGCTGAGATCTGAAAACTGCGTCGTTTTTCAATTCTGGGTGATCTAACGTCATTTGAATCCAAAGAGGTTTAAGCATGATCTCTTGATAGATCGACCTTATTCTATTAATGAACTTGTTGTATCTGATTTCATCTCTTTCAGCAGATTCAGCACCTATCTTGTAAGTTCCCACTGTTCCCCCTGATCTAGCAGCAAATCTGTTAAAAGGTATTTTAGAGTCTGCCTTAAGCTTATTGAAAAAGTATACAACAGCATCTATGATATTAAGATTTGGTCCAGCAGAATTGATGGTCTCAATCTTAGGAGATTCCCCTCCTTGAACTGGGAAAAGATAGTTTTTATAAAACTGTAAATTGGGTCTTCCATTAACACTCAGTTCTCCGGATTCTGTGTTTAATTTTATGTCCTCTTTGTACATAGTCATTAATTCACCTAACGTCTCTTTTGCTTTTTGAGGAGATCTGGATCCAACTGGAATCGTCATCTTAATTCTAAAAGAAGCGTTCATCACATTCCAGATAATTCTGGTGTGTTCCATGATCTTTAAAAGATTGTGTGAGCGTATTAATCTTTCGCAATAACTAGTTCTACTAGCACTATTTCCTTTAGCAAACGAGATGTAAATGACTTGAGAATCGTAAAGTTTTCTCTCTCTAGTGCTATCTCCATAGTATTGAATCCAGATTGGAATCGTTTCTCCCGATGGATTTCTTTCTGTTGTTGGGGTCAATGATGTTGGATCTAACTCTTTAAATCCTACAATTTGTCTTCCATCATCAGAATAAACAATTTCAAAAGATAGAAATCCATCAATTAAAAACTGTCTAAAATATTGCCAAGCAGAAATTCCGTTATTGAATCCATGAGAGATATACATTTTTCTAAAGTTATTCCTCAACGAATCAACAACATCCTCTTTGAGATCCATATTAACAAGGGATAAACTACAGCAAAAATTTCTATCGTCATAAACTATAGCTTCATCAGCAAGGATATCAAGTATCCATTCTATTTCTGCATTTAAAGCAAATCTTCGTAAAAATTCTCTCTTAAATGGATAGTCTTTATCAAAATAAGCAATATACTTTCTGTTACTAGTGTCTTGAGAAGCTAAGCTAAAAATGAAATCCTCGTCAGAATCGGTAAGACCCATTCTTTCCCTCATCATTGCTTCAGAAACCCCGATGGCTTGTGAATTTTTCACAACAAGATCCTTATACTCCATTCCGAAGCTTCCTATCTTGCTTACACTCTTAAGGATTTTTCCTATATTAGGATTCCTCTGTGAAAAATCATCTATAAATCCTGCCATTTATTAAAGTTTAAATTCGTCTTGTCCTTCAGCTCCTGCTTCTGCTTCTGCCCCCGCTTCTGCACCAGCTTCTTCTGTTCCTGTTTCCGCCCCTGCTTCTGCCGTAGCCTCTGCTTTCTTAGCTTCTTCCTCTGCAGCTTTTTTCTTCTTCTCTGCGTCTCTTTCCTTGGCTTTCTCGTTAGCTACTCTGTCATCGTCAGTCATACCCAAGTACTTATCAAGAACATATCTTAATGAAAAATAAGGTTTGCCTTCCGAATCAGTCAATCCTGATATTTTTGTTACCTGGTCTTTTCTAGCATTTAGAATCTCCATGTATCTTATTTCAGCAAAAGAATTATCTTTTACATAATCTAAACCAAATTGGCTCTTGACCATAAAATCCTTTTTGTGCTCAGGATAATCTAAACAAAATTGAATCCAAAGGGGTTTTACGAGAATGTCTTGAAATATAGATCTTAATCTGGTTATAAATTTAAAGAATCTTATTTCCTCTTGATCCAATCCTTCTGCGTTACCGCTAAAAGTTCCTTGTGTTCCTCTGTCCTCTCTATCAAATCTTGAATATGGAATTTTAGAGTCAAGTTTTAATTTATCTGCAAAGTAAGCTAGAGCTTTAAGATCACTAAAAGGAGTTGCATCACCAGATCCAGTTAATGGAGCGATATCAGGTGTTCCGTTGGGTGTGGAAGGCATTAAATAGTTCTTGAAGAACTGAATATTAGGTCTACCATTTACAAAAAGTTCTCCAGAATCTGAATCCAATCTAATATCTTCTTTATAGATACTCATCAATTCAGCAAGGCTTTGCTTGGCCTTTTGTGGAGATTTAGTTCCAATAGGAACCGTCATGGTCATTCTATAGGAAGAATTCATCACGTTCCAGATCACTCTGGTGTGCTCCATGATTCTTAAAAGATTAAAAGATCTGATTAATCTTTCGATATAACTTACCCTTGTCATCGTGTTTCCCTTTGCGTAGGAAATATAAATGATTTGAGAATCGTATAATTTTCTAGTTAGTGCAGGATTATCTGGGTATTGAATCCAACACTCGACAAAAGATCCGTCTAGCTGTTTTTCGACGGAAGGGAGAAGTGATGCCGGGTCTAATTCCTTAAACCCGATAATATTCTTTCCTTTTGTGTCAAAAATAATTTCAAATGCCAGAATACCATCAATGAGGAAGTTTCTAAAAAAGTGCCATCCTGAAATATCCTGATTAAATCCAAATAAATTATAAATCTCTTTGTATCTCTCTTGAATTCTATTTTCTTTTTCCTCCCCTATTCCATGGATGTCTGTGCTAACAAAATATGAAAAAAAGTTTTTATCGTCATAAACTATAGCTTCATCACAAACAGTATCGAGGATAAATTCAATTTCGGGGTTAAGTGCAAAATTTCTTAGATATGTCTTTTTGTTTTTATAGTCTTTATCGAAATAAGCAATATACTGTTTAGCAGTAGTATCAGCTTTTCTAAGAGTATAAAGGAAATTCTCGTCTAGAATTCCACCTTTTTGCGTGAAAATTGCTTCTGTAGTACCAACGGCCTGGGAGTTTTTAACAACCATATCTCCATAGCTCATCCCAAATGACCCTATTTTTCTAAGAGCACTTAAAACATTGCTAAAAAATGGATTGTTCCTATTGTTTTCTAAAAATCCTGCCATTATCCGAATTTATTGTATATATCATTCAAAATAGCCCCCTCTAAAGACTTAGTATCTAGATACACTAAATACTTCCACTCACTTCTAGGTATTTCAGAAAGACCCTTTATTTTTTCTAACTTATAACCACGGTATGCATGATTATACTTGACTCCTCCCATTAAAGTTTCTAAAATCTCAGAATCGAATCTGAGAGGCATCTGGGATGAAATCTCTCTCTTTTCATTTTGCTCCATGATTTTACCAAATATAGTATAGAGTCTAATAAAAAAATTAGTTCGGTCTCTTGGTGTTAATAGGACCAAATCTACTCCTTTAATAATGGATCTTTCTGGGCTAATCTCAGATCCTTCATAAAATATGACGGGTCTTTTGTTAACAAATTCCTGATCCTTTCTCTTTGGGGAATCATAGTAAAAAGTAAATATTTTACCCTGAATTAAACTCTTGATGGATTCGGATTTTTTTAAAACCGAATAATTATTAGTGTAGTGTAAAAAACTCTCCTCTGCTAATTTTCCAGGAGATCCAGCTTTTTCTATTGCTTCTCTAATTTCCCTTTTAAAATCCATTATCTAAAGATAAAATTTTCATCAACGGCACCGAACCTGTAGCCATTGTTCTTAGCAAAACGAGTCGCAGCATCAAATTTAGCTCTATTAACAATCCATATCTCCATGGCTTGATTGTATGCTCTAACCTTCTTTTCTGTTAAATTTCCAGAGATCGTTGGTTTTTTTTCCAATTTGTACTGGGCAGAGGGTTTAATTTCAAGAATCCAATCCTCTGTTGATCCGTCAGCTTTTTTTACCTTTATATAATAATCTGGATGGTATGTGTGTGTTTTTTTATCAATGGGATTCCAATATTCTATTTGAACAGCTTCTGATGCCCATTTTAAAATGTTAGGGTTTTGGTCACAGTATTGACAAAATCTTCCTTCCCAAGAAGATCTATAAATTATATCATGAATGTCTCCGATATATTTTTCAGGATTTCTTGGAATGAATTTACCCGATTTAAATTTACCATTAGGTTTAATATTTTTAATATTTACCTTAGACATTGTAATTTTGATTATCGTCTCTAGTTAATCTGGAAAACGATATTGTTTTTATTGATCTGGTTGAGTGTATTTTCTTCCAGCCTTTTTGCATACCATTCTTAGCTATCTGAGAGATGAATGCAAAAGGATTATCTGATTTATTGGGATCGAATCTGTCCCAATATTTAATTAGATCTTCCATGCCAAAAGCAATACAATCCTCTTTATCTTCAATATCCCGATAGGATTTAGTTTTTGAGAGACCATTAACAATAAGTGTAAACATTTTAACTGTTTCTGCTGTTAATCTACCTTTTTCTTTAGATTCTAGCAATGCCCTTTTAAGTTCTTTGTTTTTAACATACTCCATTAGTTTTGTGGAAAATTATTTTCTAGTTTGCCTATTTGTCCCTCAACGTCTTTTTTAAGAGCTTCTAGGTTTTTTATTGAGTCTTCAATGGTCCTCAATCCTATTTTACTGCTAGCGTGGCTAGTAGTTTCCAATTCTTTTAATTTACCTAGAATGTCTTGTAGGTCTTCTTGAAAAAGAAAAAGTTCGTTTCCGATACCCTCAGAAACGAACTTCTCGTAATTTTCAGAAATACTATTTACTTTTTTTTTGAAGCAGGTGCTTTTGCAAGAGTTGCTCTGTTAAGAGGCTCATGATCTTTCTTGCCATTTTTCTTGTGATTACCCGGTGCTTCTGCTAATTCAGCATCATCTAAATCCTCTACAAATTTTTTAGGTTTTTCAGATTTTCCTTTAGGTGCTTTTTCAACGTGTGAATTTTTTTGTGATTCAGAAAGTTGGTGATTTTTTAAATTGTCAATAAATTTAGGAGCTGCACCTGCGCTTTTGCCGGGTGCTTCAGCTAGATTCATGTTACCTTCTTTGTCGATGAATTTTTTATCCTTTCCAGATTTTCCTTCTGGTGCAGAAGCCAATTCATGATTTCCAGTTACTCCTTTAGGGTCCTTAGCAGATTTAGCTTGCTTGTTAGGAGCTTCAGCTAAGTTGTGATTTCCTAAATTATCAATATCTTTAGCGGATCCACCAACAGATTTAGAAGGTGCTTCTGCTAGATTCATATCAGCATCTAAACCTTCGTTTGCTTCTGATCCATCTATTTCTACATTTTCGATTGATTCTTCTCCTAGATCGTTTACCGGATTAAGCTCAATATTTTCAATCTCATCTGAGATATCAACTACGTCATTAAAGAAGTATTCACCGGTTCTACCGTTTTCAAACATAACAGTGTATGTTTTAGAATTACCGTTAACCCCTACAACTTTACCCTTTTCTCCATTTCTTCTGATCTTAACGTCTGTGTTTATTTGATACCCGTCACTTTCGTTAACTGAAGAAACCTTTTTAGCGTATTTTTCAAATCTTTCAATCTCGACGTTAATTTGATTCCATTTGTCCTTAAGAGACTCTGATTCTTTTTGAAGCATTGCTTGAGCTTCTTTAATCTCCTGTGATTCAGTAAGTGATGGATTAGCTTGGATTGCTTTTGCAATCTTTGCCATTTCACTTTCAACAATAGACATATTATTTTTAATAGCTTGCTTATCATTTCTCATGATGGCTAAAGCTCTATCCTCGTTTTCTAGGATATCTGACATTGATTCAGAAATATCAAATCCTAAGAATTCTTTAACTATATTAACTGCTTGTGTTCCGTTACCCTCGAATAAATCATTCTTCTTCATAGCTGGGTTAACCTTATGAACATAAACTTTTTGTCCAAATTTAAATACGTTAGCTTCTACACCCTCATAAACTTTAGAAACGATTTTTTTACCGAAATCAATCTCTGAAAGGAAATTAGCAGCTTTTACTACTTCAGTAGCTTGCTCAACCACGCTTGCGGATGATTGAAAGGAATTTCTCAATTCCATAGAAAGGATAAATCCTAATTTATCTTCGGAAATTCTTTTTCCGTTAAATAATACTGATTTTGTTTCTGTATCACTTTCAAAAACTACGGAAAGTTTATTTTTTCCGATAAACATATCTAATCCATTCTCATTAATTCTTACTGCAGGATTGCTAAGTGCTAAAGCTGCTTTTAAGAATTTTCCAGGTAGTTTAGAAGCTTCTGCTCTTTCCATAACAGATACTCCCTTGTTTGTTGCCTTGAAGAATCTGTCAGAAGTAACAAAGACAGAATGGTTTTCAAAAACTAAGCTTGGAGCTACGATAGATTTAACTTCGCAATTTTCAGAATTAACGTTGATAGAGAATTTACCATTGCTTCCCTCAAGCTGTGTAAACTTCTCGACCAAGCTTCTAACTGTTGGATTGAAAGACCATTTTTTAAGGTCATTAATCAATTTTTCAGAAACTCTATTTTCAGTGTTTAACCAATTTCTCATTGATTCAACAATAGAGGAGAAAAGATCTCTACCTCCAGATCTATTAATATCTTCGATTGCCTTAGCAACCTCGATTTCTTTTCTGTTCTTTTCGTAGATCTTCTTTAAATTAGCTAAAGCGCTTTTAGCGTGTTTTTCCCAGCTAAAATTTTCTAATTCTGAAATCATAGACTCAATTAAGAAAGCTTCAGAAACTCCTTTAATTGATGCGTGATGAATGTATTTTTCAGTTAAAATCTTAGCCTCGTGTAATTCAACGAAAGATGTATTATTCAAAGCCATTGCAGTCTCTAAAACACCAACAGAAAAAGTTGGCTTAAGTGTCTTAGTTCCTTGAGCAGATGCCTGAGCAATCTCTTTTTGTAGACCATCAACGTAGGATCCAGCTGTGCCGGGTCCAAATGCCTTGGTTCCTGCCCAGCTTTCATTTAAACTGTTTGCAGCAGCCTTAGCCTTTTCCATTTTAATTTGGTCTAGATTATTGTCAAAGTTAATTCTATCCATTTTGAGGGATTTATTTTTATTCTATATATCTATCTTTTATAAGGTTTCTCGTAATACATCCTCTAGACATATCCTATTTAATAGAACTAATGCCAGTAAATTACAATGAGATAATCATTGACATTATACTTTTGAATCCTAATATCATTAGCTTCATCTTTTGTGAGAAATTCTATCTCCTGAAATTGATACGTATAGTTTCCACTTTCGTCTTTGATTTTAACAATTGCGTATTTTTCTTCCATTTTAGTATTTTATGTTACTGCAGTCAAAATCCATCTAGCCTGATTTGTTAATCCGCCAACTGTTAATCCCCCAACATAAATAAAAGTTGCGGTCTGGTTGATTCCTATAGTTTTATTTGAAACCCCTAAAACTAGCCTATTTTGTGCTAGAGATCCAGTATTTTCTTGCTGAAATGTTTGGTTTTTATCTGTATTGTTTACAACCAGCATGTACCTGCCGATCGATCCGTTTGCAAATCCAGTTATTGAAGATGCAGTTGTACCAGTGATGGAAAAGAGAGATCCCGCTGATATATTGTAATCACTTATTGTAGCTGCAGAGGGAATATCCGTTCCTTGCGTGAATGTAAGGGTTCCTGTGAAAGCCCCGGAGGTTCCACTTGTACCTGTAGCTCCGCTAGATCCAGAGCTTCCTGTGGATCCGGAAGATCCTGTACTGCCCGAAGATCCAGATGATCCAGTGCTTCCTGAAGAACCTGAAACTCCTGAAGTTCCTGAAGAGCCGTTGATTCCGGAGGTCCCGCTTGATCCTGCAACTCCAGATGTACCTGAAGATCCAGAAGATCCAGAGGATCCGGAAATCCCAGATGTACCAGAGGATCCGGAAATCCCAGATGTACCAGAGGATCCGGATACTCCTGTTCCCCCAGAAGTCCCAGATGTTCCAGCTGCTCCGTTTTCCCCGGAAGTACCGGAAGTACCTGATGCTCCAACCCCTCCTGATGTTCCAGAAGTGCCACTAGATCCTGCAACCCCAGCGTTTCCAGGAATACCGTCGATCACGACTACGTCCCAATTGGTCATGTCTAAATCCGGGGATGGCGATCCAATAGGGATATTATTAGCAGTACTTATGTATACTATGCCATTATATTTAACTGCATCTTCCTTAATATATGCAAAGACACTTAAGTTAGATCCATTTCCAACCCAAGATCCTTTCCATGTCATAGTATTTGGCATCTCTGATTCTTTTTGTTTTATATATCCTTAAAATAGGAGATCCTTACTTAATATACACTGCATAAGATTGAACATCGGTTCTTAATGAATTCGCAGTGGTGGCGACGTTAGCCATACCATATAAAGCATTGCTGGTAGGATTGGTCCATGATCCAGTACCTTGCGCGTTTCCAGATCTTCCATCAGCCTGTAATTGTGTACTTGGTCCACACACTGTCCACCAAACACCAGCTTGGTATATCCAATCACCTGGGGCATTTACTGAGAGCGATGTGCTCATTGTTGTGTGTCCTTTAATCGGAGACCATGTTCCTGTCATCGGAGTGTTATTCACGAATGCTGGGTAATTTGATACCGTACTCAGTGATAGATTACTAGGGTTGTTGTATACGACTTTGTTTGCTATTGTCATGTTAGCTAACAACGGTTCCTGATTATATGCTGTTGTAGCCATTTTCATAACCTGTGTACATTGTGCAGAGCCATTATGATACCACAGATCCATAGTGCTAGCCCTAAGTCTATTTAGTGTTCCCTCCCCATTTTCCCAGGTGTTGGGATATCCTAATCCTAATCCAAGACCACCGTTTGTATTATTGAAACTTGGCGTATAACCTATTAACATCCATCCTCCGGATTCATCTGTCATGTTGCAATAAACCCGTCTAGCCTGTGCCATTCCGGAAGTTTTAATATAATACCACCCTGACGTGGTCTGTCCAGAATTGTAGATGTCTTGAGCAGAAGTACCAGGATTTGATAAAGATCCCCTACCATAAGTGGATATGTTTGCATTATAATTTTGCAATACCTCGGATGAAGTTAATGCCTTATTATAAATTCTCACGATACCAATTTTCCCATCAAACCATTGTGCATATTCACCATTATTGTAAGAGCCTATGTATAGATTCGTTGACGTATTTAATATACTTGCTAAACTATGACTTACACTGCCTATGCTACTGCCATTTACAAATGTTTCGAATGTATTAGCTGCAACATTAGTAAAGACATAAACTAATTGATACCAAATGCCTATCGTTGCGGTGTGGTTTGTACTATTCTGAAATAGAGTTGACCCTGAACCTGAACCTGAACCATACTGTGCATAAAATGTGCTTGAAGTTGTTCTAATACTATAACCAACACTTGCTGAAACCCCTCCTGGATTAAATTTACCAAGAACAACATCATTGCCTGCTACTGCCTGATTAACCCAAACTTCTACCGTAAAATCACCAGATCCTGGTTCTAACAATGCGTTATCCGCTACTGATATTTGTGAACTTGTACCATTATAAGAAAAATATGGCGAAGTGAATGTTATATTAGACATTGTGCCATTTAACCCATTTCCACTCAAATCATTAATCGTCGTTCCGCTACCCGGATATGATGATGGATTAGACGGATCATAATATAGAACCAAGTTTGAAGTAACATGGCCAGAACTCCTCATAAAAGAAACAGGAAATACTATCATTCTTTAGGTGTAATTTTGAACGTAGGACCCAAAGTATTTTGTCCCATCATAAACGAAAGTGTACACATCATAGCGATTAGCAGTTGCAGTCATTGTTGGAATTGCGGTCCAAGCCACTGCTGCTGGCCATGATACTGTTTGAGATCCTGCTGCATTTTGTCTTATGATTAGTATATAGGTTCCTCCGGATTGCCCATTACTGAAGGTAAATGTGGTAGTCGCTGCGTTTAGTGTGTATGTCTGAACATTTCCTGTGTTCCAATCTACTGTTGTATTAGCAGTTGTATTACCATTGGCATCTATGCTCACCCATGCTTGACCTGAGGTTACGTTTAAATTTCCTGAATATGGCGAAGAAAACGAAGTTCCGCTTGTACCTGATGAACCAGAAGCACCGGTGTTTCCTGAAGTTCCTGAAGATCCTCTAGTTCCAGAAGATCCTGAGGATCCAGAAGTTCCGGTATTTCCTGATGAACCCGATGTTCCTGAGGATCCTGAAGTTCCGGTATTTCCTGATGAACCCGATGTTCCCGAGGATCCTGAAGTTCCGGTAGAACCCGAGGTTCCTGAAGTTCCTGATGAACCCGATGCTCCGGATGTTCCTGAGGATCCCCTAGTTCCTGAGGTTCCTGAGGATCCTGATGTACCATTCACTCCAGAGGTTCCTGATGAGCCATCTCCACCACTAGCTCCACTCAGATTTATAACCCAAGATGTAAAAGTACCACTACCAACAACTGATATTGGAGAACCGAACACCATAACACCAGTAGTTGGGTTATACGATGTAATTTGAGATATTTGATAATTTGAAAGATCTTTGGCTATAATAATTTCCTGTGCAATTGAGTATCCCAATCCAGTATCTACTGTAAGTGTCCCACTATTATTTAAAGTGAATGAATCTGTTGATGTTGTTTTATATCTTTCCCCCCTTACCCCAGAAGTACCTGATGTACCAATAGATCCTGATGAACCTGAAGTTCCAGGAGCTCCGTCTGATGCTAATAAATCCCAATCTCCACTTAAATCTGGAGCAAGAGACCCGATCGGAATATTAGAAACTATCGAGATGTATGATCTTCCATTATAATAAACGACATCGTTTAAACCATATGGAATAGTACTTAAACCACCAGATTCCATCCATCCGCCTAACCAATTGAATCCATTCCCTGAGGATCCTGAAGTACCAGATGATCCGTTTTCTCCAGATGTACCGGAAGATCCGTTTTCTCCTGAAGTACCAGATGATCCGTTTTCTCCAGATGTACCGGAAGATCCGTTTTCTCCAGATGTACCAGAAGATCCTGATGGTCCTTGATTACCAGAGGTACCTGATGATCCGTTTTCTCCAGATGTACCGGAAGATCCTGATGGTCCTTGATTACCAGAAGTACCAGAAGAACCAGAAGCACCAGACTGCCCAGAAGTACCGGAAGAACCAGAAGCACCAGTTTCGCCAGAAGTACCGGAGGATCCAGAAGCACCAGTTTCCCCAGATGTACCAGAAGATCCAGAAGCACCGGATTGTCCAGACGTACCTGATGATCCGTTTTCTCCGGATGTGCCTGATGAGCCAGATTCTCCAGAAGTACCAGATGATCCAGTTTCCCCAGATGTACCAGAAGATCCCGATTCACCAGATGATCCAGTTTGTCCAGATGTACCAGAAGATCCAGATTCTCCAGATGATCCAGTTTGTCCAGATGTACCGGAAGATCCTGAAACACCAGCAGGACCTGCTGGGCCCTGTGCTCCTTCTGCACCGGAGGTTCTCCATTTAACTTTACCTTGAAGTCCACCGCTGGTTGAAGGATCCCACACAAGAAATCTCGTTTGTGATGGATCTAATTCCAAGCTTTCAAAATAAACTCCATTATCTGCGATCAGAGCTTGTTGAATGTGCAATCCCTGTGCATCTATATGAGCTATATTATTACTTCCAACAACAAATTGATGCTGATAATCGTGGGGTACCCTATTTTCAACTATTCCTGAATATGGTTGACCTGGAACGGCTGCTCTAATAACAATCCCTGCAGTTCCAGCAGTTCCGTCGTTGTGATAAACCACTCTATAAACAGGATCTCCACCAACGCTATAGCTAAAAGGATCTATTACGAGGGTGTGTCCATCGAAAGTAAGATTAGATGCTCCTGTTAATACAGTACCCTCATTATTGAATCTAATAATTCTGCTTGGTCCTTCATTATATACAAACAAGCTAGATCCTGAAGTTCCTGATGTGGATGAAATCCCAGCAGATCCTGAAGAACCGCTCGTTCCATCATCGCCAGGATCTCCTGTTAATGTCACCTCCCAAGTACTAAAACTCCCAGATCCTTTTACAACTAAAGGTGTAAAGGTTAACTGACCATTAGATGAGCTATAACTAACAACTCTACCGATAATATAATTGTCAGCATCGTGTGTTACTTGTATAAAGTCATACTGTCTAAATGAAAGACTAGAATTTGTCGTTATTGTTATATTTGAGTATGGCATTATGGTAGAGTTATTAATGTTGTACTTGTTCCAAAATATGTGGAGTTCAATCCTGAAGATCCGCTGCTTCCAGAAGTTCCACTACTTCCGCTTGTTGTCGGGCTAGCACCAGTTCCACTAGTTCCACTAATTCCTGTCCCCAGAGCACCTCCTGAAGCAACTATAGTAGTAATCTCAACATCGTTGGAATGCGGGTTGTGAATTACTATACCCCCCTCATTATAAAGTGGACTAGATAAAAAATTGCTGGGGTATATTGAAATACCCCTTCCTGCGTCAGCACCAGGTTCACCTGTCCAAATATGGAAACTTCCTATTGGATAGATTTTTTCCTCGTAAATAAGATTGATATATTTACTAGAATCGGTTGTAAACGATGCTGGATATTTTACACTAACTATAAGTGCTTTAACTTCTCCAAAAGCATTAGATAATCCGGAATCGTCCAAAAGAAAAGCACTACCTCCTTTTAATTTTACAGTTTGTGCAAAAAAATCATCTATGTCAAGAGAGAAATCGCAAAAATCAAAGGAATTTAAAACCGAGGAATCCTTAGTTACTTGAAAGGTGCAACGATTAAATTGTCCTCCTTCTATTAAGGTGTTAGCTAGGTCTGCTTTACATATAAGGGGTGCTTTTGCCATTAATTCATAACTAATATTTCGACCTCAACCTCTTTTCTGGTTGTATTCATAATTTTAATTCCACCCAAACTAAAATCCGGTGAGGTTGGTTGTGGACTTAAAACAGGACTGAATTCTGGATTTACCACAGGGGAAACATCGGTTGGGTCACCATATACATTATATGGTTCCAGATCCCATCCGTGATGTTTAATATGATCCAAGGTTTTTCCTGTTAAAAATAGAATGTTTTTTATCGGGAATGTTTTTCCCTTATACTCCCAGAAAATCAATTTCTCGTCCTCTGTTAAAGATTTATCATATTTTACTTTAACTATAACCAAAGAAACCTCACCCTGGTCCTGAGCTATATTTCCCCCATACAGATTCCATGAAGTTTCAGGATCTATAAAAATTCTCTTCTTAAAACTACCACCTGTAATTGAAGCAGGATGAAAAAAATTAGACATATCCACAGAATGCAAAACCTTAGATCCCTCTATTATTTTAAGAGTAGATCCTTCGAAAACTATTTTTTTCTGTTTTTCTGGATTGCAATTAATGAATTTAACATATCTTGAATCCGTTTTTAGTACGTTTGGCATCTTATAGTCTGGTAGGATCCTCTTTTCTGACTAATAAGTCGATTGGAATTTCCTTTTTATTCTTGTAGTCTTTGATACTTTTTCTTTCTTTCCCGTAAACATTACCAAGTCTGTATCCTCCAAATTCTCCTTCCTCTAAATTTTCTGACAAATCATCAATCTCATCCTCTATTCCATCGGGTGTTAAATCTGGGCTAACCTCTGAAAGATCTGGAGAGTAAACTATATCATTATCTTCTTCTTTACTCTCTTCATTATTTCCCGTATTTTCTGAAGAAATGATTTCTCCTTCTTCTTTTTCAATTGCTTCTTCGATTTTCTCTGGAATGTCTTTTTGCTCATTTTCTTCTATTATATCAGAACTTTCTGCTACTGGAGTTCCCCCAATTACAAATCCTTTTAGTGTGAGAGAAATTCCCTCCTCTTCGGTTTTATATTCTGCTAATATTTCTTCCTGTGTGGACACTTCTTCCACAGGAGCTTGTACCTCTAATTCCTCTTCAATTTTGATTTCTGTCTTATCGGGTTCTGTATTATTAGGTTCTGTCTTATCCGGTTCTGGATTTTTTGGTGCTTCGTCGATCTTTTTTTTCTCACTAACATAAGAGAAAACAAAGTTAGCAGCAACAACTAGAGCAATAGCAAGCGGATCAAATACTAGCATTAAAGCTATGATGAACCAGTTCACGACTTGATCTAAAGATTTACCAGTAATCTTAGCAATAAATTTTAATGGACCAATTTCGTTAGCTATATCATTATTAGAAGACACATTCAAAATTTCCAGGTCTAGATCGTTAATTTGCTGAGTTTTTGAAGCTATGGAGTCTTGTAAAATCTTTATATCATCATCCAAAGTCTTACTTTCTTTACTAAGCTGATTCATCTGAGATCTAACTGATGAAACTGATTTATTCTGAGCTATGAGATTGTCAGCATTAGTCTGTTGACGGTTTCTCATGTCAGAAAGAGTATTTTGTCTGGTACTTTTAAGTTCAAGCTGTTTTTCTGCCTGATCCAATTGTCTTTGGATCATTTGTTTTCTTTTTTCGATAACAGCAGTGTTTTTATCGACATTTTCTACCTTATTGGCGGTTTCCTGATATGCAGACGACAAGAATCCATAGATCCCCGCCGAGGTTATTACTATTAGTACAAAACATGCTATAGTGAGGTAAACCTTGAGTGCCTTGTTTATTTCGTCCCAAAATCTGTATAACAGAGAAGCTATGACCAGTTTAGCAAATTCTAAACTAGCTGCCATCACCATCACGTTGGTAGAAGCACCTGCAAACATTTTACCAATACCGAAAATTGAATAAAATGCAGCAGAAAACGAGATGCTGATTGCAGAAATAGCTACAATATATGGGAAATACTTGTTTTCTTTCATCTAAGTTATTTCTTTAAGTATTATATATCCGCAGAAAAAAGGCCCACTTGATAAAGTGAGCCTTAAAAAGTTAAAAATCTGATATTTATTCAGATTCTAATCCCTGTTGAGCTGCCGCAAGATCTTTTTTTAGATCGTCTAGCTCTTTATTATCTAGGCTAATGTTGGTTAAAGACTGTTCAAAAGCTTTAAAAATTCGGATAAAATCACTTGCTAGGGATTTTCCCTGCCCAGAGAATTTATTTAAAAAATAGTGAGTTGCTTCAATTTCCAAAGCATTCATAAAGATTACTCCATTTTTTATTCCAGCCTCTCTTACCTCATCAATTTTTTTCGTGATTTCTAAAATCCCTAAGGCTTCTTTCCCTCTCCACTCTAAAGAGGAAATAATATCATTATACACCTCTAGATCTTTCGAACTCATAGATACACCATAAACCTTATTGCTCAGTTCCTGGTGTTTTTTGTCAAGAGCTGATTGCAACTCCTGAACTTTTTTCTGATCAACTTCTACTTCTGTAATTAATTCTTCTGCCATTTTAATTTTTTATATTCATTTTTAGATCCTCTTAAATCTAATGTTTCATCAAATAGAATGAATTTCTCTGAATTGTTTCAGGAGGCCCAAAAATTTTCTTAGATGTTCTTTGAATTCATCCCTCGTGACTACAAATCTCTGAATCGAAGAATTCTTTTCGTTAGAAATCCAGATTTCTCCACGATGAGGGATCACTCCATATCTTTCCGCATAAGCAAACATATATGCTGAAATTTGACATTTATAGGAATCAATATCATCTTCGTCCTTGGGCGAGCTAGCAGATTTAAAATCTATTACAACGTGCTCATCATTGAAATCCTGAAAAATGAAATCAGTTGCTCCAGCCCATCCTCCTCTAAAATCTGTCCATAAGAAAAGTTCATTGTGTAAAACACATTTAATATCTGACCAAAATTTTTCATGATAGAAATTCCAAAAAAGGTCCCTTCCCTTAATAATCAGATCTAATTTGTCTGGAGAATTCTTCTCCTCCTCTTTAGCAATATTTTGAGCAGATAAAAGACTTTTGTCTACCGATTTGGATTCTGCATATTCTAATAAAAAATGCTCCAGCATGGAGTGCATAACTGTTCCTCTAAACGAAGCTTTATCCAGTATTTGTTGCCATTTTTCATTCCCGAACTTTTCTCTCAAGTGCTGGAATTTAGGCTCAGTAAGGAGCTTTAAAACGGTTGTAACGGAGGGAAGAACCAGTTTATTCTGGTGATCTATAATAACCTCGTAAGCTCTTCCCCAGGGATAGCTTTTTCTCTGAATATTGGTATTTGTCAATTTTTAAAATAATGATATTGTCCAAGCCCAAGCTTGTGATAGCCACTGTGTTTTGCTCTCTATAATTATAGCAGTGGTCCAAAAAATAGTTCTGCTTACTATCCACCATTTTGTTAGATCCCTAAAATATGGGGAATAAACCAATAAGTACGAATTGCTTTCAGGGATCTCTCTATATTCAGGAATGATTATTTCATGAAGGTTAAGAGAGGTGAGATATTCATTCAATCCTTTTGATTGCTCAATCAAATATGCTGGCCAAAGTTCTCTGGGTAAATCCGGAGCCATTGTTACCTCTGGTGGTAAATTCATGACAGTGTAAATTCTCCCAATCCAGTCCACCCTTAGATTGTTTTTTGCCCAAATTGGGGAGTTCATCAATTCTCTTTTAGTTACCCTACGGAGAAATAGATAATTTCTAATGTCTCTGATAACCCCAAAAATTCTAATTAGTCCTTTTAAAAAATCTATCATATCAATCGATAAAATTTAATTTTATTCCAGGAAACATCTCTCTGATTTTTATCCTTGCTCTTCTAATACGAGTTGCAACTGCTCTTTTCTTCATTCCATATTTATCAGCGATATCCTGATACTTCATCTTGTGTAGTTCCCTATCAGTTAAAATATCTTTGTAAATTGCAGGTAGCTGCTTCATCTTTTCTAGCACAGTGTCATATAAATCCTCGAATCCTCCTTCTTGATTATTTATTTCCCATTCAGGCTCAGCAAAAATATCTTCTGGGGTTATATCAGATAGTGGAATGAATTCATCGTGGTCCCTACCATCAAGTTCGATGGATTCATATACTAAAGGTGTAAATTTTTTGGAATTTTTCTTTATAAGAAGTGATTCGTTTCTTGCTATGTTGTATGCCCAAGTGGAAAAATTCCCTCTAGCTGGATCATATTGAGCAACCTTAACCCAAATTTTTTCAAATGTCTTGGATACTGCATCCTGCGCAACTTCCTCGTCAATAAGAATTGATTTACAGTGATTGAGTAAACCGGGTTTAATCCTGTCATATAAAGATTTAAAATCTTTTTCTTGAGAAGTCATTAAAAATTTCTCAGCTAATTCTTGAATGCTCTTTGCCATCGGGTTCTTGGTTTAAAGGGTTTAGTAAGTTAATATAAATAATTTCAATCCCAGCTTGGTTTAGCAGTTGGAGGGAATCTGTTTTTCTGTAAATCTCACAAAAAACAATTCTTTTAATCCCAGATTGAATAATTAGTTTTGAGCAATCATAACACGGGGAAAGCGTTACATACATTGTGCTCCCGTGTGAACTTACCGTATTTTTTGCAAGCTTAGTTATAGCATTTGCTTCTGCGTGCAAAACGTATGGTAGGGTTTCATTTATTTCATTTTCACAAACATTTGGAAATCCTGTAGGCGTTCCGTTATATCCGTCTGAAATTATAGTTTTGTCTTTGACTACTAAACATCCAACTTGACTCCTTTTACAATGAGAATTAGTTGACCATTCTTTAGCCATTCTAAGATAAACAAGATCTAACTTGAACTGCTTTTTATCAAAACAATTATTGGAATCTTGCTCAATAAAAAAATTATTCTCCAATATTTTCCTCTTTTAAGTTTCCTTTAAATAAATCTATTACTGGATAAACAGCATAAGCAGGAAACTTACCGAGCAAAGAAACTATCTTGTTAATTTCAGATTCAGTGAAGGTGTTTTTGCTTTCAATCAAACCAATCAATTCCTGGTAGTTATCGAAGGGATTTTTTAAAAAATCCTCTAGGGATTCCCTTAAATTTTCCTCCATAATATATTTCTTTTCGGTAACCGACATAGCTTTTTATTATCCTATACAAATATAGAAAGAAAGTTTCACAAAAAAAACTGTACCCTATGAAAATTTGTGGGTGTTGTCTGTAACTATTAATGGACCCTGGAGAACCTTTAAAATTTCCCTCATTGTTTTGAGTAATTCCCCGTTGATTTTTTGATCCTCTTCTTTTTTAGCGTCGTCTGCAGCTTTTGTTTCTGCTGCTGCGGCAGATTTTTCCTTTTCCGCTTCAGCCTTTGATTCTGGGCTTTTTTCAGGCTCTGCCTGTGGTGCTGGTGTAGGGGTTTGCTGTACTGGAGGGGGTGGTGTAGCAGTTTGTTGTTCGGTTGGAGGAGCAGGAGCTTGCTCTGCCATTGGAGTTGCCTGAGAGACTATATTTGCAACCTGCTCTTTTACCTCCGCAGGAGCAGATTCGTTTTGAGCTAAATTTTGAACTACTGTACTTGCTTTGGCTGCTAAATCTGGGTTTTGTAAGATTTCTCCCGCTGCTTGAGTTATACCTTCAGATTCTCCTCCAAAGCTCTGAGCAATTGCTTGATCAAATGTTGCAACATCAGCACCAGCAAACATATTAGCAATTTCACCTGCACTCATCCCTAGTTGATTTCCAAGCATACTAAGAAGAGGAGATTCTTCCTTGGTAAATTCTTTTGTTGTGGCAGCACCAAATGTTTTAGGGGTTTCTGCAGCAGCTTGGTTTGTTATATTAGTAACATTTGTTTGTGTTTTTTGAACAACTGTAGAAGCAGTTTCTGCCGGTGTAGCTGTAACAGCAGGGGTTGGTTCCGGCGTTGGTTCAGCAGGCTTAGATATTTCCTGCTGCGCAGTGGTAACGGTGGCAGGAATCTCTTGTGCTGTATTTGTAGCAGCTGACTGAGCTCCCGCCGGGGCTTCCGGAGTTTTAGTTGGCTCAATTGGACCTGGTGGGGGAGTAGTCTGCTCTGGCTTAGGTGCTGGAGGAGCTAATGATTTTGCTAAGAAATCGAAAGCATCCTTAGCGCTACTCATAATATATTCATCGCTAGGAGCAGCTTGGGGTTGCCTTTGTATCCCGATCTCTTTTAAAAAATTAAGTATAGTGGAATCTAAAATACTTTGTAAACTGCTTCCTGTGAATTTATTCAATTCCTTATTACTGAAATCTGGGGTTTCCCCCATTTCCAAGTCATCAATACCGTTTTCTATGGTATTGAATTCAGTTTTAGTTATGGTTTTAAGTTCTGTGTATGCATTAGAATTTTTGAAAGAAGGTCTTTCTTGTATCCAACCACTTAAATATTTTGGACTTTGATATGAAAGATACTTGAAATTTTCAACTGCGTTACTAACAATATTATCAGTGATGGAATTAATATACTGATTTGGATCCTTTCCCTCTGGAATTTCAAACATAGCAGCTCCAAAACTTCTAGGAATGACCTCTCTCCTTGCTTGTCCTATAGCAATATCAAGAGCTTCCTCTGGCGCATTACCCAATAAAGGATCTGCAGCTTTTTTATCGGAAAGCTGTTTATTAAAAACCTCTACCTGTTCGGAATTGATTATTGCCAAGTTCTATCTTTTCCTCTATATATTAAAGGTTTATTGCTTGGTTAAATTAAAAATAGGTACCATTCCGTCTTTCTCCTTCAGTATTTTTTTATTCTTCTCTTCTATTTCGTTGTTTATTTTTTCGAGAATGATCTGAAATTCGAAATATGGAAGTTTTTCTAACTCCGAGAAAGAGATATTATGATCTTTTGCTAGTTTCCTTTTGATTTCAAAGTAGTTGTCCAAAGATATCTGAAACAATGAAAAGGGATCTGATTCCCCCGCGAAATCGGATAGGGGCAGTGACCTCGGCACCGCATTTATTACAAACTACAGACAAGTTGTTCTTTGTAGCGAATGTTATCTGCTTTGAAATATTGTCAGCTAAAACAAACTGTGTGTATGTCCAGTTTTTAGAAATCATTTCGTAGGAATCATAGGATCTTTCATCTAAATCTCTCCAGTTTGGTATTAAGAATGGAGATATTGTGGCAAAAGAAGAATCGTATTTTTTCCCAGCTTTAGTTTTATCTCTTAGTATTTTTCGGATCTTTTGAGAAACCCCAATAGTAGGAATGAAAAGCTGAATCGACGGATCACCATTTTTAGGGGTTAGTTGAAAATACCCATTTTCATGGTCGTAATACGTTTTAAGTTTTGGATCTAAAGAAAAATTAGAAAGTACCCCTGATGTCAATTCAATTTCAGAAGGAATTGGGCAATCCTCTTTAGTACATTTATTTTGTATAGGAATGAAAATTCTGTTTTCCCCCTTAACAAAGGTTAAATCCCTAATTGCCATGAAAATATAAAATCTGTCTTCCTGGTAAATGTCTTGAAAATTCAAAACCCCTCCTTTCCATCTGAAAGAGGAGCATTTAGAAATTATATGATTTATTTTATCATCTATATCTATAGGATCATTCTCGTCTATTGTTGAGAAGTGACGAATTTCTGAAACCTCTGCAGATCTAATAGAAAGCTCAGTTTCCTCTGGATACCCAAAACCCTGGGATGGTAAATTCTCCAGAGGTAATTTTTTCCATGGGGATTCCATAGCTAATTCAGAAAGACCTTCCTCAACAAACGATGCCTTTCCTAAAGATTTTGGAATTTCCTGTTGTGGAGGAGCCAACTCTTCATAGTTTAATCCGCTTTCTTTTTCTTTTTCAGAAAGTCTAGAAAGCATTTCATTTTCAAAAGTATTTTCCATAAAAACAATTCTATTTTATCTATCCTTACTTGTAGTAGGATGTTTAAAATAAAATTCGGGATAGGAATGTGCTAAGTCTTTTTTGTTCTATTTAAATGTCTCGTAAGCAAAATATACGACAACCAAAAACAGCCTGAAATTGAATAAAAAACGATATCTGCAACCCAATATGAACCACTTAAATCCATGATTAACTTGAATAAAGCGTCGTAACCAAATGGGAGAAAGAACATCGCTAACATTAGAGATGTATCTCTGAAAAGGATCATCCTTTTCTCCTTCTTCTTGTATTTCTCTAGATTCTTTATCACCTTCGTCCATGTTTGGATAATGTTCTTCTTCTTTACAAAAAAATCAATAAAAAAGGCTTATTGGTGGATAAGCCTTTTATATATTCTAAAATGTGAACTTTTAATTGAATGTGTCTTCGAAGTAGTCAGCTCTGAAAGATATGTTTATATCATAAAGTCTGTTTCCCCCTCCTTCATATGATAAAGGTATAGGTGTAATTGCTTCAGTTGGGAAGCAATTTAAAAATTTAACTCTTCTAAAAACATCACCTTGTTTATTAAACATGCTTACTAAAACGTAAGTGTTAGCGGCATATGTGCTTTTAATTCCCATAGCACCGGTCAAAGGGTTGTAAACTAGATCTGACCATTCTCTTAATGTTTTGTGGACATAGTTAGAGTTATTGTCATCTAAGTTTGTGTGGAATTGCAATCTAATCTTAGCACCAGTATCTTCTACTGCTCCTCCTGCATATCTTCTCCTTGCAAATTTATAATTTTGTTCTACCGGTCTAGGTGTTTTATCAACCTCTAATCCAGTGATAGAGATTATATTTTCAACCAGAAGGGTTCTACCTGCATTTCCCACAGGGTTTGAAACTGCTGCAGGTGGTTGAATTAAAACCTCAAACTGGTTTAAATAAACCGGTTCATAAAGGCTTACTGCTGCTTTTGAACTTGTAAAATGTGGTAGTCCTGCCATTTTTTATTTAATTATTATAAAAATACGTCATCAAAATAATCTACTGCCCACTGAGCTCTCAAACTAAAAATCTGAGTGTTAGTGTAGTTGAGTTCCATAGGGGTTAAACTTGACATAAGAAAGCAGTCTTTACATGTGATTCTTCTAAAAACGTCACCTGCCTTATTAAATGCGCTAATTACTATGGTACCAGTATAATCTCTTTTCAAACCCTGAGCTCCTGTAAGCGGATTGTAGATTAAATCTGCCCACTGTCTCATAGTTTTAAAAACGTACATGGAATTATTTTCGTCTAGGTTTACCTCAAAGTTGATTGTTAAATCAAATCCTGTTTGGGTAGGTCTTGCCCCTGAGTAATATCTCTTGGCATTTTTATATTGCTGAGCTACTTCTCCTGGATTCTGATCAACACCCAATCCCTCTACACTTTTTACGTGTTCTAAAAGGATGTTGCCATTATTAGGATTTCCCTGAGAGGGAACCACAGAAGCAGGAGGGGTGATAACAACCTCAAACTGATTTGTATAAATCGGTTCGAATTTGTTCACCGCTGCTTTCGAAGACGTATAATGTGGTAATCCTGCCATTTTTTATTTTATATATTTCCTCTTTTCTGTATTCATCAAATTAACTGAATTGGATGAAACCTCCAGAAGCAATACCACCAGTTCTTGTAACAGTTACCCTGTTGATAAACTTATGAATGCCTCTAGCAGGCTCGAGTATGATATCGATAATTCCTAAGTTTTGATCGATAATAGCTGGAGTATTGTTAGAAGAATCCATAATAGTTAGGTAGTTATAGATACCTCCAACATTTTTAACACCGCTTAAGTAATTGTCTACAATCGTTTTAATTTCAAGTCTGATTGAATCTTCATTGAAATCAAATACGTAATTTGAAAGAATATCTTCAACGCTTTCTTCAAGAGTAATTAGAAGATCCCTAACGTGCAAGTTGTTAAACGCTGAGTTAGTTCTTTGATATCCAGTTTGATTACCAAATATTACTAATCCTATGTTTCTCTTTCTGATAATTGGGTTAAATCCAAAAGGTTCTAAGAAATCTCTATCATCTTGGGAGAAGTCATATTCAAGACCAACTAAGTTGGATCCTGAAAGTACCCCTCTTTTTTGACCAGCTACGATAGAATAAGGTTCACCTGTAACAAATTTTCTGATAAAGTTATTACTTACGTGTGCAGCTGGAGGGATGTTAAAGTTTTTACCATTCTCTCTTATGGTTAAGAAAGGTCCGAATACACCGCAGAATTTAGCTCCGCTGTCTTCATCGGGTAAAGTAAATCTAAATGAAGGATTTAGCTCTAGATTTCCTCCCTCTGCAATGTACTTGGCTCTTAACAAAGGAGCTGGTTCTGTTGCCGAAGGTGCGTCAGTAAATCTTGGATCTATAGACTCCTTGAATTTCTCCATTGAAGGAGCATTAATTATTGCAAGACATTTCTGTCTGTCCTTAGCTAATTTAGCTAGTTGATGTTTAGAATTGGTTTGAATCTGCCCATCAAAGGTGTCAACAATATATCTGAAAGTGATAATGTTTCTATCAGCAAGTGTTCTAGAAATGTTGGTAGTTGTTAAAACGTCTAGGATTTCGTCCAATCTATCATCAGATCCATTAGGCTTGTGTGATGTTTTAAGCTGGAATCCAGGAAGATATGACATCTTATAGGTTTCCACGAATTGATGTATTGGTCTAAACTTATTTACTCTTGCATTAGCTCCTGAGTAAAGAAGGATAGGTCTATCAGTTTTTACATAAATTGTATAATTTCCTGGAGATCCTGGAACTGCTACTTTTTTAGATTCTATAATTCTTGTTAATCTATTAAGCTTAGTACCAACTGAATTTTCAAATAGATCAACGTCTTGCGATACTAGAAGATCCCCAACTTTAAGAGATGTTGCAGCTACCTCAGTAACTGATACCTCCACTTGGTTTGTTGAAATAACCGAAATTACGTTAACAAACTGATTTAGATTTCCTGCAATTGATACTACGTTTACTTCATCAGAATCTACAGTGTCTGAAGATCCTGCGGAAGATGTTTTAAAGCTAACCCCTAAAGCAACCGCTGCTTCTGCTGTTGTGAAATCAGCATCAACATAAGATTTCATTTCGACTGTTTCAAATCCGTCTCTATCTACAGAGTTTTCGAATTTAACATATTGAACGGATGATCCATCATATGCTTTATAGATAACATCGCCATCGCTAACTAAACCATTTTTGTGATCCAAGAATAGCTTAGATTCTGCATAACCAAAATATGTGAAGTTTCCTAAAGTTTGAACACCTATAGGGGTTGGACTTCCAAGAGGTCCAGGACTTGTTTCGATTGGATCAAATCTATCAAAGTAATCTGCTTTACAGAATTGATAGTGACTTCCACCTAAATTAGTTCTGTAATAAGGTGAAACTAGAGGAGAAGCAGCTTTAAATAAAGGGTGTGACCATTTAATTCTAAGCTGTACATTTCCAGGAGAAACAGTTACTTCTTTTACCTCTTCAACCTTTAATTTAACTATATCATTAGCAGAGAAAGCTTTTTTAGCTTCAACGTTTCCTGAAATATTCCCAGTAACCTTACCGATTATGTATTTAGCTGCTGGAGATGTTGCAGTAACTGCTAAGAAATTCTTCAGTGCAGTTTTTCTGCTTGCAGCATCTGCTCCCAAGAAATTAGTCTGTAGGTATGGTAATCCAGAATCAAGATTTGTAGAGCTGTATGCTGCAAAATCTTCTTCGAATACGCCATCAACACTAGGTGATCCAAAAGCGTCGACAAATGTTGTTCCAATTTCGATAAGATCTGAATAAGGACTATCAAGATCTGTTATAGTGTTACTGTTCTGGGTGTATGTAAAATCTGCAGTAAGTGGTGAACTATAGCTTAAGAAATCTATTTCATTGATTTCAGGATTAGCTGGATTTAAAGCACCTGTTAGGTGGTGACCAACTAGATCTATATAAGAGTAATCTCCTGATGATAAATCATCTAAAGCTTCCTCGTTAACTGCGCAAAGTACTCCTGTTTGTCCTACTTGATTATTGATTAGGGTTTTAATGTATTGTGTAATTCCGTTTTGGTCAACGAAATCTGGGATTAAACAGCCAGTTACACTTAAAACAACGTTTACCTCTTTTAGAGCCAAGAAATTGTCAATCTGTGCTTTTACAAATCCCTTTGATGTGAAATAGGAAGAGTAAATAGGATCTAAAGAAAGTTCTTGGTATTTAGTCCAATTACCACTTACTACGATAACATCTACGAAATAATCGGAGATATAATCATATGGATTCATAAAATTTGGAACATTGTTAGCCCCAAAATATTCTTGAGCTGTAATATCAAATCCTTTAATAGGAAGTCTAGCATCCAAAGATTTCTTTACGATAACACTTACTGGATTTTGGCTTAAGTTAACCAAGCTGAACAATTTAGATTGTTCAGTTACATCTATTGTGGCAAGAAGCATGTTTGGATCTGGGAACCAAAACTTTTCTTTGTTATAATAAGAAGAAACTAATTTATCCTGCTTAGGAAGATTTGCATTCACCTTTGTGTACTCATCTGTTGAGTTAGTTCCGTTAGATTCTGCAGTGTCAACAGAAAAAGTTCTATATCTAGCTACATCAGCTCCGTTAGCAACATCTGGATCGTCACTTGTTGTGACTGAATTGTTCAACTTTAAAAGATTGAGGGCAAAAACAGGTCCACTGTTTAAGCATGTGAATATTGATCGATGGAAGAACGATCCCTTTTTCTCTAAAGCTCTATCGATGTCACCGAAAACTTTAATAGCTGTCTGAATGTCTGGCACATAAACTGGTGTGTTGAATGGGCCTTTGTTTGAAAATCCAACCACTAATCTTACGGTCTGCGGATTTACTACAATATTTTCAGAAGCATCAAATTCTAAGGTATAGACACCAGAACTTTTAAAAACGGATAGATCCAGAGTTAACTTCTTTGCCATTTTGTATTTTTTACTTGTATATATCTTTTCGAGGTGAGAACTTCAGGAGTCCTGCTCTTAATCTATATATCAAAAAAATACCTAAAAGAAGTCCTTGAAAACATTGTAAGTTTCCATTTCTCTGCTAGCAGCGTCCCCTTGAATTCCAGTTTCCCCGCTTTCTGTTAGTTTTTTATTTATCGCATTTTTGTATTTTTCTGAAATTGAATCGAAAACATCCATTACTAAATACGTAAAATCTTGATATTCAAATACTGAATTGGAATTTACCAATGTCATTGCTATATCGTCATTTCCAATTTGGCTCTGATAAATTCCCTTACTAGTTTCCCCAAAATTGCTTAATTCCATGATTGTAGTAGCATCTGTGGGGATAATTTTAGAGTTTCTTGTGTTGATTTTTAAATCTTCGCAGTATTTTTCTTTGGTCTTAGGAGTTACCTTTACCCCGGTTTTAAGTTGTTTTGAGCTTTCTGTGTGCTTAGTATAGACGAACATTTCAGAAAAAAGCTTTTCACCTGTAAGTAATTTTTCGATTAAATATTCACCCCTGTAGTCCACCTCAACAACTAATTTTATTTGTTCTGGATTAAAAACTTCAGCGCATAATATTTCTAAAAAAACCTTAAGTTCTTCTATTTGAATGGTATTTGATCTAAATATTCCCACCTGTAGCAAGGAAAAAAAGTCAGATTCGTCTTCGAAAAATTTCTTTTCCTCTATTAAGGAGAGGGGTTTTGGAGATACCTTGAGAATATTAACAACACTATAATCTCCTCCTCCTCCTGCTGCAGTATCTACAGAAATTACAAATCTTTTGTTTTCCCCTTCCTCCCAGAGATTAGTTGGATCAAAATTTGGGTGCCAAGTTAGATTTTGATAGTCTATAATGGAATTTTGGAATGGTAATAGCTCTTTGTGTACAAATTTAACCTCTGTCTTTTTTAGTTTTTTTAGCGTATATGAATCTAAAAGCAGCTTGGAAGAGCTTAAAAATTGATTTCCGTATTCTTGGTTAAAGTCTTCCTCTGATCCAAGGTTGGCGATTTCTTTCTTTCTCCATTCTTCATCTCTTCCTGGTACTTGCCACCAGTCTACCCGTATTGGATTAAATTCATTTTCTCCGTCAATAGCAGATTTATAGATTTCATAAAATTTATTCATCCCATTGGGTGTGGACGTAATGATAATCCTAGAGATTTTGGATGAAGATATGGTAGGATAAACAGATTTAAAGAATTGACCAATAAAGTTCGGGTTAATATGTGCAAACTCATCCATGTATAAAAAGTGAACAGTAAAACCGATGGAAGATTGCTTGGTTGTTGTTTTTGCCATGATCCTACAACCATTATCAAATTTCATGGTCATCACATTATAGACTAGAATTCCAGGTTTCAAGAAGAAAGGAAGACCCTTCATAATGATTTTTATCTTGTCCATCAATTCAGTTGCTGTGTCTCCGATGTTTGCCAAGATCATGGCGTTTTTGTCGAAATTAAAAAGCAAATACCACAACAAGAATATAGACGATGTAACAGTTTTACCACTTTGTCTAGGACTTAAAAAAATATTAAACCTGTGTTTTTGGTATTGACTGAGAATTTGCTCTTGATAATCGCGGAGGGTTATTTTTCTAATTCCCTCGTCGGTCATTGCGTTACAGTAGGTGTTAGCAAAATAAATAACATCAGAAGCACACTTTTTCATTTCAGCTACTTCCCACTCTGTATATTCATAAAGAACCCCTCCCCTTCTAAGTTCTGGGTCGTTTTCATGGAAAGGATTATCGACATCTTTAAAATCTATCCCCTTTTCATCCGCGTTTTTGATGATTTCTTCAACTCTTGCAGATGTCCAATAATTACTTTGTATTTTTTCTTCTACTGCCATAATTAAAATAGATCTTCGTCTAATTCTATTTTAGTTTCATCCTCGACCTGCTTCTTTAATTCATTTTCCGGTGTAATTAGATCCTTCATTTTTGGATCTATTAAATTGCTTTCTGCTTCTTCCACAATATGTGCTTTTTTAACTATAACCTCTGTTTTAATCACACTTTGAAGTCCTTCCATGAATCCTTTGTTTCCCCTGACTTTTACTGACCCTCCTTCTCCACCTAACCCAGGAATGATTACTTCGTTTCCCTCCCCGTCTAGCATAACGGGCTGTTTAGTATTATCCTGAAGCTTCGCTTCGTTGTTTAAATTCTTATATGTTTTTTCCATATCTGCAAGATATGCCTGAAATTTTGCAGGCATCTGCATTAATTGATTTTGCATCTGTGCTAGTACCTCAAAGTTTCTAGCTTGATATTGTCCTCCTGCATCTATTTCATCTAGCATTTTGGTCACCGCATGTTGAGCAGTTCTGATCTGAAAGGCCATGGTGGAAATACTCAATGCGTCTACTTTAGCTCTGAAAGAGATATAATCTTTCTCATCGATTATATCGCTATCCATATAAAATTTGATTAGAGAATTTAAAATGCTCTTTGCCTCAGTTTCAACCTCAGTTTTCAAAGAGTCAAAATTCATAACCCTTGATGGCTTCATTGGCGGAATATCAGGAGCAGTTAAGCCATCCAATGTTTCATTATTAAAAATTAGATCCTCTAATTCCTGCTTTTTCTTGAGAGCTTGTTCTTTGGTAATAGGTGATCCTTCCTTGTTTTTCGGCGGTCTTCTTGGCATAATTATCTGTTTTTAGCAATTTTAGGTAGCTTCAATACCGGTTTAGCATTATCTATAATGATTGCTAATTGAGAATCTCCTACAACATTCTGATTTAAGATTGCAGATTGCTTTTCTTTTTCTATCATGTTTTGGAAAATTCTTAAATTGGTTAATAAAAGCGGACTCCCTAATACTTTGTATGCATTATTATCAGTTTTCCAAGTTTCTTTCTGGTTGTCTAATTCAATATCAGAGGGTAAACTATATGTATATTTTTGTGTGATCACACCCTCTTTATTATGAATTAATCCCAGATCAGAAGTTTGAGCTTCTGGATTTTCTGGATCATAAAGCATTTTCCAAACGTTTATGGAGTATTGTTTAAATATATTCGAAAAGTTAAATACAAATCCGTACCAATCTTCGAGTGATGGTATTAATTGTCCCAACGAAGAGGTAGTTCCTGCTCCAAAGGGAGAAATTATTTCCAGGTCGTTAATTAAAATTCTAAAAGATCCTGTTTGTATATAACTGGTACTTGTTTCTGTTTCATTGGATCCTGACCAGATCATTTGTATCCAAATTCCCTGATTGTTCTTCCTTCCGTAGATTAGTGTTCTAGCTTGCGCCTTTTGCATCTTCCACGTGGAAATTGATGAATTTATAGCAGCTCCATCATCTTTTACTGTGAATCTATATGCATCAGGAATCCCTACTATTTTAAATCCTCCACTTCTAGGTCCATCTGCAATTACAGAAACATAACCCTCGGGATTACTTCCCATACTCAATTTGTGTGCAATAGGATGTGTTGAATATGTGATGAATCCATTCTCTTGCGTATATGATGTTATAGATATTTTAGAAGCAGGTTTGTTAACAAGCTTTGTTTTATCTATATAGTTTTTCATTTTAAACCAGCAAGTAAAGGATATCTCTTCATCCTCTCCCAAAACTGGCAATGATTTATATCTTATACCCTGTCTTTGCTCATCTGTTTTAGATGTAGAAGTTGGATCTTCGTATAAAAATCTTTCTAGATCATAATAGCTATTAAATACTATAGTCCAATTGTTATTTAAGTCGTATTCTATGATAGGAAGATACTGGTCTATGTACGCTCTAGTTGGATCCTCGTTCCTTCTCTGCGAGGAAACAAAATATTGTTGTGGTTTAACAGTTTTTTCTATCTCTTCCTTGGTTTCCTCCCCAAAAAGATCCTGTGTGTTTACTGTATAATCTAGAAGTTCTTTTTCTGCTTCCTGGTTAATAAATTGGGTATTCTTCTTTACCTCATATTTCATTAATTGGCATTTAAAGAAAACTGGATATAGATTAAAATCTCTGTGTAAATAAGTTGACTCGATCTGATAGATTCTGTTTGTTAGAGGGAAAAATATGATATCTCTTTTTCTCGGCTGAGCGCCCTTTCCAAAAATACTCTCGAAGTATTTTCTGTCGATGTGAATTTCTAAAGGCTGCACAAACTGAATCCCAAATGTGTCGTAAATTGGTTTATTGTCAGGAAAATTGTTACCCGGAACCATCACCTTAACACATTTTTCGTCTACAACATCGAATAGACTGTATTCCCTTAGAACTACATCCTTTCCCCTTCCGTTTGGCTGCACTGAATAATAATTTACTTCGTGACCAAAAAGAACATTTACTGTTTTACTTAAATCCTGATAAACGTTTATTCCACGATTTACATCATACGGCTTAAACACCTTATCCGGATCACATTCATCGTTAAAAATGATAGATCTTGTGTACATTTCTCTAGAGCAGAGAACTGCAGGTTTTACTATTAGATCCCTGTAATCTGGTACAAAATATTCTAAGTCCAGATCAAAATTTTCTATTTCGATTACCGGATTTAATTGAGCTCCTTCAGAAAGATGGGGGCTGGCATCTTCGTCTGAAAATGCGGTAAATTTGAATTCTAAATATAATTTGTTGTTTGGATTTAGATCCAAAGAATTGGTGTTTTCCTCTGTTAATTCTATCCACAGAGACCAGTTGCTATTATTTAAACTCCACCTAAATTCTTTTTTAAGATACCTAGAAGCGCCCGATTCCCCGGTGGCTTCTATAATCCATCCCTTAAACTTTTTAACGTCGCTAAATGCTTCGCTGTAGTTAATAATTCGGTAGTTTCCAATGCTGGAAAAAATAATCGGCTCTGTCATTTCTCATATATATCGGTGAATAAAATCTAGGTATGGGATTAAAAGATCTTAAAGAAATGCTTAATAGATTCAGTTTTGCTCAGATGACCTCTAATTCGAACGGGAAAACTTCTGCTAGCGGAACTATGGGTGTGCTAATATGTACCGTTGGTAGTATATCTTTCCTCTATGGCTCATTAATAAAAGATACTGATATTCTACTTCAGTCTGTTGTTTTTACCGGAATTGGTGCAGGACTTCTTGGATACAGAAAATCGCAAGATCCATCAAAGGAAACTCAGAGTACAGATATTGTACAGGATCAGTCCCTAAATTCTTAATTATTTAATTGTGGTTTGAGAAAGAGTTGTAAACCCTTTTAGAATTGTTGAATTGTCTGGGGGAACTACACCCAATTCTGTTTTCAATTTTATTCCACCCTGCATTAGATTACCTCTAAATCTTTCCGTTGTGAGATCTAGCTGTGGTAAGTATGTCTCAGCGTTAACGTTAATTGATAGGGTAATTCCTTCACCCGCCGTACTTCCGTAGCTAAAATTAAAAGAATTTGGTGCTTTATCGGGCAATTGATCCGCTAATGATGCTTGAACTGGAACTCTAAATCCGTTATATTCGAAATAATAGATAAAGTTTTTAAACAGAACCTCTATAGTTCTTGCTTGGATTTTTAGTGCATCAGTCGTTGTGTCAACTTTAATTTTAAGCGAAAATGTTGCGTCAATCGGTATGGGTGACAGATAAGCAGAATAAGCTTTTATCTCAGATCCTCCAGACTCCTGAACAATTTCTTTCTCGTATGTACCTCTTACATATTTGTTTGTCGATGAAGAAGTTGTGATTCTGGAACTTTGATATTCTAGAATTCCTCTCGGAATAACATCATAATTACCCTCAGCAAATAGAGGATTTCCGTCACAATCTCCATAATTCAAATAAAAATCCTGTAAAAATGATTCGTCCCCAGCTAGAGAATAAAAGAATGGGATGTAGATCTCTTGGATTTTTCCGGAGCTAGTTGTTTGATAAAACGTAATTTTTTCATTTAGGGATTTTAGCATCCCAATGATTAATCCTCTGAAAAAAACGTCGTCGCTATTAAACTTATCTAAAAAATTCATACTGATTCTATATTTCTGCTGACCTCTACTGGAACGATTTTAAGCGGTATATCTATGTATTTAAACTTTATATACTGATTTTTTTGGTTCCTGTACTTTGGATGTTCAAATGATTCGTTTTTATACGCTTCCTCTGTCATTTGGTAAACATCTATAGTGAATTCATCTTTTAAATACTTTTTACCTCTTTCCGCAGAAACCGGGTTGTCAAATTTATAGATGTGAAACTCTATAATCGGTAGAGGAGATAGGTATCTCTTAACGCTTTTGGAAACGAAGAAATATGTAAACCTCTCAAGGTCATTTCTTGATGTGATAGCCATATTCCTATATATTTGAAAGGGCTACACCTTCTCTATTAAAAGATCGGAGAAGTTGTTTCTTTTCTGAATTTCTATCTTGTAATCGAAAATTTCAGTGGGCATTGGAGCATGGTTAATTACAAAGACGTTAAGCCCGTGATCGTCACAAACCTTCCGAAGGGTGTTTAGAATTGTGTAAACCCCATCAGGATCTACGGAGCTAAATATTTCGTCTAGAAACAGAAGATTTATACTGCTAAATCTTATTTTCATGAGCTTTATAACGGAAAGAAGCACAGCAAAATCCACTTTTTTCATCTCCCCAGTGCTTAGTGTTGAAATTGAAATATCCTCTCCCATGTGAATGATAGAAGCATTAAAATCTTCATCAAAAGTAACTGTATATGAAAGGTGCAAGGATTGCATCAGTTCTGCTATATGATTGTTTAAGGAAGGTAAAATAGTTTTAAGAGCAAGTTGTTTAATACCTTTTTCCCCCAGAATCTCCTCTATTTTCTTTAGCCATTCACTTTTCTTATCTTCTTTAGATTTTTCTTCGGTGAATCCTTGAATATTATTTCTTGTTTCTTCAGCTATCTTTTTAAGTGATGCTATCCCATCGGAAGAAGCACCAGATTTTAGTTTTTTTAATTCCTCTTTTGCTGAATTTATATTAACTATAATCTTATTACCCTTGGTGTTTATCTCCTCCCTTTCTTTCCTTAACTGAAGTTCTTTAGCGGAGCAATCGTCATAACTTTTTTGAACATCCAGAATTTCTTTTTTTAGATCTTCGATTTGCTTAAGTAATCCGTCTTTTATCCCCTGGTGAAAAATACTAGAAAGATCAGAAGCACACGTGGGGCATTTATCGTTATTATAAAGCCTCATTTTTTCTTCCACAGATCTTAATGATCCTTTAGACTCTGTTAATATCTTGTATGATTTTCGAGTTTCCCCTTGGAGATCCGATTCTAGCTTTGAAAATTCGGATGTTTTTGTTTTGTGTATTTCTAAAAGCTGATTGTATTTGGAAATTTTTTCTTCTAGCTCCCCTATCTTATCCTTGGAAACCTCCATTATTTTTTTGGAAAGAGCGTCCATTTCTTCCTGTGTTCTGCTAAGTGTTTTAGAAAGAGAATCAACCTCCCCAGAGATTCTAATTAGGTTTTCTCTGATAGATTTAGTTTCTTCTTTTAGAAGATCTCTCATCTCATTAATAACGTAAAACCCAAATATCTTATCGATAATTGATTTTTTATCAGAAGGAGACATTTTAAGAAAACTCTTAAAATCGTTAATCGATAGAGAAATTGTATTGTTAAAGACGTAATTTGGAATCTGGATGATATCATCAGTCAAATAGTCCTGTACTGATCTGGAACCTGCTTTATCGTATAATGTTCCATTAACATAAAGATTAAAAACTGAAGGATCTAAACCCCTCTCAACCGAATATTCCTCCCCATTTACCGAGAAAGTTATCTTCACCCAAGCATTTCCGTTAATCCTATTGGGAATATCTTTAAGCTTTTTTCCGTCAAGTTTACCATAAAGACCAAAAGTTATAACGTCAGATATGGTGGATTTGCCTGCACCATTTTCTCCAACTACTAAATATAATCCCGGGTTATCCCCGAATGCTAGAGATTGTATTTTATTTCCGTAGGAAGCAAAATTTCTCCATTCTATTTTTGATAATCTCATTCTTTTTCCTCTTTGTGAGCTATTCTATTATAGAGAACTTTGATAGTTTTTTTCATTCTTTCTTTAACTTCATCAGGTTCATCCAAAGCACCAATATACTGATCTGCAAAATCTATGATAGAAAAATTCTTACCATCTAAATTAAACAGAGTTTCCTCTACATTTTGTTCATTCTGATTTTCTGTTATTGGCGTGAAGTTTGTTTTTAGCTGGGTAGATACCATTTCAGTTAAAATTCCAAGCGAAGCTTTCACTGCCAATTTTGGATCTATTAAAATGTCAACGAAATTGTTTCTAAAAATTTCGCTAAGCTCTAAAGGGGTTTTTTCTAGAACTCTATCAAATCCCATTTTAATAAATTTTGGAGAAAAATCATTTTCAAATAATTTCTCTTCCTCAGTTTCCAGGTCAAGTAAAAGAATTGCTTTTTTGTTGTCCATATCAGATCTAGTTAGTTGATATGGAGATCCTAACATTCTTACTTTACCGAAATTTTGTGAGTAGTGGATATGTCCAGAATAAACCCGATTGAAATTTTCCAGTTTATTGTATCCAATTCCTTCCTCTATTTTTGTGTATTTATTAAAACTAAGTCCTTTAATATCGCTGTGACAGAAAAGATAATCGTGTTCTTCTGCTTCAGAGAGTAGCTCAACCGCAGATTCTTCACTAGTTCTCCACGGCATCATGAGAACTTTTCTAGTTCCCAATTTAATACTTTCAGGCTCCTCGTATATTTTCACATTAGGAATCCATTTTAGAGAACTAAGAGAATTAATGTCATTAGATTCTTTGGAGTAGCAGTCATGATTTCCTAAAATTACATATACTCCATCGGGAAAAATCTTAGAGAGTTCACTAAAAATCTCAACACACAAGTTTAATACCTTGAGATTAATACTTTGTCTGGAGTCGTAAACGTCACCCAAGTGAACTAAAGCATCTCCAGGCTTATATTCTTTTTTAACTAAAGGTATAAACCATTCAAAAAAATATTTTCTCATGATTTGGATCCACTCTTCCGAGCTATTTCTGACCCCCAGGTGGGTATCTGTTATCATCCAAACCCTTTTAATCTTTGATGAATCCATTTAGAATATTTTCTTGATCTTCTTTTTGGAAACAATTCCAAATTTTTGATCCATTTCGTTAACAATAATTTCTTTGTATTTCATGTGTATTAGCTCGTAAGCTTTCTGATATCCCACGTTCATGAAATCACATATAGTAACAAATTTTTCTACCATACTAAATTCAGTCCCCTCCATTTCTTCCAATAGATCCTGAAACAAAAAAGGAATCAGGTCCTTAGGTATTTTTTTATTTGGTCCTAAAGCACACCATCTAGATCTGTGAAAAATTTCATAAACCAAAGTGTTTAAAGCTGATAGATGTCTGTAATTTTCGTCATCGTTATCCTTGCTAGTTTTAAATGAATGATAATCTCTACTTCCATCATCTATATGTAGGTATTCTTCAAACGTTGAATCCTGAGCGGGTAATTCTATTTCTTTCTTTTCTTCCTCTTCGATTAGTTTTTTCTGTTTCATTAAGACTCATTCATTATTTGGGAGTTGGGATCTTCAGAGATCCTCATAAAGCTATAATCAACCAGGAATTTTTTATATGAATTTTTATATCCCTCGTCTCTATTAGCTAGTACCTTTAATTTATATTCATTATTGGAGTACATCAGTGGATCCTGAATAATACCAAACATGCCATCGACTGTTGCAACAAGCCCAGATGATTCTGAAGCTGAATTCATTGAAAGATCTGTAGCATCAAATTCCGATTGCTTGGTTTGTGTTGCTGTGATAACTGACCAATTGTTTCTTTGAGCCATCGCTCTTAAATCTTCAGCTATTTGCTTGATCTTCATATAGGTGTTCTCGGTGTTTGGGTTTCTCCAGTTCTTCATGATATTGATATAATCTATGACCACGATCTTAAACTTAATCCCCTTAACTTCTTCAACTTTTCTAAGCCATTTCTCAACGTCTAGAACTGATGCTTGGCTAGTTCCAAATTCCTTCACATAAAGCTGGCCAGGAACTGACAAATTATCAAACGTTAAATTTCTGATTTTTTTCTTGATCAGCTCTCCGTCTTCTGTTGCATTATTATATTCTGACATTTTAATACCGAGAAGATTAGCACCAACCCTTTTCATATACTTACGATCGTTAAGCTCCAGTGTTATAACTGCAACGTTATTTGAAGCTCTAATTGCTTGCGCTGCTATATTTCCCAGCCATAAAGTTTTTCCAACCTTAGGCTGACCTAAAAAAACATAAAGGTTTTTAGCAGAAAATCCTCCACCTAAACAGATATCAATAAAATCGTATCCAGAGGAGAATGTATTTGATTTGGGCTGTTTGTGATTTTCAGGGTCTGTAAAATCCAATCCGAGATCAAAAGAAAAGTCAAGGCTGTTTCTTTCGTTGATGATAGTCTTGAAAGTGTTAACTACATCCTTAATATTTTCTGGTGAAACCTCCGTTGATTTAATATAGGAGATGGAATCCATCGCGCTTTGCTCTAGGTTTTTCCACTCTATCCAAGCTTCAGTGTTTTCTTTTAGCCACTCGGGATCATAATCATTAAGTTTGATATCAAAGATAACATCGATTTGAGATTCTGGAAGTTTATCATTCAGTTTTAGCATCTTAACAATTTCCTTCACCTGTTGAGTAGAAGGAAGTTGCGAATATTTTTTCCAGAAGGATTTTACGATTTTAAAACATTCCTGATATCTGACATCCTTAAAGAAAGAGGGTTTAGCTGCTTCCACATAAATGGGATCAGAAATGATGCTACAAAACCATACATTCTCTAAATGTGAATTAACCATAATTATTAATAGTGAGGGTTATCTTTAATCTTATAAACTGTCTTATTTCCTTTAGACTTCTGCTGCTCAAAAATTCCTTTTTCGATTAAAGATTTTATTATTTCTCCGTGTTTTTTAGATTCCCAATCATTAGGTAAAAAAGAATTGAAGGTCTGTTCTGAAAATTCACCCTGTGGTCGACCATCTCTAACTAGATAAGAATTTAGTTCAAAAATTACATCTTCCTCACGTGGATAATCTGGAAGTTCTTTCCAGATACCCATGTGATATTTCATTTTTAGTTTATTCTTGTCCATCTTCTTCGTCTGATTCCTCGCTGTTAACTATAGCATCAAGTTCATTCATGTCGAATAAATCCGGTAACAGGAAATGTGGTTTGATTGCTTTTTCGTCTATTTTTCTTAAAACATCCTCAGTAAAGACCTCAGGGGTAAATAGTTGTGACGAGAATATAGATTTACCCAAATGAGCAATCGCCCATTTCGTAGAAGATGCACTAGGTGTGAATTCTAATTCTCCGGTTTTCTTATCTACTTCCAATTTGCCTCTTTCAATTCCGCAAATATCCCAGGAAACAAACTCTTCCAAACCAACGTATGGATTCATACCATTAATAAATGAGATGTGGAATTTAGTTGGATATGGTCTTGTAAATCTTGTTTTCTTTGGTGTAGACGTAACAATGATTCCAGTTTTCTTATCGTTGCTATCTTTAAGCTGTGCTTTCGATAACATGATAACATTACTCATAGAAAAGATTGGACCGTCTCCTCCAGAAGCTTCTTTGGTTGTCATAAAACTTCCGATACCAGCAGTGGTTGTGTGATTAGTACAGATCAAAGGAATTCTAACTCCGGTTAGATCTAAAGTGATTTCTCTGAATAATCCCCTCATTTCTTTAGATCTGATACCCATGTCCATTGCAGTTTTACCTTTTAGAGCATCTGCGGATTCTTTCATCGTTGTTAACATACCTAAAGAATCTAGAACCAATAAGATTTTAGGATCTGCTCCATCTTTTCTAAGCTTTTTAACCTGATCTACCAGATTAGCAACAAATACTTTAAAATCTGAAATGGATTTAATAGGTTGATATCTCACGGTGTTGGTGTCGATTCCAAATTTCTTTGCCATTGATCTATCGATAGCTCCTTCGGTGTCACAATAGATCACGTTGTATCCTTGCTTTTGTGATTCTCTCACTATATTCATACAAAGGAAGCTCTTTCCTGTTTGGGGATCTCCGGCTATTCCCATTGATCTGTTATTAGCTACCCCTCCAAAAAGACTTCCGGAAAGCTGTGCATTTAAAACATAATTCCCAGTCCCTATCCATTCGGTAACTTCTGAAAATTCGTTTTCCTCTAAAATTGAACCAGCTTCAAACCCTTCTATTTTTGAAAGTTGTTTATCGAGTTCTAGAAATGAAAATTCTTTCTTGGATGTTGATTTTTCTTTAGCCATATTTTCTAATTAATTTAATATTATAGACCGGAAATGGTATTAGATTTCCACCTTGTGAACTGCAAATTTTATGATTTCAGAATCTGTTCTGTTCTCATTTTCAAATCTTCCATCCATTTCTCTGAGAATAAATAGATCTTTTCCGATTTCCCCCGCTATTTCTTTAAGAGAATCTTTATCTCTCGTTAGATCTAAATCCCCGTGCCAAATTTTTCCCTCTCCTAAAACGAACACATTTGCATTAAAATAAACCTCATTGTCTGGATACATGTCCCTGTATCTAGATTTTGATCCTGAGATCATTCTCCCTGGTATAAAACCTTTTGAATAAAATACGTCTTCCATTTTTTTGATATTTTTTGATGGGCAATAAAAAAAGCAGACTCTCGTCTGCTTCTTCTATCCAAATTCTTTCAAGTTATTTCACTTGTTCTGCTGATTCAGCGGGTGCTTCTTCAGCTGGGATTTGAGCCGTTGTTGAGTCGTTTGCAGTTACTGCTGAAGAATCAACTTGCACTGCTGTAGAATCTACTGTAGATTCTGAATTAGAGGATCCAGAACCACAAGAAACTAAAGCAAAAGCTAGTGCGAAAATTCCTAAGATTTTTTTCATGTTTTTGATTAATTTAAGACTTATATATCTAAAATGGTCTTTGGTTTCAGCGGCAAAGTTCGTTTGCTGCACTAATTGCTATCAGGGTTTCTGGCTTTACTGCATAATTATATCCCATACTCTCAACGTATCCAACTGCAGCTTTTAAAACTATGTTAGACTTGTATTTTGGACTTGTGTTGTAATCCAAATCAATCTGATGAATGTCAATTTTTCCCTCAAATTTTAAATATCCTGCAACATCTATAGCTCTATTAAGTTCACCCCAGAGTTTAGACCAAAGATCCTTCACTCGAGGAATTACCTCCCTTTTATAAATTACGTGTGCTCCCCTATTTTCATATCTAAAAACTACTGTTGTAACGTAAACTGTTTTTGTTGCATACGATTGGCTGTCACATCCCACATGTATTTTAGATCCCGGATTTTTTTCCAGGATTTCTTTCGTGTATAATAATAGATCTACTACATTTTCCCCACCTATCTTTTTAAACTCTCTTGTCATATTCTTTTTTATTTTCTAGAGAAGTCCTTCACGAACTTTTCACCTGAAACGAACCACTTAGAATCCTCGTCTAATCTTCTTAATATGAAGGTGTGCTCGCTGACCTGTCCTATTATCGAGTATTCGATTCCCTCGCTAATCCAGGTGTTTTCAAGATCTGCCATTTTAAGATTCCATTTCCAGATAAATTTAGTAGCATTTCTTTCAAAGTACTTTCTGTAATAAATTTCTAGATCTGGGCTAATGTCCTTAACTCTTCTAAAATTCTTGTCAGCCATGGTTTATTTTTAATTTATTATACAATAAAAAAGCCCCGGGGTTTCCGAGGCTTCTAATTATTAGGTAAGATATTTTTAATCTCTGTATTTGTAATAGTTATAAACCTCCTCGATGTCATCTGCTGAAGTTGTAATATGATCAACTGCCCATTGCTCAACTTTTCCCGAGCTTTGAACCATAGAAACTAGCTGATTAGCTTGATCACATATTTTCTTCAAATTTGCCAATACCATATAGGGCTTAGCTTCACTATGCTCTATCTCTATTTGTCCAGGAACCTCTTGAGAGTAAGTTGGCTCATCCTCCATATCCATTTCTACTTCATCACCGCCTTCTGTGTCCTCCATATCTAGATCATCATCGGCAACCGGAGCTTCATCGACTAAGGATTTAGACATTTTCTCTTTTTTATAATCTTCCATTTGTTTTAGGTTCTGCATAGTAATATGTTATATTTCTGTCTTTATATATTCTTCCAGCAGTAAATTTCCCGAGAAAATGGGGCTATTTTTAAATTTTTTCCAGGATCCTGGAAAGAAAATGACACTTTTCATATTCTTCAAGCGACGAAAAATAGTCCAACATCTCTTTTATTTCGGATTTAGACCCGATCCTCCTAGCTATTCTAACTGGGTCTCCAAGAAGGAAACAGCTGTACATATTATTGTATGCGAAATTTATTTGGGAGTCTATCTCCTCCTCAAATTTTTCTTGTCCCAGGATTTTTTCAAAATTTTCCATATTTTAAATTTATTGTAAAAATAAGGATTTTTCCCCGAGGATAAAAATGTAACTTTCGATATATAAAGACATGGAGTTTTTGTCTAAATATAGCGATTATCGCAGTTCTCTAGTAAAGGAGTTCGTTTTTACTGAAGATCAAATAACGGAAAGCCTTATTATGCTGGAATCTAGCGATGAGATTTTTGAGTATTGGTATAATACTGTGTTTGACTTTGCAGCATTAATTCCTGGAATTGGATCCTTTTTTGAGGGGATAAATCTGGTTTCCTATGCCAAACAGGGCGAATATTTGCTAGCAGGACTTTGTGCTATTGGACTAATCCCGATCTTTGGTCAATATGTTGGTGCTGGCGGATCCCTTCTGATAAAAGCATTGAGAGGGACTGGAAAAATCGGATCTAAGATCTTATCCCCGGTCACTTCACTGATTACTAAATTTTTTCCCAAAATAACCAGATTTCTTAAGAGTGCAGAATTTACTTCCAAATTTAAGGGAATAGGAAAATACACTGATAATATGTTATCAGCTCTAAAGGACCTTTCGGCCGGGAAAAAGGTTGGAATGATGGGAAAACTATTTACCGCTAGGATGGAAGGAAAATCCCTGACTAAATTAGGTCAATGGTTAATTCCTGGAGGAAAGGGATCTCAAGCAACTAGTGGAACGGACCCAAGAATAGCTGCAACAGCTGAGGAAAACTGGGAACAATTCATAAAAGCAGTTCCGATACAAACCACATAAAAAATCCGCCATTCAGCGGATCTTTTATCACGAGTTTAATTTTTAAATTAGAATTTATTACCACACGTCGGGCAGAATTTCCAGTCTTGCCTATTTCTAGTTCCGCATTCAGTGCAATATGACCTGATCTCTTTGGCTTCCACATTCTTCTGGGAGGTCGGTAAGATTTGATATTCAAACACATTACATGTCCAGGAATTGAAATTACCATTTGCTTCCTTGAAATCTTGATCAGATTTAGAGCCTGTTTCGATCCTTCCGGTTTCTATGGAATCAGATCTTTTATTGACATTTCTAAAAACATCAGATGATGGTACATTTAAACTTCCTGCAACATTAGAAGTGTAGGAAATGTTCGAGTTGTAAAAGGTACTAGTTGTGGTTGAATTACTCCATCCTCCCGTGGTTAAAATAGGATTTGTTGTCCATGTGATTCCCCCCGAATTTGAAAGGGGAGTATATTCATCATAAAACTCTATCTTAACTAATCCGTTATTAGCGATGGCTTCTTTAGCCTCCTGAGAATTATTTACTTGGTAGGTGGAAAATTTAAACTTCTCGGGGGAATCTAAGAACCTTTCTAAAAATACTCTCTGTCCAGGATTCAAAATAACTCCCCTTTCGGAAATCCTTTTTCCGTTGATACTAATTTTAGCTAAGACTGGAGATGTTTTTGGATTGAAAATTTCAATTTCAAATTCGTCTCCATCGTTTAAATAAACTTGATCTTTTTTGGACGGGTAAACCTTTAATCGGTTTTTCTTTTTGGTGATTTGGGCAACACACGGCTTAATAGCGCAGTACCCACTTGTTGAAGTGATATACATGATTTTTTCACTTATATTTAGCAACTTCCTTCGCGTCCCTCGTGAAGACGCTCCAAGGTTGGTAGACCCGGAAGCAACTTAGAGTTAAGTCTCTAAATCTGATGTATATATTGAAGTAATCTATAAAGGTTTCTAGAGCTTATCCTTTTGAATCAGTTGCTCATGAACTCTGCCTAACGAAGAAGTTAATTTATCTACAATCTTTTTGTCTGCGGATCTTTTTCTAGATTCAAGATGGTTGAGATATTTTTTGGAAAAATCAAAGAGTATCACTTCGTTAACACTAATGTTGTAGGAATAAAGACCGTTTGTTATCACGATGCTTTCTTTTTCTATCTTACATATAACATCACGTAATTCCATGTACATAGAATGTGAAAGTGCAGAGTAAATAAATTTGGTGTCGGGGTGCGACATTATATAATTTGCAATCTCAATTATTTTTGACTGATTACTATAAAGAGTTTTAAAAGCAGTTTTAAGATCCTTGCTTCTTCTTTTAGAAATATATCTTTTGATCTTGAACCAGATCTTACCTTTTAATCGAGTAAACATTCTTTATTTGGTTAGTAAGTATCGTAAAACTTCATTCCATGTTGGGAATTTTTCTGTTCCGAAGTGAATATGTTCTCCCTCGAAATCTGCAACTCCATTAGCTACACGATCATCAATCAAATATTCACCTCTCAATAATCCTTTATTGTGAGAAAGTATTAATTTTTTATTGGCACTTTTTCCTAGATATTTTTGTACCCAAACTCTTTTATCTGTCCATGCTTCCACGTTCGACCACATTGCAGTGGAAAGGATGTAAGCATCGTATTTTTCTTGCAAAGAGTGCCATGCTTCGATTGCTCCTGGAATTGGATCTAGATCTTTAAAAGCAAGGGTGTGATTGAAAGCTTGATACTGCTTAATGCCCCTGGCCGATAGCTCTTCTTGTCTTTTATCAAAATCACAGAGAACTCCATCCATGTCAATATAAATAACAGGCTTTCCTGTTTTTAAAGAAGCTCTTAAATAGCTGGGGATTTTTTGATTATTTTCCTCGGTCATTTCCTCTGTTTTTAGTAAAAAATAAAAGTTGTCTAATTATTAGTGTAAATCTAATAGGAAATTTCAGGAAATAAAAATGCAGGTCTACTTGGAAAGTAGGTATTTTTCACTCTTGAATGCGTGCAATGAGGTGATGTGCATAGTAAACATACCAGGCTTAACGTCATTCCAGAAAGAATCCCTTTCCCTTAATTTTTCGAGTAGCCAAAGCACTTTTCTACAGCACAGATAAATGTCATCTCTAAAGTGCCTAAAGAAATCGCAGGATCTTATGTAGTATACGACATGCATATACCCATGTCTCATGATAAAATGATATCCAATAGTACAGGGAACTCTTTCGCCGTTTGCACCCCCAGTATCTTCGGGAAACCAGATGGGAAGGAAAGCCTGCCTAGTAGAAGGCTCCTTTTCTAGCAAATCCACTACCATGTCGAAATCCCCATATTCAAATCTAATTCCCTCCATTACATGATTTGGGCCTTCCTTTGCATGTCTTGGCCAAATTCTTTCCGGATACGTGTGGGAAAATTTAGTAGTTCCCCCGAATTCTTGATTGTTTTTTTGTGCGAATGGCCACCAATTATGAGAAGGAGGAGGATTTAAGGGTTTACCTCCAACTCTTTCTAAGAAATGATCATCAGCCCACGGAAGATTTGGCTTTATCTGATTAACCAGTTCACCTAGATCCTCTACCATTGTACACGAAAAGGAATGATTAAGAATCTCAATCATAGCAAATCTTGGATCCTCCTTGATCCTCTTTCCCTGCCACTTCTCTGTGTGAACCTCATAACAATAATCAGACATTTTGGATTTTGTCCAATCGATTGCAGCGCTAAATTTTCCGAAAGTCTTCATTATCGTGTTTGTATGATCATTTTATGAGAAATTTCCAAAAATATTTCAGAGGTGGGCTTTATTTTTTTGATATATAAAAAAATGAAAAGAATCTTAGACTTTACTGGCTTTATCAACGAAGGATTTTTAGGGACGCATGCAGCTTTTATATTTGTCCCGGTTGATAAAAATTTCAAATCTGTGGATAAAAACCTATCAACATCTAACACCAGATTTCCTTCTGAACTTCTAGGAACTGGTGGAATATCAGGATATGTCTTAGTTCCTTGCACAGTTGAAACCTCACAATTTATTTCTAGCCCCTGGTTCAAAAATGAAATTCCTGAGGTAAAAGGAGGAATTTCATATACGAAAAGTACGGCCCAGGACGGATACACAGTAATGAATTCCCCCGCAGATTCGGCAGGGGGTATCTTAACAGGAAAGGCTTCAGTCTTTTCAGAGATTCCTGGATTTGGTCAAAATTCTGCTTTTTATTTTAAATCCGGAAATGCACTAATTCTTGAAATTCTAATGAAGAAACAAGGTTGGGATGAAGTAGAGGTAAGAAATATTAGGAAGAAGATAGGAAATGGATTTGAAACTAATAAAGCTTTACAATTCTCATTCTATGGAGGAATGGATTCCGAGGCAGAGACGATAAAAAAGCTTTTCGCAGCATCTTCGGAGGACATCGGTTTAAAATTTGCAGACCCAAAAGAGATGCAAGAACCAGAATTTGATGCAACTCAAGAATTGCTGGATTTGTTTAATCAAAAACCTGCAGACTTTATTGCATTAAACTTCTCTGAGGGGGTTTTTGATAGAATTTCGAATCTTGCAAAAGAAAGAGGAACTGAAAACATAGCACAAACTATAGACAATCTTGGTGATCTCAAATCAGCAGGATTTTTTGACGATTAAAAAAATACAAAAAAAATGAAAAGAATCAAAGGATTTCAAGAGTTTAATGCCCTTAACGAAGCTGGGATATTTTCTAGAGGAGCTGAACTTCTAAAAAAAGCCGGAAACTGGTTAATGAATCTAGTACGTGCAGAAAAAGGAGGAGAAATTCCTGTTAGAGACAAAAAATACAATCCGGAAACTAAACAATTTGAACAATTCAAAGACGCAAATGGTAATATAGCGAAAGCACAAAGTGTTGTAAAGGTTTACCTTCCAGAGGGCGATGATGGTAGCTCTTATAACTTTAGATCCGGGTCTATTTCTTCCCTTGGTGAATCTGACGATCCATCTTGGAAACTTGCTCAAAAAACACAAGACCCCCAGATAACTGATGTTGATGCTAATCAATTAATCGAGGAATTATCATATCACTTTGAAAATCCGGAGACTGGCAGACCCCTATTAATTTGGGGAGCACCCGGAATTGGTAAAACCTCCGTGGTAAAATCTTTTGGAACCAAGGGAATGGGAGTTCCTGTTATCGAGGTAATTCTAAGTTTAATGGAGCCAACAGACGTTGCAGGATTACCCGGTGCTGAAAAGGATGCCGATTATGATGTAAAAAGATCAGTAAACTATTTACCGATGATTTGGCCTTTAGATAATGGAGATAAAGAAATCAAGAAAGAGGATGGCACTATAGAAAAAATTCCAGGAAAGGGAGGAATTATATTCCTAGACGAGATCAACAGAGCACACCCGTCAGTCCAAGCGGCAATGCTTAAAGTTGTTTTAGATAGAGAAATCGCAAGTGCTAATTATAAGGTCCCGAGCAAATGGTTAATTCTAGCTGCTGCAAACAGACCAGAAGATGAACCAGGATCTATGATTAAACCAATGAGTCTTGCTCTAGCTAATAGATTTGCACAGGTTAATTTTATTTCAGATCCGGTATCATGGACAAAATGGGCAAGGGGAAGAAAAGAAGCAGATTTGAGTGACGAAGTTATAGCATTCGTAGAACTTATGCAGGATTATTTCTATGTTTTACCTAGTGGATTAGTTGGAGGAGACGTTGAAACTACCATGGGTGTTACACCAAGAGCATGGGAATATGCTGCTAGGGAATACAAAGAAAGAAGAGATGCACAAAAATCAAAAGGAGGGGACATCTCAGCAGAAACTACTAGACTTATATTTGATAAGCATGTTGGTAAAAAGGTGTCTTCAATTATTACTGATTTCCTTGAAACGATGAAAGTTTGGCCAATCAATAGAATTGAAAAAATATTTACAGACCCTAATGACGAAACGGTAAAACTTCCGATGAGCTCTAATACTGGAAGAGTAGATTTGAGAAAAGGTTATAGTATCATGTATCTAGCATCGAAATATAAGAACGGACAGCAACTAACAAAAGAAGAATTCATTAATTTTATAACATACTTAACAGATTTAAATACCGGAGAATTAGCTATGAGCGCATTGAACATGGCAAAAAGAACACATCCAGAGATTAAAAATTATTTGGGTGACACATCTTTAGAACAATATGTAACTCCTTTTGTAAACAGATATAAATCTTTAATGAAAGAAATCTAGAATGAGAAAAATCAGAAACTTTGCAGAATATGGTATTCTGTTAGAAAATTCATCAAGTTACGGAATCAGCGAACAGGATTACGAAAGAATAGTCATGCGAGTTAGAAGATCAATTTCAAAGATTCTGATGAAAGAAGGAATATTCGCTAGGGTTCTTGCTGAAATCCCAGTTGGTGTTTCCGATGAATGTGAATATTTTTCAACAGACGGTACCATATTTATATTTAATCCCAAAAATATCATGGATCTTTCTGAAGATGAAATAATATGGGCTATTAGTCAAGGTATTTCACATCTTGCTTTAGATCATTACGATAGAATCGGAAGTAAAGATACTACTATTTGGAATGCAGCATGCGACATGGCAGCTGAAGCTTTTTTGGATGGTATCGGAAAATCGAAACTTCCTCCGGCGATGTCAAGATATCAAGATCTTTCCGCAGAAGAAATTTATGAAAAAATTAAATCAGGAGCAATGAGTATTGATCCTTTCTTTAGGTCCTACTGTGACGTTTTTGAGCCAGGATCTGTAGATCACGATCAAGTTACTGAAACTGTTCTCGGAGAGAAGGATTCAATAACTAAAGACGAGGAAGAACCACAGGAAGAAACCCCAGAAATGGACGATGAGCAGGGTGAAGGCGAGGGTGAAGGTGAAGGCGAGGGAGAAGGCGAGGGTGAAGGTGAAGGCGAGGGTGAAGGCGAAGGTGAAGGCGAGGGAGAAGGTGAAGGAGAAGGCGAGGGAGAAGGAGAAGGAGAAGGCGAGGGAGAAGGAGAAGGTGAAGGCGAGGGTGAAGGCGAGGGAGAAGGAGAAGGTGAAGGAGAAGGTGAAGGAGAAGGCGAGGGAGAAGGTGAAGGAGAAGGTGAAGGTGAAGGCGAAGGAGAAAGTGGGGGAGAAGGCGGGGGAGAAGGAGACGGAACCCAAGATCTACCTAAGCCTGGACAAAAAGTAAGATTAGATGGTGGAGCTATTAAAACTATAAAAAAGGTTTATAAAAACGGAGATATAGAAGTTTAATATGTACGTACAAAAAGGAAAATACAAGATAATTTCTGACGAGAAAGAAAAAGAATGGAAAGAGGACGACCCTAAAAAGCCTGACGAGGATAAGAGCGACTGGAACCCTAAAAAAGAAAAACCAATTCCTAAAGAGAGAAAATCTGTAAAGGATAAGATCAAAGAAATTGTAAACAATGCTGCAAACAAAGGAATGGGTAGCGGCGGAGGATCAGCAGCGCTTAGAAAATTTGTTGAAAGATTAGCAAATCCACAAATCAACTGGAGGAAAATATTACAGAGGTACGTCTCTTCAGCAAGTGAGGAAGCTACCATGTATAAAATTCCAAATAGAAGATATGCAAGCCAACAAATTTATTTACCAGGATTAAGGGGTAAAGAAGAGGGATTTGGTACTGTAGTTATTGCAGTTGATACATCAGGGAGTATAGGATCTAGCGAGTATAACACATTCTTAACGGAAGCTAGAAGTATACTAAAAGCTTTTTCTCCAGAAGAAATCTGGATAATTTATTGTAGTGACGACATAGATGGCATAGATTATTTAAAATATCCAACTCAAAAACTAGATCCGTCTAAACAGGGATCTACCGGGGGTAACGAACTTGGATTCGATCCGCCTATCAAATGGGCAGAAGATAACATTTTAAAGAAGGGAAAGGATCTTGCTTGTCTGATCTACTTTACAGATGGTGGAGCTCATGATCCAGAAAAACCAAAATGGCACAAAAAAATCATTTGGGCGATGACAACAAATCATCAAATGCCGTTTGGTAAACATGTAAATGTTCCGATGAAAGAACTGAAAAAAAGATAACTATGAAAAAAATTACTGGTATATTTCTATTTCTATTATTAACAATAGGCTTAAAAGCACAAGACACTATAAGGATAAAAAACCAGGTGTTTGAAGTTTTATATTCTCAAAATCTCGAGCAGCCTCTTTGGATTAAATACAGATCAACCAATAGACCAACTAATGTCAATAGGGGTTCAATGGATTTTTACACTGAGAAAGGAATCAAAACGTCAGATGGAGACGATTATATAAAAAATGTTTATGATAAGGGTCACGGGGCACCAGCTGCAACATTTTCTGATAACGCCGAAAACCTAAAACAAACTTTCTCCTATCTTAATTGCATTATGCAAAATCAATATTTAAATAGAGGTGAATGGAGAATGCTAGAAGAGCAAATTAGAAAATGGGACGACTCTGAAAATATAACAGTTTTAATTAAATTATTTTTTGACAATCCTGTTAAAAGAGTAGAAACAAATGCTGCTATCCCATCTTATTTACAAAAACATATTTATTTTGAGAACCAGAAAAAATGGAGATGCTTTGTTTTTCTAAATGAAAAACCTAAATTTAGCTGGCAACAATTGGAAATGCTTTGTGAGGACAAAGATCACAAAAATTAATCATCTAAATCTTTAATTTCGGAAGACAGTTTAAGTGCTTGTGCAACAATCTGATGCATGTCATAGTACTTGTATTCTGCTAATCTACCACCAAATACAACCCTATTCTCTACCAGAGATTTCAATTTATACTTTTCATAAATCGCCTGATTTTTTTCATCATTTATCGGATAATAAGGATCACCCGAAGATTTAGAATATTCTTTCGTGATTATGGTGTGATTTTGTTTCCCAAATTCAAAATGCTTGTGCTCAACTATTCTTGTATAGGGTACTTCAGCATCTGTATAATTAACCCCAGCTACTCCTTGAAAATCCGGAATTTCTAAACGTTCAGTTTTAAAGTCCAAAGACCTATATTCCAGTTTTCCAAATTCGTAATTATAAAATTTGTCTATTGGACCCGTGTAAATTATGTGATTGGATATGGAATTAAAAAAGTCTCTATTTTCAAAATAGTTGTGCCCAAGTCTAACATCTATTCCGTCGAGAAGTTTTTCAAAGATCTGAGTGTATCCTCCGATGGGGATTCCTTGGTATTGATGATTATAATAGCTGTCATCGAAAGTTAGACGTATTGGAATTCTTTTAACTATAGAAGCTGGAAGATCTTTAGGAGATTTACCCCATTGCTTTGTAGTGTAACCCTCTATAAAAATTTTATAAAGATCTGGACCTATTTTATCTAGAATCCATTCTTCCATGTTTTTTGGATCATCATTAGAAATTCTGATTCTTTCTAATAATTTTTGAACCTCGTCTGGGGAATGAATCCCATAGACCTGTTGGAACGTTAAAAGGTTTATCGGAAATGAATAAATCTTACCTTTATAATTAACTCTTGGACGATAAGTGAAATGGTTAAAGTCACATAATCTTCTCATGTAATTCCACACTTCTAGATTGTCGGTATGAAATATATGCGGGCCGTATTTATGAACGTTTATGCCCTCTATATTTTGGGTAAAGCAGTTTCCTCCTATATGATCTCTCTGATCTATAACAATAACAGATTTACCAGATTTTTTTAATTCATTCGCAACAATAGATCCATAAAGACCTGCTCCAATGATTAAATAATCCTTCATGATCTATTTATGATAAATGATAGGGATAAGAAAATAGCTGGCCAGGAAGGATTCGAACCTTCACCCGGAGATTCAATAAGTAACATAAACGCTTGCAAGCTGGTGGTCAACCCCATATTACTTATCTATTTCTTTTTCCGTGCCCCCGAGACGGGAGGGTGTGTCTGCCTCGACCTTTCAGTCTCTTTCACCACCGGCCAGTATTGAATTAAAATACATTATTGTTCTTTCTTCTTGCTTCTTCGGCTTCTTTATAAACCCTTACCCAGGTTAAAAATATATCCACTGGAGCTAATGCCCAGCACATAATTAACATAGCAATTGTATCGAGCCCCGGAGAGATCCCTAATCCTCCCGATTTAACATCCCTATTCCATTTCTTAAATGACATGTATAGACAATACACTAAACAAACTAAATAGTAATAACCAAAAAGTTCCATAATACTTGTTTTTATATTTTGAGCGGGAGACCGGGCTCGAACCGGCTACCCCGACCTTGGCAAGGTCGTGCTCTACCAAATGAGCTACTCCCGCTTACTAAACAGATTTTTACCAAATAAACCAGATCAGTTTATCAAACAAAATCTGGTTTATCATTCTGAGCAGCGAAAGGGATTCGAACCCTCTCGTCCAGCTTGGAAGGCTGGCGTGCTACCATTGAACACCACCGCTGCTGATATCTAAAATTATACCACACAAAAAATAAAAAGTTCCTAGTAATTAATAACTATGGTTCTCAGATTGTGTTTCTTAGCTAAATTTATCATGCTCTCAGTTCCCCTACTGGATCCATCCCAAAAGCAAACACAAGCATCAGCATACTTAGCCATTTCTTCGTTTCTAATGTATCCTGCTTTTTTACCATACTTGTTCCAATCTGCGGGGAATCTTTTGATAAAAAATCCTTCTTCCCTAGCATATCTTTCACCTAGAAGATCTGCTCCCTTAGCAGTACCGGAAACTATTTCTGTTTCTTTCCTCCCCTGAATCAAAAAATCTAGATTTTCTTTTAGAAGATTGTAGTCATTAAAATTTCTAGATCCTGCTACTATAATTTTGACCATTTTGCGGACCGGACGGGATTCGAACCCGCGACCTCCGCCGTGACAGGGCGGCATTCTAACCAGCTGAACTACCGGTCCGTTAATCGAATATGTGCTTGTACCTCTTTATATTTTTTCTAATAACAGAAACGTAAGATTTATCTTCTGCGTACACATCATCTAGAAGTTCTAAATATTCTTCCCTCGTGTTTATGTCTCTTCTTTTGATGAAAAAAGACTGCCAATGAAAGTAATCTTTCACGCTATCGTCCCAGTCTTCATACCTTGCATAACCTCTTTTATTTTTCCCAATTGATGTGGTTTCTCTTTTCCCTGGAAATCTCATTCCAAAAAGATTGTTATGTCTTTTGAAAAGACCCGACCTAAAATTCCCTGATTCTATGATTGCTTGGACGAAAGCTATTTCTGGAAATTTTATTCCTGCTTCTACGATCTCGTCAAAAAGATTTTGATGAGATATTTTTTCTTCTTCTTTGGGAATGATCCTATAGAACTTCAGATCTGGTTCTTTTTGAAATTCCCAAGCGGGGATTAAAAAAAGTAGGGTCATCACTATTATTTTCTTGATCTTCATTATAAAGTGTTTCGTATCTATCCCAAATTTAATAAAGAGGATTATTAATAAAAAATGCAGAATATATAGATTCATGAGGCATCTTCAAATTTATGAGTCTTTTTCTAAAATATCCCGAAAAGGCAGGGATCTATTTGAATTGGAATTTAAAAAAATTCTTCATAACAGGACGATAATTACTGGCCCTGTTTATAATGAGGATAAAATTGAAGAACTTTTCAGTGATAAGATTCAATACAAATTAATCGATAATTGCTATCCTTTTATGAACCAATATACTCTGGATGAAAGTGAAATAAAAAGATCTGAATGTGCTGAAAAAAATATCAGAGAATATCTCGGAAATAAATTGGAAGATCTTGATTGTGAAATCGTCTATTATCGTCCAATGTATATTCATAGAAGATACCCATATGATCCTATCAAGATTTACGCACCGGGAGCTAATCGGGGATCTGGAAATGAATTTACTATAGAAGCAAAATTTTATAGCAGAAATGATGATGCAGCCATGGAAAAAATGCCGGAAATTATCGCAAAAGCTAAGGAATTTGCTAAAGAATATGGGGTAACACACGTACTTCCTCATGGACCTAATATCGTACAGGATCCTCTAAGAATACTTTCAAAGCCAGAAGAAGACGTAGAGTCTATTTCTAATTTCTATCCAAAAAAAGAACCAGTTTTTACCCCAATTGAAAAATTTAAATGGGAAAAATACTATTGGTAATGATGTCCGACTAGGACTCGAACCTAGACTAAGTGGACCAAAACCACTTGTGCTGCCATTACACCATCGGACAATAAAATCAGAGAATATTTAATCAGCGTGTTTGTTGTCAAATCCAATTTTGATGAAGTAACGCTTCTTGCCGCTTCTGATTCGTGGGAGCAGGTGGACTCGAACCACCGAACTCGTAAGAGGAGGGATTTACAGTCCCTTGCAATTGCCGCTATGCGATGCTCCCGCTTTGTTTAAAGAACTTATTTTAGCTTATAGTATCTAGATCTGATTAAAAAATTAGAGTTCAGCTATGAGCTTATAATAACGTATTATGTGATCCCTTTGGGACTCGAACCCAAAACCCCTACATTAAAAGTGTAGTGCTCTACCTATTGAGCTAAGAGATCCTCATTGTAGCCCCGCACGGAGTCGAACCGAAATTTCCTCCGTGAAAGGGAGGCGTCCTAACCATTAGACGACGGGGCCAAATTTTCCAATATGTCAAAGAACCTTATGCGGGGATAGAAGGGTTCGAACCTACGACCTAGTGATTAACAGTCACCCGCTCTACCGCTGAGCTATATCCCCAATTTCTGAGGCGATTTCCAGAGTCGAACTGGAGTAAGAGGTTTTGCAGACCTCTGCCTGAACCACTCGGCCAAATCGCCATCAAAAGAAAAACCCAGACCTTTTGGATCTGGGTTTTTCAATTTATATTTTAGACATGTTAACCCAGATCCGTATCCATATAATCCCCCTTATTACCTTGTTCAGGCTTTTGGTTGCAATTATATGTGAACTGAGTCTTCATGAGATGTTTGTTATATATCAAACGTTCTTTTTTGTTTCTTGCAAATTTAAGAAAAATTACATTTCCCAAACTGGATTTGCAATAATTAATTTATCACCCTCGATTCTTGGGATTTCTCCTAGATCGTTATAATCAGCATATTCTATCTGATCCTGTGTGAATTCTCTCCCCTGAAAAATTACTACTTCTTTCTTGGGATCTGGTGTTTCACCGTAATTCTGATCTCCTCTTTTATATCCGGAAACCCCGGTTCCTCTTAAACTGTCCTGAGCTGCCTTTGTAGCGGTAGGTCTTCCAAAATTAAAATCGAAAAAGCTTTCGCTTAATTCACTATATTTCTTGAGGTATTTCATTTCTTAATAATAATATTAGTTTATATATCATTACTTTTTATCATTTCCGAAAGAATAACTAGCACCTATACCTCCAGAAAATCTGCTTCCTGTTACATCACCCAAAATCCAAAGTCTAGTTTTTTCAATTTTAATCGGAGAATATCCAGCAAAGAAGTTAATTGCACTTCCTTTAATACCCAATCCTGTAATTATGTTTTGATTAAAGGTACGAATTACCCCTGCTTTAAAATTATCGGGTAGATATCCATCATCTATCCTACTTAATCCAGATTTTAAATCCCCGGAATAAGATTTACCGACAAATAATCCCCATCCATTTTTTACATATCCCAGGGTTAGATAAGAATCAGATTTTGAAGTTATTGAACCAAAAACTTCCTGTCCTTTTGTTGCAGAAGAAAACAGCAAAAAAATGGACATAACCAACATTATTTTTTTCATGTTTGTTTTAATTTTTTCTTTATATGTTTAAAAGATAGTGGTTATCTTAATTCTGCAGGAACTTCTTCTGGGGTTTTAGGAACCTCTAAATTTGCAGTTGCTGCTGCAACATTACCAAGAGCTTGAGCCATTAATTGTCCTCCCGTATCGGTTTTCGCTGGACCTACAACATCGTCACTAGGAACATCATCAGCGGAAAGTGGAGGTAATGCTGTGGCCTGACCTGTTATTGCTTTAGAAAGATCTGCTTCGAATTCTGGGGTTCTACTTGTTTTAAAATAATCTAGAAATCCTACCAGCGTTCCTTGATCCAATCTTCTAACGTTGGTTCCAACACGATTACCCTCGCCAGAAAGTTGATCGTTAGTGTTACCCTCCATTGTCGTCATGGTTTTTTTCTGTGGATCTACTGATACTATTATGCCTGTGTGTCCCAATCCTTTACCCGGTCTAGTCATTATGAATATTTGCCCAGGTCTAACTAGATTAGGATTATTTCTAGCTTGATCGATTGTAATCTTTGCGTCTTCCCCTGCTTTACTCCAGTGATTCATAACTCCACCTGTTTTTGGTAGTGGATTTGTAGTGCCTAACTGTTTAGACATCTGATCGAAAATATAGTAAACAAAGGCTGCACACCAAGGTAATCCTGGTCCTAATCCTACTGATTGTAAATATTTGTCAACCTCTGGGCCCTTGTTACTTCCCTTCGGAACTTCCTTTGCATCTTTGTTTGCTGCAAGTACGCCCGCTAATTTTTCTCCTGCTGTCGAGGGATCACTTATAGAGAATTGAGCCTCTGAAACGAATTGGGAAAATGACTGGATTCTTCTCATACAATTAAATATTTACCAGATATATATCTTTATGAAAATACTAGAAACGTTCGATCAATTCTTAAAAAGAAATAGCTACGCAATTCTTGAACAGACAGAGAGTGGCAAAGGATTCATAGCAGTTATTGGATCCACAGACACCGACAATCTTTTATCAGGATCTGCAAATCCTATAGGCATTCAACAAGACACCACAACAACTCTAAAAATAAGTGGCGTAGAAGAGATGGTAAAAATAGGAGCTGCAAAGAAATTCGAGAATGTAACGAGTGGGAAAAAGGTCAAAGCCGGAATGGATTATTTAACAATAACTGCGGACGGCAAAAAATACACAATGACAGAAACTGGTTCCATCAAGGTTCCATTTAACAATTCCACAATTTTAGAAGTTGAAGGTGCGGGAAATGGATTATTAGCTTTATTACGAGCTTTACATTATTTAAATGTCGCCGTTACTAAAAATTCATTCGACTCTAAATTTCCATTCGAAGGAATCATAATGGTTAAAATAGGTGAGGTGACCAGAAAGGGGATGGGACTAAGTGTTAATGGTAAATATGACCAAAATAACGGAATAAGACAATCGCAGGGATATAAAGAGCTTTTGAAAAAATACATTAAAGAAGCTTTATCTGCAGACCAAAAGCCGAGTGAAATCCAAAGTAGCTCTGCAGATCAAATAGTAGTCTCTGGTGATAGTATAGCAGATGCAATCAAAGCAGCTCACTTTTTAAGAAATAATGCTAAATGGAAATCTGAATTTAGTTCCTTTTACGGATTTAAAGATATGATGTCTGTTGATAGTGACGAACCACCTTCATTTTATTTGTCGGTTGTATTCCAATTTTGTCTTGCTGGGTTATCTGATTTTTATCCGATGGATTTAAGTAAAATCTATAATGTGGATCTTCAACCATATGCGGAAAAAATTGTAAACGCGCAACCGAAAGATCTTAAAAATTTCGATCCAGCATCTATAAAGACACAACTATTGGAGATGCTAAAGATTTACCAGCCAAAAACACTTAAGGATTATCCAGAGTTTAATGAATTTTTACCTACGTACTGGAATGTTTTTTCTAATGCATTAGTAGGCAGAATTTTAAGGGAAATGCCAAAAACATACACCAGTGCAATTACTGCTTACACGATTGGAACCCCAGCAATATCTACCGGAGGTATAGGAACTGGTGGAATTTCACATGGATCCGGAAGAGTAGATAATTAAGGCCTACTTCCTGTAGTCAAAACCTGTTTTAATCCGTTTTCGTCGTTTGTTACATAGATCACAATTTCCTTGGGTTCTTTACCAAAATTTTCCATTTGGATAGCACCCGCATCTATATAATAGGCAATTTTCTTCTTTTCTAGATCTTTTCTGATTTCCCTAAATTTTTGAATGGAAACCTGTACAACTTTAGGATCTTGTGCAAGAAGGGTAAAGCTCAATCCTAAGCCTAGTAAAATTAAAAGTACCTTCTTCATATTTTTATATTTAAGATACAAATTTATGAGGATTTTTTGAAAATAAAAAATGTACACTCGGTAGGACTCGAACCCACATTCCCTGATCCGAAGTCAGGTGCTCTATCCATTGAACTACGAGTGCAATTATTGAATGACTAAATGAAGATAATATGCTAACTTGTATCCTGCAAATGCCCCCAAAGCAGAAGGAATCGGGAAAACTATTAATTTTCCTAACGAAGTAACATATTTTGGGCGATTTACAATTCTACCCATGAAATAATAATAGGTAATATATCCCAATAAAACACCAATATCCAAACGGGTTGAAATGAAAACCACCAGGGTTGCTCCAATAAATCCGAAGAGAAAGTTATCTCTGACTCCCTCAAAAATTTCAAAGGCTGTTGCATCCTTATACTCTTTAACTATCTCTTTTATTTTTTTAGTTGGCATTCTTATTTTCCCTCCCAGGTTTTTTTGTTATCGTGATATGCTAGCTTGCATTCTCCGCTGTCATATATCTCAGTATGATCGAAACAATCAAAATCGAATTGTGAATCATGAACCCATTCAGTCAAAGAATACACGCTGAAAGGTTCAGTTTGGCATTCTTTAATCCTAGATTTATCTAGGAACCTATTCAGACTATAATCTAGAAATCCGTTTGTAATTCCAGGCTTAGCAAAAATTACATAATCATCTAATAGATCAATCTTTAAGACTGATTCTTTTTTCTTGTAGAAATATAGGGATTTTCTTTTAATTAAACATAAATCCTTTTCAGTTCTTAAGCCCAGTCCTTCTTTGATTGGGACTTTCCAATTCAGATCATAGTCGGTGTAAATTCCTCCATAATAATCTAAAACAGTATATCTAGCAATTTGTAACCTGTGGAAAATACTCGAAGAAAAATAAAGTTCTTCCCTGCCATAAGATTTAATTAATGGTAACAAATACTCATCATCCCATTCCAGAATTTCTTCGGATGGGTTTAAAGATTTAAACTTTTCTAGATTAGACAAAAAAGGCTGAGGAATTTTTTGATCCCCAACCCAAATAAAGTGAACTATCATTTTCTGTGTGACCCCCGAGAGACTCGAACTCTCACGTCTTGCGACATATGCTCCTAAGGCATACGTGTCTACCAATTCCACCAGGGGGCCAATTACTTTTTCTTTGAATGATTATAAGTTAATCCGTGACAATTCTTGCACAATATTTGAAGGTTTTTCAGATTATTGTTAAACCTATTCCCGTCAACGTGATGTAAGTCTAATGGTATTTTTTCTCCCATCCATTCTGTATTTCCACATCTTTCACATTTTTTTTGTTTAATATCTTCCTCAAAGAGCTTCATCTTCAATTTGTATGAAGTTATATTTAAATCGGATTCCAAATAAAGAAAAACACTTCTTTTGTTCGGAGGTATTGAGTATCCCCGGTTCCCCATGTTACCTGAATACTTAATATCGTTCTTTTTTAAATATGTCTCCAACGTACTCGGTTTGCATTCAAGTTGTTTACAAATCCAATTTTTTGACCGATTTTCGCCGATCCAATTTTTTATTAATTCTATTTTTTCTGATATATCCCTTCTCATGAATGTATATATCATTCTTTATGTATTAAAATACACCGCGGATGTCAATTATCTCTTTATTTTTAAGTAAGATTTGGTGTAAAAGTTTCATAGGAAAACTTTTAAGATCCAATATCGATTGGAGAATATCGCTTCTAATATCTAAGAAAAGATTATGATTATTAAGTACGAATCTTTTATTTGCATGAAGATGCGAATAATCTCGATTATCATTCATTGAAAAATTATCATATTCATCAGGGATCTTCAGAATTTTATTTTCTTCTCCAAAAAAGAAATCTGGGGAAAGTGCTGCTATTTTTTGAGATCTTAAATCTCCAAGTTCTTTTAAAATCTTCTGTTCGCAGAAGACCATATATTTTCCATTTAAATCAGGATCGTCCCAAAATCTCTGTGAGAGAATTTCCATCCATTCCCATGAGACGCTAGCATATTCATTTCTAAAATCATCATTATTAATATAAAGAAATGAAACGTTGGTTGAATGTGTGTTTTTCCAGGCAAATTTAATCGGATATTCTTTTACAATTTGATTCAATATCTTGTCTCTGATACTAGGATAGACTTTTACCCCTTCCTCAATTTGATTAACTATGATATCATACTTTGATAAATCCTCAATTCCGAATGTTTTTCTTTTGAAGTATAGATCGCAATCCATCATTATGAACGGAGCTTCGATATTTTTAATGCACTTCAGTTTAGAAGCAGTCCAAAAAGCTCTTCTATTAACATTATCGATTTTTGATAAAGTATCAACATCGACATCATCCCATAAATTTAAAATTTCAAGTTTTTCCAGATAATTGTAAACAGAAGGACACAGATAGATTATCGTTTTAGATTCCGGATGTATCGCCTTCCAATTAGAAACTGATGCTATTAGACAAGCAAGTTCAATTTCGTGAAGGAAAAAATCTCTATCTTTTTTTATGTCCTCTAAAACCCAAACAGTTTTCATACATAATAAAAATATTGTGGACCAGCCTGGGCTCGAACCAGGGACCTACTGATTATGAGTCAGGCGCTCTAACCAACTGAGCTACAGGTCCATTGTTTATTAAATTTAAAGAAAAATTTCTGATTAAAAAATTCTATCTGGAATATTTGCCCAATCCAAAGTACTGTTTGATGTAATCTGCTGTCATCTCTTCAGTGGGTACTAATTCTTTATATGGATAATCAATCTCGCCGGAAATTTCTGTGGGCTTTTCCACTGAAATCAATTTTATATAATTCTTATTTTTGGATTTAACATATTTCCTCCTATTTATGGGATTGTATGCTGTCTTCCCTAGATCTACCCTTAATTTTAGTTCCGGATCATTCATAGCATAATCCATTTCTATGAAAATTTGATCATCAGAAGAAAGATATGTTTTGTCTATCGGAACGGAAATTGTTTTATTTTTAACTCCAAGTCTTCTTTTTAACCCTATCATATTAAGGGTATTTATGCTATCTGGATCATTTTTAACTAGATCCTTCATTTTTTCAACAACCTCGCTTTCGTCTTTTGAAAAAAAGACTAGTTCAGTGTCGGGATTTGGCTCTTCGAAAAGGATTCTTTCCTGCAATCTAGTTTTTGAAACTGCGTTTTTTGCACCAGATCTTAGTGTATTGAGATAAACATCCGGATCGATAATCCCTCTTAACTGTCCATAATGAGTTTCCCCGTTAGAGAATGTGATTTTAAAAATAGAGTAAGCACCCGTCTGTTCTGATTTAGGACGATACTCTAAAATCATCGACTCGTTGATGAAGTCTAAAAATCTGGTAATAATTTCCATTTCCTTTCTTTATATGTCCATTTATATATCCCACTGAAAAAGAAATTTGATTTAGATTGACGCGGAAAGAGAGGGGATCGAACCCTCGCGCCAGTTTAACCCGACCTAGCAGTTTAGCAAACTGCCCCCTTCACCACTTGGGTACCTTTCCTTTTTTGTCGAGATAGCAGGATTCGAACCTGCGAGTTCTCCTGCTCCCAAAGCAGGCGGGGTAACCGGACTCCCCAATATCTCGAAAATGGGGTAAACGATGAGGATCGAACTCACGACACTCAGAACCACAATCTGATGCTCTACCAACTGAGCTACGTCTACCGTGAAATTGGTAGTCCCGCCAAGAATCGAACTTGGATCCACTGCTTAGAAGGCAGTTGTTCTATCCGTTGAACTACAGGACCAATTTGGTGATCTTCTCGGGGTCGCGGCCGCCTCTCCCATTGAGAAGATCTAGACTAAGACCGACGCCAAATGCGGCTCGACGCTGTTCTTAGTTTGTACCCCAGACGGGAGTTGAACCCGTACGGACTTTTCAGTTCCACAGCATTTTAAGTGCTGCATGTCTACCAGTTTCATCACCGGGGCGAAATGTTCTTCGATCTGTATGTTAAAGTTTGCGAATGGCAGTTTGGACACAGAATTTTTAAATTGTGCAATTTATGATTTGATCTATTCCCGTCTATATGATCTAATTCACAATTTAATTCTTTTCCCTTCCATTTCGAAATTCCGCACTCTTCACACTCATTCTTTTTTATTCCAGCTTCAAATAATCTTATCTTCAGTTTATATGTTTGGTATTCCGGATGTTTTCCCTCAATAATATCCTCTGTTTTTATTTTGTTCTTCCAGGGTTTTTTAATTCCTATACCTGCTTGATTCGTTTGATAACATCCCAATTTAATTGCAATTCTTTTAAATGTATTGAAGTGCATATTTAATTTTATAGACGCTTCTTGCATACTAGATGAAGAATTACAAATTTTTATAAATTCTTCTTTCTCATATTTGACCATAGATTTTTATATCTATATATCAAACATTTCAGATTTTTTTCTAGCATGATTGCCATTTTAATAAGGTGCCGGTGGAAGGGTTGGTTACCTTCACGGTGTCCTTTTCGGTTACACCCCCACTCTAGATCAGGGACGTCTATGACTGGCCAAGTCATCATTCCGCCACACCGGCATATGCAGAGAGAAAGGGATTCGAACCCTTGTTACGATCGCTCGTAAACACGCTTTCCAAGCGTGCTCCATCAGCCTCTCGGACACCTCTCTGAGTATTAGACCCGACCACCATTTCAGCGTTTCCGCGTGCTTTCAGTATGGCATGAACGTTACGTCCATACTGGTGGCGCCAGCCTCTGCGAGGTCTAATGAGCTTGCTAACGAACTTTTATCGTACTAACAGAGATTATGTTAGTATACAGAATTTACGTTAGCGTTGAGCCTCCTGTCGGGATCGAACCAACGACCTACGCATTACAAGTGCGTCGCTCTACCAGCTGAGCTAAGGAGGCAATTGCGGAGGCTCAGGGATTCGAACCCCGGTTACAGTTACCCGTAAAGCAGTTTTCAAGACTGCCGCATTCAACCGCTCTGCCAAGCCTCCTTTATTTTCCACAATGTCAAAGAACCCAATAAAAAACCCAGACCTCTTTTGAAGGAGATCTGGGTTTTTAGAATCAAAATGAATTTAAGTTTCTTAATTACCCAGATTCTCCACAGGAGTTATCGGTCTTCTTGTTGAAGATGATAACGAACTATGAAGGGGCAATAAATTGAAACCTTTTTTCATGATAATTGATCTATATATCGTTTGAATATTTATTTTACACAAAAATACGAAAAAGTTACAAAAAAAGAAATTAAAAATCAGGCACTACAGCTTCCTACTGCATTTAAATTGTATCTAAAAATTCCATTGCCGTTTGGATACCATGAAAAAGTTCCTATCTGAGCATATCCATTGATACCATTAGAAGGATACCCAACTTTAGTCCCGTTTGGATTGTTAATATTATTTGTATTTGCATTAAAAGTATATGCCCTCAAAAATGTTCCCCCTGCAGCTGTAATATCCTTGGAAGCTGTTGCGGTAAATGTGGATCCGGAGTAAATTCGCATGACAAAGTTCATACATCCATTTCCTATCACGCCAAACCAATTCAAATATATCCCGACAGTAAATGTGCTTATACTTGAATACACTGTTGCTATTTGCTTAGGCCTAATCAAAACGACCTCTTGTCCTGTTGTTGATGTGTTGTCGCCCGCCCAATACATTAAACATCCACTGTTATTAAGATCTGAAGAACTTCCGTGGTATGATGTGGACCCGTTATATCCTAAATAATTAGTAGCGGTTCCGCTAGAATTTTTAACTCCGTCTATCGAGGTTCCTGTTCCCGGTTCTATCCCAGTAAAAGTATCTGCATCTCTTCCTCCTAAAATCCCTGGCCATTCATATCTTAACATTACAACATCTCCGTCTGATGCATTGATGTAAGTAGAAGGGCCGGTTGGAATTCTCCCCAAAGAAGTCACATATTGTCTTTGGCTCATGCTTTGTCATAAAGTACTATTCCCCTGCCTCTTAATTTAATAATATTTAGATTTCCAGGTTTCATTACGTGTATTCTATTAAATTCCAAATAAATCTTTTTGTTTAAGGAATGAAAAGGTGTTAAATATATTTCTTCTCCCCATCCCATAGAAACTTCAAACCATCCATCAGGTTTAACCTCCCAGTCTGTGGTTCCTTCAATAAATTCTATCTCCCATGCATCATATCCCGGACGCGGGGAAAATGTAAAGGAAAATTCAGTTTCACCCTCTGGTAATGTATTCTCAAAATAAATATCAAAATACGGAGGTATTTCGTTTTGTACTATTACCGGATCAATGTGTGTCATTGCTTATTTTTAAGTTCTTCTATTTCTCTTTTGAGATCTTTTATAGCTTCTATTAAAAGAGGTATAATTCTATCATATCTTACACCATAGTAACCATCTTCCCTCTCTTTCACTGCATCTGGGAGGACTTTAATTAATTCTTGTGCGATAACTCCAAGATCGTGTCCTCTGTTTACCTCATGAGCTTTATCGTTCCAGTCAAATTCTACTCCTCTTATTTCGGAAACTTTATCCAATGCATTGGTAATAACAGAAATATTATCTTTTAGTCTTTTGTCTGATGAAGAATATGCAGTAATGTCTCCAGTTGCTGTAATAGCCCCAGATACTGCTAACGTTGAGCCATTGTAAGTTAATCCGGTTTCTCCGTTAATTGAAGTCGCATTTCCTGTTGCAGTTAATACCCTATTGTCTGCATTATTATTTATTGTAAGTAGATTACCACTAACGCTAGCCAAACCAATAGTCCAAAAATATGTTGTGCCATCATAATAAACCCCAAGAACATCTTGAGAATTTGCAGATGAAGTTGGTGTATAAGATCCTCCACCTACTACTTGTGAATTGGCTGGTAGAACCATTGTTCTTCCTCCGGTTCCGTCTTGTTTTACTATAAGTACCCCGGTATCTCCGGTGTTAAAATTACTCAAGTTAAATGTTGTAACGTTTGCTGTGAGTGTTACAGTAGCATTAGCACCGGAAGTTAATGACCAGGATATTGTATTTGAACTTACTGATAAAGATTGTTGATTGATCGTTACTTTACCCGTAACATTTAATTTACTTCCATCGAACGTAAGTGCTGATTCCCCTTGGAAAGGAGTTGACGCATTACCGGTCATAGTAACAACATAATTATCAGTGTTACCGCTATTTATAGCAGAACTTGATGCCCCAGAGGTCCCCGAGGTTCCGTTCGCACCTGATGCACCGGATGTTCCCGAGGTTCCATTAGCCCCAGACGTTCCGTTAACCCCGGATGCTCCGGACGTTCCAGATGTTCCATTAGCTCCTGATGCTCCAGAAGTTCCCGAAGATCCTGATGCTCCAGATGTACCGGATGAACCATTAGCTCCTGATGCTCCAGAAGTCCCCGAAGAACCAGAGTTACCAGATGTACCGGATGAACCATTAGCTCCTGATGCTCCAGATGTACCGGATGAACCAGAGTTACCAGAAGTTCCCGAAGATCCTGATGCTCCAGATGTACCGGATGAACCATTAGCTCCTGATGCTCCAGAAGTTCCCGAAGATCCTGATGCTCCAGATGTACCGGATGAACCATTAGCTCCTGATGCTCCAGAAGTCCCCGAAGAACCAGAGTT
>JACCDG011603038.1_pt1 | contig 168446 bp, 277 predicted proteins | sample 7442471 | NCBI WGS metagenome assembly JACCDG01 (sample SAMN15323444, study PRJNA562643) | freshwater metagenome | isolation source: river surface water | place: USA:Blue River Watershed | collected 2017-08-17 | reverse complement strand
AGTATTATTTTACTCAAACATCTTATTACAATAGATATACTAAGAGTCTATATAACGTATATGTATTTAATCGGATGGAATTTCTTCAGGAGAAGATCGCTCCCTATTTCATTACTCACAAAAAAGTAGTTGATACGGATCTCGAATCAGAAAGATCCTTTATTGAAGATAAATTTTGGACACGAGGCAATATATACAGACCAATTATATTTTATAATGAAGGCTATCGAGATAGATACGGAGATAATCCCAAGGATCTTCGGGCCTACTATACAGAAAAAGAATTCATAGATGAAGTTTACAATACTTAAACCTGGAGATGTTGGATTTCCAAAATATTTTTTAGATTCTCCTTCTTCATTTAAACTATCTAACTATGATTATTGGGGATGTCGGTTTTGTATGGAAAGAAAACCTATCACCCACGCAGTTGTTTTTAATGATAATAAGATACCTTTTTGTAGTAAAGAATGTGCTAATTGTTATGTAATACAGGCAGTTTATAGATATGGTAAAACGATTAGTAATTAAAAGGGAGGAAGACAATTTTCCCTCCGTTTTATCTAAAAAAACAACTTCAAATAATGAAAACCAATGGTATCCTGGCTGTTGGTTTTGTGGAAAACGTAAAGAAGAAATATTATTTGCTATATTTGTAACTCATGGAATTTCACAATATTGGTATTGGTATTGCAGTGAAGAATGTATGAATTGTGATATTTTAAGAGGAAATGTAAAATGAGAAATCTAACGAAAAGACAATGTGAAGCTATTCATAGTAAACGTAGAGCACTTGAACGATACAATTTATCTCTTAATCGGCATGATTTAAGAGATATTGTTAGTATGATTACTAACAATCAAGCTACTTTTCTTTTAAAAGAAAGTAATACTAGAAGTCATTGGTTAGTAGTATATAAAGAAAAAAAGCTTAAGCTAGTATATGATAAACCAAGAAAGATGATTATTACTTTTCTACCGTTAGAGGAAGAAAATGTTTCCATTAAAAAAATGTAGTATTGATGAGTTAGAAGAATATATAAAAAATAATGATCTATTTGGGCAATTTTACGCTATGGACGATTCTTTTAAAGAAGAACCTGGATTTTTAACAGATCCAACATGTTATTGGTATGATAAACATACATGTGCTTTTTGTAAGAAAATAAGTAATGTATTAGATGTTATACACTATATTCCTGAAAGCGGAATATGTAATAAAGACAACTATATTTTGTTTTATTGGTATACTTTTTGCAATGAGACTTGTTTTAGTTGTTTTATACTTTCCAGAGGAAATATGTAAATGAATAAATTCAAATGGGAACAAGTATCTTATGGATACATAAGAGATAGGTTCTATCTACAAGACAATTATTTTGGAATAAGAGATAGAACATGCCTTTTTTGTTTAAAAAAAGGAGTTGCAAAAGATTTTACATGGTACGAATATAGAAATAATATTACCCATTTGTCTATTAGTCAATTTTGTGACGAAAGTTGTTTTAATATGAAACTCTTACAAGATCCTACTTGGAAAGGTCCTAGATAATGTTACAATTAATTCAAATAACTAAAAAAGAAAAAGAAGCAATAGATAAAAAATACAATATAAATCATCCTGGATTTACTTGTGATTTCTGTCAAACAGATTTAGAAACAGAAAATCATATTTATTGTAAACCAAAAGAACCTTTTGATAAAAAGAAAGTTATGGTTTGGTATTGGTTTTGTAAAGAAGAGTGTTTAAACTTATTTCTTTTAAGAGAAAATATGCCATGAAAAAACATCCTGTAGCTGATAAATATACCGAATGGACTTATGATTTAATTAGAAAGGACGTACAAAATAATACATTTCCTTATGCAGTATTGATGCAAAACCTTTCTTATGACATTAATATTGGGTCATTTATTAGAAATGGAAATGCTTTTGGGGCAGAAAAAATCTTCTATGTACAAAATAAAAAGAAATTTAATCCAACCGGAGCAGTAGGATCTCATCATTACAAAGAAGTAAAATATATTAAATACTTGAAAGGATTAGATGAAGTAAGGGAATTAAAAGAAGAATATTACTTCATTATGTTTGATACAGGAATTGGGGCTATTCCATTAGAAAGATATTGTTGGCATGACATGGACAAAAGAAATCGTAAACCTTTACTAGTTTTTGGTTGTGAAGGTACAGGTTTGACCAAAGATATGCTAGACTTAGCAGATGTCAAGCTTGAAATTAAAATGTTTGGTACGGTTCGATCACTTAATACTGCTGTAGCCGCAGGAATTGCAATGAATTCAGTAGCAACTTATTTTAATGGTTTGGCTAAATATGACAAACATTAAAATTCTAACAAAAGAAGAAATAAAAGATGTATGGAAAGAAAGATTTAGCTCACTAGGACATATTCAATCATATTCAATAGAATGCTTTTTTTGTCTTAAAACACATCCTAACATTTTAAATATGCATGTTATTATTTTCAGTAATAACATATATTGTTTTTGCAATGAGATTTGTATGAATTGTTATATATTAAAGCATAGTATGTATGGCAAATAATACTAAATATTATGTATTAACAGAAGAAGAAAAAAACCAATGTTTAAGTGAATATTGGCCTCACCCAACATTTTGTTTATTTTGTAATAAAAAGAATATTGTACTAGAAGATAGTACTTTCTTTTTCTTTCCATTTAAAAATAAAGATAAAGATAGTCCTAATTATGTTTGTGATGAAACTTGTTTTAACCTTTTAATCTTAAGTAGAAGAGGACAATAATGACCACCGAAAATGAAAATTCAACCGTATCAACTTTTTCTGGCCTTTCTGCCGTAAAGGCCAAAATTCTTTACAAAGCTCTTACTTCTTCTTATCATGAATGTGATGATAAAGATGAAAGAGTTACTCTTATGTCTCTTATTAGAGAGGTAGCTCAAGTATATGATTTTAAACTTCCTTGGATGAAATAAATATTTATAATAAAATGTATTATAAATATACTTGGCAACAATTACGTGATTATGGGAAGATGCATCTAGATGAAATAGGTGAAACTTCCTGTGTATTTTGTAGAGTATATAAATTAAAAAAGGAATTTATTTGGCTTACTAAAAAAGAACTTGTTGATTCTGAACAGTATCGTTCACTATATATGAGATTTTGTAACGAAACCTGCATAAATTTATGGTTACTTAGCACAACGGAAGAGGATAGAGAATATGAAGATTACTAGAGCCGATTTTATTAAACTACTAGGCGAACAAACTACTTCTACTTTCATTAATATCTTCACAACAACTGTTCCTGCCATGACAAAAACTAATAATCCTTTCTTTGGTCAGGTGGTTAAGAAATCTGAGATTAACTGTCAAATTAATTTTAATTATGAAAATGGTGTAAACCGGGTTCGAATTAAAGAGAATAAAAAGCCTACATTTAAAGCCGGTCCTAGACAATGGGGTGATAGAGATAATTGTGTTGTATCTCATGGGGATAAGAAGTATCTACATGTTCGTGTTCTATCTTATGTAAACGTTAATTTCTATCTTAAGGGAAACAAAGTAAGTCGTACTTCTTTTAATGAAGTTAGTTCTTTCTTTGCCAAAAAGCATAATTATTCTGCTCAGGGTGTTCTTCCACAACATGAAGTAGTTATTAGAGATTTTGATTTTGAATCAATTGATGCCGTGAAGATGAATAAAATTCTTTACGAGTTTATTGATTGAGATTAAAAATAGAAAAATCAGAATATAATGGAAAAGAGCACTACATTTGCTACATTTGTAGTGCTCCTTTTAATAACAAAGTTCAAGCAAAACAAATTAGTAAAAATGATGTATTTTATATTGATGTTTGTGGAAGTGAAACTTGTATAAACATTGTGATATTTAAACAAAAGGAAATATTTAAGTAAATAAATACAATGAGCACCAAACCAACAGTTATTCCTCCAAAATTATATACATATCAAGAATGGTTAATATTAAAAAAATCAAGAAGAGAAAGACCAAAAGACAGACAAGAACAAATAGCCAATAAAAAATATTCTTGTCAATTTTGTATGATACCCGATATTTTAAAAAATAGTTTTGTTATACATTATCGTAAAGGACTATTTCATACAAACATATTTTTATGCTCCGAAACTTGTGCTAATCTTTGGATACTTAAAAATGGCACAATATAGCTTTTTATTTTATGATGATGCATTACGTGCTCATGCTGATATTGTATATAAAGGAGATATAGAAAAATCTAAAAATCCTCCAGGTACTACAATGTATTGTTATGTGTGCAGTAAAGAAAAATTTGTTACAGAATTTTATTTTGCACAAAATAATGGTATACCGTCTCTATTTAAACCTGTTTGTGATGAAATTTGCTTTAATATTTATATATTAAAACAGATGAATAAATGAAATTTAAAACATTTAATTATAACGAAGCTGTGGATTATGAAATAGCCCGTAAACCATATAATAGAAAAGAAGATTACAAAGAACATCTTAGGTATTGTGATTTTTGTAAGAAAGAAAACACTTTAGCTAGTAAAGCTTTTTGGTTACATGATGAATGGCAGCGTTATTGGTTCGCTTTTTGTAGCGAAGAATGCTTAAATTGTTGGGTATTTCAACAAAATTATGGATACACATGAAACAAAAAATTCTTAAAACCGTACCAAATCAATCTTGTGTATTTTGTCATAAAGACTTATCTAGTAATATTGCTCTAGAAGGAGAACAATATATACCTGGACATATTATAGCGCATATACTTAGATATCTAAAAACAAATTTTGATCCACAAAGCGTTCAACAAACATTAAAAACAGTTATTGATAATGCGGGAGGAAATAAATTTGCTATAATTTTTCTTCTAGAAGATAAAGAGTTTCTTAGAGGACTATATGATTTCTCGGAGGCAGAAAGAAATGTAGCAGTATTTTTAAAGATGAACGCTATTATCTAGTTTCCGGATACCGTACTTCTCGCTAGTCTACTTGCTTTCAGGTTTCTCCCGTGGTACTATACTCAAGGTCGCGGAAGCCCCGATTATTAACAATAAAACAGATATAAGGAATATAAATGAGCAACTTTCTTCGTGAACTAAATCTTGCCCGTCAGGCCCGTCTTAATACTCTTATTATGGGTGATCCGGGTCTTGGTAAGACGGCAACAATTACGCAGCTTGCTAAAGAAAATAATGCTGCACTAGTAACACTTATTCTTTCTATTCGGGAACCGTCTGATCTTGGTGGACTTCCTATGCTAGTAGGGGAAAAAGATACTAATCGTGGAGTACGTCTTTGTGCTCCGCAATGGGTTTATTTTCTAAAAGAAGCGGCTGCTAAGGGTCAGGAAACAATTCTTTTCATTGACGAACTTACAACGGCTGCTCCATCACTTCAAGCGGCTGCTCTTCGAGTAGTAAATGAAAAGTATGTTGGTGAAGAAAAGCTTCCTGACAATATTTGGGTTGTAGCTGCTGCTAACGATGTTTCAATTGCAGCTAATGGTACGGAACTTTCTCCTCCGCTTGCTAATCGTTTCTATCATACTAAGTACGTTTTCGATATCAAGGACTTCTGTCTTAATTTCGGATCTTATTGGGGCTCTGCTCCCGTAATTTCTGGATTCAATCAGGAAAAGATGAAGGCGTGGCAGGAAGCTCGAAATCGTATTGGTGCATTTCTAAATGCGCATCCTGCTGTAGGCCATAAACTTCCTAAAGAACAGTCAGAAATGTCTAAAGCGTGGCCTTCTCCTAGAACGTGGGATTATGCTTCACGTGCTCTTGCTCTCGTTTCTAATTATGAAGATGCAGTAAATGTAATGAATGGTTGCGTAGGTCAGGGTGCAACTATGGAATTCATTTCATGGAATAAAAACGTAGACCTTCCTGATCCGGAAGATCTTCTTAAGAATCCTGATAAGTGGAACTATACCAAGGAAAATAAGAAGCGTGGAGATATTACCTTCGCTATTCTTGGTTCCATTCATTCGGCTTTTAAAGCTAATCCTACCCAAAATCGTTGGGCTGCTGCATGGAAAATCTATGCTAAAGTACTTGATGCTGGCCAGCCTGATATCGTAGCGCAATGGGCGAATCAGCTTCTTAAGGATTTCAAAGCTGGTACGCTTTCTATTCCTGATGAGGCTAAGAAATTCACGTCACTCTTTAAGGCTTCAGGTGTTCTAGCCTAACTTTAATAACCCTAGTGGGCATCGAACTTTAGAAAGGAAAAAAGGCCACCTTACTCTTTAATAGGTTTAAGGTGGCCTTATTTGTATGTTGATCTATGATAAACTTAAAAACTCTTAATCAACTTGTATCAGCTAATGTTAGCTGTGATTTTTGTGAAAAAATGAATATTCATCATGAATTGTATAGAACTATATTTGATCCAGAGGAATATTCTGAAGTTCGTAAATATACACTCTATACCTATAATATATTTACTACAGTTAGATTTTGTAATGAAGATTGTAGAAATTTATGGTTACTTAGAGCAAATAGTATATAAAGTAACATGATAAATGTAAGTTATGTAGAAACTACCGTTAGACATGTTAATTGTGATTTTTGTGAAAAAAAATATAAAACTCTTTCTGTATATTATACAAATCTACCTAACATGATGATACCTACACCTGCACAGACAATATTTAAGTATAAACTATATAGTAAAATATATATATGTGGAGAAACTTGTCTTAATTTATGGATATTTAGAGCAAATAATTATTTGTAATATGTTAAAATTAGAATTTGAAGAGGCTATTAAACCAAAAACTATTCCTAATGAGATTCCATTATGTGATTATTGTAAAAAACAAATAACTAAAAAAGCTTATTCATATAAAGCAAAAGGAACTAAAGAAGAGATAAATAGTCTTAATTTTCTATTAGAAACAGATTGGCTAAATATATTTAGATTTTGCTCTAAAACTTGCGTCAATTTAGTAATATTACAACTAACCCTTAACTCAAATACATAGGAGATAAAATGGCCGTAGATTCATTTGCCGCAGTTAGATTTAAAACAGTAAGTATGTTTCCTTATTTCGCTACTGTTCTCTTTGCTATTCAACCTATTGAAGTAGAAAGAGATAGCGAACTAAAAACAATGGCGATTGATAAACGTCTTCGTCTTTATTACAATCCACAGATGCTAGAAAATTCAACTCTTGATGAACTAGTGGCTGTTCTTATTCATGAAATTTATCACTTCCTTAGAAAGCATCATGAACGTGGTCGGTATCTAGATCCTAAAATCGCCAATATTGCTGGTGATTGTGAAATTAATGATGATTTTAAGGAAATGAATCTAACTCTTCCTAAAATCATGTATGAGGGTCTAGAAAAACCAACTGATTGTGTTTATCCCTCTACTTATGGTCTTCCTGATGGGCAGCTAATGGAATGGTATTATCCTAAACTAATGGAAAAAGCCATTAAAATGCCTATGCAGGATTGTGGCTCTGTTGCTGCTCCCGGTCTTGGTAAAAAGTGGGAAAAAGACGATGATTCGGATATTCTTCGTGAAAATGATGGACATTCCGAAACAATGCAAGATTTCTATCGCAAAAAGACTGCGGAAGATATTGTAGATCATGCTAAATCAAGAGGAACTTGCCCCGGGAATCTTCTTGAATGGGCTAATGAACTACTTAAATCTAAAGTAGATTGGCGTAAAGAAGTTAGAGCGACAGTATCTAACATGATTAATGCTGTCATTCAAGGACTTTCTGACTATACTAATGCTCGTCCTTCCCGTAGACAGAGTATTAACAAAGATTTCTTTATGCCGTCTTTTGTTATGCCTGTTCCTTCTATTGCAGTAATTGTAGATACTTCTGGTTCGGTATCTTCCGAAGCACTAAAACAAGTTGCTGCTGAAATTGATTCTCTACTCAAGTCTACTAATGCTAACGTCTTTAAAATTGACGTAGATTACGTAGTACATGGTGTAGATAAACTAAATGGTCGTAGTGGCGGAAACGCTAAAAAAGTAAGAGAATTCAAGGGTCGTGGTGGAACGGATATGTGCCAAGGTTATGCACAAGTTCGTGAAATGAAAGAAAAGCCCAACGTTGTTATTTGTATGACAGATGGAGAAACTCCGTGGCCTGATGAAGCAATTCCTAGAACTAAGAATCTTATTCTTATCGTAGATAACCCCGTACAAGAAAAAAATTGCCCTTCTTGGGCGAAGGTACTTTGTATTGATACAAAATGAGCTTAGTTAATTACACACTAAATCAACTAGCATATGCAGAAAACAGAATAAATAGAGCAACCGGAGGATATAACAGACTCTATATTAATTCAAATTTAAAAATGTTTAAAGAAGAGAATGGAGCATACCTAACCGTGGTATGCTCCCCTTCTGTTATTCATGTTATTTTTATTAACAAAAAATTTCAATTGATTTTTCATAATCATAAAACTTCAGATCTACAAACACTTATTAATATTGGTATATTACAAAAAGAAAATAGTAAAGATAAATTAGATCTTTGTGGATGTGCCCAAATCTATTTTCTAATTCTATCTAAGTTTTGGGAAAAATACACCTATGGTTATGCTCGTTCAGAATATACTTCAAGTATTTTTAAGAGAATAACTTCTGCTAATAATTTAAGTATAATTGCAGGATATCTTGTAGAAATTATACAAGGAATAAAACAGGTTAAAACTGGCCTAAAAATATTTGAAAAACCAAGAGTTACAGGAGCTGTTTCTGTTACTAAAGGATTCAAAGAAAACCTTATAGATAAATATAATAACCAACCAGGAACTAAACCTTATCTTGCTGGATATATTAGAAGCTTTAAACCTTCTGGAAGAAAAAAAATCGGTGGCGTTTCTATCCAATATAAATTAGATATTAATGAAGTAGAGACTATTGTAGATGGTAGAGAATTAACTATTAATTTACCTTATTATTATTATATTAAATTTCATAAACAAGGTCGATCTTTAATTAAGAATCAATTAGTTTTATCCATTGAAAAAGAACTATCAGATGGTAGATATATTTGTAAAGTATTAAAGAAATTAAAAGGACCTTACGTTTCAAAAGAATATGCTTTAGTAGAATTTTCCACTCAATATCTAAAATTTTTAACAGAAGACGAAGCTAATAATTATTTAACTTTTAATAAAAAACTCCGTAAACCTCGTAGTAAGAAGTCGCTTGATATTCAAGCATATATGCAATCCATTAATAACGAAGAAGATAATACAGAGGACAAAGATGAGTTTTAATTTTAATGATGAACTTGCAATGTTTAGGAAAACTGCTGGAATTGAACTTAAGAAACTTGAAGAAATGCTTTCTTATCAAGAAGATCCTCGGCTACAGCTTTCTTCAAATCCTATTTATAAAGAATGCAAGGCTCTAAAAGAAAAACTAGATTTACCGGGGTATATTAATTTCGATCCTTTTTCTGATCGAGAAATGTCTTTAATGGTTACGAATGTAAATGAATATTTCGAAGATGATAATACTAGTGTGCCACTGTCTGAGTTTGATTCAGTAGAACAGCTTAAAGAAGAAATTGAGACATATAAAGAAGATGGTATAGATTTTGAACTTCCTAAATGGTGTGCTAGTACAGATGAGTATATTAAAGAATATGAACTCTGTAAATTCATTCTAAACAAGTACCCCCTGTTTTAAATAATATTATCAACAATTTTAACTAAAAGAGAGAAATAAAATGGCTAATTATACTGGTGCTCTTCCTTGGGCTCATGGTGCTAAACTTGATGATCTTCTAACTAAAGAAGAGATGATTAAGGCTTCTGGACTTGATTGGACAGTAAGAGCCGAGCCCCTTAAAGCGTCTCTTTTTAATGGTTCTCAGGTTTGGGTTCCTGATACTCAAGTAGTTATTCGGGAAGATAATACTACCGCTCTTTCTACTGTTGGTAGTGTTTGGACCCCTATTCAAAACGAAGAAACTTTCACCATTGCAGATGCTTTTACTTCTGAAGCTGATGATACTAAGTTTGTTCGTGCAGGTCTATCTTATGGTGGTGTAAACACTTTTATTGTCCTCAAAATTGCAGGCTCAATGAGAGTAAAGAATACGGATGTTGATGAGTATTTTCTTTTAACTAACTCCTTTAATGGCTCATCAGCTCTTACTCTATCATTTACGGCTATTGCTCGTGATACTAAAGCCGTTATTTCTATTCCTCTTCCCAAACTACCTAACAAGCATAAAATCCGTCATTCTAAGAATGCTCCTGATAGAATCCGTGAAGCTCGTAGAATTCTTGGTTTCTCCGAAACGTATTTTAATGCTCTAGATCTGGCTCTTAATTCTCTTTGTGGAATTAATGTTACGGAAGCCAAAGTTAATGAAGTCCTAGACGCAGTAATGCCTTTTAAAGCTAGTGGAGAATCTACTCGAATTCTTAACATTCGTGAACAAGTTTCGTCTATTTTTAACTACGCAAAGCAAAAGACTGGTAATTCAACAGGTTGGGAACTTTATCAGGCTTTCACTACGTACGCTGACCATTTTAAAACCTTTAGAGGTGAAAAGGATAACCCGGACGCTATTTTCGAAAAGCGCTTTCATTCCGTAATGGATGGTCCTTCTTCTATTCTAAAGGAAAAGGCATTTAGCGCTATTAGAGATCTATGAGTACTTTAGAAGTAGCTTTAATTACTATTCTAGCAGGCATTTTTTTATATTTTTATCTTAAAAATAAGAATGATAATCCTACGTCTTCTGGTATTAGATTGATTGAAATTTTAGATCATGGTGATAAAGAAAAACAGTTTGTTATTTCTTGTCATGCGTGTAAAACTGTCACTCTAGTACATAAGGCATTGGTATTTCCTGCGGCTTTAAGTAGAGAATGGGTAACACATTGTCCTAAATGTGAACAAAATAGATTAATTGCTCATTCTATTGATTCAGAAAAAGGGAAAGCTTTAATAGCTTCCACAAAAAAACAATAACAATTTAACTAGCAAAAGGGATAGATAGATTAATAAATATGTGTCTATCTATCCCTTTCTTTTTTCCTTTGGAGGTTTATGGGTGAAATAATGGATTCAATTAGAGGAGTTGCTTTTAGTTTGTCTAATAATAAAATAGACATGGAAGGTGATACACTAATTGTAAAATTTACATATGATGCAGAATATTATGGTAGAGCTACCTCTATCCCAGGTTCACATTATAATAAAGAAAAGAAACAGTTTGAAATTCATAAAGGATATCTACGTAGAGTAGTACAAAACTTTCCTGGATTTACTAAATCTCCAGAAGTTTTCAATGAAATTTCTAAACAAAAATTAGAAGACAAAGAACATAAAGAATTAGTAAAACAATTATTTAAAGAGAACGATTTTAGTCAACCAATTAATGGTCGTACTCCAATGAAACATCAGATTCAAGCTGCTGAATTTATTCTTAAAAATAAGAAAAGTATTCTAGCAGATGATATGGGATGTATTGATGGGGAAGCCTTAATTCATATCAATCGTGGAGGCAATGGTAAAAAATATACTCTAAAAGATCTCTATACAAAATTTAATGGCGATAGATGGAATAAATCTATCCCTACTTATACTAGATCTTTTTGTGATGGTGAGTTTAGACTAAATAAAGTTGTGTCTGTCCTAGACAAAGGTATTAAAGAAGTAGTCCAACTAACACTAAAATCTAATAAAACCCTAGTACTAACTCCTGATCATGAAGTACTAACAAATAATGGTTGGGTAGAAGCTAAAGATCTAAAATTAGGTGACAAAGTAATTACAAACGGAACACCTGTTTGTAAAGAATGTAATGGTACAGCTAATGTATCAACATATAAATATGCAAAGTTTGTAGGATATTGTAGAAACTGTATCTATAAGTTTAAAAGAATTAATGGTAATTACAAAAGAGGTTGGCTAAAAGATACAGATGGTTACATTCAAGTAACCTCACAATGGAATCATCCCAATCATACTAAAGCAGGATTAGTTCCGCAGCACGTTTTAGTAATGGAAGAAAAAATTGGTAGATATTTAACAGAAGATGAAGTAGCTCATCATCTTAATGAAATTAAGGATGACAATAGGATTGAAAATCTAGAACTATTAACTAGACAAAACCATTCTAAATTACACGGAGAACAAGGTGGGTATATTCATCTTAACGGTGGAAAAACTAAAAATGGCGGGAAAGTAATTTTTCTTCCTAAAGAAGATGAGGTCGTTGCAGTAATTCCTTTTGGCGAAAAACACGTTTATGATATTGTTTGTGAAGATCCACACAGAAATTTTGTGGCTAATGGTATCGTAGTACATAATTGTGGTAAAACCCTCTCCTCTCTATTAGCTATGTCTCTCACTGGATTACCAATATATGTAATTGCTCCTAGAACTCTGCATGATAATTGGTTCAGTGAAGCCAACATGTTAGACGTTAAAATCAAAGACATTTTTAGTTGGGGATCAATTAAAACATTTCCTAAAGGTGAATTCTGCGTAATTGCAGATGAGGCACATTATGCACAAAACATTAGTTCTAAACGTACAAAGAATTTTCTTAAGTTTGTATCTAATGCTAAATTCCTTGTGTGCGTTACTGGAACTCCTATTGCTAATAGTAATCCTAAAAATGCTTACCCGTTATTAACAGCCGTTGATGATCCTCTAAGTTATAATAAGAGAATCTATGAGGAATATTATTGTAATTTGAGGGCATCGAACCACATGCTCCGTTTAAAAGAATTCTATGAAAATACAAAACATATTATTCTTAGAAGACGTATTGAAGACTGTGTGGATCTTCCTGAAAAAACTAGAGTCTTAAGAGCCGCTGATTTAACTCCTTTAGCAGCAAAGACTTATGAAGATGTATATAATCGTTTACGAAATTCTTACATTGAAAGAATATCCAAAGGATTAATTGTAGACACTAATGAAAAGATGATGATGTTTATGCAGTTAAGGCATGCGGCCTCTTTTGCTAAAATTGGTGAGACTATTAAAATAGCAAAAGAAATTCATGAACAAAATCATTCAACAGTATTCTTTGTTAGTTTCGTAGACGTAGCAGAACTTTTACAAAAAGAGTTGGAAAAGATTGCTCCATGTGGTATCCTACACGGTAAAGTGCCCGTAATGACACGAAGTAAAGTCATAAACGATTTCCAGTCTGGTACATCCAAATTCATTATTTGTACTTATGGTACAGGTGGTGTTGGCATTAACTTATTTACAGGCAATCATGTAGTATTAGTTGATAGACCTTGGACACCAAAAGATACTTCTCAAGCAGAAGCTAGAGTATATAGAACAGGTCAAACTAAAAAAGTATTATCTATTTGGATTCAATGTAATAAAACAGACCAAAGAATTGATTCTCTAATTCTTTCTAAATCAAGAAGAATTTCTACCATGCTAAATGGTGATCCAGATGAAGAGGAAATCAATTTTGATGTAAGAGAAGAGATTGATAGACTCTTTGATGAGATTTTTGAAGTATGATATGTTCAATATCTTTGTGATAATTGTAAAAAAGATGGCTCTACTTTATTCTATAAACAAATGCTTAAAGAGAATAGACATTACCATTGGGCCGTTTGGTTTTGTTCCAAGGCCTGTCTAAATATTTACATATTTACTAATCAATATTAAAATATATGTTAAGAATTGGTAGAATATTTGAGTCAGTAACTGAATTTTATGTTCTTAGAAATACTGATAAAGAACTTTTCGATATGGTGGGCTGGGGGCCTTGGGAATGTGATTTTTGTAAAGAAAAAGATCCCGAAAAACTTATATTTTTAGTAAAAGATTACAAAGATCCATACGATTATATGGATAAACGTGTTGTTAAAGAAGGAAGTCCAATAGCAGCATGTTGTAACGAATCATACCAAAATCTTTGGATATTTAAGAATCAAGGAACATATGACGAATAAATATAAAGAAGTTGATTTTATAGAATATGCACGACATTTAGGAGTAATACCAAAAACTAAATGTACATTTTGTAAAAAGAAAAAGCATACTATGAATATGTTTTTTCTTTTTCAAACAGAAATGCACGAAGAAAATAATGATATGTCTCATATTATTATGAAAAATTTTAAATCCTCGGGCATGTATAACGCTTTTTGTAATGAGTCTTGTTCCAATTTATGGCTACTACAAAATGTATAAAAAAATACTTGCTGAAACAATATTTGGTAATTTATCATTAGAGAAGAATTTATTTTGTAATATGTGTTATAAAATACTTCCAATTTCAAAATTGATATTTTTTACTGATAAAAATAATTTTACTAATTGGGTCTGTTCTGAAGAATGTCTGAATGTATGGATATTAAAATATGTATAATATAAAAGAAAAAACTTGGCAAACGCAATGTCGTCTTTGTAAACAACATAAGGTAGAAATATACAAAGTAAATGCTAGAAGAATAACTATCAAACATGACAATACTCCCGATATTGAAAATAGAATTGAGCGGATGTTAATCCAACTAGTCATTAAAAATGATTTAAATGTGGGCATCGAACCCATTCTTAATGAAGAGCTTATTAAATTTGGTTTAACAAAATCAGGTAACAGTAGAATATGGAAAAATGTTATGAAATTCTATATTTGTGCTGATTGTCTAGAATATCAGAAAAAAGGCTATTATTTCAAATTAAATGATGAATCTCAAAAACATGTATATAAATGTTGGTTATTTGAACAAAAATATTTTCCTAAATTAAAAGTATTTGATTGTTTATTTTGTAAAGAAAAATTTTCTAAAAAAGATATTACTATCTTACAAAATAGGGAAGGACTTTGGGACAAATTTTTAGTAACAAGAGTATTTTGCTCGGAAGCTTGCTCCAATTTATGGGTATTACAGAATGGCCAAAAGACCTAAAAGATTAAAATATTATACATGCTGTTATTGTGGTACATGTGGTAATAATAAATATTACCAAGGATATAAATCTTTTTGTAATGAGGAATGTTGGAATAAATATAACAAATATACTTTAACACCAAAACCATTTTTAATAAGATGTTTTTTATGTGATAAAGAATACAACATAGCATATCATGTTAGTTATAGTTTTTTGCTCAGAAGAATGTAGTAACTTATATATACTACAAAAAGGAACACAAAATGAATAGAGAAGATAGAAATTTTGATGAGATTGCTTGCCCTAATTGTAAGGCAACACAAATTAAATTACATGAAAAATTTCCTTGGACAGGACAATTGATTGAAGGTGGCGAAAAAGCCATCACTTCCTGCTGGAAATGTGGTAGAGAGCTTGCAATCTACCGCAAAGTCATGGTAGAATACTCGTTGGAGTTAAGGTAATGGCTAGACTAAAATGCCCCGAACAACCAATGGAATATGATTTTGTAAAAGAAAATTGGGTAGGTAGTCCTCTTTATAAACCAAAAAAAGAAGCATGGTTAAATAAAACTAGAGAAGTTAATTTAGATCTGTTTGGTTCAATTATTATTACAGATTTTAAAGAGTCTTTTTTAGACAGACTATTGAAAGAATGTAGTGATCAAATTAAATTAAAAGATGGGGAAACAATAGATAGTATTAGATTATCCCAAAATAATTCTTTTGATTCTTGTTGTTGTAGTTCTTCATCAGGTGCAACTATAACTCTGGTAATTAATAGAGTTATACCAGAAAAAGAAATGAAAGCAGCGGAAAAAAATTATCAAGCAGCTTTAAAGAAATATGAAAAAGCCAAAATTGGTTATGAGAAAGATATGATTGCATATAAAGAAGCTTTAAAACAATATGCTAAAGATAAAAAAGTTTGGGATGCGCAACAGCTAAAAATTAAGAAATTTGCAGAAAGTCTTTAAAAAATTTCTAGAGAAGCTATAAATTCGAGGTGTAGAATGAATAGTTCTTAATAAAATAAGTAATAATCTCTGTCCACATGAAGAGAAGAGGAAAAAAAATAGATGGATCACCAAGATAGACGAAAATTTGTATGTGAACCTAGTAAATTTGATGATACAGCAGCATCTGTTCTGTATAAGATTGAATTCCAAAACCAAATAATGGATAACTATATTACAGAATCTGTTGCTAAATTCAAAGGAAAAGTAATCCACGTAATTAACCGTTTGGGATATAGAGAATTTGTAGCCACATTTCTTGATGAAGAAACGTGTTACAATTTTGAACAATTCATTAATGAATTTAAGTCTCCTCCCAAACCTAAACTAAAACCCCGCAGACAATATTCAGAACTTCCTGAAGTCTGAATACAGGAGAATAAAATATGGTAAACGCTCGTAATTCTTACGTCAATAAGTGCAAGGATTTCGTTAGCCATTTTACAGCTAACAATTCAACGCTAATCCATTACGTCCGCAACAAAAAAGGACAAAAGATTGGTGTCATAGTAGCTGCCCGAACGGAACTTTATGATTATCCGGTAGTTGGATGGTCTCTTTGCAATATCAAAAAAGAACGCTTCAATAAGTATATTGGTCTACAAAAAGCACTATCACGCGCGGTAGACAAAAATGATGGTGCTACACTAGAAGATTTTGGTGTAAAGCATACCCTTCCTCAAGCTACTCTAAAACATTTTGGGGATTTTAGAGTACGTGCGGAAAGATACTTCTACAAGGTAGAGGATCCTTCCAAAGCCGAAAAAATTACCAAGTAAAGGTACATTAAACTAAGAAAGGTAAGAAGGGAGAAGCAGAAATGTTTCTCCCTTTTTTTGTATGAATAAAGAAATTGTATCCGAAGATGGACATGTGGTAGTATTAACTGCTAAAGAATATAAAGCTTATCTATCCATCATATTCGATCCGGAGCATCCAGAGTATGATAAACATTTTAAAAATATAATTATTAAAGAAAAAAAGAAGTAATTTATGTTTGATTATTATTAAAAAATATTGATAAATTTAATACAGATGGTACAATGATATTAAAATGAAAAAAATATATTATAGAAAAGAATCTACTCCAAATGATTTTATTAATTTTTTTCATGGAACTATAAGAAATAGTTTTTTATGTTTTTTGTGTAGAAAAGTTGGTGTATATAAATCTATGCCAGCAACTTTTTTAGAGTTATTAGATATAAAATATAATACTATATATGGTGGTGTCCAATTTTGTGACGAAAGCTGCCTGAATATTTGGATATTACAAGCTACTTCTAGTGGTAATCAACTAGAAATAAAAGAATATTCCGAACATCTTGCTATAGAGCAACAAATTAAGGATGAATATGACAAATCTTTTCAATAAAGAAGAATTTATCTTATATTGTATAGTAATGAGTCTTTTTTGTGTTCCACTATTTTTTGCTATGTTAATATCTATCAACAATAAGAATAGGCAAAAAATGTTTGGTGAAGACCCAAAAGATCAAGTAGGGTGTTTACAAATGATCTTTGTTACCTTAGCTAGAATAGTACTTACAATTTTTCCTTGGGTAGTAGCTGGTATCTTTATTAATGAATGGTCAGAGTGGATCAAGAATCCTACTGATAATCCTATCTTTATTGCATATACCGTTGCACTAGTTTTTATTGCTGCTGTAGCCTCTAAACTCGGTAGCACCTTTAAAAGAGATTAAAATGTGGGCATCGAACCCGTTTTTAAGATAAAAAAGAATAATTAACATGAGACTATATTATTATTCAACAGATAATGATCATATTCCTACTAACAGTAGTTCATCTAAATATAATTGTTTTATATGCGATAGATCAATAACTCCTTCTACCAAAGAAACAATATGTATCCAACAAGATACCTATGTATGTTGGCATTTATGTAATGAGGCATGTTTAAACATTTGGATATTAACTGATGTTAATATAGCAAATGGTCGTACAAAATTAAAAGAAAAAAATAATGCTGTTTACAAAAGAAATTTATAGACTAAATGTAGTATTAGATTTTATTCCTGTTTTTAGAGAAGCAATTAATATTAAAAAATTAGGCATTTTTGATGTTAATTTAGATAAAAGATCATGCTGTTTTTGTAAACAAGAACAAAAATTAAATAAATACTTATTAACTTATGAAAAAATATTTGATCATGATGCTTTAAATTTATATCATAGTAAATATTTATGTACTGAAAAATGTTTAAATATGATATTGTTACAATTAAATGATAAAAGAGAAGATGGTGTTCCTAACATTTTTTTGAAATTATTATGGAATTAAAACACTCTACACTAGAAGAATACCTTAAAACATATCCTCATCAAATATACGCAGTGCTAGCAGGGCAGCATTATTGGTGTTGGTTTTGTCAAAAAAATTCAGAATTAAAAGATATGTTTTTTGTAATCAAAAATCCAGGATTTAGATTATTTTGTAACGAATCCTGCTTTAACTGTTGGGTATTAACAAAAAACAAATATGAATAAATATAAAATAATAACACTCAAAGAATATGAAGAATATTGGAATGATATTAACGGCAATCAATTAGTAAAAATGTTAGAGAAAAAAGATTTATTTAATTGTTGGTTTTGTCAACAATTACAGACTTCATATAAAGAAATGCTGTTTTTCCTTGATGAGGACGAATATGAGCATGGTAGAGTATGTGATGACACATGTATGAATATGTATATTTTGTTAGGAGGAGCACAATATAGACTTAGTGTTGGAACAGGTATTCCAAGAGTTCCAAAAAAAGTATGAAATATATAGTTAAAAATTACAACCAATATAATACTGATTATTTTTATCCAAAATATGGTAAAACATCTCAAAATTTTTTATATACTTGTGAATTTTGTTATAAAGAGTATCCTTCAATAGATGGATTTTGGTTGTCAAAAAATTGGACAACAAGAAATTGGGAAGATTTTCCCATAATTTATGGTAGATTTTGTAGTGAGGATTGTGTGAATTTAGTTATATTGAAGGATCTTTTTTAAATGAATGAAGCCTCGTGTAAACAAGTAAATTTAGAAGAATATTTATCATATTATAAGACAACATATAATATTAATGCAGGCGATGCCAGAAATAATGATAATTTTTCATGTTGGTTTTGTAACAAAACACATGAAGATATAAAAAAATTAAGCTTTTGTTGTATTAAATATAAAAAAACAGATATTGACAAACCTTATTATTATGGTAGATTTTGTGATGACAATTGTATGAATCTATATATTTTAAAAAAAACTCTTAATGGAGAAATTTAATAATAATGATTGTATCCTTAATTAGAATCCTATTAAATAATGTAGATCTAAATTCTCATTTAGATCACATAGTTTTAAATAAACAAGAATTTAAAACTGCTGATGCAGAATGTGAAATAGTTAGAATAATTTCATATAAAAAGAACAGCTGCTCTATATGTGAAAAACGTAAAAGGTTCAATAAATATTGTTGGTCTATATTATTTGATCATGGATATTTATGTAGTGAATCTTGCTTAAATATTTGGATATTTAAACTTACTTCTATGAGTACATATGAGTCTCTTAATTTTGTTAATGATTGTTCAGAATTAAATTACCCAAGATATGATTTATAAAAAAATATCACAAGAAAAATATCATTCCTTATATAGAGGAGTTTATTCAAAAGGAGATATAATTAAATGTTGGTTTTGCGAAAAAGATCTTTTACTTGAGACTGCACTAATATTTGTAGAATTTGACAATGATACCGTTTGTGGTATTGTAAAAACATGTAGTGAAAGTTGTTTTAATTGTTTTGTATTAAAAAGTGTATAAAAATAATAAAAGCCCTAGATCCTTTGCTGGGTCTAGGGCTCTTTTTTTGTCTCTTTTTTTATTAAAAAATATTATTTATTTAAGGTATTATATATTCCCAATTTCAGTAATACATCTGTATATCTGAACCAAAAAATTTTATTTTTGATACCCCACTTACTTTCAAGTAAAACTGCTGAAGGGATTCTTCCTTCTAGTTTACTTTCAATAATGAATTGTACCATTAAATCTTGTTCTCTATATCTATTTTCTTTTAAGCAGTTTTTGAGAATTTCTTTTTTGAAGGCTTCAAGTAAGAGTACACTAAGTTGTGGCTGCTCCGGCAGACTTTCCCTTGGAATCTGCAACATTGGATCTTCTACTATCTCATCACTCTCTACATCGTGGCCTGTAGTAAGGTCTTTGAAAATGAAAGAGTTGGATTTCTTATATTTATTGTAATGAACCCGAAATGCCCATATAGTCCCCTTTACGATGATTCCAATGATCTGATTTCCCGATATGGAAATGGAGGAGAGTTTGGGGAGGACTTTGAACAGGTCAAGCTTCACATTCTGCTCTATGTCTAAGAAGTCTTCCGTATGCTTCTTAGAGAAGGATTTAGAGCATCTTCTTAGAACCGATTCAATGATCGGGTTTAGAGTGTCGAAAAGAACCTCTAATTGAGCTTCGTTAGGGCTCAATTTATAGTTCATCAAAGCAAGATCGACAGGGTATGTATCAAAGCGTTTTTTTGGTTGCAAATTTTCTCCATAAAAAAAGGAGGGTTTTTATACCCTCCTTACACAAAATTTCAATAGATTTTTTTATTAGTCAGCAGCGATGTAAAGCTCTTCTTGTTCCGTAAGCGTTTGGTCAACAGGAGTAGCTTTTGATTCGGGTTCAGGATTGGACATAAGAGCATCAAGGGCTTCCGTGGTCACGGTCTTAGGCTTGTTCTTTGAGCCCTTGGGACGGCCTTTCTTGCCTTTTGTGCCAGCTTCTTTCGAAGCAGCTACGAGGATGGAATCAGAAGCAGAAAGCTCAGCTTGGGCTTTTGCCATCTCAATTTCATTAATAAATTCAGGTGAGGTTAGAATATCCGTTAGGGCAGATTGCACTTTTGAAACGAGACGGGGGGAAAGTTGTTCTACGATTTTATTTACTAATGACATCTTATACTTCCTTTTTTTTACTGGGTTGTTTTACTGGTTGACTAGTCTACGGGGTTTCTACAACGAGGGATATTGTATCGCGGTATTGAGGATATGTCAAGAGGTTTTTGCTTTCCCATTTGCCCTTGTGGCTTTGGTTATCTAAAATCTCCAACTATTCATGACATAATTGGAATTAATAGATTTGGAAAACGTCTATTTAATAGAAAATAGCGCTATTCTTTATTAAATACTCCTAATATCCCATATCCTGCTATATCTTTATAGGGTGATTCACCGAAGGCATCCTGATCTGTTGCTATTCTAACTTGTTTATCGAAGATACGCAAGAGCAAAAGGATGTTCTTATAGTCTTTTGGTTGGATACCATCGGGATATAAAAGCTTCATAAAGTCTTCTGATTTTTTAAATGCGCTGCCATAAGCAGTATTTTTACTTTGCACTAGTCGTCCTATGTCTGTACCTATTTCTTCTAAAGTAGGTTTTGACATATTAGAAAGAAATACGACCTCTTTGTGGCCATTTAGAAGGAGAAATGGTTTGATCTAGTAAATCTTTTAATTCAATTACTCGAAATACTTCTCTAATAGGATTATCATTCGCATCTACAACAATTTCAAAGAAAAAAACATTACCACCAGCACTCTTATCTGGTCTATTCCCTGACCATTTTAAAATATTATTTTGAACGTATTTCTTTAATACTGTTGAAATTGTAGTATTAGAATACTTCGCAGTATCAATATACATTTCAAAAGTTGTTCTACCACCTCTTAAAGCTTCTTTAATTCTTTCATCCATAAAGTTTTCTAAGTCAGCAGCTTCAGCTACTAATTTTTCATTATGTTGGTTATGTAAATTTTTAATTTCTTCCCGTGTAATCATTCATTCTCCAGTTTAATAAGTTGTTTCTTAATTTCATCAAGCTCATTAAGATATTTTGAAGCATCAGCAATAGCTACATCATATTGATGTTTAATATGATCTCTTTTATCTTTAAGCTCTTGATATTCTTCTTGTTTAGTCAAAATTCTTTCTTTCATAATAAAATCAGAGGAGGATGGATTCGAACCACCATTCTCTACGTTCAAAGCGTAGCTTCTTGCCAATTAGAATAGGACTCCTCTATTTCTTTGTTATCCTTTCAAGGCAGCTTTAGCTACAGCTAAAGCATTCAAAGATGCATACGCAATATCTGAAGCGCGTGCAACTAATTCTGTTGGATTCCATGTACAAGTAGCTTCATTTGATAAGAGATCTGAAAGGCTGTTACTAAAATAATTTTCCCACATATCATATTTTGAAGGGGAAAAAAGTCCGGCCATTTGTTCAGGCATTGAGGTATTTTCTTCCATAAAGTCTCCTTATTTCTTGTACTTGCTAGCAAATTTCTTTGCAGCTACCGTTTTAGCAATAGGTGAGGGAGTTGTAAGTGAATAGTCAGCAGCAAGATTTTCTAGAACTTCCTTAAAGGTTTTTCTAAATTCTCTTTGAAATCGTCTAGCCTGAAAATTTCTAACATTAGAAGTATCTTTATTATCAAAGATACGCTTAACCGTATCTACATAGGCAGATTTAATACTATCAATGATTCCTACTTCTACAGGGCTACCTTGATCATCAAATCTTGTATTATCATATTTATACGTACCAACAGTATCTACCTGTTCATCTAAAACAATCGTATCTAAATACGAAGATTTGGTATTCAAAAAGGTAACATCGGCTTCAATTAATTTATACATATTTAATTTAAAAGGACGACCTTGTTGGATGTAATAATTCCAAACTTTGTTAAAAGCTTTTTGGTTTGTTTGTGTTTCTTTACTTTTTTGCATTCTTATATTCCTTTATAAGTTTTGTTAATTGTTCTTCTAAATAGATAGTGCTATCGGATTGTAGGATTGTGTTTAGATCTTCTGCCATTTTTGATAATTGTTTATTTGTTTTTTCTCTATGACAACTTTTACACAGAATTTGTGTTTTAGCTATTTCTTTACTTCTTACCTCCTTTGATCTTGACCAGATTTTATGTCCAGTCCTATTCATTTTAGGTTTTTTATGATCTAATTCAGCAGTAGAGCTTGATATAGCTTTACCACATTTAGCACATTTTTTTCCTTTAAAGTGTTTGGCCCGTCTGGCTTTAAGCCACTTACGTTGGAAGGCTTTTTGTTTCTCTTTATCTAGATAAGGCATATGTCTCCTTACAGATAATCTACACGTATTCTACCGTCTTTGAGGAACAATGTCAAGCTCGTCTTGCCCATTGTCCTAAGAAGTATGTTAGGAAGTGCCCTAAAATCGTCATAGATATCAGCTAATTCTTTTTTTAAATCATTATTTTCTAATTCTACAAAATCTATTTTTGGTAGGTCTTTTATAGATTTTACATTTAAATCTGTATTTTTAAGAATAACATATGGATATGCTACTTTAAATCCAGCATAATTAGGTTGTAAGGTTTTTGTTAAATCACTATTTGTATAAATAATAGCTACCATACACCCTATAATTTCAGGGTATTTATTTAATGTATTATTTATTCTTTGAATTATTAATTCAAGGGCCTCTGAATAAAGATTTATTAAATTTTCATTAATAATCTTCCATTTCTCATGAATAACGTTTTCACCATCTAAATTAACAGCATTATTTAGTTGCTCAGTATATTTCCAATATTCTGTAATTGGAATCTTATTAAGAGCTTTTATATCCAAATTAGGCATTTAAACAGTAATACTCCAAAAGAACTTTTTTAGTCTATCTATTTCAATATCAATAGGTTGGCTTGTTTTAGTGGTATTCCAAGGTCTACCAATAAGATAACCATAGCCTCCTGATGCCCTAAAATCAGCAATTTTACCATCAGAATCATCAATAAGAACAGCTGTTGGCTTAGCTAATAAATATTTATCTTTAATAATGATTACTTTTTCATAAAATTCAGGATAATGTTGTTTAATCCACGCTTTCTTACCACTTGCACATCCAATATTTAAAGTAGGGGAAGTAGCAATATAACAATGATCTAAACCAAAAAAATTAACACAAGTCTTGACTACATCATCAGCAATGGCAGATTTCGAAAGATTAGCCCAAAAATCTTGTTCTAATCCTTCCCACATATCCTTTCCTAAAACTTTTTCAATTCCATAATCTCTAAATGTAGTTGTAGTATAAGGATTTTCTACATTTTTGGCTTTACATACGCCTTCAACAAAATCTACTAAAACGCCATCCATATCAATATAACAAATACTTCTACTTAATGCCATTGTACTTTTTCCTCTTCAAAATCTAATAAAATTTCTAAATATGGTATACAATTTCTACACGAATAAAAAATAGGTGCCCCAGGAACTACTATTTTAATATCTTTTTTAATGTCTATTTGTATCTCTTCTTGACAAAGAGAACATCTTTCTATGCTCAAACAACCATATCCTCATCTAAAATTTCAAGAAGTTCATGAGGTGGATATTTTCTATATTGTTTCATAATATTTAAACACTCGTCACATTCATGACAATTTAAATAAGCTGTACCTTGTGAATCATGATATTCAAGATACATAAATTCAGAGCATTCTGGACATTGAATTACTGTTATCATTTACGGACTCCATTGTTCTATAGGTAAAAAGAATTCCCGCGTTATATAACAGCGTATCCCCTTACCAAAATCTTTTCTCTTATAATTTTGTAAAAACGTCTCTCTTGTTATGTATCCAACAATTTCAAAAGTCATAGGATCTTTAGTAGCAAAGACGAGTATACCATAGTCTTGAGTAAACTTTTCAGGATTGAATGAGGGTAAGATAAATTCTTTTCCTCTTTCTCTCATTTTAATTTCTACTGTTTTATTATTTGGCAATATAAGATCAGAGTGGATTGCTAGTCCTTTATCTCCTTTTTCAGATATTTCTCTATTAAGATCAAATCCTGTTACTTTTGATACAACCTTTTCAGCAGATATTCCTCGTATATGACATGCTAAAGCATTTTCATATTGATCACTAAAACCATAGTGTTTAATCCCAAGTTTTTCTTTATTTTCATTTCTCTCTAAAGCAACTTGGAGAACATCTTCATATTCGTTCTTGAATAGTTTAACAATCATTTAATATTCTTTATTGATTCTTTTTTAAGTTTTTTCCAAGAGTATTCATGAACATCGTCTTCTTCAACAAAGGGATGTGGTTTTCCAGGTAACAGCTCTATACCGCATCTAGGACAATCAAAACTTTCAAGAGATTTTCTTTTAATACTCTCTGGTTTGAAATCACATATTCCTACAACACGTTCATTATATGCAGTATTATAGGAAAATAATAATGTCATTAGTTGAATTTCTGTTTTAGCCATTTTAAGCATCCTCATCTACCATATATGCTTCAAGAGAAAAGCCTCCATAATATATCCATTATGTCTTCCCAATACATGCTTGTATAATATTATCTTCGTTCATAGAGCATAAACTTAAAGAGGATGCTTAGAAATAAAAATATTAACACACGCTTCCGAACACATATAGAAGCTTTGATCAATTCTAGGTGTAGTACTATATTTAGAGTGATTTAGAATATTTAATACTCGTAATTTAGTATATGAATGCTGTTTTAAACAAGTACAGCACATAAACACCGGCTCTTCATCAACTCTGTATATAGATAAATAAGCATTATTATCTATTGGTGTTGGATTAACAGAAACTAATGGTGGATAAGTCGTCCAAGATTGTAGACCAGAACTATTTCCTCCTACTGTTGTTTGCCAATTACCAGAATTATTTCCTCCTACTGTTTGTGTGGTTCCAACAGTATTTCCTGCTGTAGTAATAGTTTGATTATAATAATTAGTGTTATTTTTTTCAATAACACTATCTAATACTTGTTCTAATTGTTCTGGAATTGTTGAATCATCTTCATTCATATTTTATTTATCCCATTTTACGTTCATTATCTGGTACGAACATAGAGTCTTCCTCGCGATTCCTAAAGTAAGCCCTAATTAAATCTCTAATTTTAATTGAACGATCATTTCCCCTATCAACTAATTGATATAATCCTTGTGTATCTTTCTTTAAATCATAACGAGGATCAAATTTTGTAGTTGTTAGAATTTTCCATCTATCCCAATATTTTCTATTAACTTTTGCACCATGAAAATAATGAAGAAGAAGACCATTCATATAACCAATATTTTTTCTGATATGCATGTCGGCTCTTGTTTGCCATTCTAAAATCATATCTCTATATCCATCTGAGATTTCTGGATGAACAGAATCAGAACCATCTCCAACTAAACATTTCGCCATGTGCATATCACCTGCACCTAATACTCCCCAATCAATTAACCCACCTAAATCATCCATAGCTTCTCTTCTGGCAGCCCACGCATATCCAGAATGCCATAAATTATAATTAGGATATTTAACTCCTTCTTTTAAAGAATACATGGATTCGCCAAAAGTTTGTGTCTTATATCCATTAATATGACAATACACAAAACCTTTATGACGGGCTAAAGGAGTGTATTCTACATCTAAATCTTGCGCTTCCGAAAACATTTGAACAATTTTATAGTGTTGTAATTGTTGGATTGTTTCTCCAACCCAATCAGGTCTAGCAAAAGAAACGTCACCATCAATCCATGCAACATATTTCCAATCAGGAACTTGTCTTGATAGGTGTTGCATAGCAATATTAATTAATGACTCCTTTGTCCAAATTTCTGTGCTAGTTCTTAATTGAATGTGCCAAGGATTATTTTTTTCAGTAACAGAGAATTCTCTATTACCAAAAGCAGCTTCAATAACAATCAATTGAGCTTCTGTTTTTTCTACCATAGCACGAAATTTATTGAATAATACCCATCGTGTACGGTATCTAACAGGATTAAATATAGGGCAAATGACATAGAGCTTTTCTCTAACTACGTCAGGACGGGTATTAAACATAAGGATTTTTCTCCATTTTAATTTACTTGGATTAAATTAAATTAACCATTTGTTAACACGTAACAGTTTAAGCACTCTTCACTACAAAACCAATATTTATGATAAGCTTTTTTAGTTAAATTATCTATAAAAATTCTATCTTTACTAAAAGTTTCTGATTCTTCATATTTTGTCATTTTTCTATATACAGTGTATAAAGCTTCTTTAGGCTCCTCACAAAAATTACAATAAGCTATAAATTTTTTTCTAGTCCAAATTTTTTTTATTTTAAAATTATTACCCATTTTGTCGCAGTATCCAGCAATTCATACATTGTTCAGAGCAAAAATAATGTTTATAATACGATCCAGAATCAACAGAGTACATTTTTCCTGCTTTATATGGATCATTATCTTCTTCTGCTAGAGCGTATTGAACTTTTCTAAAAATTCTACAGAAGTCACATTGTGATTCAAATTGATTTATAACCCATATTCTAGTTATATCATATTTCATTAAGTAAAACCCAACAATTAAAACAAGTTTCATTGCAAAAACTTAATGCAAAAAAATCGTATAGATTATTTTTTTTATCTCCAGGAAAGGATCTCATAACCCAATAAACATGTTTATCTAACATTAATTTTTTTTCTGACTTATCTAGACAAAAAGAACATACACGTTTGTTAAAACAACACATGCCAGAACAAGGCTTTTGTGTGTAATCTAATTTTTCATATTCCTTATACGATATATGCTTAAACGTGCTATTCATTACTGATGGAGTATACCACAATCACTACAGAATGCAAGGTTCCAACGAAAAAAGTTTAGTCTTGAAAGACACAAAAAATCTCTTTAACATGAACTTTCATATAAAGATTATTATCTACCCAAAATTTAGTTCCAGCCCATTTATGAACTAGAACCTTATCTCCATAATCTACAGAAGTAATAGGCAATTTTTCTCCTGTCTTTAGTGTTTTTCCATCACCAATTGCAACTACAATACCATCTATCTGATTGGTATCTAAGGACTTAACTATAGCTGGTATGATGATTTTACCTCTTGTTCTTTCTTTTGCGGATAAAATCCTTAGAATAACATAATCTCTAATGGGTCTTAATTTCATTAATTACCTCTATATCAAATAGAACATTGTTACAATCTGTTGGTTTTTCAATATTCTCACAGATTATAACAAAGTCTTTTAAATTTTTTCTAGCCAATTCGTAATCTTGTTCAGTTAGTATTTTAATTAAATATGTTATTGGTTTATTTCTATATCTAGGATCAAAATACTCTTCATATTTAATGGTAGCATTTTCCCCAAAAAATTGCTTTACTAACTTTACAAAATCTTTGTCTTTTGTAAAAGCGAGCATTAATATCGTTGCGTAATATCAAAGATAAAATTAGGTTTAACTAAAATTAAATAAGGATAACTAGTAATATCTATCATATACATATTTATAATCCTTCTAAAACAATGCTTTGTTCACTATTTAAACAAGTATAGCACATTTTATGGTCTTCTCTACCACATTGGTCATATTCAATTTTATGGCCGTATTTATAACAAATTAAAGCCCTAATTTCACAAAATGTTTGGTCAAACTTATCAAACTCGTCATCTGTCATTGTTTCTTCATAATGAAGGTCTTCTCTCATTTGATTCATGAGCCTAGCATATTCAAGGACTTTACCTTGTGTATCTTTTACTTTCATTTTAAATTCCTATTTTAGATACCGCAAACTCCGTTGGAGCATTCGGTTTCCCTTTCCTCGTATGATACACCTTCCTTGGCCAAAAGTGCTTCTTCTAAGGCAACTCTTACTAGAGGTTGCCCACCTCTTGAATTATCAGGATAACAGGTAAAACCTCGGAGACGTTTAGAATATTTATAGAGAATTTCCATATTTTTCTTTAAAGTCTCTTCATTATTATTTTCTGAACCCCATTCTGGTAAGTTACATGTTGAAGAAATAGACATATCAACATAATTTTGAACATCCGCTTGAAATTTAACACGTTGTTTAAATGTTAAATCATAAGCATCTTTAATATACTCTTCTGGAATTCCTTTATCAAGTAATCTTTTTACAGATCCATCAATTACATATTGAAAATACCATTTACCTTCTTTAAAATATCTTCTTTTATAAGACTTACAAAATAAGGGTTCGATGCCTGTAGTTGTTTCGGCCATAATACCAATTGTTCCTGTTGGAGCAATAGCTCTTACGCCTTTTGGCACAGATACACCTAATGTTCTGGCTGTAATAAACGCAGCAGAATCAGATTCTTGTTCATAAACACTTAACCAACTATGAAGTTCGGGAGTTACTTCATATCCCTGTTTTCTAATCATTAGCCATTCATGAATTCCACCAAGACCCAAACCAATACGATTATTTTTTAATCCTACTTCTTTAATTTTTTGAGTAGGAATATCAGAATAAATTCCTCCACAAATTAAAAATTTAGTAGCAAGTTTACATATATGAGCTAATTCTTCTTTGGATTCAATTCTATTAATCCAAACAGTGCCAAGATTGCATTTATCTGAGTCATCTTCTGATACTACTTCAGTACAGGCATTTCTCAATGATTCATTATCTTTTCTAAAATTGAAAGACATTCCAGGTTCTGCTGTTGAAAAGGCTTGTTTACAATTAATAGCCCAAACTTCTTTTGCTAACTTATGTTTAGGATGTTTTTTATCTTCATATGCAATAAAAAATTCCGTATCATAAATAATAGAAATATTAGTCAATTCCATAGGCGCGGGGAAATTAAAATCAGTCTCTTTAATCTTTTTAAGTTCTTCAGAGTAATTTTTGATATTAATGAAATCTTTTATATCATCATGAGCCCAATTTAATCCGGCCCAAATAGCTGATCTTCGTTGTCCCCCTTGCATAATGTAACGACCACATTCATTAATCATATGCATTAATGCAATCGGTCCTGTAGACTTTCCTCCGGTTCTTTTAATTATAGCATCTTTTGGACGAAGTGATGAATAATCTACTCCAATTCCACCACCAGTCATAAGAGTATTAGTAACTTTTTGTGTTAAATCAGCCCAACCCTCTCTAGAATCCTCTGCTTTAAATAAAAAACAGTTATTTGTTTGATGTAAGGGTCTTCCTGCTGAATACAAGTATCTACCACCAGGAATAAATTTCCTATCAAGCATTATTTGATATATTTCTTCTTGTTCTTCTTTCGGTAAAAGTTGTCCACATACAGCCGAAACAACTCTTTTACATGTATCAGACCATGTTTCTTGACCATCCATTGAATATTTTTGTAAAAAAATATCGTGAGAAAATTTATTGGTAAAAACATCAAAATTAGACATAAAATCCTTTCATTTATAAAGTGTAGAGTACAGGGTATAAACATCTAAAGAAACAAAAAGAGAACCTTGAATTCCCAAGATTCTCTCTTTATGTCTTGAATTTTCAATGTTTTTAAACGCCTGAAGAACCAAATCCTTTTAAATTTCTTGGATTATCTTTCTCATGATCTGAGAAAGTAAATACTCTAGTAAAGACAGGATTTACTATAGGACAAACAATAAATTGAGCAATTCTATCACCAATATTAATGTTAAAAGTCTTTTTACCAAGATTAATTAAAATAGCCCCAAGCTCGTTTCTATAGTTAGAATCAATAGTTCCAACACCATTAGCTAATGAAATTCCATGATTTAAAGCCAAACCAGATCTAGCTCTAATTTGTCCTTCATATCCTTCTGGTATCATTACATAAATACCAGAAGAGATTAATACTATTTCTCCGGGTTCTAAACTACAATCAATAGTCGAAATAAGGTCAATACCAGCATCTCCCTCATATTGCCCTCTTATTTTAGAATAATATTCATCAAAACCTTGTTTTACTTTATATTCTACGTTCATTCTTCTTCCTGTACTGTATTTTTTTCTATATAATCATAATTTATATTAAAAACTTTAATAGCAGAAACACATAGGGCAAGAGGTAAAGACTTATTATAAGTAACATCGGGGTCTTTTTTACCATCTGGATATGTACACCGGACTTCCCACCCTATATTTTTACTATAATTTATAGACAGATTAAGAGGAACATCTTTTAATCTGTCTATAATTTCTAAAGCGTCTGAACCATTGGTTGAATAAGCCGGGACTTTATCATAATCTACTCCAGACCCTTTTTCTTTAGGAAAACTTTTTCCTAAAACTAATAATCCAATGGTTGCATCTAATGTTCTTGACGATTCAATTATTCTGTATAAACTAGTATTAGTCATAAAGATATTGTTGAGGATAAGGCATAGACTCCGTAACATTTTCCTTTGGAACCGCAATTACTTTTCTACCATCTGAAGATGTAGAAATAATATTATAAGTTCGTTGGAGCATTACCATAGCCTGTTTTCTTTCTTCAGCGTCTTCTGATAAATTAAATTCGATAGTTTTTTGTTCCATTATACTGTTTCCTCCATTTGTTGTACTGGTTCTTTTGTTATTGTAATATCCATCTTAAATTCTTTAGATAAAGCTTCTACTTCCTCCTCACTAAATTCATTTGGATTATCTTGAATATATTGATCTAATAAAAAATAATTACCAAGGATTTTAGCCGTATCTTCAAGAGCGTTATATTGTCTAGCAAGCTCAATTTTTTCTCTCATTGGCTTGGGTTCTTTGCTGTCGGGAGTGTTGATTGTATCAAGAAACGATACCATTGCAATGGTTTTACCAAGATGTTCCTTATAGTTCTTACGAAAATCTGGAATGGCTGTATCAAAGATAGTTAAAAGTGTCTCAAGTTGAAGACTCGCCATACGGGTCATAGTAGCAATTTTGCCCAAATTGGCTTCCAAATTAGAAATTCTGTTAGATTGTTTAGCAGCCTCTAAATGAATTTCATTAGATATAGAAGTAAGCTCATCTAAAACTTCTCTCCTAGATGGTTTAGCATCCAACCATTGTTCTCTTTCTCTATTTGTAACTAAATTTGGAGCAGAATTAGGCATTTGAATTAAATTACTTTTTGACATTATTTTCCTTTCTTTTTTGGTTCTAATGGATCTTCATCGGGGTATTCTTCTGCTTTTATTCTATCTTCTTTTTCTAATAAATCAGATAAAAGTCTTCTATCAGAAGATTGTTGTTGGTTATTGAGAAAAATCGGTGTTTCGTTCATAGAATCAATACCAGAAACTCTGTTAATATTGACAGTTGATGGATCAATTTTTGGAAAATCGGCTTTGACCATTGAAGCAACAAAACGTATTAAACTTAGTTTAAGATTAAATATTTGGGCTAAGGCTCTAAAAAAAGCTTCTAATCTGCTTGGTGATATTGTTAAAAGAAGTGCTTCTTGTTCTTCTTTTGATTTTTCATTAAAATCTACAGGACGATCTACCCAATCTGGAAAATTCATATAACAAAGTTCACCATTAACATCCTTTGTTATTTTAATACGATGACTATATTGAACGGCTTTTAACATAGCCATAGAATGTCCATCTAATTCACTAATTTGACCTGCAATAGCCTTTGTTACTTTTTGTAAATTTTGGTTTGTATTTTTTACAGTATCAAGAGTTCTTTGTAAAGTCCAACCTCTTGCTTTTGCTCTTTCTTCAATATCAAATTCTGATATTCCTGTTTCTTTAGAAATCTGAGATAGAGTCATAGTGACATTGTATTTAAACAAGTACTCTGCCTTTTTCCAATTATCTTCAGAAATCTCTTCTTTTTTAATTATTGCTTTATCCATTTTCCTCTTCTGTATATTTGCTCTTAATAGAAGCTGAATCAAAGATGTAAGCTTTATCTAAAAGCACGACTGAATTTGCCAATGTTGCCAATTCGCTTTGTAGGGTGCCATCGAATGATACCACCTTCGTAGGCTTGTTAGAAGCTTTGGCTGCTTCTATGACGCTGCAAAAGGCTCCGTTGCCACTAACGATGACAAGCTTTTGGTAGTTGGGGAGCATCTTGATGGACTCCCAAACCATGTGATTAGTCCAAGATCTATTTTTAAATTGAACATTTGAATACTCATTAGTATCATTTGTATTAGCCAATTTAGCAAATTTTCTGAACAGAATATAATCATGCTTCTTTAAAAATTTAAGGAACTTCTTATCATCATGATAGGGGGAAGCTAAAATATATGCAATCGCATCTACTGTATCTTCTGGTGTATCTTTAAATAGCTCTTTTAATTTTACATAATCAATACGAGCTAATGGCCCAAAAACCTTTCTAGAAGCTAGAAATAGATTTTGGATATCTACTATTACTAATGTCTTCATACTTTATACCTTTCTACGTTACTTATCTGTATACCAGCTTTTCCATGTTGGATCAGGCTTTACTAATGCAATAAAATCTTTCCATAAAATAATAGTCATTTTATATTTAGGAACAACCATATAAAAATGATCGCCTACTGCGATCCTATTATTAATCAATCTTCCATTAGGAGACATAGCAGGAACTAAAATATATTGTGCATAGTCCTCACTACTCATCATTACAAATGGTCCTACGTTATTTTTAGCAAATACTAAAAGAACAGGACTGTTTGCTGCGTAATCTGGATCATCTTTAACCTTATCTTTAGCATCTTTATACCAATTATAAACTTCCCAATTATCTGAATCACACTTATCTAATGTAGCTGTAGCTCGTTTCTTAGCCTCAAGAAACCAAGGAAATTTATGTCGGTGGGATTCATGAATCCATAAATCACTTCTTGTAATTAGTGCCCCACTCCCAGGAGTCCGCCTAATATATTTTCCATATTCAATATCAAATTTTTCGGATATTTCCTTCGCGAGACGTAATTCAAATGAATTGCCTTTGCGCTTCCCATTTATTTTTTTCTTTTTTATTACAGACATTATTCACCAAATTTCTCTTTAGTAATATTTTGGCCGTCTTCAGTATGTGGACAAATACCCCCAATTCTGTATTTGCCCATATTACAATTAAAACATAAAATTTGCAAATCATTAGGAAAATTTTGTTTTATAATTCTAATATGAAAAGCCAGACCTCCAGATTCTACTTTGTCTCTTTTTCTTTGAATATTACCATCATTATTTATATGATCTATACATAAAAACGATTTATTTGTTTCTCCACAACAATTGCACCCAAAACCATAATGTTCGAATAATTTTTGCCACGTTTCTTTATATTTTGTTGGTCTAGCTTTTTTAGCTCTTAAAGAATATTTAGATAAACAAGGTTCACAATTTTTATGTTTAAATGACTTTGGTTCTCTTGTACCACAGTGTACACATAAATTATTTTCTGTATATTTTTGTCTAAGCCTAGTTTTAGATGTTTTACCATAAAGAGATTTTTTATCTAAACAACTCTTACATAAAGCTTTATTTAGATATAAATTTGGAGAAGCACACCTGTAACAAAGTTTATTTAATCTGCGCTTGGCTATGGTTTCCTTTCTCCATTTAGCTTTATATTTAATCGTCTCCTGATTCTTCATGTTGCCTTTCTTGTTGTTGCTGTGTAGGGTGGCCAAAAGGATTAACGTGTATGATAATTCTAAGACCTATATATAAAATTATAGCTTCTGCAAATGAGATTGGGGTAATGCCTACTAAATGTTTAGAAAGAATTTCATTCCAAACTGTTTGTGTAAAAAATGATACAACTAAAAATGCGAAAAGAGCTGTCCCAATAGTTAAAGTAATATTTTTCCAACGAGATCTTCGTTCTAATACTTCTTCTTCTGTCATAGTAATTTAGATACTCCATTTTCTTTTTGTACGATTATAGCCGTATCAAAATATTGTTTTAGATCTTCTGAGTGAGAGATAAGGAAAATATTCTTATTTTGGTAGGTTCGAAGTAATTCAATGACATTTTGAATACCAGTCTTATCAAGAGTATCCATTACTTCATCAAATATAATAGTGTTCCAAACCTTTGATGCTCTAGAAGCAATTAAGTCCTGTAGAGCCAATAAGATACAGATATCAATGCGTCTACGTTCACCATCAGAATTACCTGCATAGACATTAGCACCAAACGAGTTCTTAGCTGATACGAAGAGCTTTTCCTTTGTAGTACCATTCTTTAATGGAGTAGTAGGAAGAATATCAATAGTAACTGTTCCACCAGTAAGAATAGTAGAATAGGTATTGGCCTTTTCACTTAAATAAGGTAAAGCGTTTTCAAAAATAAAGGATCTAATTCCTCTAGGACCAAAAGCTTCTACCCAAAAAGAAGCCTTTTCTAAATCCTTGCTTACAGTTACAAGGATTTGTTCGTTCTCTTCTATTTTAGTCTTGTAGGAGTCTCTTTCTTCTTTAACTCGTTTAAAAGTAGACTCACAAGTTTTTAATTCTGTTTGAAGATCTTTTAATTGTTGTTTAGCTCTTGCTAATTGATTTTCATAAGTCATTTTAGAGGACGTAAGTTCAATAATTTTATTTTTATTATCAAGGACTTTATTATTGAATTCTTCTCTAAGTGCTGTTTTTGTTTCTTCTATTTTAGCACGTTTATCAAAAATTTCTTGATCAAACTTTTTGGTAGCTTCTCTTGAAGCCTCTAGGCTCTCTGTATCTAGATTAGCTAGTTTAGTAGCCTTATTAAAATTTAGTGTAGCAATAGTATTATCTATTTCAGTAATCTTATTTTGAATAATAGAAACTTCTTTTGTTAGTTTTTCTTTTCTTTCATTAGTTTCTTTTTCAAATTTATCAAAATACACAAGTTCTTTCTTAATAATCTCAATACGTTTATTTTTAGATTCTACTGGAAGAGTCTGATTACAAGAATCACAAACAGTATTAGTATTATTGGTTAATTGAAATAACTCTTTAGATAATTTGTTTTTATCGTATGCAGTATCTTTTAATTTAAAAGAAATATCTGCTAATTGTATTTGTGAATCTGAGATGTCATGAGCTAACTGATCTCTTTCTTTTTTAAGAGAGCTAAATTGAAGTGAATAATCATAGTCAACAGTTTCTTTTAGCGCTTTATAATCAGATTTAACCTTCTCTAATACTTTAGCCCTATCTTCTACAATAGATAGAAGAGTAGGGTCTACTGATACTTCCTTAAGTTTCTTTTCAAGTTCTTCATACTTAGCAGATATATCACTATTTAACGCAGCAATATCTTTTGAAACACTATTAATACTGGCTTTATCCATTTCCATAGCAAAATTTAATGCTGGTTCATCATTAGTCATGTATTCTTGAGCAGAAGTTAGAGCAGACTTAGCTCTTCTATATTCGTTGTATTTGTCTTCAAGAATAACTTTATATGTATCAATATTAGAAGAGGCTTTAATTTTATCTGTTTCTAGACTTTTTACTTTAGTCTTGGATCTTTCCAAAGCATCATCAAAAGATATGATTTGTAGAACAGAATCAAGTAAATCTTTCTTTTCTGAATCGGATGATGCCATAAAGAATTTAACTAAACCTTTACCAAAATATACAGAATTAGTAAAGGTTTTAAAGTCCATACCAAGCCAATTATCAATATATAATTGAATATCTTTTACTGAATCGGCTGGAAACAATGGAGTTTTAGAATTTTTTGTTTCAACTGTTACAGCACTCTTACTCTTTGTTCTAGTACGAGTAATTACAACAGATTCTGATCCGTCTTCAGGATCAATTGTGGTTGATACTACTACTTCATTAGTTCCATTTCTAATGATATTTTCTAACCCAATATCAGGGAATATAAAAGAATAAAGATTCCAACAGAGCGCATAAAAGATTGAACTCTTACCCGCTCCATTGGAATCGTAACTTTTATTATCATCAAGATTTCTACCTAAAACTAGATAGAGACCATTTTTAGACATATCTAATTCTATGTCACCAATGGACATAAAATTTTTGATAGAGACATTTGTTATTTTCATTTACTCGCCTTTATACAATTTTACGCCATATTTTATAAGGTCTTCATCTACATTTTTGATTTTAGCTTTGGCGTATTTTTTAATCATTTCTTCTGGATCTTCTGTTGTAGAAATAGAAGTTCTTGAGACTATTTTAGAAGAAGAGGGTTTGTTGTTTACAACCATATTCTCATTTAGTCTTAATTTATCTCCTTCTGTGATTTCACCAGTCCATTTTACCACGTTATAGTTCTTTGGGTCAAGTTTGGAAATTAAATCATGAGAATCTGTTTCTAATGATACAAATCTTGGGGATTCTTTATTTTCAATATGATTCCAAGAACCGTTTGGCTTAACATGAATAAACCCAGGTTTATATGTTCTTTCTCCTAAATCTTGGTGTAGAGGAGCACCTACATACCAAAGATTTCCTATTTGTTGATGGCTATGATAATGTCCACTAAATATATAATCCCATTCAGGAATTTCTTCAACTTGCAATTCATGAGGCATTTTCCATTCGTGAGGACCTGTAACAGCTCCTGCAACTGAATGATGTAATAACAGCATGTTAGCCTTATTTTTTCTTAAATCTTTTTTTAGATTTATAGCATTAAATAACAAATCTTCTTTAATTGGTGAAAAAGGAATAATACCTAAATCAAAGTTGTCAAGTTGAACTAAAGAAGCTCTATCATGAAGCTTCACTGTCTTTTCATAAGTAAATAGACTATGTAGATTTTTATCAGCATGTAAAGCTTTAAGATCTACATAGTCATGATTACCAGGATAGATAATTAAAGGAATCTGTTTTGATACTTCATTGAATAATGAATACACTCCATTATAAATAGGAATAGATATCATTCCTCTTGAATGAAAAATATCTCCACATAAAACCATTGCTTCACAATCATTTTTAACAGCATAGGCTGCGGCAGCTCTAAAAGCTTTAACAATTTCATGGAATCTATTATTACATCCAGGAAATTCTGGATTTGTTAAATGCTTACCAAAGCCTGTACGATTATCAAAATGAGTGTCTGATATTAATACTATTCCACTCATTATTTTTTATAGTTTTCGTCTATGTGCTTTCCAACTTTTGCTGTGATGTCTACGCCAGGAGGGGAATAGACAACTCCCGCTACATTTAATACAACAGGATTACCCGTTCTTGTAACTACATTCTCAATAGCCTTAACAATATAAGGATTAAATTCGTTATTGAATTTTTCTCCAGCAACCTTCATTTGCTGTTGAGCCATATTTTGATATTGAGCAAATTCTTGATCAGCAGGAGTAACACGCATATTACAGGAAGGATCTGTAACAGGGTTTTGCTTATCACAATTAGCCCTAAATTCTTGGGCAGCTTTTTGTTTGGCTTCTAGTTGAGTAGAGAGTTCTGTTTGCTTATCTCTAATTTCTCTATTATACGCTTCGGTCATTACCTTTGAATTTTCAACAAGTTTAGCATAATTAATAGTTACTACCTGAGTAGTATTACTATCACAAGCAGTTAAAGCTAGAGACATTACACCAATAAACATTATTTTTTTCATTATTTACCTTTCTGTATTAAAACAAAGCATCTTGGATCTTGAAAAGTAACGTGATCTTTTGACCAATTACCATTCACGTCTTTTTGAAAATACATACATTCAAAAACAACTTTTCCTTCTTGAATATTTGAATTATTGCATTTATCACAATAATAAACTACGGGGTCTATTGATGTAATGATAAGATCAGGACCTCCCCCAACAGGCCTAACAATATCTCCTTCTTTATAAATATATTTTTTTGTAGACAAATTACACCTCTACATCATCATCAAATTTATTTTTACATTCAATGCCTGAAGCTGTAATATGATATACGATTTTTTTAGCCCCAGGATTTCCTTTATTTAAATGATTTTTAATCAAAGTAAATATTACTTCTGCTCCGACTCTAATGCTTTCTCCATTCCTAGTTTTTTCTAACCAAGACTTTCTTTGTGTTTGATACATTAAGGAGGAATAAAAATGTAAAGCTTGTCCACCTGCCGTAGTTTTTCCTACAGTACCCATATTTTCATATGTATACGAAATTAAAAGTACAGCGGTACGGGATTGTGACATTTTAGCTATCATTTTTGATACACCAAGTCTATTTGCTTTTCCTTTACCTCCGGGCTGAGAATTTTGTTCCATTAAATCAATTTCTTCATCTCTTAATGAAATCAAATTTCCAATTGAATCTACAATAACAAGTAGAGGTTTATCTGGAAAAACAGAATTATATGAGTCCCATGTAGCAAATAATAATTCATAAAGTTCTTCAGCTACCTGAGAAGAAACAATAATTACTTGAGAAGGATCTACACCCCATGCTTTTAAATCTGATTCTGTAGTTTTGTTCTCAGTTTCAGCATAGATAACTCCACATCCCTGTTCTAATGCGGCTTTCATGGCCTGAATAGAAACAGAAGTTTTTCCAGAGTCAGAGTTACCAGCAATTGTGACTAACTTACCAAAAGGAAGTCCGTGTGTTTTTGTAGGATCAGTCCACCAAGGACCAAGTTTGATATAATCATTTTCAGTAAGTTCTCTTAAATCAGAACCTAGACCTACTTTTTCTTTTAATGCCTTATTTTTCTTTTTAGAAAAAACTGCTTGTACATCTTTTAGAACATCAGATAATTCTGCCATTTATTGACTCCTTGAAAATTGTCTAAACATAATATGACCGTTTAAAAAAACCTCCTTCATACTTGTTAAATATGATAGAGTATTTTCTGTTTCAGCACAAAATTGTTGTGCTTCAATGTAGGAAGGATTAGTCTCTACGAATCTTTTAATGGATTGATATTTGTCATCAGGGGCTTGTTTAGAAATATCTGAATATAATGCTTTTTCTATTGCCCGTGCTTCTGTTAGCGTTGATTCAGCATCATACACGAAAGATGTTAAATTTGCAACTACAACCAAAAGTTTGGATGTTCTTTCTTCTAATTCGAAAGAATCTGTTGTTCTATTGTGTTCAAGAAGAGGCAAGTTTTTTTGAATATAATCTTTAATCTTATCCATTTTATTCTTTCATAAATACTAAAAAACGGTATTAAGATATGATTAGTACCTTAATACCGTTCGTTAGATTAAAGTATTAAATTATTCGTTAGATTTAATACGAGCCTTAAGATCAGCTAAAGAAACGCCTTTCTTTTTAACGACTACTGGAGCTTCTTCTTCGACAATAGGAGTTGAAGGTACATCATCTTCCTCGTCATCATTTGTATTTGACACACTAGATGTATTTTCTTTCTTTTGTGCGAAACCACCTGTTGTGAAGAAATCAAGTTCACCATTCATGAATTTCTTAATTTCTGCTACAGAAGGAGGTTGACGGAATTTACTTAAATCATATCTTTGTGCAAGAATTTCATTAAGCTCATCTTCATCAGAAGCAATAGGACGTGGTGATGGAACAGCTACTAAACTGTATGAAGTATTGTTCATATCAGAACCCGTTCTAGTTAGATTAAAATCAAAACCTTTTTCAGGATCAGTAATATCACCATAGTCAGGATTACTAATATGAGTAATAGCAGCTTCCCAAACTTGTTTTGGAGCAGCATAAACCATTACTTTACCAGCATTTTCTCCTGATTTAACATAAACATTCATGTAATAACGCGTATTAGGTCTAAGTTTAATAGCCATATCGTTATCTGTCTTTGAAGAAGATTTTTTTAGTGCGAGATAGGCTTCATACATTGGGCAATAGGCATTACTATCTAATGTTCGTGGTGATACTACAGGAATTTGGGGTTTTTCAGGATTCATGTTGTAATGGTTAATACCTTTGACGAAGAAATCTTTTGAAAGATCTTCTGGGTCTTCACCAGGAAGGATTCTGATTTTAACTGATTTACCAGCAGCGAGTTTTAGGTAAGGAATTTTCTCAGTCGTTCCGCGAAAAGCAGCATTTTCTAAATCTTTTTGATATCTTGATAGTCTAGTAGTTGAAATTTCTGTCATAGTATGGATCCTTTCGGTTTTTATTTTGTTGACTGTTTGTTAGTATTTTGTTGTTGTTTAAGTACTGCTATTGCGGTGTCTAAGGTCATATATTGTTCTATCTTTATGCCCTCCTTTCCAGGTACTCTTACAAAAACATATTCGGGTATAACTTGTGTATTATTTTCTTTCACATTTATAAATATGTTTTTTGCGAGCATTTCAGTTTCAAGAGTAATTGAGTTCATTGTTTAGTCTCCAAAATCTATATCTGTTTGTTCTCCCCAATTCGGTCCGACCGATGCTTCAGATTGAAATGATACACCAGAAGAGGTGATGAAGTCAAGCTTGGGATTTTCTAAAATATTAAATTTAATATGTTTGATAATCTCTTCCATATCATCAATATGGACAGATAGAAGAATTGAATCATGTACTGATGCCTTTAATTGTGTCGGTTCATCAGGATTTTTATGTGGAAATTTAGCTAAATAATCAGAAATTCTAGCTAAAGAATAGAGAGTTAAATCTGATGCGTCTGCTTGTATTGGTGCATTTACAGCAATGCGTAAAGCAGTCTCTCTAAGTTGACCATTCGAAGCGTTTGCGTTTGGTAGTTGACGTATTCTACCAAAGAAGCTCTTTACATGCAAGTTTGCTTGGGCGAAAGCTTTTTGTTTAGCAATCCATTTTTTAAGGTAAGGAAATAGTTTAAAGTAATCCGTAATGAATTCTTGAGCTTCTTCTAAAGAACACCCAGCTTGTTCAGCAATTTTATTAGGACCAGCTTGGTAAAGAATACCAAAAGTTGTTGATTTAGCCTTACTTCTCTCTAATTTTGTTACTTGATCTTCAGGCTTTTTATAAATTTTAGAAGCAACATATCTATGGAAATCACCCTTACCAGAATTAAAGAATTTAATCATTTCTGGATCTTTAGAATAAATAGCTGCCATACGAAGTTCAATACCACTAAAATCAAGATCTGCTAAATAATGTGACGGGTAATCAGGAATAAATAATTTCTTGATACGTTTTGTTTCATCACGAGAAGGAATTTGTTGAAGATTTGGATTAGATGAACTTATTCTTCCTGTAGCAGCGCCAGAGGATTTATCTGCATCATCATCATAATATTTAATTAAACTGAATGTAGAATGAATTCTGTCATTCTTATCAATAAATTTAGGATATGCATCAACGAATCCAGACTTTTGTTTGGCTACTCTTCTATATTCTAATAGAGTTTTAGCAATAGGATATTCGTGTTGTAATTTTTCTAATACTACTCTTCCAACAGAAGGTTTTCCTGTTTTCTTTGAAATAGCACTTTCATCAATAGGTATTTTAAGTTTTTCAAAAAAAAGATTTGCTACATCCGTTGGAGAATCTAAATTAAAGTATGTAGGCTTATTTTTTAATACCTTACCTGATTTACCTATAGCATCTGCTTCTAGTTCTTTTTCTATTTCTAAAATTTCATCACTAGCATAATGAACAAATTGTTCAAATAAAGCATTAGATTCGAGATCAAGTTCAAATTCTAATTTTCTAAGATACTCAGTATTAATTTTAATACCATTATGTTCAATATCAGAAAAAGTATTTGATACTCTAATAAGAAGTTTAAAAAGTTCTAATTGTGTTGGATCTTGAGATAATTTTTTATTAAAGATATTATATACTCTAAAAGTGACATCAGCATCACAACAACCATATGCTGCTAATTGCTCCATAGGATAAAAAAACATATCCCATTGTTGTTCTTCTGGTAATGAATTTGTATACTTTGTTTGAGTTTCCTCGTAACCACCCATATTAGTCAAAGACCAAGCAATCTTTTTAAGACTATTTGATGTTTCCTCAAATAATCCATGAGCTAACATGGTATCAAATTTTAATACAGATCTAATACCAAGATATTGCATTAGCCATTTAGAATCAAACTTAAAATTATGTCCAATAGAAATTAATTCTTTAGATTCAAGAATTTCTTTTAAATTTTCTTTGATATAATTAAAATCTTCTTCTGACCAAGCAATTCCATTCCAAAAATTGGACTGAACGTATTTGTCTTTAAAATTTACATGAGCAATAGGAAGAAACCAAGCAGAGTCTTCTTTAGTAGAAATTTGAATAGATACAAGAGGGAAATAATTATCAGGCTTATTAAAAAGATAAGGGTCTTTTCCTCGTGTTTCTGTGTCAATGGCAAAAACTCCTCGTTCTTTAACTTCAGCAATCATTTCATTAAAATCAGCTAAATTATTGATAGTACGATAGTTAAGAGTTTTTAATTTCTCATCAGACCATGCAGAAATACCATTATTTACAGAACTAAAGGCTCTTTTAATATCAGCAATAACAAAAGATTCTTTCTCTGCATTCTTATCTTGTAGTAAGAAACCAGGAGAAAGAGTAGGCATTACTGAAAATTTATGTCCTTCAATTTCACAATCATAGAAAGCTCCTCTCATTCGGAGAATAGAACTTGACTTAGGTAACAGCGCTTGAGTTGCCTCCATACCAAGAGTAACTACAATTTTAGGCTTATGAGCTAATATTTCTTTATTAAGCCAAGCAGAAGGACAAACTTTTATGGATTCTTTTCTTGCTTCGGGGTTTTCATCTTTTTTACAAAAACACTTATATGCATAAGTTAAATATACATCTGTTGGAAATTTTAATCCAGCTTTGTTAAGTATTTTTAATAGAAGTTTAGCAGGATCTCCTTGAAAAGGTTCTCCAGTTTTTTCTTCATAAAAACCGGGACGATCAAAGACAATAAAAAAACTAGACTCGGGATTTCCTGCGGAGTCTAGTCTTACAGATTTAACTAATGTTGATAAAGGGCATAGATTACAGTTCATTTACTCTCCTTTGGAAGCACTACACATGAAAAGCTCTGTGTTGTAAGGGAATAGCATACTACGCCCCTTGTCTTATCCTCATAGATTTGTAATCTAAGATCCACTCCAGGAGGAGTAATTTCTTTATGCTTTTTTTCAGCTTCTTTATGTTCAATCCACGTTTGTCTATACCCATTTATAATCCATGTGAACATAGCTATAAAAAAAATTACCCAAAATATTTCCCATTTATATTTTTTCATTTCCACCTCATATTCAATTATCAGGCATAATAAAAAGAATAGGCATCACATTTAGATGCTTCATCTAAAATTTGCTTTAGCTTTAGAGGATCTTCCTCATTCGGATCTTTATTTTCGAGTCTTGCTATTCTAACATCTTCTACGTGCAAAGTCAACTGTCTAGCTAGTTTTTCTGCTTCGTATTGAGCATCTTTATCTAAACATATTGTCACACGTCTTGGTTTACAATTTATAATTTTTGCTAATTGTATTTCAGTTGGAACTTTTCCAAACAACGCAACACCAGATAGACCTAACGAAATGGCATCAAATACTCCTTCCCCAATTATTAATTGTTTAGTTTCAATAGCATTATAAAGATTAAAAACTTGATTTTTAATATTAGTTTTACTATGTCCAGGTAAAGGGGTAAGTACTTTTAATTTAGATGTTCCAGTGTAATCTCTTGCAACAAAAGAAACAAGTTCTGATTTATTATTAAACACAGGAATGATTATTCTATTAGCGTAATCACCAAAAGGAGCAAATCTAATGGAATAATAATTAATTTGATTATCTGTTATTCCTCTTTTTTTAAGATAATCTCTAGCTACTTTACCTGTAATAGAATCTCTATCAAGAGTATAGAACTCATCTCTCCATTCTATTTTTTCATCTTCATTATTTTGAGCTAATATTGTAATATATCCAGTTTCAAAAGATGTTAAATCTAAAGTAGTAGAAACAAATTTTTCTTTTAAAGTTGTAAATAATTTGTAAAAATTACCTCTCTCATTACAACTAAAACAATGAAACAATCCAGATTGGGCATTAATATACATATGTTTCTTAGTGTCAGAAACATGATAGATACAATTTATTTTTATTTCATGTCCTGATGAGGCTTCATGAAAAGGAATATTATAGAAAGAAAGAAGCTTTCTTACATTATATTTTTTAGTCTTTGACTTCATTTATGATGTATTTCTTAGCATTCAAATCATCTAATTCTAATCCTTCAATAGGACTGTCTTCTCTTAAAGAGTCAAGATTAACAATAGATTTTGAATGATTAATTAATCTTGAAATATCAAATCTAGTATGAATCTGAATAACCGTACCGTCACCTGATCCGAGTCTATTTTTTAATAGTACAAGCCTTGCTAGATTAGTTTCTTTTTCTGCTTGAGTTCTTGCAATAGCAATACAAAGATCTGCTAGATGAATTTTACCACGATCATCATTGACGTGTCGCATTGTAATTACACCATTAGCTTGCTCTGCTGCCGCTGTGCCTCCATCATTCATTTGTGAGGCAGTCCAGACTACAAGTTTGTGCTTTTGAGCCATAGCTCGAAGATCTTTATAGATCGAATTAATACCAATACGATGTAATTCTGTTCTATGTTCTGGTTGTAGATTATCCGCGTAATCTACAATTAATAAGTTAGGTCTAAATCCTGATTTAATTAATCTTTGAATAGCACCATCAATTTCAGATGGTTTTGTGTGACCCATTGGAACTTCAATAATTCTAATTCTACTCGCAGTATTAATATAATTTGGAGAATTAGTAATTTTATCATAGACTTGTCTAGCTTTAGATTTAATTTCTTGAGAGGGAATACCTGTAAGACAAGCATCAAATCTTTTTTTGATCATATCTTCGGAAAGTTCTGCTGTTACATATAAAACATTGTGACCTCTAAAAGCAGCATCATGTCCTACTTGAATAAGACCGTTAGAATTATGGGTAATAGTAAAATCTTCTAATAAAAATCTACCATCTCCATCAAGAGAAAAACCAGAAAAATATCCTTTTCCAACAGGAATTACCGAAAAATTAGTTCGCTTTGAATCTTTAAACTTTTCAGTACTAGCTTTTTTCTTATATTCAATCTTTATAGGTATACTTCTAAAATCACCTAAAATATATGCCCTAAAATACGTTCCTGTAAAATTAATTCTTTTTATTGATTTAACAGAAGGTTTATACGTAGCTCTAAAACCTAATGATTGTGCTATAAAACAAATATCTTTTATATAATCTTCTCTTTTTTGTGTAATTTCAAAAAAATTATGATGAATATACCCATCTGAGTCGAGAAATCCAGCAAGAAATTTTTGTCTTGTTTCAATAGAACCAAATTTAATAGAATCAGGAACACTTTTAGTAGGACCAACTATTAATCTGAGTTCGTTTAATAAAATATTAAATTTTCCAAAATTAGATACATTAGATAATCTATAACTTGCTGCTTTATTATTAGGTTTTCGACTACAAGCTAAATTGAGTCCCCATTTTTTACTAAATTCTTCTAAATAATTAACAATTACATCATCACTCGTTGTTATACCAACATTATTTAAATCTTTAGTCCCATCCCCAAACCATAATCCAAGAAAATATGGATCAATTTTAGGCTCTTCTATTGATTTAAACATAATATAATTAGGGATTATACCTTTGTTATTTTGTTTAAAATAGCTAGTTGTTTTTAAATAATCTTTTACGGAAATATCTATTAAATTATTTTTTCTGCAATCTACTAAAGTTAATAGATGATCTGCATTACAAATATAAGATATTCCTCTTTTTTGTTTTATTTCAAATAATTCGTCATAACCCGCAGTAATTCCTAATACATTTCTTACTTTACTGTCTGGCCCTAAGAGTTTATCACCAATTTGTATATCTTCTACTTTTTTCAAAGATGTATCAAACATTCTAACCAAAGTCCCATTTTTAAGGCACTTACCACCATTACTAGATGCAAGAAAAAATGCTAACGAACCAGGAGGAACTCCTCCTTCTTCAAGAAAAGAAGAAAAATTAGGTATATTTAGCTCAATTAAACCAGGAGTAACAGCAAAATTTTCTCTTATAGCTGTTCTATGTTCTAGATCATCATAAAGATTTACACCAAGATTAACGGGTTTAGCAATAGTAGAAGCTACAACAATATCAGATACAAACTCTTCAATATTAAGAGTTCCATTCATCCAACTATCTTTATTTTGAAGAAGAACTTTTTGAACATTGAGGGCAGATAACGTTTTAACAGTATTGTCTTCTATATATCTAACGTTGTCTACTTCTGTATCAATGATCTCTAGAAGAAAATCACTATAGGTTTGTAGCTGTTCTTTAGTTGGAATATTATACCAAAGATTAATATTTTTTCCCTTTTGTACAATTACCTCTTCATAAAGAACTTCTAAAGAAGGAAATTCCTCATAGAGTCTATTTAATTCCCAAACAGCTTTAGCATAATAATATAAAATTTTATCTTCATGATTAAAATGTTCAGGACTTAAAACAGAAAAAAATTTATCTCTATAATCTTGATTTTTGAGTAAAAGAATCAAAACTTTTTTTAGGAACCAAGGTGAAAATGTATTTTTATTCATGTACTCCTTTTAAAATATAAATATTAGAGCAAGCCTCTGAGCATGTTTTAGCAATTCCATATCTATACATTGAATCATTACAACAGGAAAATTGTTTTCCAATAATTTCCTCTAAACACATGCTTATATAATTTGTTTCTTCTTCAATAGAATAAAACCTATTTCTACCATTCGATAACCGAATATTTGGTAAGAACACTAAAAATTTTGTATGTAATTTTTTACACATAATACATTTTGATTGACTTAATCTATACAAATTTTTCCTATATTGAATATCAGAATAATTTAATGTATCTAAAGGATCTTTTTTAGCAAACATATAAAAGTTCTTATAAGTAGGGTTATTTTTTAATTTATCTAATGCATTAGATGCTTTTTCTAAATTAGTAATAGTATCTGGGTCACTTCTCTTATAAAGATCCTCTAGTGAATAAATAACAGCAGTATTTGGATTGTTTAATTTAGATATAAAAATAGGTTCTTTTTTCTTTTTAGTCATTTTTAGTATTTGCTTTAAATTTTTGTTGTAAAATATAAATATTAAGACATTCTTCAGAACAAGTTAAAGCTAAAAATTTGATTTTAGCAAATGGAATAGTTGATTTTTGTGTTCTATCATATAGAACATCCGATATATTAATTAATCCACACCAACTATGATCCATACCTCTTCTTGATTTATTAACAATATGTTCTTTTAAAGCTAATAATTGTTTTATAGTAAAATCTTTTGACGTAATAAAATATAAAGGAGGTTTTATCTTAGTACAACTAAAACACATTCTTTTCTTAGAAAGAACATTAATTACATTTCTAGCACAAATAATAGAATAATAAGCTCTATCTGCTGAATTTGATCCTTCAAGTCTTGAAGAAGGGTCTGTTCTATCTTTTAAATGTTTCATTAGAGCTTTTTCTAGTCTAGGGACAGCTCTATTTAAAAGATTAATTAAAAAACTAACTTCATATGTTTTATATACGATCATATATCTTCTTCTTCATTTTCTTTAGTTAAAATATAAATATTAAGACAAGCATCATTAGCACATAGAGTATCTTCTATAATACCATCATATAACCAATCTTTTATTAATCCAATTTCATCATAAATATCATCTGGAAGAGAATTATTATAATCAGTTTTTAATTCTAAAGGAATATTTTTTAAGACATATCTAATACATTTTCTAGTTTTACATACATAACATCTAGCTTTTTTAATTGGAAAATATCTAAATAACTCTGGGATGATTTGTTCATAGTACAAAGAATGAAAATCCTCTAAAATAGTATTATATTGTTTTAAAGTGATTTCATCAATATTTTCACCAGAAAAAGAAATTTTAGATAGATCTTTTTTTAAATTATCAACTATATCATTACACATTTTAGAAACTAATGAATAATCTAATACTAATACGAATGTAGATAAATATTTACATTCGTATTTTTCTACTTCTACTGTTTTTACATTTAATTTTAATTTTTTTACACTCACTGTAATACATCCATAATATCTAGATTATATGCTTTTTGGTAATATCCACTTCGAATTAAATCTTGGAATACGTAATTTCTTTTTAAATAATCTAAGTTAAATTGTGATACAAAGAAAATGTCTTGTAATATTTCATCATCATCACATTTATTCTCTCTTTTAAGAGTATTCATTAAATTTCTGTTATAATCAATAAGCTGTTTTTCTGTTATCTGAAGTTCAGGATTTAGTGGGTTCTTTTTAAGAAGATAATTTTTCCACCGCATAACAGCAGCGGGTGAATATAAAGACTTAAAGGTAGGAAATTTTCTAGATTTTTTTGTAGGAGGCACATATTCATCAAATTGAACAGTTAAATATTCTAATGGTCTAGCCCTCAATGAATAAATAAGACGTACTAAATTTAGTACGTCTTGATAAACTTCCGTTTTGTCAAAATTCTTTTTTAAAGCTATGGGAAGATTTGTTTTTCTTCTTGCTAGATCATTATATAGATCTCTAAAAAGAAATACATCTTCTTTGTTTATTTCGGCAGATTCCCACCAATTTATCTTTTCCATATTACCCCTGATTCATTAGAATCATAATATTAATACAGGCTTCAGAGCACATTGGATGAATATAAGAGCCCTTTATTAGATCATTCCACCAAAGTTCTCTTGCAAACTTAGTTTGATCATTATGGGATAATCCCTTTGTTACAGCAAAAAGGGAAAAGAAATTTCCAGGAAAGGGGTAATTATGAAAAGAAAAGGAAGCATCAGACCAATAAAACTCTTGATTAATAAAAATACGTCTATTGTAAGGCACCATTATATGAGTAGCGTCTCTCTTACATAATTTACATATACTCATATATGCTTCAAAATTTGTGTCAAAATTATGATTCAGAAAATAATTACCACTAACAAGACTTTTAGATTTATACGCCAAGTATTTTTTCTTAAAAGAGTCTATTGTATGTATTGTATAAGGTCTTCGTCTTCGTTTTTTAACCAAAAGTCAACTCCTTTAACAGTCTTACATCTGATATGGCTGTAATGTTTTCGAACAACCCTTCTTCTTGATAATATTGAAGTCTTTTTTCAGCATGATTGGCTAGATAAACACTATTTGTATCCATAAAATCGTAAACAAGTAGGGAACGACCATCAGATTTAGGTCTTAATCCTCTACCAACTCTTTGTATGGTTTTATTATAACTAGCCCCTCCACCGACCAACAATAATGTATCAATAGAAGGCACGTCTATGCCTTCATCTGTAACTGTCGTGGTCACTATAGCACGAAGCGTGCCAGTCCGCAAGGCATCTAGCGTGCAGTTGTTTGCGGCCGTCTTACCAGTAACAAGACCAACCTTATTTTTAGGTATAGCTTGAGTAAGAAGGTTAAAAATATTATGAGCAAGAGGGACGGAGTTTCCTACTAAAATCAATATAGTTTTATTTTTATCAAATTCAGATTTTGCAACTTTTGCTATTAAATCATGTCTATAGTTATTATTAATGATAAATAAATCTAAAGTTTCGGGCCAAGTAATTTTTTTATTTACAATTTTAGGTTGAGAAACTAAAACTGGAATTAAATTAGCAGGAGCTAATGCACTCTTTTCTTTTAATACAGAGGCCTCAATTTTATATAAAATTGGTCCTGTAACACTATGAAGTAATAAATCTCTATTATCCTCTTTCTTAAGAGGCGTTCCGCTCAAACCGAGTCTCAATGGAGCCTTCGTTATATTTATGACCTCTTTAAAAGAATTAGAAGTAGCTCTGTGACATTCATCACATATTACAAAATCAACCTCTTTTAGAAAATCTTTAATATCGTCTTCAGTTTCAGGGTTCTTTAATCGTGAATAAAGAGTATCTACAGACGCGACAGTAATATGTGCTGGTTGATATGTTTTGGCATCAATTGTTCCAACTAAATCAGGAGTATCTTTAAATACTTCTCTAAAAATTTCTAAATTTTGTTCTTTTAAGTTTTTACCATGAACAAGAAAAAGAGTTCTTACATTTAAAATATTGGCTAAAACAGACCCAATTAAAGTTTTACCTCCGCCAGTAGGCACAGATAAAACTCCTCTATAAGGAAGAGGTGAAGGCTTTAAAAAAGCTTCAATTGCTTCTACTTGATAATCTCTTAGAGTAAATTTACCAAAAGTTTTATTAAATTCTATTGGTGTATTATAAATAGAAGAAAAATTATCAGGAAGATTTAAGTCATCTATATTTAATGGAACAATTTCATAAAGTAATTGATGTTTTTTAAGAGTTTCTTCAACAATTGAAATAACACCTAAAGGAAAAGAATTAGTTATAACAGATAAAAGATGTAATTTTCCATCCCAAAGCCTTTTTCCTTTAGAATCTTTTTGTCTATATCTAGGGCTAAATTCAGCTCCCGGAACTTTTGCAGATAAGGCATTATCAATAATATCTTTTGGATAATTACCTACAAAAGTTCCTTTCTTAGGGTTTAATAAAATTTTAATCATCTATAAATTGTTCTTTTTCTACTTCTTCTTGTAAAAGTATTTTTTCCGAATCAATAATCAAGGCATTAGCAGTATCATAAGGTTTCTTAATATATTGTTTAATATATTCAGCATATCTATTACTACAAGGAAGTTCTAGAGATAATCTAGCAGCGTAATCAGACGCACCACCGTTTAATTCAAATACTTTTTGTAGTTCAAGATCATCAGCATAAATAGAAAAGAATCCCGTTTTATTATACTCAATAGCTTTATTAATTTTTTCTACAACATTAGGTTCTTTAATTAAATCTTTTAGAGTACCATTAAATTTCCCAATAATAGATAAAGATGTTGTAAAACCATCATAATCAATTTTTTTAGTAGTTAATAAAAGTCTTAAAAGAGCTTCAAATCTTGAAGATATTGCAAAGTCATGTATCTTTAGTTCTTGTAGCTCTTTTACTAATTTATCGTCCATATATTCTCCTTCGGAAGCTCTAGTGTATCACAGGTAGCTAGTCTAGTCAAAGTGTAAGGATAAGTGATATCATTATTTATATATCAGGGTATAACATGAGATGAGGAGATGGAGGAAGCCCATCCCCCGTGGTAATGGGGGCGTTCTCTCTTTTGGTATCTCTTATATATTTGATATCTCAATCCCTTACAGGAGAGATAAATCATTTTTTATATAAGATATACCATAGAATTAAAAATATCCTTAGCTGAAATAGGAAGAACTCCCCCGTTTTATAAGTTCTTCGAGCGTAATGAAGGAAGGCGTTTTTTTGGTGTATTACCACATAAGACCGGGACGCTGGCTTCTATTAGTAAGATCAACTACTTACTCGTTGCCCGGTAAACCCTAATTTGCATTAGGAAAACCTTCTTTACTCTTTCCATTTCTCCTCATGGTGTTGAGGTTGCTTGAGAAATTACTTTCTCTATCCACTCGTTTTCTTTTCGGTTGAAGAATTTATCTAGAAAAATCTAGAAATGCCTACTCGTGGGATAAACTCTAGGCTGGGATATTTTTGATATGGCCAAAACGGAGTGTAGCATAGGTATTGCTTGTAAGTCAACAGGTAGATAGCGAAAAGTCTCTTGTAAGGCTTGCCTTCTCCGGAGGAGGGTGCTATCATCCTATTGGGATGGTACAATAGTAGTTGGATTTTGTGATGAAACTTGCTTCAACTGTTGGATTTTAAAATGGTTAAACTAATGAAAAAATATATTAAAAGTACTCTTGAAGAGTATAATAAAAATAGAGATGAGTATACTGGGTCTACTCAATATTATTTACGTAGTAAAAAGAATAAGATACTATATAGATGTAATTTTTGCAAAAGCTATCTTCAAAAAAAAGATATTGAATGGTACTTCTTTAATACAGAAGTTAGAGTATTTAGAAATGGAACAGCTAAAATGTATCCTCATAAGAAATTTTTAATGTTTTGTGATGAAACTCATTTTAATTTATATGTTTTGGCTACCTTATGAATAAATATACTTGTGTTTCTATAGAAGAACATTTACATAATATTCGTCAACAAGAATTAGAAAACGGATTTAGCTGTAGATTTTGTCTAAAAATAGATAGAGTAAAAAATGCGTTTATAATTAAAGATGAATGGTCTATATTTTGGTTCTGCTCTGAGGAATGTTTAAATTGTTGGGTCATACAGAACAGTTCAGGGTAGTTTGCTTGACTCTTCCCTAAACTGTGGTATACTTCTTTTTGCATGGAGGCCCCACACAAAATCGAATTCATAAAATTCGAAAGTAATCTTGATGGGGTTAGATGTACTTTTTGTCATAAAATTACATACGAATATAGTTATTGTCAAACATTATATCATAACTATTATTGGGGATTATATTTTTGTGATGAGGTTTGTATTAATTTATGTATATTAAGTGGCAAGAAACTATTTACAAGAGGTTGACCTTCCGTGGCCGATTGGTAAGGCACATCCCTCATAAGGATGAAAATAAAGGTTCAAATCCTTTCGGAAGGATAGTATATGTATAAGTTAACAGTATTAACTCTTGAAGAAGGATTAGACTTATTAAATAGAATATTTCCCGGTGAAGTAGAAGAAGGAAGTCCTTGGGCAAATTGTGCTTTTTGTAAAACAAAAAAGCCCTTTAAAAAAATGATCTGGATTGGACACAGACATACTAATGATGGTGTTACATATTCTCCTCCTTGGCCAAATACTGTTTGTAGTGAAAACTGTTTAGCACTATTTACATTTAAAGCAATATCAAGTGAATAAATCTAAAAAACTTGCGGGTGTATCGGCTATCGTTCCTACCGATTTGAAACCGTAATGGATACATGCAGGTTCAAGTCCTGTCATCCGCACCAAATTCTTAACTTTTATTCTATACTCGTATTAAATCTTGATTCGCTACCCAAGAGCTTAGTATCAAAGTAATTTTGCAAATTATAAGAGTATAGAATAATTTATATACTATAAAGGACGTGTAGTTTAATGATTAGAACGTTCACTGGTCTTGTGAAAGATTGTGGGTTCAAATCCCATCCACGTCCGCCATTTTTTTAAGGGGTATCGTATAGTGGTTTTAATACAAAAGTCTCCCAAAACTTTTTACAGTAGTTCGATTCTACTTGCCCCTGCCAATATTAAATTATGAGTAATAGTATTAAAATACATTCGCCCTTACATACCACTATTCAAAGTAATGGTGTTACTAATGCAATGGCTAATGCAATGTTTTCAACATATCCTTTTGAATATACTGTAAGCAATATTTATGAATTAGATATTAAAAAAATTAAGAAACACTTAAAACAAAAAAATCTACAAGAAAGATTAAGCGTACATATTCTACATGCGCTTTATAAAAGAGCAGAGTGCGGATTTTGTGGTGTAAAACCTATAAATGAAATGGTATATGTACCTAGAAAAATAATTCTTGTAAATTTTAAATCAAGTTCTAGTTCTTCAATGTCTGATAGTGGTATTTACTATTTTTGTAATGAAAATTGCATGAATCTAGAAATACTTAAAGGAATTAATATAACTAAAAAATCTATATATTTTAACTATCATGACTACGAAGTATTTAATTTAAATTTAAAAGAGTTTTTAACATGAGTGTTGTACTTCTTAGTCCAAGAACTAACCAAAAATCTAAAATGGATAATATTGTATATAAATATGTACACAAACATATTACAAATGAAATTTTATTTAAAATACATGAAGATGTAAGAAAAGAATTTAATATCGAAGATCAATCTAAACTTGTAATTTCATTAGATGAAAGTTATAATTCTTTTTTACAAATTAGTATAGAAGATAATTCTTGGTCATATGACATAAATTATCTGCGACAGAAAGTGTGTTGTTGTGTGCAAGATAGAAGTTAAATTTCATAAAACAGATATTGAAGATTACTTAGCTCTTCAAGAAGAACATTTAAAAGAAGATAAAGAACTATTTTTTAAAATTGAGAAACCTTTTTATATTACTTGTGGTCTCTGTGAGAAAACGGTTGACATCAAGCAAGGCATAATGGTAGACTACGATCCTGTAGAGATTGACGTAGATGAAGACGAGTTTGATGAAAATTGTGGACTAAGGTTTTTTTGTAATGATGCTTGTGCCAATATATTTATTTTGACTTATAATAACAAATAATTTTTTCTATATTATAGTATGCTCTTTCTCATGCAAAGAAATCCCTCCTTTCCTTCACTATACTTTCGCGGACGGCTGTATAGTAATTTTTTGCATTACCTAGTTTACTAGAAGACTATAATATAGAAATTTGGGGGATGACCCCTTTGATAGGGAGCTTGACTGCAAATCTCGCTTGATCTTAGGTTCAAATCCTACATCCCCCTCCATATTATTTTTTTATGCTGGTATAATTTAACGGTAAAATTCTTGTTTTGTACACAAGTCATAGGGGTTCGACTCCTCTTACCAGCTTATTTTTCTTTGAAAATTCAAGATTTGAACTATAAACTCATATGTTTATATACCCTAGTGTTTGAGGGTATAATATATGGGACCAACATTTACAGAAGAACAATTAAGATTAGCCGTTTCTGAATCTGATTCGTATTCAGGAATACTTAGAAAATTAAAATTAGCGACATCTGGTTCTGGTACTAGAACATCAATAAAAAAATATTCTAAAATATGGAATATTGACTGTTCGCATTTACTAAATGCATCAGAATGGGGTAAAAAACATTGGAAAGAACCTAAAACTAAAATAGATTTAAAAGATATTTTAGTTGAAAATTCTTACTATAATAGAGTAGATTTAAAAAAAAGATTATATAAATTACAATTAAAAACTCCAATTTGTGAATTATGTGGACAAGATGAATTATGGAAAGGTAAAAAAATATCTCTAATTTTAGATCATATTAATGGTATTAATAATGATAATAGATTAGAGAATCTAAGAATTGTTTGTCCTAATTGTAATGCTACTTTAGATACTCATTGTACTAAAAATAGAAAAATAGAAAAAATTATTTACTATTGTAGTTGTGGTAATACTAAATATAAAAAAGCAAAATTTTGTAGAAAATGTACTCCTAAAAATAGAGAAAAAATAACTTGGCCTTCTAAAGAAGAACTAACACAATTAATTAAAGAATATCCAATGACAGTTATAAGTGAACAATTAGGTATAAGTAATAAAGCAATTAAAAAACGATGTAATAAATTAGAAATATTATGTCCTCCACAAGGGTATTTTTTAAGAAAAGAAATTAACAGATTGTAGCTCAATTTGGTAGAGCATTCGGCCTGGGACCGAAATGTTACAGGTTCAAATCCTGTCAATCTGACCATTATTCTAATAGGAGTGCGAAAATATTGGTTCAAGTCCAATTTAAATCCCATAAGGATTTCGTCTAATTGGTAAGACATCGCACATTTTTTATGCCAACATAGCTTAATGGCAAAGCCTTTGCTTGATAAGCAAAAGATTAATAGTTCGACCCTATTTGTTGGCACCAATTACTATAAATTAAGTTTAGTTAAAAAAGTACCAATTGTTAATAATAAAGATCTTCCTGTAAACAAGGATAAGACTAAAGTATTTAAGGTGTAAGATGAATTTTACTAGAGCATTAGAAATAGCTTGTCAGGTACATAAAAATCAAACTGATAAAGCTGGTAAGTCCTATATTCTTCATCCTATTAGAGTTGCAATGAGGCTACGTACAGAAGATGAAGAATTAATGACTATTGCTGTTTTACATGATGTTCTAGAAGATTCTTCTAGTGTTACTATTGATACATTAAATAATGATGGGTTTCCTTCTAGAGTTACTACTGCTTTAAAATATCTAACTCATGATGACTCAATAACTTACGAAGCATACATAGCTAACATGTTAAATAATCTAGATGCGATGCTTGTAAAAAGAGAAGATTTAAGAGATAATTCTGACATTACTAGACTTAAAGGATTGACAGATAAAGATTTTGCTAGAATGCAAAAATATCAAAAAGCTTTTACACAGATAGAAAAACAGATTAAATTAGTACAAGCATGTAATATTAAATAATGAATAAACAAAGTTTTTTAAAAAAAAATATTTAAAAGTAGTACTAGATATCCGACAAAACCAACGAAGGTTTCTTATAAAAAACTAGTGAGAAAATTAAATAGTAGAAGAATTATATTAATGAATAACACAGAATTATACACAAAAATAAAAAATGTCTCTAAAGCTATATTAGAAGAAAAGAGGTATTTTTTAAATTGTCGTTATTTGGATCTACGATGTCAATTCTGTGAAGAATCTATAGTTTTATCAACAAAAACTGTTTTTCAATTTTATTTATCTAAAAGTAATATATATCATTATGGTATATTTTGTAATATAGGTTGTGTAAATCTATGGATATTACAGAATAATGTATGATTAGATATACTAATATAGCAAAAATTACCTCTAAAACATTTGATGAAGAATACCATACATTTAGAGACGCTATAGTTAATAGATGTATGTTTTGTAAAACACCCATGATGTGTGTACCTGATAGTTTTTATGAGTTTTATAGTGATTCTTTTCAAGATGTTGCATATGCTGCTGTTTGCAGTGAAACTTGTTTAAATATGTGGGTATTACAGAATAATGTTTAAATATAGCATAATTCCACTTAAAAAAGTTTGTACTATAACAAAAATGACTCCATTTAAAATGGAGGAATGTTGTTTTTGTAATAATATGAATCAGTGGCATAAAATGATTTATGTAAAGTCCTCAAGTGATGGAGAGACATTATTTATATATGCATTTTGTAATGAACTTTGTCTAAATTTAGCTATATTACAAAATCTAAGATTAAAATATTTTATGGCTGTAAATATTGGAGATATTGATTGGAGTCCTTTTGATAGTATGGTTGAAGGAGACAGTTGGTAATTGATGTTCTTCGATTATGATGCAAAAACTAAAAAAATGATAGCATCTGGTAATTGTAATTTTTGCAAAATTTTTTCTAAAAATCTAAAAAATATCGTATATTATGTTCCTGTAACTATAAGAAATTATTCGTATAACAAGAAATACGTTAATTGGGTATGTAGTGAATCTTGTCAAAACATACTGATATTACAAATGACCAATAAATAATAAAGCCGGGAATCACTTCCCGGCTTTGTGCTTTATGGAGAACTAAATGTGTTAAGGATCTATAATGTCAGATATCTTTTTACCTAAGATAAACTTGCCTAATTTTCTTTCCATTCTATAAACTACATTTTCTCTTAGATCTATATGTCTTTTTTCTAGTTCGTCTTTTAGACTTTTGTCTTTTACATATTTAAGAGTTTCTGCAAATTCATTTGTGAAATCCCAAGTAAAAATGTGTAAAACTTCATGAAAAGCGTGTTTTTTTATAGCATCATCTGTTAATTTATTTATAGTTTTTTCATTGAAATATATGAAAAAAAGTGTTTTATCTTCCAATTTGCGTTCTGATTGAACAATAAGAAAAACAGCACTAGGATAATCTTTTTGCTGTTTTTTTGTTAATGGAAATATAAGGATAGTTACGTCTAATTGAAACTTTTTAATAAAAAAATCAAAGGCATCCTTCACTTTTTCATTAGTTTTAGAAATCAATTACGCCTCACGAGTAGCAAATGTTAAAGTCCATTCTACTTCAATAATAACAGAACTATCTTTAAACTTGTCTGAAAAAACTCTTCTTGCAAACCAACTATATTTAGGGGGAGAAGCTACGTCATAAGACATTAGAACAGCTTCTCTATAAGTGATACCTGATCCTGAAGGGCCATTCCCTTGATTAGGAGGCAGTACAGCTTGAAACACAATACTATTAGTAGCTGTGTTGTAAGTTGTGCATCTAAGGATAGGAGAGGCTCCTACAGGTGAAACTGTATTGGCATCTAGAGTACCATTTTGATGTACAGAAACATCTGTAGGAGATGGTGCTATTGAAGAAGTACCAAATTGCACATAATATGGTAAATAAGGTACTGGAGTGGTATAGACATTTAAATTAAATCCTGCTGTAGGATTTGTTGGAATAGCTATTTGACCAGATACAAGTTTAGTAAGTGCTCCTAATCCTGAATTTAAAATAAGATTAGAGCCATTATCTACATCTAGAATATTACCATTTAGGTCTTTTCTAGTGATAGTTAAATTACCTGTACAATAAATATTAGTCATATTTATACTTTAGCTTTAGCTTTTGTTTTTCTCTTTGGCTTAGCTTTAGTTTTAGGCTTACTTACTAGTTCAAGAGCTTTTTCCTCTTTTTCTAGTTCTTCTAATTTAGATTTAAGTTCTTCTAAATTATCCTTATCTTCTTTAAGACTTTCTACTTTTTCTTCAGCTTCAATCTTAATTTCTTCAATAAGTTCATCTTTAGCTAGTTCAACGGGTTTCTTTTTAACAATAACACCTTGAATTAACTTAAGGAGATTAAGAACTAATTGAAAAATAGAATTAGACTTAAATTTAGGATTGGTTCCTAAAATTTCAGATATTGCAAGTAATACACCAAGTATTAATGCAAATTGCTCTGGTTCGATAGTTACTCCAAATAAATTCATTAGGGTTTATCCTCTGGATTTTCATAGTGAAGTGGTCTAGATACTATTTCTAGAGCTTCATCCCAATTGGCAGCAGTTACAGGATCTTTTTTCCTAATAATATTGCCTAATTTTTTATATAAATCAATTGCTTCACCACCAATTGAAAAAACAAGACTAGCTAATCCGGTAATAGCAGAAATAGTCATTATTTATCCTCCACTTTTAGGGGTTTTATTTTCATTCCAGCCTTACCAAGAGCAGCAAAAAATTCATTAATTGCTTTTTTATAATCAGTAATAGTCTGATCTTGTGTTGGATCGTCTGGTGCAGCCTTTAGAGCCTTAAGTTGTGAAGAAACTTTGTATGCTTGAATTGCAGTTGTCATGGCTTTTTGATAAAGCTGATAATATTTATCAACTTCTGCATCGACTTCTGGTGTTACTTTACCTTTTTTGTAAAATTCTTTATGATAAATTGATCTAACTGATTCTACTAGTTCTACGTTAGTTCTAATCGCTTTATATTCGGATAAAGTTGAGTTGTCATCTTGTGTAAAAATTGAGCAACCTAAAGAACCAATAGAAACTACTAAAATTAGTAGAAAAATTTTTAATTTATTAAGCATTTCCACTTGGATCACCTAATCTCTTTTGTAAATCAAGTACGGCTTGTGGAGATTCAAGATTATACATATCAGCACCATAAGGATTTTTAACAGTATCTAGTCCTTCCATGAGAACAAATCGTAAAACATCAGGATTTACGACAGCCCAGGGACCTTCAGGATTTCTTAAGAAAGCGTCTGCTTCTCTTGAACCAGCATCTACGGCTCCAGGAGCAAATTCATTTCCTCTATATCCAACATTTAATGAAAGACGAAACATAGCTTCTTCAATATCAAATGTAGCTACAAATTTCTTGCCTGTTCTGGGGTCAATAGCATTTGAGCTAGGAATTGATGGAGTTTCCCCACCACCAGTTGAAGGCGGTTTAAGAAATACTGACGTACACATATACATTGCAGTAGCTCCACCATCATGAGATCCAGCAGCAAAATCGCCCGCTTGGTTTCTTACAGTAAAAATAGACGTAAATTTATTTACAGCTTGATCTTGTTCCCAACCATTTGTTGAGGCAAAAGTCATTTGGCGTCTAACACCACCACGGGATACACCAGCACTTAGATGTTCCCAAACACTACCAGAATTACCGTTAGCAAGCATATTTTGTAGATTAGCTTCACAATTGGCCGTAGCCATTTCAATATTAAAAGACATAATGGGCTCCTTTTTTATATACTATTAGGGTAAAATATGTTAAAAAATCAATGAAATTAGGTTGAATTATTAAGAAAAAGTAAACGAATCTGTTATTTCATCTGATTGACCATCAGGATTTATTACTGTTACATTTTGTGCTACTCCTACTTCAAAAGTGCCATCATAATTTGGCATAACAAATGTTATATACGGAGTAGAGATTGTACCACTATTACTTCGAATTGTAAACTCTTCAACTGAATTAATTGATTCTTCAAAGGCCGGAGCGATATTAATGGTATCTAATACTGTTGTAGCCGGTCTAATTATATTAAGTTTATTTAATAAATAATCAAGATGGGCTTTTGTAATAAATTGACTAGGATCTTCTTTAGATACGATAGCAAAATGGGGTGTTTGATACCACATATGCGCATATTTACTGGGGTTATATGTAGTAAAAGAGTACGATATATAAATATTAGAAGTATTATATAAATATGGAGTAATACCTAATAGAGCAGAATTACAGCTATTATTAGAAGCAGTATTGTTATACGGTTTTAGAGTTTTATTTGGACCAATATTTATATTTACACCTGAATTTACAATATAAAGTTGATTATTTTTATTACCTGCTACTAGTCCATCTTTATAAAATTGATTATCAGTATTATTTAGTAAACTAATTATTTGATCAAGAGTATATTTTTGTCCAATTGTATTAGCAGGAATAAAATATTGCATTAAAGTGCCATTTACTTCTAAATATAAAAATGAATCTCTATTTATAGTAATAGGCCAAGAAACACCCTTACCAAAAATAATAGCAGGTTTAAAAGAAGAATAGTTTACATTATTTGAATTTTTTAATGTAGGAAATATTAAATTTGTAATTCTACCTTCTCTATAATCAATAATACCAAAAGCATTTGGTTTAGTGATGTCTGTTGTTGTAGGATTTATAAAAGTTTTTTCGTCTCTAGGATAAGTATACGTAATAGGATCTCCAGGTAATGTTTGGTTCTTTTTTCTAATTAATAATCTACCATCACCAAAATAATCTCTAAGATAAACAGGATTATTGTTTGGATCAAAATATTGAATTGTTACACTATTCTGTCTAATAAATTTATTAGGCAAAGTAATAGCATAATTATTACCTAAAGAAGATGTTGTAGAAGACGTAAATAAAGATCCTTTGGATATATTACTATTTATAATAGTAGTATATGGTCTTGACTCAATTAAAGATTTTTCATGAGTAGAGTCATATTCTGTTGTAGGAACATGATCTTTTACGTGATATAAATTATAGGGTGCTACAAAAACAGGTTCAGTACCAAAAATTGAAGTATTTGCTTCATTTACATATCCAATTTCTTGTGAATAATCAAGATTTTTATCTAAACCTTCATCATTATTTGTAAGAATAATATTTCCATTAGCAGTAGTTACTGAAACATTTACAGTTTCTAGCTGACTTCCTAGATATGTTCCTAAATCTTCTAGAGTATAATATCCTTGTGGTATTTCTATAGTTATATCCGCTCCACTTACATTTAAATAAAGCATATTATTAGAAGAACTTATTGATATCGGATAAGTTATACCATTACTACCAATAATAGCTTTTGTAATTTCTACAACCTCTTTAGGATAAATATATCCTAAATAGTTAGCAGAATTTGGATTTAAATCAACAGGAGCAGTGTAAAATTTCTGATAGTTATAATCTATAACTACGGTAGGTGTAGATGTACCTGAACTATTTGGTACAAAGGGCTCTGAAACAGAATACGGCCCTGTTCCAATTAAATTAACAGCAGCAACAGAAATTGTATAAGGCGTGCCATTATTCAAGAAATCAAAAGAATATGTTCCTAATTCAGGATCTGATGATTCATAAACTTGGATACCAGTACTTTGTCCGTAAATAGCTAATTTAATTTTCCAACCTAAAATGGCAGAATCACCATCATTTGTTGGAGGATTCCAATTTATATTAGCAGACCTATTTCCTACACTTAGATTATATATAATAGGTAATCCCGGTACTGTAGCATCAGCAGTAGGTGTACAAGATATATCACTACCATCACCATTTCCTGCAATATTATAAGCATTAACTGTAAAACTATAGGCAGTATTATTTGTTAAACCAGTTATTTCTTTTGAATATTGAGAAGAAGTTGTTGCATTAATAGTTAATGTTTCTGATGTAGTGTTATTTCTAATTAAATAACCTAAAATGGCAGAACCACCATCATTTGTTGGCTTTAACCAAGATAGGGTAACTTTTGAATCACCAGCAACTGCATGAAGATCAACAACAGTTCCAGGAACTAATATTGTTCCGCCTCCACCACCAACTGATACAGGAGTAGCAGAACTTGTAGCAGGATCTCCCGTTCCAATAACATTAATAGCTCTTACTTCAAATGTATATAATGTACCATTTGTTAATGAATAAAAAGTATCATTAAATGTTGAAGCACTTACAGGTGAATGTGCCTCACCTGTTGTTAAATTTTTAGTTACATATCCAGTAATACCAGAGCCACCATTTGAGGCAGGTAATGACCAAGATAAAGCTACAGAACCATTAGCAGGAGTAGCAGTGAAATTTGATGGTTGAGTAGGAATTGTTTGATTAATAGTATCTTGACTAATATTTAATATTACTGATTCAAAGCATGCTTGCGTCCAATTTGTTGGAGAAGATGGTTCGTTATTAAGAGTAACAGCAAATTTTGTGAAACCACCTTTTACAATTGATGTAACATCTATAGGAACAGTTACTAAATCTCCAGAATTTAAGGTAGGATCATTTAAAGAAATACTGCCTAAAACTGTCGATGTAAAATTATTAAAATCAGAATAATCTAAATTAGTGTTACTAGAAACATTGGCTTTATGAAACCTCATTATTAATGATTGAGGATTTTGAATTATATAATTAGCTCTCTTTTTAAATGTTAATGTAGCACTAGTAATAGTTGCATTAACTCCTAATAGAGAAGTATCAAATAATAAGAACGGCCTTGTATAAGAATAGGCATAAGGCCAATTAGGCATATCTGGATAGAATGAAGCATTTGTTTTCCAAACGTTTACACCAGTTGCTCCAGAATCATGATTTACAGCAAAGGCATAATAAGGGTTTGTAAAACTACTGACATAATCTATATAAAGCTTCCAAATATCAGAAGGAGATGCATAATAATTTAATAATGTATTAATTCTTGTTAAAGAAGGTAAATTTACTATATTATATACATTTTGAAAGTATGCTGTCATAGCAGCACTAGCTAATGTTGAATCGGCTATATCTGGTGTTGAACTTTGAGAAGGCGGATAAGCATATACAATGCCTTGAGATGTAGTCGTGGGGCTTTGTTTTCTCCATACTGATTTAACGGTAAAACATCCTGTTTTATCAAATGAAGCATATTTATCTGACGGAGGTGTATATAGATCTGTACCTGAACTATTCCTACTCAATACAGAAATGCCATTAAGATTCATATCAGAAATACCATTAAAAACGGTATTTCCACCAACAGTGTTCCAGCTTTTTAATGGGAAAGCCATAGCAGAAGACGTTAAGGAAACAGTAAGACTTTCAGAAGGAGAACTTGATAATCCTGCTATATTTTGTGCAGCAACACTAAAAGTATATGTTTGACCATTTTGTAAACCAGAAGCAGTATATGTAGTGCTAGTATTATTTAATACAATTGTTTCTGTTGGTCCACCTAAAAGTTTTTTATAAATTACATATTTATTTAAGCCTACACCACCATCACTAGATGGAACATTCCAATCTAATTTTACAGATTGATTTTGACTAGTAGCAGTTATATTTTCAGGAGAAGTTGGAGTTGTAATAGCTGTACCATTTAATGTTAGTTCAAGCTGAATTTTTGGTGAAAATAGTAAAGAAACAGCAGTAACTCTATTAAATCTAACAGAATTTTTCTTTAAAGGAAGTAAATTTGTAGCGTTATTTCTTAATACTACTTTTATTTGGGTATAACCTGTTCTATTTAAAAAGGCTAAACTAGGAATATTTATTTCAAATAAACTTGTTGTATTTATAGTGCTTGGAAAATTGCGCATTGGAATTTCCGCAATTTTCGTTTGTAAAGGTAGTGTATATAAATTTCTTAATTTAGAATTATATGTTTGTAATTCTGTTGGATCTGTTGGTTTTATTCTTACATCACTTATAAGTGTTTTATCAAACGTAACAGAATATATTTCTAGTACTTGATCATCTAAATTTTGTAATAATTCTGGTCTAATTTTAAATTTAGCTGAAGCAATATCAACACCCGTTAAATTAGACGTATTAAAACAAAAAATTGCTTGACTATTAATAAAAGAATTTTTTTCTACATAGTAAGAATTTTCTACTATATATGGATTACTACTAAAATTTTTAGTTAAAATTGTATTAACTTTAATTTCTGCAACATTGTATGAATATAAATTTGATCCTGAAGAAACTGGACAACTAGCCTCTATAGAGAGGTCTCCTAAACTACCAGGAACGTATGATAAGATAGCCATTATTTCTCCTTAATAAGGATCATATCCAGTATATTGAAAAGCAGATGTTTTTGTATCTGTTTGACCATCAGGATTTTGCACAGTAATAGAATAATATCCTGATGGATAAGGATTTGTTGTTATTGGCAGCGTTACTTTAATATAAGGTGGAAATACTTCTTTTGTTTCTTGATAATCTGGTGTCCATAAAGGAACTACATCTATATCAAATCCAAGGGTATAAAAAAGAATTCTAACAGAATCAGGAGTTCCTTTTACTTTATAAAAATCAATAGCATACTTAAGAATATTTCTTCTTAAATTAGGATCATCTTGATTATCAATTGGATATCCAATTAAATTAGATATAACATGAAGTTTATCATCTGGACACTTTTCAACATCTAGAATAAAAGGTAATTGGTCAATTTGAGCCTGACAATCATCTAAAGTTATAGCAGCCAAATTTGTTAGAATTTGAGTAGCGTCTGCAACGTCATAGGGAAAAGAAATTTTCATTAACTTTCTCCAGGATTAAACGGAGTTGGTAACATATCTTTTAAATATGTTTGATGTAGAGGATTTTCTACTATTATGGGGGAAGATTCTGTAGAAATTAGTCGCGGTCTAGTTATAGTTTCTGTTCCGGGAGGTCCAGGTTGACCACATTCTTCTATAGGTCTTACTACGAAATTATATTCTTTTGTTGTAGATAAATTATTACCATCAATTACTTCAACAGTAAAAGGATATGTACCAGGAATTGAAGAGCTACCAGATAATTCACCAGTAGCAATATTTAATGTAAAACCAGAAGGAGGTTGATCTATAGAGGAAATAAACCAATAATAAGGAAGGCTCCCTCCTGTAACTATAATGTATTCTGAATACGCTTGTCCCTCACAAGCAGGAGGTAATTGTGCTGCATTTATTTTTGGTTCACCAATAATTTGAAATACATAATTTTTTGTATCTCTACACCCATTTACATCTGAAATTGTTACTCTTATTTCAGAATATCCTTCAGCAGTAGGAGTACCTGTTATAGCACCAGTAATACCATTTAATACTAAACCAGCAGGTAAAGTACCGGATATGATTGACCAAGCATAAGGAACTACTCCTCCAGATTTTGATAAAGTAAAATTATAGGGAGAATTTAAAATTCCAGAAGGAATGGATGTTGTTAAAATTCTAGGAGAATCATAAACAAGAATAGAGCGAACTTCTTCCGCGTAATTAGATAGAGAATCTGTAACTCTAATTGTAAATTCAAAAAATCCTGGCTCTATAACAAAGCCATTTATTGATCCTAAAGCTGAATTTAGTGTTAAACCATTAGGTAATACGCCATTTTCAATTGTCCAAACATAAGGAGGTACACCTCCTGTAGCTAAAGATGTTGCTGTATAATTTTGATAATTACATGTTGGAGAATAAACACCAGGAGTTAATACAGGATTTGCTGCAAAAATATTAATTGTATATGTTCGTGTACTTATACATCCATTAGCATTTTCAACATCTATATCAAAAGTAAATGTATCTTCTACGGTTGGAGTACCAGAAATTTCACCCGTACCAGTATTTAAGGCTAAACCATCTGGTAATGCTCCATCACCGATAGCCCAACTAGTAGCTGAATCAACTTCAATAAATTCAGAATAAGCTACTGTTAAGGCTCCGGCAGGAAGGAAGAAAGTAGTTATAGAAGGAAGAGAATAGACAGTAATTGTATACTCTTTTTCAACCTCTAAACCATCATCATCTGTTACTAAAACTACAAAGTCATAGTCACCAGCAGCGGTTGTAGATAAAACTGTGCCAGATATTTCTCCTGTCAAAGTATTTAAAGATAAAGAATTTGGTAATGCCCCACCAGTAATTTCCCAAGTATAAGGAGAATTTCCACCTGTTGCTGTTAGTGTTTCGGAGTAAGCAGTTGTTTTGCAGCATCCAGGTAAGCTTGCAGGAATATTTATTTTTATTTCTAATGTAAATTCTTTAACATCTGTACAAACATTTGAACTTGAGTCTACTTCTACTTCAAATGTAAATACACCAACAGCACTAGGAGTACCAGAAATTTCACCAGTACCACTATCTAAGGTTAATCCTGTGGGCAATGAACCCGAGGAAATCGTCCAACCAATTGTTCCTGTTCCACCAGTTTGTTCTATGAATGTGGAATAGGCTGTATCATATTCTCCATCTGGTAGAGGGCTTGCTGTTGTAATTCTAGGACTGGCATTAACCTCAATTGAGAGTGTTTGATATACTGTGATTGGTTGAGCATCAGTAACTTGAATATCAAAAGTATAAGTACCAGGAGCTGTAGCCCAATCTACAGTACCAGAAATAAAACCAGTAATAGTATTTACTGATAAAGATGCAGGTAAATCACCATATCCGGGTCGTAAATTCCAGATATACGGGGGATTTCCTCCAGTAGCTTCTAATTCTTCTGAATACGTATCTCCTCTACAAACATCAGGTAGAGTTGTTGTAGCTATTTCTAATTCATTTCCTGTTACTTCAACAGTATATATTTCTTCTGAAAAACATCCTTCATCACTAGTTACTCTAATAGTAAATGTATATTCATCTTGAATTGTAGGAGTACCAGATAGTTCTCCCGTAGCAGAATCTAGCAAAATACCATCAGGTAAATCCCCGCTAGAAACTGACCATACATAAGGAGTACTACCTCCAGTAGCCAATAATGTAAAAGAATACGCAGTGGATTGAACAAATGGATCTAAATCACCCTCTAATGTTGTAATAGTAGGAGATTCTGTGATATCAAAGGTAAAAGTAGCATCGTCAGTTATGCCATTAGCATCTGTTACTATAGCTTCTAAAACAAATCCGGTATCAATTTCTGTTGGAGTACCAGATAATAAGCCTGAAGAACTAAAAGTTAATCCAGTTGGTAAATCAGTACCAGTATCAGAAGTCCAAGTTAAAGGTAATGTACCGCCAGAAGCTGTTAATTGGACAGAAAAAGGATTATCAGAACAACTGTTTGGTATAGACACTGTTGTTATTACAGGCGCTGCATTTACAATAAATTTATATGTAAAATAGCCTTTTTTCTGATATGAATGATAATAATTAGAAAGGGAAGGAAAATGTGTAGTATTTAAACTAGGAGATGTTACAGTGGCCGTATCAGTGATAGCCATTGTAGCAGTATCATATTCTAATAGTTGAGCATTAGTTTTATTGTTTATATAAAGAATGCCAGCAGGACCTATTGACATTCCAGTATATGTTTTGGAAGCATCAGTATCCGTTGTTGTAACTGTTAAAGCTGTTGCTATTTTGTAGATGCTACTATTTGAGCTTTGATTAGATAAAAGAAATAGATTTGTATTATCTGTTCTTAGATCTACAAGAGTACCGGAATGATTTGAATAAGCTAAAGTAACAGCATCAAAATCAGAAGATCCATCAATGGGATCATAAGCATTAAATTTACAAGCATAAGTTTCTTTAACTGAAACAGGTCCAGCAGTAAATCTTTCTAATTGAACAACACCATATACTGTATTTCCTATTTTAGTTAATACAGCTTGTGGAAAATCATAAGTAGTTACTGTAGATGGTAATGAAAAAACAGAAGAAAGATTCCAAGTTTTTTTCTTTAAAGATATAGGATCGTATCTTACTAGTTTATCATTAGTATTATCAATAGACCAAAAATAACCAGCACACGCTGTTAAACCTTTGTAAGCAATACCTGATGTTGTTAATAAGTTCGATCCATCAGTAGATTTATCAATTTTTATATGGCCAGAAGGATTTAAATAAGCTATACTGTTTCCAGTAGCGTCTATTTGTTTATTAGCTATTGATCCATCATTTTGGAAGAATGTATAAGAGTATCCTGTACCAAAACTAGTACTTAATAAAGTATTAGGGTCAACATCAATAGCTCTACCAGAAATCCAAACATTATTAGGATCTTCTAGTCCTATGCCAAAACCATAACCTCCAGCCCAATCTCCTGCTAAGGAATATGTTGTATCAAGAGATAAGGCAACAGTATATTTTTTTATGTAGACATTAATTGCTGACATTTATTATAACTCTTCATAAGCATTGTCTTCACCACCAACGAAAATCATTTCGTCAATAACTGAATCTAATACTTGTATAGTGGCTGTTTTAATTTCGGCTGTAGTTAATGTTCCATCAATAGTAAAATCGTCAGAAGTAGGGTCAGGATAATTTAGAGTTAGTCCATCAGGTAAATCACAACCAAGAACAGATACATCGTAATCTGTTGTACCTCCAGCTATTGTGATAGTATCAGATACAGTTTGGCCTACAGTATATTCAAATAATCTAAAGCTTGGCTCACTAAAAGTAAGAATTCCTACTTTTAATACATGATCAATGTAATCAATTTCATCACAAAATACTTCAAAATTTATATTGGTTAAGAAATATGTTTGAAGAGTGTCTCTAAGAATTACACCCGCAAATTCATTTGGCATTAATTTATAAGAGAGATATACCGTAAATGGATCATCTTCTGTATATGCTTTTGAATCAATATCTCCAGAACAATAATCAACAGTTCCATCATATATAGATGATGGATGTGATGAAATAAGATTTCCATTACCATCATCTGTTAATGTAATTAATCCCCAATCATTTGTGTAGTAAGATACAACAACAGATCCTTTTAATATTGGAGAAGAAACTGTAGTGGTAGTATCTGGAAAAGTATCTCCTGTATAAATATCATCAAGATATGTACTTATATTTATTGAAGTAGTATATCTAACACTAAAATCTGTGTTATAACAAACGATTGTAGCATCTTGAGAATTCATTACATAAATAAGAGATCCATCACTAAATATACCTACGGGTGTTACATTTGTTAATGTTTGACTTGAAAAAGTACCAGCACCTATATTAAATATAAAGATCTTACCAGCAGCAGAATCTGTTATGAGAATTTTTTCATTGTTGTGATTTATAATCCTTTCTCTATAGCAAGAGGCAGGAGTTAATGTCGCACCTACAATTGTGTATGTATTAACTAAACTGTTCGTAGCAGCGTTATATTTTAATAAAGTGCCATCAGTTTGATTTAGAATCCAAAAATATTCTGTTGTTCCATCATAAGTAACACATCCAGAAGAATAATTCTTACTAGCACTTACAGCCGTTGAGGAAAGGGTATCCGTTGACATTGTATATTTTTGTACAGGATCTCCATTAAATAATACAAGCATATTATCAGAATAAGGAGATCTTACTAATTCTGTAATATAGGTTGAAGAAGAAGCACTAGTTACGTTTGTAGTAGCAGATATAGACATATCTGATATTAAAACTTTTTTAATTGGATGTGTAGTTGAAGCACTTGGTTTGAGTGCAGCATATACAAATGTTGGAGAATATTCTGTTTCTTCATCAGGACCAGCAATATCTGCAACATGTGTACTAAAAGCAGAAGTAATATCTACTGTATCAGCATCAACATTATATTTAGTTAAATAGCCATCAGTTCCAGAAACAGTTGCATAATAAACATTTACTCCAGGACCAGATAGCAAACCATCCCAAGAAGAAGAGCAATGAACTTTTGAAACAGCTACATTATTCCATACTTTTTGTAAAGGCACATCTTTAACGATTTTTCTAAAATCCCAACTACCTAAAAGTGTGGGGGTAATAGAAAAATTACCTGTATCTATATCTTCGTCATACCCAAATTCAGTTAAAATCTTACTATTTAATGAAGGATAGTTATAATTAGTTTTATAAGTATACGGTTCTTGTCCTTGAATAGTTGAGTATTCATAGTTAAATTCTTCGTTTTTAGTTGATCCAAGAATTTCACAAGATTGTATTTCAGGTTTGTCCGTAGCAGAAGCTAGATTATAAGTAATTTCTCCAGATTCTCTATAGTCATATACATGTCCAACCTCATTAGTTGTTCTTAAACTAAATAAGAAATTTCCAACTTCATTTGTTCTTCCTGTATATGTAGCTTCTTCTCTAACACCTAAAGTTAGAGTTAATTTATCTCCAAGTAATTGAGATCCATTATTAGCCCAAGTTATGTTAGTTACATCATCTAAAGTATAGGGTCCTTCAATTGTGTATGTAAAAGTACCATTTACTGTTGCATAATTTGCATAAGAAATAGGTGAATCAGAATAAGTAATGGTTACTTTTACTACTACAATAGTTACATCTACCGTATCTTGAACTACGCTTCCACTATCTAATATATCATAAGTAATATCGTAGTCACCTTCAGTTGTAGCTACTCCTTTTAATTTCCAATCTGTAGGATCTAATCTTAAACCAGCAGGTAAAGTACCAGCAGTTATATCAATAGATCCACCCGTAGGTACTGTTGCAAAGAGTTCTTCTGCATACATTCCTACAACGTAGTCTAATGTAAATTTATCGTTAGTTAATACAGCATATCCCATTTATATTCTCTTTATACCGGAGTTAAATAAGTAATAGGAGTAGTATTTATAGCTCTAGCTGTAATACTTTGTCCTGTCTTAAATGTTTTTAGGGTGTCAGTTAAAGGGTAGTACCAAGACCATTTCCAATATCCTGTTTTACGATTGATCCAAAAATAAAACTCATCGTTCTCATCCTTACCGGGATAAAGATAAGAGGTTTCACCAAAAATCTTAGAATTAATAAAGGATTGAGTTGAATTTCCTAATTGTAAAGGATATGGAGAACTTATTCTTAATTGATCAGAAAGATTATTTGTAAAGAGTTTAGAAAGATTTATATTTAAAAGAATTAAATCTCCTGCTTGAGGGATTCTACTAATGAATATAATAGAATTTTTATTGATATTATAATCAACATTTGGTGTTAATAATTGTCCATTTTGGTATACTTGATAAGCAGCGCCAGTACTTTGTACAGGAAAACCAAATATTTTATTAATACCATCTACAACACCTGTTGGTATAATTGTAGATACTAAAGTATTAGAAGCAGTTTCTAATTGGTAATCAACTAAAATAAGGTCATCAGCGCTTGGAGCCCCAGCAGTAAATTCAATAGTATTACCAATAATTGAATAATCATAATCATTTATAGAACTTAAATGAACACCGTTTCTATATACTTCAACAGTAGTTGCTTTTGGTAAATATACTAAGTTAAACGTAGTATTTATACCATTTTGAATACCTAAAGGTGTCTCACCAATAATTTGATCTGATGTTTGATAGCTAAAAAATCCTAGAAGAACATCATCAGGCTCAGGTGCATATAAAAAAGTAATAGTGTTTAAATTAAAATCAATAGTATAATCAACATTTTGTTTTTGTCTTAAACCGTTTATATATACTCTAACATATACTGCTTTAGCTATATCAGGTATAGAAAATTGCTTGTTTCTTCCATTTTTTGTACCACTAAATTCAAAGAAATTTATTAAAGATTCCACGTTATATGTAGAAGCTTCCAAGCAGTTTTCTTTAAATTGTGTTGTATTATTTAAAAAAGATACAAGTTGTTTTAATGTAATTGGTACACCATAAAAACCTATTTGAACAATAGACCCTGTTTGGGGCGTTTTCCAAGCATTAAATAAAATAGTATTATCTATTCTTAGATAATCATTATTTATTCCTTCTATTAATAATTTACCATCAAGATATACGTGAGTATTACCAATAGCATTTGGTTTATTAAAAGTAAAAAACCTGTTGTTGCTATCTATTGGTCCTTGTGCAATTTGAGAAATACTTATAGGTTTAATATCAGTATTACTTGGTTGGTAGTCTGCAACTAGAATATCGTTTGTTTCAGGAAGATATCCTTCTTCAAATACAATAGAAGACCCGAAAAGATTATAATGAATTGTTGGAACTAATAAACTTTTATTTAAAAATAGTTCTAAGGAATCTTGTTCTGGAACGGATATTAGTTCAAAAGTATCATTTACTCCGTCTATGCTACCAGCAGGTAATTCATCTAAAGTAAAAAATTCAATGCTATATTGAAATACAAGAACTAATTTATCAGAAGGTACAGGTGGAGTTGATAAAAGAACAGAGCCTAAAAGAGTTTCAGTATCAATTGAATAGTGGAAATCAGAACCATTATGTAATCTTTGTCCATTTTTAAATAATCTTACGCCAACATTATTTTCAGGAGCAGTAAATACGAAATATGTATTTAAAGAATCAATATCTCCAACTAAAACTCCTAAATCTGACGGTGTAATATTAGTTAAAGGAACATCTACAGACTCTGTTCCTACTAATAATTGTAGAGCTTCTTGAGAAATTCTATCAGATATAGGAAAAGTTGCATTGGTGCCCCTTATTTCATTCTTAAAAACTTCTCCTATTGTAGGAAGACTTGTACCTTCATGTACACCATTAATATATACAAATACCCGAGTATTACAATCTAAAATTGGTTGATTATAAGTTAAAGGGTCATGAGAGAGCCAATAAGAAAATTGGCCTATAATTGAAGATTCTCCTTCATAAGGTTTCCTTAAAATGCCATAATCACCAATTACTCCAATATTACAAGGAGTTGGTGTTCCACCAATAACATAGGGAATAGACCTTTGAGAAAGTTGTTTTAAAGGAGCTTTTGCACGAAAAGCAATTACTTGTCCTTCTCTGAAAGCGGGAATACTATCAAAAAAATGATCTCCTGTAGCCCAATTACCAGAAGAATCAGATAAGACAGTACTTTTAATATTTCTATATCCACCATCAGGATTTAATTCAGGAGGATTAATTAAAAATCCATCTACATATATATAAATATATGCATTAGCCTCTACTTGATAAGACCCATTTTCATCTATATATCCAATATTTCCTTTAGCACCATTTTTACCTGGAGTAATATATTCAATCCAAGGAGTAGGTACAGCTGTTTCTTTTCTTTTATCAACAAAAGTTTGAAAAGAAGAATTTAAATTGGATGTTCTAGTTTGTTGTTGGGTTGTTAGTGGTTGTGTAATTGAAGGCATAATTTTATTCTATTGCACTAAATGTTGTATAGTCTGATTCTCTATCAGGAGATCCATAGAATCCACCAGAAGGTGAAGGTTCATCTGTAATTCCTGTATAGCTGATTAAAATATGTTGTAAATTTGATCCTGGGAAAAGACTAATACCATTTGATAAAATATCTGATTGATTATCTGGGTTTACAACAGTAATAGTTTGTTGTCCAATAGTAGTTGTAAATGGTTCAGGTAACACAACCTTTAAATAAGGAGGATTAACTGAATCTGATGTAATGTTATTAGCAGAAATTGGTGTATCAAGAAATGTAGGAATTTTCCATTTTTCTAAAATTACATCTAGTGGGGGATCTGGAGCTGTATCAGGAGATTCTGTTGGAGGAGAAGTATGCAATCTACTTATTTTAGACCAAGCTACACCAGGAATAGAATTGATTATAGCTTGTAAATTAGATATTCTAATATCTTGTCCAAAATTGACATTTTCAATATCATATGCATCCAAAATACTAAATCTAATTTGATCAAGTACTATGTTAGGGTCATATTTATTTAAGTCTAAACCTACGGTTATTGATACAAAGATATCTTGAAGTACTGGATCTATAAAAGCAAGTCGTGTAGTGAGAGGCATTCTAGCCGTTAAAAGCGTTCTAATTTGATTATCTCTTAAACTTCTATAAGAAGCCCTTGAAGCGGGATTATAAAACATGTCTTGGAATTGTTTTACAAAGAATGAAACTCTTACTTTATTTAAGAGCCTATAATCTGGATTGGCTTCTTCATTTTCTCCCCACGCAATAGCTTTTGTAACGCCAGGGATTGAATTCATTAAAGCTTCATAATCTCCTCTAGATAAAGCTTTATTTAATCCAAAAAGTAATCCTGTTGCTGTAGTTTTTGCATGTTCAATAGTTTCAATATCATCTCCTCCAGCCGTAGCTTCAGAAGCTAAAACACGAAGTTTAACGCTATTTCCTTTTGCATCCACAACAAGAGGAACACCAGAAGAAACTGTAGTTATAGCATTTCTTCCAACGTTACCATCAATACCATCAGTAACTACATAAAAAACATTAATAATAGAATTTACTTCTGGTATCTTACCAAATTTACCATCACCAAATACGAGGGTAATTTTTGAATTAGAGTCTACTGTTACTCTATAATGAGTAGAAGTATCTGTAGAATTATAAAAAGAACTTACTTGTTCCCAAGCTACTGCTTGAACAGAATCATTTGGATCTTCATCAATATATACAGAAAGATTATTTTTATCTACTTTTTCTGCATCTATAAGAAATTTTTGGTTCGATGCCCCATCCGATATAAAGGAAGTATTGTTTAATACTCCTTGTACTACACTAATAGTTTTGGAATCTGTTGGACCTACTAAACTAGCAGAACTAAGTGTTGTAAAACTTAAGGTCTTACCTGATCCTTTAGCTGTAAGCTGTGTTCCTTTCGAAATTAATACAGGATAAATAGGCGTTTCACCAGGAGCTACTTGTAATGTTGCTGTTCCTTTTGAAGCTGAAACACCATTTATTTGATATCCTATTAGATTTAATAATCTAATAACAGATTCTCTTTGTTTTGCTGTTTCAAGATTCATTTCTAGAGATTGTTGATCTAAATAAAATAATAGATTATCTACTCCAGATAAGAATGCTTCAAGTAATGCAATTCCTGCATCAGATTCATTAAGATCACTAAACTTACCTTTAGTTACCAAAGGTAACATAGCAATAAGTTCTTCTCTTAAAGTAACAAAGTCTTTATTTGTATAATTTTTTTTATTTGTTATAAATGGGCTATCAGGTAAACTCATTATTATTCCTTTAAATAGAAGATCCTAGTAAATTATTTATTCCTAAATTGGAAGCAGTTTTACCTATAACAAGTTCATTATATGGCATACCTCCAAGAGTAAATGGGTAAACATATGATCCAACTTGATGTGTTGAATTGACTTTATAATTTATAATTATATTAAGTTGATTAGGATTTATACTCGAATCTTCATCTGTACCTTGGAAAGTAATACTAGTTACAGTAATTCTTCGTTCCCATCTTTGTAAAGCGTCTGAAATTGTATAATAAAGTAAAGACCTCAGAAGTAAATCGTTTGGTTCAAACACATATAATTTTGCATCACAATTATGAACAAAAACACCGGCATTTAAAGCAAAATTAGATGTATCTGAGTTTATTAAATCATAAACATCTTGTTTTTCTTCTAACATTTTAACAGATAAAACTTTATGATTATACCATTTATTTCCTTTTGATATATGTGGGGCTAATTCAGAAAGTTTTATGTTGTTTCTAGTTAAACATGCTTTACTAATACCAAAATGATTGCACACAATTTTTATTACTTCATCTCTATTAGACGCTTGTATTGTTTTTGAAAACTCAATAACAGTTTCTCTTTGAATATTTTTTGATCTAGAAAGACCTAGTTGTCTTGAATGTTCCCTACCCTCAACGGATCGTGCATATTTGACAAAATTTTCTTTTCTATTTTTAATATTTAAATCTATTTGTTCTTTGTTTGCTTCTCTTTTAATTTGTCGCTTCGCTGCTTCTTTTAACCTAGTTCTTTCTTTTAAAATAACTGGGTCTGTTCTTCCTTTTTCTCTTGTTAAGGAAGGTAACATCTTTTTATATATTTCTTTTCTATATATTGGGTCTTCTTTATATTTTCTATTATGCTCATTGATGTTTGTTTTAGCAATGGAAGACATTTTTAATCTAAATTCTGGCTCTTTCCATTTATTGTATAAAGGCATATCCTTTTCAAACATTTTTTTAATATGTTTGGAGTGGAGATTAAAATGATCCTGTTTGTCTAGTTCCTCTAGATTAGTCGGATAATTATTTCTCTTATTAAAATCTTTATGATGAATAACTGTATTTTTATTTTTAGGATTATGATTTAATCTATGTGTAGGAATAAATTTTTGTAATTTATTATTAAATGTTTGTTCATATCCTTTTTTATTTATTTGACGGTATAAAGGCATAAGACTTTCATTTTCTTGTAAATCTTTAGCTTCTTTATATGTTCCATCTCTTAACATAAATCTATGATCAGGAGTACATTTAATTTTTTCATTATTATCTAGAGTTACTTCTATAACTTCTTTATTTCCCTTATACACAGCACCAGGAGAAAAAGAAGGTTTTACTGTACCATCAGGTAATACACCATAAATCCAACACTCTTTATTTACTAATTCTTTAATAGGAACAATAGTTCCATTTAATAGTGGTACAAGCGTATCTCCAGTAAAACACCCAAATTCAGGATTATTATAACGTTCTCCTCTTCTAGTACTTATAATCATTCTAATAGATTGATGAATTTTATCAATACCTGTTTGAAGTTCTAGTAATTCAGTTTTTTTATTTTCTGAGAATTCTAATGGATACTTGAGCCCATTACCAATTACTTTATTTAAATCTGGTTTAGTTCTAGTTGATATAGCCATTAGTTCACCAATACCGTAGCATCTCCACCTATCAAAGTGGCACCACAAGATAATAGATCAGTGTCTCTAGCAATAAATTTACCATCTAAATCTTTTCTAGTAGTAGAAGCAGTAGAAACTGTAACTGTTCCGTGTGTAGGACAAGTAAATGTATCTGTTTGTCTCAAAATAAATTGTCCTCCTGCTTTTGTAATAGTAGAAAAAGTAATAGGCGCTCCTCCATGAGTAGATGAGCTTGTTTGTCTAGCAATTGGTAATCCCATTAGATATTTACCAATGTAGCTGTTACATCAATTTGAGCAGTAGCAATAGTAATACTTGATCCACCAACGGTTGAAGTAATAGTAGTGGCTGCTGTTAAATCTAAAGTAGTATCAGAATTAATATTAATAGCAGCTTGTGTTGTTATATCCATATTATTTCTAATCTCCGCATCTAAATCGAGTGATTTGATAAATAATGTTTGTTCTGCCTGTAATCCTAAATTTCCACCTTCGGCAGTTAAAGCAGCAGTAGTTCCAGATATTGAAGCATCTTGTGAGAAAGATAAATCAGTACCAGAAGTAGCACCACCTAAATAAGTAGCTATTCCTGAATGAGTTACATCACTTAAAGTTGTAGCAAAGGCACCTAAAAAGGAATCATTTATTGTAGCAGAACCTAGTGTAGCTAATTCCGCTAATCCAGAAGAATTTGTAAGAGTTATATCACCTGAAACAGTAGAAAGTTTTAAATTAATTAAAGAATCAAGAAGAGTTATATCACTTCCAATTGTGGTTTTGTTATTAACATAAATTGATTCATCAGAAAGATTAATTGTATCACCAATTTTTGATGACGTTGAATTGATTATAGTAGATCCAGCATTAAGTTTTTTTTTAAAATTACAATGAGTATCTTCTAAAGTAGAATCTGTAGAAATAAAGTCATTATTTAAAGTAATACCAAGTAATTTAATAATATATTTAGATGCATTTATACTATTTGAACCATTGGAGTCTAATGTTAATGGTCCGTTTAATTTAATAGTATATGAATCTTTTTCTTTATTATTTACAGCATTAATGCCTGTAGAAGAACCAAATATTTTTGGATTATCTGAAATGTTAATTCCATAATTATCTACATAAAGATCAGTACTCGTTAATTCGATTCCATTTGAGGAAAGACCCTCTATTTTTTTAATATTCTTTAAGTAGATGGCACTTTCTTCACCAATACTTTTAATACCTGATCCGCTGATCCCGGAAATTAAATTAATTTCTTCACAATTTAAATTACAAGATCTGCCTATTTGAATCCCATCTCCTTCAGATCCTTTTAATTCATCAATTTTATTGAGTGTACAAGCAGAATTATTCTGTAATTTAATACCAGAAGCAACACCAGTAATTGTTACAACATTATTTAAATAGGCATCTGAACCTGTATCAATATTTAAAGCATTACCTGTTGCACCTGATTTTAGATTTAATAGATCACAATTTTTTATAGATAAGACAGAATCATTACTTATTAAAATTGCGTCATCACCACCACCAGTAATTTGTGTGCAATATTTAGAGGTAATTATAGAATTAATTGCTTTAATGGCGTAGCCAGAAGCACCACTTTCTATTTTAGTTATATAATTTAAACTAATAGATGTGTTTTTAATTGTAATAGCTGTTGAATTTTCAGAAATAATATTTTTGATTTTTTCAAATATTACTCTATTAGATGTATTACATGAAGAAGTATTTAATATTGAACCGTTTTTAGATGTTAAGGAAGAGTCTCCATTACCAATTATAGTAATATTTAACCCACATCCTTTAAAGATATCTTCATTAGAATTAAATTCTGAAAAATTTGTAAGAAGAACTTTTGAATTTGTAAATTCCGATGGAGTTTTTGACGAAAATTTATCAATAGAATTTAAAGCAAAAGCAGAATCTGTTGCTTCAAATATTTTTCCATCTGTACTTGTAATCGTATCAATATTAATTAGTTCTACTTTAGATTTAGTAGATTTAATAATATTAGCTTTTACATTTATATCGAAAATAGTGTTTAAAGTTAAAACAGAATTTGTATCTACTGTAAATGCTGCTACTGCTGCATCTCCTTCTTCAATTTTTAAAGAAGAGGCATCATATATATCTAAAACAGATCTTGTTGCAATATTAGCAAAAGATTTTTTTACATTATCTATACTTGAAGGTTTTGAAACTTTAATAAAACAATCTTCTTCTGCTTTCCAAAGAGTTTCTGTCCACCCATCATAAAAATCTAATGTTGAGACTACCCTTGATCCTTCTTTGGCATAAATAGCATTTAATCCTTCTTCTGATTTAAAAGTTGATCTAGTTGATTCTAAAGATGTTGAAATAAGATTAAGATCTTTATTTATATTACACTTTATTAATTCAACCTTACATGCTTTTAAATTTACAACAGAATCAAAAGTACAATTATCAAAAATGCATGAAGCACCAATAATTGTATAATCTCCCTCATCTTTAAAAGTACAATCTTTAAAATAAAATATGTTATTAAACGTATTTGTAAAAGAATTAAAAGTGCAAGTTAAAAATCGAATATTTACATTAGACGGAACTTTACACTCCCCGGATAAACCAGAGAGTGCAAAAGAATAAATATTTCCGCCTGCTGAAGATAATTGAAAATCAATATCTTCTTGTAAAGTTTTATTAGCCATTATTCAACTAGTGTAATATTTTCTGAAGGAACCTCTATTGAACCAATAAATACTCTTGGTTTAGCACCGTTGCGTTCAAAGAAATTTCTTCCTGTTATATAGATTGTTGTACCACCTGTTGTAGGAGCGGAATCAGGAGTATTATCTTCAATAACAGGAGCTGGTCTATAATACCAACCAGCCGGATCAGGAGATAGTGTTCCAGTTCCAGCATTATTTGTAGCAAAAATTGAAACAGGTACTGCAATAGATCCATCTGTTAAAGAATACGCAGGAGATAGAATTTTAATTCTTTGAGGAGTAGAAGCTGTATCAATTTCTACAATTGTGGCGGCAAAAGCAGTAGCAGGAGTATCCGTAATACCAAATCTAATACTTGTTGTACCATTAAAGTTTGAGCCTAATAAAGTTACTTCGTCTCCACCCGCGAAAGGTCCGTCTGTTTTAGTTAAACTATCAATTACAGGAGAAGTGATATTTCTATACTCAAATCCACCCGATTTAGTACCAGAACCTGTATCTGGATTAGTAACAATAATATCTACTAAACCAGCAATTGTAGCAGGAGGAGATACTGAAGTAATAGTATTGGCATCAACATAAAGTGTATTAATACCTACCGCATTGCCAAATTTAACCGTTGCACCATTTTGAAAACCAGATCCAGCAATTGTTACAGAAGTTCCACCAGCTACAGGACCGGCCGAAGGAGTTACAGTTGAAACAGTTATTGCAGATAAGGCAGGTAATAAACTAATAGTAAATGTTTTATCCGCTGTAACTGCTGCGGCATCTGTTACTCTAATTGAGAAAGTAAATGTTTCAGGAGCAGGTTGCGATGTAGGAGTTCCTGAAAGGATACCATCATTTAATCCTAATACTAATCCTTGAGGAATATTTCCTGAAATTCTAGTAAAAGTATATGGAGCAGTTCCACCAGTAACTACTATTTGTTTAGAATAAGCAACAGCAATACGAGCATCTGGAAGCAGAGTATTTGTATCAATAGAAATAGCTCCACCAATTACAGGAATACTACAGGTTTTTTCTGTAATACTTGAGTTAGCATCTGTACATCTAATAGTAAAATTAGCTGTAGAAGCTCCTGCACCAGTTGTTCCTGAAATAACTCCAGTACCAGAATCAATTGATAATCCTGTTGGTAATCCATCTACAGGAATAATAGACCAAGCATAAGGAGTAACACCTCCTGTAGCTGTTACTGTTGTTGAATATGCCGCAGATCTAGTAGCTGTTGGTAATGGGCAAGATGTAGCAATACTAAATACTCCAGCAGTAACACTAAAATTAGTTCCAGCAGTTACCGTTGTAGCAGATTTAGTTACTTTTATTTGAGCTACCGTACCAGCATACGTTCCAGCAACAAAGAAAGAAGCAGGAATCGAAGCAGTTAATTGGTTAGCACTAATAAAAGTAGTAGAAAGTGTATTATCTGTACCACCACCTAATAGAGGATTATCTCTATATTTAACTACACAAGTGGCATCAAAACCTGATCCAGTAACCGTAATTGTTAATGGTGTAGATCTATCAGCCGTAGCAGAAGTAGGGCTGAAACTTGAAATTGATAGTGCAGAACCATCAGGAGCAAAAGTTACTGCATCTGTTTTAACAGCAATAACAGCAGCAGATCTAACTAAAAGAAGATCAGCTAAACCTTGATTACCAATCCAAGTAGGAACAGTACCAACAAAAGTTGTAGCATTTAATGATGTTTCAGTACAATCTACGTTAGAGGTTTCTTTGCTTAATCTAAAAGTATCTCCAGCTAGAAAACCTGTTCCAGTAATTGTAATTGTTCTTGTTCCACCACTTCCTACTAAGAAAGTATTAGGCGTAACCGTTGAAAGAGTTGCACCAACACCACCATTTATAGTGATTTGATATTCTCTAACAGCAGTACACCCACCAGCATCAGAAGCAATAATAGCAAAATAGAAAACACCAGGAACAGTAGGAGTACCAGATAATTCACCCGTAGAAGAATTTAATGTTAAACCATCAGGAAGGGGTGTTTCGGCTAATACACTCCAAGTTACAGCACCAGAAGCTCCAGTAGTTGTAAATGTTTGTGGGGTATAAAGGGAGCTTACTGTTCCTGTAGGAAGAGGATTTGAAGGAGACGCAATTGTTAAAGGACAAGAAGCACTTCCAGGTACTAAATAAATAGTAATACTAGAAGCACCAGATAAAGCTTCAAATGGATTAAATCGAAGTAAAACTCGTTTAACAGCAGAAATTGTTGATGGTGCAACATAAGTAACTAAGGCATTATAATAATCACTTAATGTACCATTATCTCCTGTAGTAATGAAATCCCAATATCCTCTATTATCTAGAGCGGAACAACCTCCTGCGAATCCAACACCAATAGAGTTTTGTTCTCCAGCATGCTTATAAAGAGGTCCAGCAGGGAACATTGAACTTGTAACAGTAGTGGCACCTGAAGCTGTAATTGTAGTTGTGGCAGTTGAAGAACCATCTTGAACACACGTAAAAGTAATAGTATGTGTTCCATTAATACCAGCAGGATTATATGTTACTATTTGATTTGCAGAATATGGCCCAGTAGGAGAGAAAGATCCTAATTGAGATGAGCTTAAATTGTAAGTATACGGACCGGCAGGACCTGTAATTGATCTAGCACCTATTACAACATCCGTACCAGAAGCGGAATTTACACACATACTTGTGGTAAATGGTGTAATTAAAATACTAGTTCCGGTTACAGTATAAGCAAAAGTAAATGGTACAGTAACCGATCCACTTGAAGTAGGTGCAGTTACATTAATAGTAAATGTTGTAGCTGTTTGAGCATTATTAGGAGTACCAGAAATTGTAGCTCTAGTATTTCCGGCCTGTCCAGGAGTTAATGACATCCATACAGGAGCATTTGATAATTGATAAGTGTATCCAGTATTATCCGCACCTTCAAAATCAGCATATAAACTAATAGGAGTTCCTACTGACCAAACGTTTCCTGTTTGAGGAAGTGTTGAAGATCCTTTATAAATAATATTAGGATAAACATAAGTACTAAACGCTTTTGTTAATGTTAAAGGAGTACCAGGAGTTGAATCTGTTACTGTAATATTTAATGGAGCAAACCCTGCGTAAGCAGCAGCCGTACCACCAAATTGATAAGTAGCAAATGCAGGTCCACCAGTTTGTCCAACGGTAATACCGGTTGGTAAAGTTCCTGAAGCAATTGACCAAGAATAAGGAGAAATACCACCACTAATAGAAATTGAATTAGTCGCAGCTACCTTTTGTGTAAAGTAGATAGTTCCACCATTAGGATTTAGGGTTAAACCACCACCACCTGATCCCGAAGTAATAGCAACGGAAAATGATCTGTCTTTTTGAACTACACCATCAGAACATCTAACAATTAAAGTATAATTATTAACACTTGTAGGTGTTCCTGAAATTGTAAAAGTATTTAAACCAGTACCAGAGGCTACACCGGATAATCCAGGAATGCCTGAAATAATAGACCAAGTATAATTAGGTGAAGGGCTTCCACCAATACCTGTTAATACTGTTGTATAAGAAGTATTTGTTTGACCATTGGGTGCAGTACCATTAATTTCAATATTTCTATCAATTGTATATGTTTGGAATAATGCTCCTGTTTCACTTAATTCATTAGAATTTTGAACACCAATAGTAAATGGAGCAAATGCACCAAATCCTGTAGGTACTCCTGAAATAGAACAAGAATTACCTAAATTAGTTAATACTAAACCAGCAGGTAAAGATCCAGAATTAATAGAGAAAAGATATGAAGCACCAGTAGAACCACCAGTAGCATTATAAGTTACAGTATTGTTTACTGCTTGTCTTAAATTAGTTAATGTTGTGGAAGTCGAACCCGAGCCTACCGTACAACCTGTTAAATTAATAGAAAGAGGTAATCCACCCCCTGAAGTAGAAACAACAATTGTATATTGATAAGGAACGGTTGTTGAACCAGAACCATTATCTGTAACATTAATAAAGAAAGACCAAGTACCTGCATCAGCATCCGTTAGAGGACGAGTAGATACTAAATAAAAAGCATTTCCTACTAAGCTCAAAACAGTAGTTTGAGAATTAGATGTAGGAGCAGTATTTAATGAAATCCAATCAGGAAGTGATCCAAGATATGAAAGTGTAACAGTATAATTACCTGTACCATTTAATACAGTAATTTGTTGTGAAGCATATCCTGCACCAGAATTTCCACCAGTTAAAGTTTGAGTAGTACCAGAAGTAGGAGGAGTTAAAGCTAATGCCGGTCCAGAAACACTTACAGTATACGTTTTGTAATAATTTAGAAAACTTGTTCCACCATCCCAAGCTCTTGCTTTTACATATACATTATATGTGCCAGCAGCAGTAGGAGTACCAGAAAACGTTCCTTCTAAATTTAATGTTGGATAAACTCCACCACCATCCGGAGGTTGAATCAAAACTCCAGGTAATACTTGAGCACCACCTTGTAGAATAGTTCCGCCAGCTCCTGATGAAGAAAGGAAAGTAAAATCATAAAGAGTATAAATACTTTCATCATCAAGTCCTACAGCCACAATTGTTTGGCTTACTGGACCTGACGTTGAAGCAGGAATAGTAATAAGGGGATCTGGACTCCAGATAATATTAGGATTGCTAGCTGACATTTATTTTTCCTTTATAAGGGTGAAAGCCCTGTTTTTCCATTTTCTAAATTATTAAATATTGTTTTATCTAAACAAGTAAGTTCTTTTGTTATTGTTACGTTTCCGTCTACTTGTAAATCTCCTTCTAAAATAATAGAAGGAGAAGTAATTTTTGTTAAAGAAGTAGAGCTTAATTCTAAGTATCCGGAATTTCCATCTAATTTAATATTAGCTTGTAAAATACCTTCTTTATATATTTCTAATATAAAAGAATTGTTACCTGCCGAAAGTTCTAAATTTACATTAGAATTTCCAGGTGTTTCTTTATTGGTTCCAAAAGTTAAATTATTAGTTTCTTCTGCCTCTTTAGAAATTATTTTAATAGTATTACCATTTTTCTTAGTAGAAAGAGTAATACTTTGAGAGCCTAAATCAATAATAGATATGTTAGCTTCATTAGCTAGGGTAGATTCTAATGGTAAAGAATTACCATCTAATGAATTGGTTAATCCTCTTTGAGCGTAATTTTTTTCATTAGATGGAGCTACGGTATTTGAAGATTTAATAGGACCATCAATAAAAATACCTTGGCCTGTTCTATCTATTAAATTAGTGTGTTCTTTTTCATCTCTATCTTGAATATCAAGAGTTGATCCTTTAGGTGATTTAAATACTACATATCTTTCGGGTCTGTTATTAACTTGAGAAAGAGTTTCTTTTGGCCCGTCAGAACCAGGAGGAGCTACCCAATTAGAATCATTAGAAGGAGACATACTTACTAAACCTTTAGGAATAGTTCCTTCATTATTTCTAAGCATTTTTACAGGTTTAGACGGAATAGCATCAGCTGTCCCCACGTAAACAGGATATTCTGTTTTTCCACCTTCAAACAAAATCCATACTGTAGAGCCTACAGGAGGCACAAGTTTTGTACCGTAGTCATTGCCACCTCCGAACATTGAACACTGTAAAGCCCAAGGAAGCTCTTCCGTGCTAGTGTTTTGGGGAGGTCCGTAGACTTGAATGATTCGAGCTTTAATTCTACCTAATTGTAAAGGATCAGTAATAGATTCTACAATTCCTCTATAAACTCCGTTTAGAGTTTCTTTAGATTTAGAAGATTCTACCATTGCTTTATGAAGAATATTATCCATTATCTGTTTTAATCTTATCTTGTAATACGGCTGCTCTACCATCAGTTATTAAATCTAATGATGTGGTAAAAGACCCTAATTTAATTTTATCAACTATTTTTGTTACTCTAAAATATCCAGAGATCCAATGAACCATTTTTGGTGAAAGAGCTGTTTTTAAATGATTTTGATATATAATAACAGCAATTTTATTTATTAAACCAATATTTGTAGTACCAATAATATCTAAAGTTCCACCTAATGCACCTGCATAATATCCAGAAAAAGTATTAGCAGAAGCCGCTTTTGCTTCATTAGTAGTACGAAATGCTTCGGCTGTTACCGAAAATGTATTTAATAATTCTTCTTTTACTGTTCCTTCTTTTGTAAGTGGTAAGAGATCTTCAATATTAGATTTAGGTGCTTTACTTACTGTACCTTGTGCGTCTTGTTGTAAGTGTTTAAAATCAATATCAAATTCTTTAGTATCCGCATCAAAAGACGGTGTAAATTGTGATCCTGATCCATAAATTTGGAGCATAGATACGCTCCAATTTGGCCTAAAATTTAATACAGGAGAATTTTTACTTTTAAATTGTGTAAAAGCAGGAACTCTTTTCTTTTTATCATCTTCTAATTCTCCATACCATTTTGTATGAAAATGAAGAATGCTTTTATTATTTACTTCTTCAAAATAACAAACATAATCACCTTGACCATCTTTATTTATCGCATATTGACGAAGTGTTTTAAGAATAAATTGTAATGAAGTTTCTCCTTTTTGTAAGAAAGCCTTATTTATTAATTCTGTTTTTTCTATATCGTCTCTTGTCTGTACGGATTTAGTTGGTTCAACAATCATAGTTTCATCAGTAAAATCATACTGTTTACCAATTTCTTTTACTATGTCACTAATTTTTTGATTAGCATTAAAACCTTTAAACGTTTTATTTGAATTCATCTCCCAACCAAGAGATAAACCGGAAAAATTGATTATGCTTCCATTTGTTTGAAAATCAATAGTATAGTTTAATACTTTTCCTGTATACCAAGGAGACATATTATATTCATTATTATATCCATAACGAAATTTAATTGTCCCTTTATTTTTAACAATTTTTTCTTCTATGTCATATCCTGATTCATCAAAAAGAGTCATTCGGAATTTACCAATTCCATTGATCATTTTTTGAAATTCAAAGTCTATTATATTATTAGGTTTTACAGAAATTATTGAAATACCAGTTAAACTAGATACTATAGTAGCTGCTGTTCTAACTTTTTTCTTTTCACCAATTTGAAATTCTACTACTGCAAGTAAAGGATGATTCTCTGAATAATATTTTACGTTAGTAGTAAGAATTTCTTCCGTATCAGCTAAAAAAGTAATGGTTGTAGGCATAGATACAACTACATCTACTGATTCTTCTTTTTTTAAAGTAGGAATAGTAGGATCATCTGTAACTTTTTTATCTTCTGTATTTTCAGGTACAGGTCGTTGTGTCCACATTAACATATTAAAAATTCAACATTGTAGTAACGGTAATAATATCTGGAATTCTTATAACTCTTCCTGCGTAGAAACCGTTTGTTCTATCAAACGGATTTAAAATATTATTAACATAGGCAATAACCCAAGCTAAATAAGGTGAGTCATAATATTCATAAGCAATCAAATCGGGTCTAAAGGCATATTCTGCTGGAATTGTGTAAATAATATCCGTTTCTTTTTCAGGGAAAATAGGAGGAGTCCATACTCCAACATATTTTTTCTTAGTAGATTCTTCTTGATAAAATGGATGACCATTAAATCTACTAAATGGAGTTATCGTACTAGGGGTAGATGCTAATGGTTTTAATTCTTTAGTTTTAGCCATGTTATAATCCTAAAAGTCCAGTAGGAGAAATTGGTAAACCAAAAGCTACTTCACTAGCATCAAGAGGAACAGAAAGAGCTTCTTCAAAAGTTAAACCAACGGTAGCATGATGAGAAAGATTTATTCCTCTAATCTCCCAAGGAGAATTATTAGAATAAGAAACGTTAACATTTTTACAAATTCCTACAAAAGCAATTTGTCCTCCTACAATAACTAAACACTTAGGAGGAGGCAATATTTTAAAAGGAAGATACGTAGGAGATACGAGAGATCTTAAAGTATCAACAGTTTTTTTAATCATACCCGGAGTAGGAACTTGTTGTCCTTTTTCGGGTTTTGCAAAGAATTCTAATTTAAATGAAATTTGTCTAGCAGAAGAATAAGAATAAGACTTAATAGGAGAAGATCTAGCAATAATGTTTATATCATTAAATACTGCACTCTTACTATCTGTAATAGTATCTGGCATAAACTGAAAAGGAATTACATTTGTAGATAGTAATCCAGGTCTAGCATCTAGTACTACAATATATGAAGTGAATGCAGGGTTATTTAAAAAAGCCATAATTATCTTCCTTCGTTAGCAACATCAGACATCATATTTACACCTGGATTCCAACCATGAGGGTTTTCTCTCCAAGAGGTTGATTGAGGTGAAGTTGCTGATTGTTGATATATAGCTATTTGTTGCTGTTGTTGTTTTACTGCATTAGTTAATTCTTTAACATTTTCTGAAAGTCCTACATCTTTAACTTTTAATACTTTATCAGAACCATTATCTGATGTAGCTAATTCTGTTTTAGGACCCTGTTTATTTTCTTCTGTTTTTCTTATTTCTTGAACATGTAAATGATCTGTAACACCAGCATTTTTCATGTAGAATTTTTCAGGTAACCATTCAGGTTTAGCACCAGAAGTTTCAAATTTAGCATTAAAACCTTTTGATTCAAATGTATTTAATGCTTGTAGAATATCTTGAGGATTTAATCCTTTAACAGAAAAATCTTCTGCTTGATTAGTTTTATGAAAACTGTGTTCTGCTCTTCCAAGTATATTTTTTGCAAAATCAGCCTGATTATTGGAAGTTTGTTTTAATCCTAACTGTTCTCCAAGTTTAGATATATCTGTTCTTTCCCAGTTACCTGTAGTAGATTGTGTTTTTTCTCTACTTTCGGCAGCTTTTTGTCCGAGAGTTTTTGTTTGAGTAGATAAAGGGATATTTGTTCCACTATTTACTTCTTCTCTAGTTGGAGCACCAACCATTTTTCTAACCCAATCAGGCATTAATGAAAAAGCAATATCTCCAATTTTTTGTTTAGTTTCAGAGCTAAGGAAATGATTTATTACAGATCCAACTATGTACCCCAAAGTTAGTCCAGATAATACTACAGCTAGAACAGATCCTACAGTAACGGCTGTTAAAGATCCGGTAATTAAACCACCAACAGTAGTTATCATAAGTCCAATAGAACTAGTTATAATAGCTTGAACGATCATAATAGCACTAGCAGCAAGAACAGCCGTTGTAGCTAAATTACCAAATCCACCTTCTTTACCCGCATAACCTAATAATTTTTGTATTTTAGAGACAAATCCTAATACATTGTCTATAAATTTATCAATTTTAGGAATAACTACAGTTTTAAATGTTTCCAATCCAGCCTTGAGATCTTCTAAGGCAGGCTGGAATTTATGCATAAATAACATTTGTAGACTTTTAACAGCATCTGTTAAGCCTTGCCCTGCTGTTTTATAGAAATCTTCTCCCGATCTTGCAGGATCTCTTAAATAGTCATAAATTTCTTTATTAATTTTCTCAGGTGTTAATCCTTCTTCTTTAGCTTTTTCTGATCCACCTAAAGCCATTTGTCTTAAATCATCAATGCCAAAAGCACCAAGACCCATTGAAGGTGCCATACCTTTTATCATCATGCTTTGCATTTGAACAGGCATTCCTTCAACCATTCCCATTAATTGAGAAGCTTTATCTTTAAGCATTGAAGCAGTATTTGTCTGATCTCCTAGAGGGTCATAACCTAAAAGCATTGCTTGTACGGCTCCCTCTTCAGAACCATCTGTCATTGCATTTAACTTTCGCTGTACAGAATCAGCCTCTAAACCTAATTGACTAAGTGTACTTGTTAATACTAATTGATTTTTAACAAATTCTTTGCCTTCTTCTCCAGCTAATCCATAAGCTCTAGCTAATTTTACAGATTGGTCTATAAGAGTTTTTGTTTCCTTTGCTGTTAAATTGGAAGTTTTAGCAATAGTAACTAATTCACTACTAAATTTAGGCATTTCTTCATAAGAAAGAAGAAGAGTTTTACGGAAAGAAGTTAGGGAATTTGTAGCTTCACCTACAGTGAAATCCATTCCTTTTATTAACATACCAGAACTATTTTGGTAGTTCTGCATATTTTGTCGTAAATCAGAGCTGTATTTTTCCCCAATAGTAGATTGAGTAACAAAACTCATACCAATTTTTTGCATGGTATCTACACTAAGGCCCGAAGTATATTTATTTTGTGTATTAATTACAGATTCTAAAGTACCTCTGAATCTTATTAAAGAACCATCTATATTATTAATTTTGGTATTTACTACTCCAAGAAAGTTATCGAATTGAAATCCAGACGCAAGTAAACCAACAATAGCACTAGTAATAGTGCCTATGCTTCCTACTATTTTATCAGCAGCGTTAGATACTTCAGTGGTGTTTAACTTCCATCTGATTCCGAATTCAAGATCTTTCATTATTCCTCAAACATCTCTTCTGTTTCACCGTTGCTTTCTTTAGTCCATTCAACTAGTTTGTCATAAAACCAGTTTAATTCATAAATAGGCATCGTATTAGTATCAGCATAACTAAACTTACCATATTTGATAAGTGCTAGCTGTTTTTCCATTAAATTATTTCTTAAACTTATAGATGGGACGAAAGAACTCGCTAGTCATAGGTAAATCTGCGACTAGCTCCTTTCCACAAGCATTACAATTCTTTGTAACAGTTGTGATGACTCCTGGGGTATTTTCATCAATAACTTGCCTAAAATAAGCAATATCCTTAACAGGAAGCCTTTCAATTAATTGAATAGCTGTCATGATGTCGATAGTCTGGTTATTAACCATAACAATAGGCAATGCCAAGCTATAAGTATAAGCAGGATCGCCCATTGCCACAAACCCTTTTTTATTTTCTTTATCCTTGTGTTTTCGAATAATTTTTTCATCCCTACCTCTTAATAGTCTAAAGGAAAGGTTAATCTTGCTTTCAGGAAGCAATACTTCAAAAGGCTCTTTGGCATTTTCGGGAGGATTTTTAATTGTAAAATCACCAGGAATATTTACAGAATATTTACTAGCTACGTTGCAAGAACCACAAGTTAGTGTGAAATTATATTCTTGGCCATAAGAATTGGCACGTAACATTAATAACATGTAATATCTATCTGATAGAAGAAGATCGTTAATATCAATAGTTGTAATTAAACATCTTGATAAAATAGTATCAATTACATCATCAACATTTGCTTGGTTCATACCAGCAATTAATTTTTCTTCTTGAACAGAAAGAGGTCTGACTTCTAAACCTCCGTTTAAAATAATAGAGGGATCATAAAAAATACCTAGAGAAGGTAATTCTATGATCCCTGTTGTTGGTTTCGGTATAAGTTTAACGATATCGTCTAAAGTAATTTGTGACACAATAACTCCTTATATAGTCTTAATATAGAATTAAGTTAAAAGAAATTATTGTTTCTTTACTTTAGAGCTTTAACTCAATTATACATAAGATTTAATTATACAGTTTTATAGTGGATTAGAAATTGAATTTGTAAGTATCTACTTGAAGAGTCATAGAGATCTTAACTTCTGAAGAATCAGAATTATAATCAAGATCTGTGAAAGAAAGTTGTGAAGGCCAAACACCAATTAAATTGTAACTTCGTTTTACTTCACCTTTAGGATCTACAAGCTGTACAGTTGCATTTTTCTTATAGTCTGAAGCGTATCCAATAATTTCAGAAGCTCCCATATCATGAACCTGTTTTCTCCAATCCGAGAGAACTTTTAATACAGGTTTATCTACGAAATCTCTTACTGTAATTGCATTTGCATCTACAGAAGCACCACCAGCTACTTTTCTATCGGTGTTCATATAACGTAATCTAATAACTGAATTACTTACTCTAGGCATTTGAATTTTTTCAACTGCAAGACGAATTAATTCTGGATCAGATACTCCGGGTAAAATTAGAGTCCAGTTAAAGGCTCTTTGCTACAATCACGAAATTTTCATTTCAATCTTTATGATTTGATTGTTGGACTATCCCTTCACCTTTGTATAAAACTTTAGGTGGTGTATTATAGTCTCTGCACGTCTCTATTTCTAGATTTCGCTCAGGATTGGCATAGTTTATTAAACCTTAGCGTTCCCTGAATTTAACACATTCACATATAGAATTTCTTCTATAGTGCCCCAATATTTAAGGTTCAAAGCCTCCGGTTGATGGCGCAAGATGGCCACTACTCATTGAAATCATATTATATTATTTCCTTTGCTTATTTGCAGCCAAAAGAGTATCTTTTACTTTTGTAATACGTGCGATAGCTTTCTTTTTGCTTTGTATCTCAGCCCTTATTGGGCCTGATAACACATTATAAGATTGTCTTACTCTTTCCATATCCTCTTTTTTAGCATTTAATTGCCTCCAAATAGGATTTTTGTCATGATCTCGTTGAATAGGATCAAGACGTTTATTTATATTACTTAAATCAGAATATTTATTATCTAAAGTTTTATCAATTTTTGCTTTAACATCTTTAAATCCGTTTGGATAATGTTTAGCATTAAATTCTAATAAAAATTGACCAAACTCTTGAACTTTATGCTCCGTAATGGTCTTTTTTGTATTTTTTGACATATTTTTCCATTAAAGGGATAAGTTCTTCTAATAAAAGATAAAATTCTTCTTCATCTAGATCATTTTTAAAGGCATTCATTGATACATGAACGAATCTAAGGTTACTTTTATCGTTCGTTCCTCCTTTACAGAGAGGAACAATATGATCTATCGAAGCAGTCTTACCAGGAATAAGTTCGATGCCCGTAATAGCACATTTTTTTTCTTGAGCGTCCCATAATTCTAATAAATTAAATGAAATAGGGAGCTTACTATTTGCTATAATTCGTGTTTTTAAAGCTATGGCCCAATGTTTAATGCAAAACGGGGTCTCTCCAGCTATTCTTTTAGTACATTTTTTGCATTTTAATGTATCTATAAAAAGATCTGAAGATTGTTTAATTGTAGATCTTGCATTTGTTTTAGATCTACGGTTCTTTTTTGATAAATTTAACTGTCTTTTTTTGGTCGAATAATAAAATTTACTCAAGCTTTACCATTCTTTCTGTCAACTTTACTGTTTCTAGTAAAGTATCTAGAGGTTCGTCCATTGCTCTGAAGAAGATAGGATTTTCTATATTATTACAAGAATTATCAATATAGGAAGATTCTTCTTCGAGTACAATTAAGGGTAATGTTTTAGAATGTAAATTTAACAAAGTTAGATATTGTCTATCTAAAATTATAGCACAAAAAAATTGTGTATTTTCAAAGATCTCTTGAAGTTTTTTCTCATTAAAAACTCTTAAAACAGTAAAACCGGATTTTGAAAGATAAAGTAAATGTTTTCTTTTGTCTACCTGTTCAAAATCCGGGTTAAAATATAGCACATTTTTCATATACAATCATTTTATTTACTGATTAAAAGAATTAGAATACTAATTCAGATAGAGATACACCAGTAGGAGTAATAACGAAATCAACTTGAACGAATTCTGCGGTACGTGTGGGCTTGAGAAGTACGATTACTCTCATTTCATTTCTATCAATTACATCAGGAGTGTTTGTTGTAGAATCACAACGAACTTGAAATTCTGTTAAGCCTCTACGATCTTTAATCGTTTGAAGATACGGTTCAATTAAATTGGTAATTTGAACCCAAGTTGTTTCATCAGAAGGTTCAAATACTACATAGTTAACAGCAGTAGCAACTACTTTACGAAGATAAAGCATTAATCGTCTTACGTTTACTCTGTCAAGAGCAGTAGGTTTACGTTGTAGGGTTTTTTGACCGTATACGTTAATACCATCTCTAACAAAAGTAGCGATAGGGTTAATATTGGCTAAATAAAGAAGATCTCTTTCTCCTTGAGTAGGAACATATTCTGCCTTTAGAGGAGAATAAAGTCTACCACGAGTTAAACCAGCTGGAGCTGACCAAATTTCATAATTAGAATCTGTAAACGCATAAACTTGAGAAACGTGTCCGCAAGGAGGAGTCCAAACTTTCTTAGCATTTACTGAATCGTAAACTTGTAACCAGGGCCAATAAACGGCCGCATAGGAAGAATTGAAAGCAGCATGATCATCCGCATAATCACCTTGACCATTTACCCAATCAATTACTTCTTGAGGACGAAGATCATAAGGTGTATCTACAATTGTCATACAATCCGCTCTAGATACACAAATTGAAATTAATTCATTAATAACAGGAGCATCTGGAACACCAGGAGCTAATAGTAAATTAATGTCATAATTTTCAGGATTTCTGAAGAATTGAAGACCTGTTTTTTCTGTTCCAGTATCAATACCAATATATAGAGAAGGATCTGAAGCAGAAGACGGAGGAGCACCATTTGATCCACCACTTAATAGAGAAGGATTTGATAATCCACTATCAAGAGGGAAATCTAAGGAAAGAACATCATCAGCATCTACAGGATTAACAACTGTAATGAATGAAGAAACATCATTAATGGCTGTTTCAACATACGCGGGATTATCAATCATAGTTCCAGGTCTATCCTCATCTTCAATTTGAAGAGGAGTTTTGACTAGATTTTTGAAGGATTCTCTTAAAATATTGTTTTCATAAACATCAAGATTAAAAGATGTGGCAACTCCATTGGTATAGTTGATTTTGGTTTTTACACCAAGGTTGTTACCCCAAGTACCTTGAGTTGTAGCACTAATTGAAAGTGCAGCAGCAGAAGTTGTTTCTTTTCTCTTTTGAATAGCGGAATAACCAAGAATAGTAGTATTAGCTGTTCCTGTAGGATCAACTATTACACCTGTTCCAGTACCATCAACCGTGATTACTAATCTTGAAGATACAACTGACGCAGTAAATAGTGCGGCAAAAGCAGTGATAAGATTAAGCGCTGTCGAAACATCTGTTGCAGCAGCATAAGAAGCAGACGGAATAGTAAAAGTAGTACTTGTTTGTACTCCAGCAGCATTTTCAGAAATAAGGGTTAGTGTATTATTAGCTGAAGTAATAACTTGAGGGAAAGTAGTAGAATTTGAAACTACTCTTAATTGTTCATTAATTGAACCAAAAATAGTAGTAACAGCAGAAGTTGAGATTGATCCATCAATACCAAAATTGGTATAGGCAGAAGAAGATTTTAATGTAATCTTAAGCTGTCCAGAACCAGTTGTTGAACCATATTCAGAAGCAACATAGTTAGTAGAGAAACCAGAGATAGCATTAATAGCATCAACTAAAGCAGTAACCGTAGCATAAGCACCGGCAGGAATTTGGTAAGAAGTACCAGCAGCAATTACAGCAGGAGCAGTAGAAACCCAAAAATCTAAAGTATCATTGGTATCTTCTACAATTGTTACAGGGAAAGTAACAGAATTTCCAGCAATCCAAGGTTGTTCATCAATAACACCCGTACCATAAATAGTAAGAGTAGTAGATCCACTAACATCAGGGAAACCAAAAATATTAGAGGCAGAGACACCAGTACCAGAAATACGGAGAGAATGGGAAGAACCCGCAATATTTCGTTTAATAGTTAAAGAACCAGAAACGGAAATTGACGCAGTAAAATATGTAGCAAAAGTTGTATTAGCATTAAGTAATGCAATAATGTCTCTAATTGATTTAACTAGAGAAGTGGCCGAACCTAATGAAAAAGTTACAGTAAAACCAGGAGAAATACCATCAACATAAAAAATAAGGGTGTTATTGCTTGATGTTAATGTAATAAGTGAATTTACTGTTCCAGTAATACTCGCTTGCGTAGCATCTTGGTAAAGATCTCTCGTAGCATATTTAGCTAAATAATTTGATAAATCTCCTACTTCTGGAGCCGGATCTGGTTCAGCGACTCTAACATACCAAAGTTGTCTACCTTGTTGTAGATATTGTAAAGCAGCATATACTCCGGGTTGAAATTCGACATCCGGATCAGAAGGATTACCAAAAGTGGAAATAAATTGTATTACGTTTGTAATTAATTGTGGATCATTAATCGGTCCCTTAGATGCAAGTCCAACCATTCCTACAGCAGTTGTAGAAAGATTCGGAATATATAGGGATAGATCAATTTCTCGGGTATAAACACCAGGAGAAACAAAGACAGCCATATTTTAGCTCCTATTTCGTTTGAATTTTTTTTCTTTAATTTCAGTTTCTGATGTAGAAATTCCAAAAACTTTAGGAGGTTCTTGGATAGGAGTTACTTCTGGTATTGCTTCCATAGTAATTTCAACTTCAGACTTTATTTGTTGTAAAAATTTGTGTTTAATTTTCTTTAAAACATCCCCTGATACTTGTGTATCAAGAATTTCTAATTCGGAACCTTTTGCAACAAAAATAGTAAATTGTTTCTTACCATCAGGAGTTTTAATAATTAATGGAAATCCTGTTTTAGTAATATTTTTAAAAGTAAGTCTATTCATTAAATTATACCAAACTCTTCTTCTACACTTTCAAAAGCTTTTTTATTACCAAAAACAGATTTACCTGTGGCAACAATTTTAATTGGTTTTTTGGATACTTCTTTTGTATTAAAAGTTCCACCTTTGGAATCTTTTTTATCTTTTTTGTGTTGCGGAGCAGGGGAAGAAGCCATAGCCGTTGTAGTAGAATTAGCCATTTGAGCACCATTATTAACATTTCCTACAATAGGTGAAGAAAGTAATCCTGTATGACCCATTAATTCATTTAAAATATCATTGACTATTTTATTTTCGTAATCTTCTACTTTTAACTTGGGCTGTCTATGTGCTAATCTTTTATGAATACGATTAGCCATTTTAGTAGCTCGTTCGGCATCATATCCTCTAGCCATTAGATTTTGACGAATTTCGTCATATGTTTTTGGGGCATTATTAGCCATTGTATACTCCAGTATTTAGGGTAATATAAAAATATAATTGATATAGTTCTAATTGATTTTTCAAATTAAGGATATACATCAATTTCAGGGATTATTTCATTAACTGTTATGTTTTGTGCTGGAATCCAATCTTCATATAACCATTCAGGAATTTCAGGAGCATTAGGAAAAGTAGTTGGAAAATCAACTCCAGGTTTATTTGGAATATATATTTCGTAAATAATTTTTCTAATTGTAGGAATCATAACAGGATCAGGAATAATCCAGGCTTTTAATTTAAAAGTAAAGACCATTCTAACAGTACGATCTTTATCTTGTGGTTCAATTTCAGAAATATTTGTAGGACCACCCATCATTAATTGAAGAGCAATTTGTTTTTTACCGAAAGCACCTTTTAAATCAATAGGAAGCCATACTTCTCTATTGGCAAATTTAAGCATTATATTACGAACCATTTGATTCATTGATGTTCTATATTTAGCCCAACAATCTAATTGGTACATAACATCTACAGGAATAATAGATGAAGGCATTTGAATAACTTTATTACCTTCTTCTGTCCACCCTAATTTACGATAATGTGCTTTTGTCCACCTTGACAAATCAAAAGACCAATTTAATTGTGTTAAAGACATTGCCGGAAGTTTAACAATATAATTATCTTTATTAATTAAAGCAGGAATTTCTTGGTCAGGAACAATACCATGAAGTTGTTGTTGACTAGCTAATTCTATTTTTGGAGGACCCATAACAGGTACAATAGTTTCAAATAATGTAGTATTTTCTACATCTGGATACATGTTCATTGTAAAAAACTCTTTAAGGGCTTTATCATATGGATAAAACCCTATAGGATTAAAACCTGTATCGAGGCCAATAGGATTACTCATTTAAATCTTTCTTAGCCTTTCTTCTTCTTTGCTATAGCCATTTTTTTCTGTTGCGCTAATTTAGCCTTATATTCAGCAAATTCTTTTTCCTTCGCTTCTTTTAATGCTGCCTTGCGTTCTTTCTTAGTTCTAGTATCTTTGTTCTCTTCGTAAGTTTTTCTTACGTTACTAACAGCTTGTTTAGCTGCTTTTTCAACTTGGGCTCTATCGTAAGCTTCTCTTTCTTCCCAAGTCATATCATCAAGATCAATCTCTTCTTGAACTTTTTCTTTAGTAAATTTAGCAGCAGCCTTAGCAGCACCTTTAGCCATTGCTTTGGCTAATCTTTCTTTTTGTTTTTCTTGTTCTGCTAATACTTCTGCATAAACAGGTCTCCAATGAGGTCTTGCAGGAACGTGTCCGTCATTTGTTCCATATTCTAATATAGTAGCAATATCTGTCATTGTTTTACCTCTTCCATTCGGATGAGGTATATCATTTAAATTAATGCTTACTTCATTATCATTAGATTTAGCTTCAATAGCTTCTAAATAAGCTCCAGTATCAATAAGTAAATCAGAACCTTCTTTTTTATCTAAAGTACTTTGTGCAAGAGGAATTAAAGGAGGATTAAAGTCTTGAGAACGAATATTTTCAGCTACTCTTTTAGTTAGTTTTCTAGCTGTACGTTCTAACTTTTGTTTAGTACTTTTTACAACCTCTTCATGAACTTCTTTAAAAAAGGCTTTAATATCAAAATCGGGGACATCATATTCTATTGACATTAATAATCCTTAGTAATAACGTTGCCTTGATCTGGTCGTTCAGAACGTACTCGTTTAATATCTACTACATAACTAAGAGGAATTTGTAAATTGCTTCCATATTCAACAGCGTTAGCTTGAACTACTTTATAATCAATACCTTGAATTTCAATGTGATCTCCTAAAATAGGAGGAATAACACCTCTTTCTTGGATTAATTTAATACTAAAATAGACTTTGAGTTCTCTTGTTTCATCAATACCAAATTTAGTCATACTATTTTGGAAACTAGGTAAATCAACAATATAACCTTCTATTTCATACGCTTCATAAAATTGTTTATTTGCATCTTCTGCATAAGTAGAATTATATTCTTGTTCTCTAATTCTAAAGATTTTAAGAGGAATCATGAAAAGTTTATACACTTCCATCCCAACATTTTGAAAGTAACTTACATCTCCATCCCCAATTAATTTAGGCATTTATGATCCTGTAGTAGCAGCACCCATCATAGCTGCAATAATTCCTTTTTTATGTTTCTTTTTCTTGAAAGGCATAGGCATGATAGCTACATCACCAGTAAGAGTATCTTCCGTTTGAAGACTTCTATTATCTTCTCTTTCCTTAGATCGTTTATTTTTATATTCACCTTTGGGAGTTAATTTCCCTTGTTTATATCTTGAATTAGTGGGTTCCATTTCCCCATGATGAACCATTTTTGCATTAGTAGCTCTAGTTTGAGCACCTTGTTTCTCTAAGCCTTTTTTGTATTTTTTATGATCAGCCTCACTTACAAGTCCTTCATTAGTTTGGGAGGCTCTGCTCTTTTGGAATTTCTTGGCTTTTAAAATTTTACCTTCTGGTACACCGTCTTTTCCTTTTTTAATTTGAATAGGAGTATACCCTTCAGGAACTTTTCCTTCTTTTACTCTTTTCTTTAAATTATCAGCAGTGTAAAAAGGAGTCTCATCTAAATTAGCAAGGAAATTATCGACAATAGCTTTTTCTTTAATACCACCATGAGTAAGGGTTTCAATATCTCCCTTTTTTTGAGGTCTATTGGTTTTACTTATTAATTTTTCAGCATCATATTTTGTGCCAGTACTGAAAGGATATCTATGATTTATAGGATTATCGTCATTTTTCATTGTTCTACCATTTGAAGAAGTTCTTAGGTATATTCCCTTAGACGTAGCGGAACCATCAGATTTAATTTCACCTTTTAGAAATCTTTTGGTTTTTATAGCTCTTATTTGTTTGTGTGTAGGAATTTGATCTTCATCTAAAACAGATTCTTCTTTTTTAACATATTTATTAATAGCACCACGTAACATATCTGTTTGTTCTTTTGGGCTCATTTTATTACGTTGAAAAGTTGGATTATCTAGATAAGAAGAAGCCGCTTCTCTTTCTCCGCTAGTTCCTCTAAGTAATCTTGAAGCGGTTTGTGTAGCAAAAGGAATACCTCTATTTATTTTGCTAGATACCCTTTCAGGGTTATTTGGAGTTTCAGATCCAGGAGCTAATTTAGATTTACTTCCAACACTTAATTTAGCAGCAAAAGCTTTCACAGAAGGAGTTGTTTCTTGCTTAGATTTTAATTGTTGTCTAACTCTAGCGAAATTAGCTACTATAGTGTTTGTTCCTTCTAAAAAATTAGATACAACCCCTTCTAGTGTTGATTCTTTAATTGCTCCTCTAGTAAGAATTTCTACATCACCTTTTTTCTTAGGACGATTGGGAGATAGGTGTAACGCTACTTGTGCATCAAGTTCTGCATTATAACGAGAACCACCACCACCATTTGCAACCCTGCCCCATTGTGATGCTTGCTTAGCAGCACCTTTTGCAGTATATTCATAACCATTACTATTCACTAAACCTTTTTTAATTCTTTGAAGAGCGGGATTTCTACCAGGATAATATGTTTTACGTCTAGAATCCTCATCTAAATTAGATAAATATTTATCAACAATAGATTCAATAGTGGGTTTATTTTTCTTAGAAGTCCATTTAGCAAAATTAGCATCTACTTGGCGATCTTCTCTAGATACACTTCTATAAGGTTTTGAATAAAGATCTTTTCTTCTATTAATTTCAGCTTGTCCCGCTTTTTCTTTTCCTATTTCTAAATTTTGAGCAGGGTGATTTCTAATCTTTGCTTTCTTTAAAGTCTCATTTTCAGCATCTTGTTTAATTACAGGATGATCTTTAGATAATCTTTTCTTCATAGAAGGGTGTTCTTTAAAAAAAGATACCTCTGGTTGGTTTGCAGCTGATTTTTTAACAGCACCAAAGTCTACTTTTTTGCTTTTATAATCTTTCTTTAAAGAGTCAGTAGAAATAAAACCAAGATTATGAGCCATATGATCTATAGCTCTTTTAGCATGAGTAGCTACTTTTTCAGCTTTCTTAGGACTATCCCCAAAATTCTTGACTTTTGTAAGAATTTCTTTGAAAGAATATTCTTGTAACATTTTTTGCATTTTTGTGTCTTCCATTAAAATTCCCTTTCAAAAATTAAGAATAAACAGGAGCTAAATCACTTCTACTGGCTTCAATTTCTCTTAGTAGAATTTCTCTATCTTTAGCATAATCATTTAATAATTGAATACCATTGAGAGTCATTTTATCCCCAGCGACAGGAATAGAAGTAAATTTACTTCTAATTTGGCCTAAAATACCTTTTGCTTCATTAATAGCAAATCGTCTAAACCAACTTTGACTATAATTAGGTATTGTTGTCAAATCATCTTTGTGTGGAATAAATACGTGAGCTGTTACTTTAACCGCTCTAGAAGTATAAATATATAAAGTATGTCTTAAAGTATCTGGATCTACGGAACAAGCCCAATCAGGATCTAAGGCTAATTCTCTCTGAACAGTTTTTAACCATCTTAATCTTAAATCATATGTTTGCATATCGTACATACCATATGAAGTACTATAAAATAATGGATATCCAGAAACCATTGCGGATTCAAGATCTCCAGTAGATGAATAAGTACCAGCAATAGGAGGAGTAATTTCTACCGACCTAACTCCAGTTACGTCAGTAGGTAAATCAAAATGACTCGCTCCTCCAGACGTAACAGAAAAATTCTCAAATCTCATATTACTTTTATACTTATTATATGTATCAAGAGTATTTGTAATAGCTAAATTAAGGGCTTCGGGAGTTAACTCAACAGGGAGCACTCCATAACCAAAATTAACTAAGATATCTTCTTTGAGTTTAGTAGTAGTAAGAGGCATTTATTATCCTAATTTAGCAGTAATTGCTTCAATTATTTCTCTTTTGGTTTTTCCAGATCCAGCTATACCAAATTTTGCAGCAGTAGTATTTAAATCTTTTAAATTCATTTTCTTGATATCCTCCAACATAGGTTTGGACATTGAGGATTCAACCATAGCACTATTTAGTGTTTCTTCCATTGATTTAAAAGTTTTTTCTGTCATATCCGATTTAATAAACGGAGGAGGAACTACAGGAACTTCAGGAGTATCAACTTTTTCATCAATAACAACGAGTTCTGGCTCTAGATTTAATACAATATGTTTTCTATCAAAAAGTTCAGCAGCTTGGCTTGAAATTCTTGTTAATTTGAGTTGTTGGGCATGGGGTTCAAAATATCTTCCTACAACGGCTTCGCCTTCATGAAGAGTTTTTGATCCACCATTAGGAGTAGGAACCTGTACATCATAAACGTTTTTATTTACTAAAATAACCATAAATATCCTTTCATAGAATTAAGGGTATAATAAAAAAGGGTGTAACTTTAACATTACACCCTTTTTACCTCTATCTTTTGTTAGAGCTTAACAACAATTAGTAGTTAAGGATTGATCCTGTAGCATAGAATAGACCGTTTACAGGTTTAATACCGTAGTGGGTCATAACCGCTTTTCGGAACATCATGTCATCAAGTACAACCGTGGGCGTTTGATAGAACGGAATATATGGCGCATAAACGAAACCAGCGTCATAGAAGTTCTGTCCTTTATAACCTAGAAGGAAGGAATTTGAAGCAAATCCAGATCCACCAATGTTATTAAGGAAGGGGTTCTTCCAAACTTTCCATTTACCCATTAAAGTACCCGCAAATACGATACCAGGACCGTTTAGGTTACCTGAAGATTCGAATTGAGGATGATTTTCAATAATTGTCGCAGCATCAACACCAGCTACGATCCAATTAGCGAAACCTCTACGGGTTTGTTTGAATACCATGTTTGAACCTGATTGAAGTGTCTTACTAATAGCCATTTGGTGAGTAAAGTAAGGAACACCAGTCGGAGGAGCCGCATCAAATGTAACGTTACCAGCTTGCGCAATTCGATAAAGAGAATTGATAATTTTGTTATCAATACCAAATCGGATTTGTTGGGCAAGAGCTTCCGTTAATTCTACTTCAGCATCAAGTCCGTGAACAGCCTTAAGTTGAGCAGCAACTTCTACTGACCAACGCGCTCTTAATTTGTCAGGTCTAGAAACTACCGGACCAGACGTTAATGAGGCATCCATTTGAGGAATTGGGTTATTAGCAAAATCAGGCGCTTCTGAATTATATTCATAAGTAGCAACTAATGAAGTTGAACCTACGGATGTAATCGTATAAACACCAGTTACGTAATTTACCGTACCTGTAAAAGATGTACCAGTAAGAGTACCGTTACCATCATCTGTAGCTGTATAATTTGTAGCCGCATTAATATAGCTTACGGATACTGAACCAGGACGAATAGGAACGTACGTTAAAGTACCACCAGCAAGAGATACTGTTTCAGCATCAATTGTTTCTGATTGGTAATTTTGCGCTTCCTCTCTCATACCAGTTCGGGCAGTAATAAGAGGCATACCCTTAGTTACAGCACCTTTAGCAGAACCCGCTACGAAATCGAGATAGAATAGCATTGAAACCGGACCATCCATAGCTTGTACGGATACTAATTCTTGTGAAGCAAGAGTAGGCCATACGGCACGGATCATCGGGAAAATGAACTTTTCAAAGTTACCAATAGCATTAGTACGTGTATCTTCGTCAAGTGAGCTTAAATGCGATAATTGGTTTTCAAGAATTTGGGCGAATTGGGCTTTATTCCAAGAATCAGAGGTTACTGATTTAGTAGAAGGAAGCGTATCAGTAATACCACTCCATCTTTCAACTAGTCCTTTTTTCTTAGAAACTGTTTGCTCCATAAGGTTTTGATAATCTAACATTTGTTTCTCCTATGAATTAATTTTTCTTTATTACTTAACTACACGATTCGGGACATTCGCGTCCATAGCTTCGTATAGGCGTGAAAAGTCTGTATCACTAGTTGATTTTTTTCTCTTTGTTTCTTGGGAATTAACATAATCCTCTTGGATAGGATCAAGTTCTTCTTCACTTTCCGTTACAACTTCTGGTTTGAGAGCTTTAACAGATTTTAAAGAAATAAGCGCTTCATCAATGGATTCTTTTGTAGGATTACGTTTGATAGCTTCTTTAATTACATTAATCGCATCTTTATCACCATCTAAACCAAGTTTAGCTAGTTCATTTTCTGCATAAACCTTTGAAGAAAGAAGTCTGTGTCTATGTAGAAGTTCATTATATCCTTCTTTAAGAGCTTCATATTTTTCAACAAGTTCATCATCAGAGCCTTCTGAAAGTGTGAATTCACCTGTTTCAGCCGCTTCATGAATTTTTTCTTGTAGTTTTTCAACAATTCGCGTAAGTGCAGACGTTTCAGTATTTCTACGTGAAACTTCCATTAAATAAGCAGCAGCAAACGCTTTAGCAGCTTCTTCTGTCTCATCAGTTGGATCAAGTTCGATTAGTTTAAGAGCAATTTCTTGTAGTTGTTCGTCTCTAGAAGTATTTTCGTCCATTTCATTATCCTCTTCTTCGTCAGCTTCAACAACTCCCTTAGATTTTGACATAAACTCATCAACACCATTATTAATACCGTTTAATACACCAGCATCATTAACGTCTAAAGGCCAGCCTTCACCAGGAGGAGGAGCTTGTTCTTTTGGAACAGTTCTAGTGATACCAGTATCAGCAGTTCCTTTTGTTTCTTCTTTAACTACTGCTTCTTCTTTCACAGCTTTCTTTTCTTTCTTTTTATCATCGTCATCTTCATCATCGTCTTCTTTTTTATCTTTCTTCATCCAAGGCATTTCACCTTCAGTGACAGACTTTCTTAAAGAACTACGAGTAGAAGCAACTTCATGAATAAGAGATTCAGCAAGACCTTTTAATTCAGGAGCATCATTACTAAGTTTTGAAAGATCAATAAGAAGAGCAGAAGTAGCAGAATCGACTAATTGATAAGTAGATTCTGTTAAATCTTGTGGCTTAATATTGAGTAAGCTTGTGGCTTTTTCCTCAATAGCCTTAAATTTTTGTTCAGGTGTCATGGAATTCTCCTTTAAATTTTCTTTAAATTCTGAAACGTTTTCAGTTACTAATTTTGGATAGGCGTTATGTGTGGATGGATTTAAAACGAAATCCCAAGTGACTAGATTAAAGTTCTCTTGAACATAATCAATGCCATCTTGGGATTTAACTTCGCCTTTTCCTCTACTAGAAACTCCAAAAACAACACCTGCTTTAATATATTCTTGTAAAATCTTACCTGAAGGAGTGTCTAGAATTTCAGCTCGAATATATACATCATTAGAATTTTCGGGCATCCAAAATTTGGTAACAATATGTGATCCTTTTTCAGGATCAGTTTCTCCATTAGCAGGATGATTAATCATCCCGATCATTTGGCGCTTCTCTAAAACATCAAGCACCTTGGGATCTCTTTGTAATTTCTCCCAAAGTGCTTTTGTATAAACTCTTTTATTTTGATTAGGTACATTGCACCTTTGACCTACACCTTCAACCGTCATTCTTCCAGGAGTACTAGAAGCTTCAAGTATTAAAGGTCTAAATTCAAATGTTTCAACTAATACTTTGTCCATCACTATCCTATTTAATCTATGTATATAATTTCGGTAGGAGGAAGTCCTCCTGTAGAATTAAAAGCAAAAATGGGGGTATCTTTATCGCTATAAGGTTCGTATTCAGCAGTTTTCTTGTTTATAATGATTTTATCGTAATTCCACGCTGCTTTAATGAGAAAGTCGATCCGTTCTGTAGTAAATTCTTTACTAAATCTTTGGAGAATAATTCTCGTTTGGAATCTATTAAATATTGATTGGACTCTGTAATCTGGAGTTGAGAATTTATATTTTTCGTCATCCTCACAGGTCATTTCATCAATATTTACGTTTCTAGAAAATAATAAGCAGTCTTTTATGTCACCAGGTAGGTCTAAACTAAAAGCATTTTTTGGGTAAACAAGATACCCCCATTTTTCAGTAGCGCCTAAAAACCTTGAAATTTTATCTTGCAAGATTATGTAAGTGATTGAATGGACGCAAGTTTAGTAACAGCAGTTGTTAGAGCAGTAAGAGCGTCTGTAACAGCCGTTTGATATGTTGCAACATCAGTAACAATGTAATTCGGTCGAGCCATTAAACCAGCACCAAGCGTGGCACCAGTTGTAGGACTTTTAACAATATCTCTACAAACTTGCTGTGCAAGAGCAACAGCCGCAAGAGCAGAATCTAATTTAGCATCAGTCGGGTCTGTTTGTTGGTTAAGATCCGTAGTACGCTTAAATAGGGTAGGTTGTGATGTATTAAGTGCAGGCATGAGTTATCTCCTTTAGTTTGATATTATTTTTCTTTAAAGTATTGAAACTAAAGAACTTAGTTATCAGTTTAATGATAATGGTATATTTAATTATTAAATATTTTCTAAATTATTGAAATTTCAATATTGTTTGTCTAAATTAGTTACAGCAATTTCACCAGTATCAGGGAGTATTCCTGTTGCTTGAAATCCCGTTGCAGGAATTACAAAAGTAACTTGTAATTGAGGAGCAAGGTTTACTTCAAAATATCCATCTTCATTTGTTAATAATTCTACAAAAGATCTAGAATAAGATACTTCTCCTAATGTTTGAGGATAAGGTGAAATACAATATTTAACTTTAGTAGCTATAACAGGATCATTTGTAGGAGTTTTTACATATCCAAATACTTTAATCATTTTTGTGATTCTTTTTATTGAGAGCTAAACTATCTAAAAAATCTTTTAGAATAGAAGTATCCATTGTTTCTTTAGAGGCAACTTTTATTAAATGGCTTTCTAATTCTGTTACTCGAATTCGAAGAATTAAATTTTCTTTTTCAAGATGTTGGTTTTCAGTAGCTAATTGTGCAATTTTTCCACTTAATTTTTTATTTTCATTTCTTAAATCTGCAACCTCATTCACAAGTCTTTCTATATCTTCTTTAAGACTTTCTCGAATTTCTTTGGATTCTTTAGTTAAACTTACTGCAATTGTTGAATTAATATAACTTTGATCTTTATTCTTCTTTACAATAAGTTCATAGATTTTTGGTAATGCTCCAGCAAACGCGGCTATTATGCCAATTAAAATGTTCTCGTTCAAAAGTTATTTCCTATTATCATGTAATTCTTTTAAAGAAAAATAAGCCGAAGATGCAAAAAGCACGGCAAAGCCAAAACTAAAATTTAATAAAGTATTATTATATAAAGCACAAGCACATATTAACCACTGTAAAATTTGTAAAAATAACCATGTTTTTATTAAATAAACATATCTTAATAGTAGTACATGTATTCCTAAAATAGAATTTATACAAAGAAGAGTAAATAAAGAAACTGATAGAAATAAATTACTTGAAATACTTTCAAAAAAAGGCAATCCTATTTTTAACTCTCCAGGAAGAAGATAAACAGAATTCAAACAACAAATAAAACACCATAGTGTACAAAAAAACAATAACATTTTTGTTTTTGAATATACACAATATTTTTCTCTATTTAATTTAAACATTTTTAGTGACTGCTTTAATTAAAGTAGCTTTGCCTCTTATAATTAAAAAAATATCATTAGTAATAGTATTTTTAATAAAAAAATCATAAGCAGCAAAAGGAAAAGATAATGTTGACGTAATTGATCCAGGTAAACTAATAGTTACTTCTCCCTTAGATCTATTGCCAAAAGTAACCTGAAAATCAGCTAAAGTAGTTGTACTAATAGGTTCTGTTCTTAATTGTGCCTTACCAGTATAATTTGTTAAATCAAAAGGTAAACCATTATCTTGCTTTAATTCTAAAGCTTTAGAAAAACTAGCGTTTTGTGCTATATCTATATCCGATATAATGGTTTTCATTTTTTGAAATTAACCTTCTTCTGTTTTAGAAATATCTTTATTATCTTCTGTTTTATCTGGTTTTGGTTCTACTTTTTCTGGAGCTGTTGTAGTTTGTTCGTCTTTTTTAGCCCAACGATCTTTTACCCAATCAGGTGTTCTTGTGGGAGGTTTTCTAGTAGCCATTTTAAATTTTCCTTTCGATTAAGGGATACAGCCTGCGGGTTTTTCAAGAATCGCGCAGATCTGGTCTTTCTTTGCTGCATCGGCTCTTTTGATATCGCGAATAACGTTCTGCTCCTCAGCGTCATCAGCCTTTGGCAATCTCATATTCATGTAGTCAATGAAGATGGTTTTAATCATACCGTCTACACCAACATGTAGTTGTTTAGAAGGATCTTTAGCAGCAAGCTCCACAGCCGTACAGACTCCGTTATTAAATCCAGCGTTGAGACAAGTTTCTTTATTGTCGAACGCAAGTAACCTAGCAGCTTTTGTTTCTTGGTTAGCGGTTAAAGATATAGGGTGATTAGCCCCATAAAGAGACGCAGAAAAAAGACACAGTACGAGTAATTTCTTCATTAGTAACCTCCAGTTAGCGCTGCACGTTTCCAAGCTCCTGATGCAGTGCAAACATATATGTAGTTAGCGTCCCACGTAAAAGCGCCAGTCGTACAAGCGTCAGCGGCTAATGGTGAGTATGTTGAATTGAAAATCATTTCAGGTGCTACGCCTGAAAGAGATCCTTTAAGTGTTAGAACAGTTGTTTGTGTTTGAACACCTGTACCAGAAGCTACTCCAACAGGAACCGCAAAAATAAGGCTACTTGGAGTTCCTGTACCTGTTCCTAAACCAGATCTAACCGTGAAATTAGCTCCACCTACGTTAGAATCTGTTCCAACTCTTGAGCCTTGAACACCAATTGTTTGAGCAACAGGTGAAGCCGCGTCAGCAGCACCTAAATGAAGAGTCGCAGCAGCTTTGCGTGTGAGCATTAAATCATGAGTTGTAGTAGTTACGGCCAATGTCGAAGAATACCACCCAAAAGTACTAGCCGCAGGGAGCACTAGAACGTTAGGTGATACGTTCATCATAGAAGTCGTATTTACGAATAGGTTAAATACGTTGCCAGAATTACTACCTATTCCTGTGAATGATCCAGAAGCGGTACAGGCGTTATACCCAGTACCCATTGTTAACCATTGTTGACCGCCTTCTTGTTGACAAAAACTGAATCCTGTAGTTGCTGTAGTTCCGTTTCTACGTGGAGTAAACGTAAGAGCATTGACAGGTGCCGTAGCTCTTGAGGTTTGCTGTATTTGGGCTAACCATTCTGTTTGATGTGAAGCAGTAGTTGCGTCACTTTTCCAGCCAGAACCTATAAATCTAAGGATGGGGGAATATTGAACAGGTGACCCAACTGTAGATGCAGTAGTATTCTGTAGGACTAGAGCATTGACTACTGTGTTAGTAATATTGTCATCTGTTACGGTTAATGAAGGACCAGTACCCGCAATGCTCGTAACACCTGTAGTTGAATCGTGAGTGATTAAACTATTTCCCGCTGTTGTAGTACCTGTGGCAACTAGAATTCTAGTAGCCGTTAATCCAGATAAAGCAGGAGCACCTTGAGCAACCCAAGTGTCAGTCGATTCACAAAGATACCATCTGCTACCTGAAGTAGCATCGGTATCCATATACATATCGCCAACAGTGCAAGTAGCAGGTAATGTGGTTGAATTAGGAATTCTTACTGTTTTTGAAGACAGGTTGAGTATAGAGGCTAGAGAAACAGTCGGATTTCCCGCAACACCATCGCCATCAGCAATAGTAATTTCGTTTGCTGTGCCTGTTAGAGTTCTGCCTGTAAAGGTATTGGCAGCAGTCTGGGTCATTAAACCGTTGGTATTATATGCCGCCAATGCAGTTAGGGTTGCGTCACCATCCTGTTTAGAATTCCATGTAGCTGCACTAGAGATGTAGGTATCGCCAATAGCAGTGCCTTGATATCCACCAGTTGTTATTACTCCAGCAGAATTAACAACAAATAAATCAGTTCCTGTTTCGTTCTCTATTAGGAAGGTATTTGCCGACTGAGCATCAGGAACTTTTAGCGTTAGCGGAATAACAGCAGCGGCAGTACTTCTAAGAATAGATGGGCCTTGACCAGTACTATAAATTTGATAAGCATTTGTTACTTGAGCTGTTTTTTGATCTTCAATATAAATACCATAAGCATTAGTAATAGTTCCTGTAGCACCTGACGGTGTTCTAGCAACTAAAGCTCTAGAATTTGTTACCGTTCCAGCACCACCAGAAATACCGGCTCTAGCTCTTAGACCATCTGCGTAAGTTATTGTATCATCACCAGTTAGTAACGCTTGGAATGATCCACCTTGAACATTTTCAATAGTATCTGTTCCTGTTGCATTATATCTAGTAATACCTGATACAGCCGTTAATGTAGAATTTACACCAGCAGTATTATCAAAGCTAGTTCCTGTTGTTAAATTAGTTTCATTTCCAATAAAAGTAAAATTAGAAGAAGTGCTAGGATAATCAGCAGTTAAATTAATCTTAGAACCAACAAAAGTATTTATATCAGCAGGTTCTGTAGAAACTGTTTGTTCTATATGTAATAGGTTTTGTTGTAGAGCATTATAATCACCAATTTGTAAAGTTGAAGCGATTAAAACTTCTTCTGTAGAAGTATCTAATTGAACAACGCCAGGAACACTTGTATTTTCCCAACCAGAAGAAGATGCTAATTGTGGTGCCCATTCTCCATTTCCAGCAGAATCAGTGGCAGTCCAAACATCTCCAACAGAAGGTGTACCAAGAGTTATCTTAAGAGTTTCTGTTTCTAGACCACCATTGGCAGAATCATCTCCTAATCTAACTATTAAATTGGTAGTACTTCTTTTTAATGCTGGAAAAGATGAAGTTGTTCCACCAAAATTTAATTGGGTAAAACCAGAAGCAGCAGCATTACTTAAAGTTAAAACACCATCAGCTCCAGGAGTAAATAATACTCTATTAGTAAGGACATCGAACCCGGAGCCATTATCTGTAGTTACAGCAGCTAAAGCTAAAGAAGTTCCAACAATTCTATTATTAACTTGTAAACCTGTAGCAAAATTTTCAGATTCAATTAATACCGGAACAGTAGCATTAGAAGCAGAATATGCTCTAATAACATTAGATCCAGTAGAAGTATTAGAAATATTTAAAGCAGATAATGCAGAAGCTTCTGAATTAGCAATTGTTACAAAACTGGTAAAATTACCTGTTCCATTTACGTCTAAAGTAGAATTTGGTGTTCCATCATTTACACCTAATCTTGAATTTGTTTCATCCCAATAAAATAAGGGGTTAGACATAAAAGCAGAACCTGAACCAAAAACAATTTCTCCTTCAGGTAATCCACCAACTAATCCCGTTCCACCTAATGAAGTAGGAACTACTCCAAGAGAGATTTCATTTCCAGCTAGAACTAGTGGAGAAACTACAGAAATAGGATTTTGAGCACCAATTAAAGCAGGAGTAGCTCCAGTAAAATTAATTTTAGTATAAACAATTCCAGCAGAATCATTTACTTTAGCGTTAGTAATGGCTCCATCTTTTATTTGATTTGTACCTATTTGAGTACCTTGACCAAATAATAATGTAGGTATCAATAATATAGAAGCAATTATTTTTTTCATATTTTTTACCAAGTAATCCATTTAGCAACGGGCGAAGGATCATCAAGAACTACACTCATAACTCTTAGTACACCAAGGTTTGTTGAGATAAGTTTTGATGTAACCCCATCAATTAATTGACCCGATGTTGGAGAAATTAATACTCCATTCCCTGAAACGTCATCTTTCTTAAAGATATATACAACTCCTGAAGGAAAATCAGAAGTTAATTCAGGTAGAGTAAAAGTAACAGCTCCACCAATAGCATTACAAATAAATACTGTATTTGGAAGAACTCCTAAATCATACGCTCCAACAGTGACTATTTGAGCATTTAATTGAAGTTTATTTGTATTAACGATTTCGGAATTAAAGATTCCATCTTGTCCAAAACTAAATAAAGAGGTTGTACCATCTGTATCATAGAAATTAAGAAATTTGGCGTTAGATACTCCTGCCGTCATTTCCATAGCGTAAATAGAGGAGGAATTAGCAATTAAATCAATTAGAGGCCTTGTTCCAGTTGATCCAACTAATTGTCCAACATCAGAACCAGTATTTAAAATAGTAGTAGCTCGTTTAAAAGTTACAGGAACATCAAATGTAGCAACAGTTTTAGATAAAACTATGTCAGTTCCGGAAACATCAGGACCTAAAGTAATAGTATCAAAATTAGCAGTAGCTACGTCTAATTCAGGTGTTGTTACTTTACCAGTCCAATCTACATTAAATAAGTCAACATTATCACTATCAACGGCTCTAAAAAAATATTGGTTATCAGCAACAACATTCTTAACAAATACTAGAGATTCATTATCCCCTACAAGAACTTTATTTGATCCAGCGTTATTAATAGCTAAATAATCATTTAATAGAAGTTCATTTAAATAAGCGAAACCTGTTTGAGCTACAGCAGAGCCTAAAACAGTTTGAAGAGCAACGGCACCACCATTATTAGTAGTAGTGATATTAATTTCACCATGAATATTTGCTCCACCATCTGTAAGTTCTAAAGTTAGAGGTAAATCTGAATCTACAGTTGTTACACCAATAGTAGGAGCAGCAATTGTAATAGTTTGACCAACAGGAGTTAAAGTAATGTTAGAACCAGCAGCAAAGGTTATATTATCAAATAAACCATTTAATGATTTGACTACTTGACCATCATCAATTAAATCTGCTGTTAAGACCCCATCTGCGATCATATCAGCAGTAATGCCACCAGCTTCAATATTTAATGTTACTGATCCAGAAGTTCCGCCACCAGATAAACCATCTCCAGCTATTACAGCAGTAATATCACCATCTCCTCCACCACCTGAAGATTCTCCGGCAGCTAAAAGTTGATAGATATAAACAACATCTTGTGGTGGAGGAGTTCCGTCATATTCAGTTAAAATACCAATATAAACTAAATCTTGATAGTATTCTCCTCCTACGTATTTACCAGGAGGAACTTGAATACTTTGTCCAGAAATAGCAGGAACACCTATTTCATATGCATTATTATTAATAAAATAAGGAACAGCCATTAGCCTTTAATTCCTTTCTGGTATTCTAAGGAATCTTCTCTTCCAAATGGAATTTGAAATGTTAAATTTGGATCTCCAGTTTTTGCTAATTCGTAAAGACCACAATTTTTATAATCAGCGTTTGAATAAACACATGGTCTTCCTGATACTCTACAAATCCCAGAATTTTTCCCACCTGTGAAAGCAGGACACATATTAAATTGTGGAAGAGATGAAACAATTTGTGGGTCTTTATTATTTCGTTCTACTTCCAAATTTTTCATTGAAAGAGGATTTTTTTCATCCATTATATTTTCTTCTTATATAAAAAAAGCCCTTTATAATTTGTACAAAGGGCTTTACATAAAACTATGTGTAAATTTAATTTACCAAGTTGCAATAGCTGCACGAACCCAAACATTAGTTGCAATACAAAAATAAACATGTGTTGCATCAAAAACTATTCTACCGGCTGTTCCTGTATCTGTAGCATTAGCAGGAATTGCTATATTTAAAACACCAGTAGCATCTGCTAGTAAATATGTTTTATAAGAATTGACAGCACCATTAAATATTTTACCATTAGTAACAGCACCTGTAGCTAATGCAGCATCACCGACAGCATTATTAACAATATGATTTTCATCAATAGAATCGTTTGCAATTTTGTTATATGTAACAGCTCCATCAAGAATTTTTGATTCTATAACAGCATCTGCTGCAATTTTATCTGATGTAACAGCAAGATCATCTATTTGGGATGTTCCAATACTTCCTGAAAAATCATTTAACTCAATATCTGGATCTAATTTTTCTATAGTTACTGCCTCATCAGCAATATCTTCAGTATCAATAGCACCATCTAATACAGAAGGAGCTTGAGTAAAATCAATATAATCTGCTAGGTCTAATTCAGCCTCTTCAAATTCGTCCACAACATCATCATAATCTAGTGTTGTTAAAATGGAAGGAGAATATCTTGAAAAATAAGCTCCTAATACATAATGAGAAGGACGAACAGTAATAGACCCACCTGTGGGGGAGCCTATTACTTTATCGGAAGTACTTGTATTTTTATAGATATTAGCCATAAAATTTCCTTAATCAAATTACCAAGTCGCTGTAGCTACTCTTTCCCACGTATCAGTGGCAGTACAGATATAAATAAAACCAGCAGCAAATCTAACTTCACCTGCAACACCTGTAGCTGAAGCAGAAGCAGGAGCAGTTGTTAATAGATTTACTTTAGCAGGAGTAACTGCGGAAGCAGCAAGCTTACCTGTTGTAACAGCTAAAGCACCTAAAGCTGTAGTGTCAACAGCTCCAGCAGCAAAATGACCAGCATCAATAGCACCAGTAGCAATATGTTCAGAATCAATAGCAGCATCGGCAATTTTTGTGCCATCTATCGCATCGGCAGCAATTTTAGCAGTTGTTACTGCTAGGGCATTAATTTTAGCAGTTGTTACAGCATTAGAAGCAATATCAGCAGCTACAAGTGTTCCATCAATAACTGATGCTGAATTAACACTTGATACACCAGCAGTAGCAGGTTGTGAATAAACAATATAAGCATCTAAATCACCAGCATCTAGTGCTGTAATTGTATCGCCATCTGTTTCTTCAGTTAGAATATTAGCAGTGGCATATTGTGCGAAATAAGCACCAGCTACGTAGTATCCCGGTTTAACTTGAATAGTCCCTGAAACAGGGAGACCGATTTCTTGTGTTACCACTTTTGTATTTTTGTAATAAGCCACGGTAATCTCCTTTTATTTTTTTAATTCCATATGTGGAAAGTCTAAAAAAGCTCCTTTTTTTCTTGCTTCTAGTCTTTCTTGTAGTGTCTGTCCAGTATTTTTAAAATCAATACCAGACGTTAAATTATATTTTCTTGCTAGCTCTAGTAAAGGGTAATAATATTTCTCATCAGTTATATATTTTCCTCCGAGAAATACTCCAAAATCTACCGCTCTTGATTTATCAAACTTACCAGGAATAGGATTGTGTTCACCAAATTTAGTAACACCATCTATTTGTGTAACTTGATATTTTTTTCCAAAAGGGGGAATTGTTCTTCCTATAGCATAATGAAGTTTTTGTGTCTCAATTGAGCGAAGAGTACAAAGAATTCTTAAATCATGCCCAGGAAAATAAGAAGGATAGTCTTTTTGAATTAGTTTTATTTTTTCCTGAAGTTCTGGAAGAGCGTCTTCTATTTTTCTTGAATCAGCCATCTATATACCCATTCCATGCACTTCTACGTAGCAAGAACTAACTGCACCCAAAACCATTACAGTTTTAAATGAAACGCCTGAGACTATCATTGTTCCAGATAAAGGGAAATCTAATACTTCATGAGAAGAATCATCTTGAACTATTCTAATATTAGCAGTGCCACCAGTAACAATAATAGTTAAATAATTGATTTCTGTAATATCTGAAGATACAACAGCAATAGGGAAGGTTTTTCCTTCTAGATCCCTTAAATCAACAGTAGAAGAAAATTCTTTAGTAGCAGTATGTCCAGAACTTAATCCTAACTGTCTAAAAACATTTCTACCAAATTGTGTCGCTCTACTAATAGTAGCCGTCACAGAATAAGCTATTGCCATTATTTAGATAAACTCTCTCTAATTTGATTAAATTCTTTTCTTGAAATTTCAACTTTATCTCTAAAAAGCCCTTCAGCAATTACTTCTGATAGTCCATCAGCAATTGTTTCGTATTTTTGACTTCTTGGGTTCTCTTGGAGCTTACTTTGAGCTTCATACAGAAGGTTATTTAATTCTTTTAATGTAACAGGTTTTTCTCTGGATTCAGTAAGATTATTAGATTTCTCTACTTTTCTTTCTTCTCCTCGAAGTTCCTTAATATAATTAAGAAGATTTGTCATTGTAGCCTTAGTTTTAGGATTATCCATTCCTTCAATTTCGGCTTCATAATCAAATGCTTCTAATAAATTACCTTCATTTTTGTAATTCTTACCTGTTGGAGCTAATGATCCATATTCTGTATTTTTCTTATCCTTATCAAAATCGGGAGATTTGCCAATATTAGCAAATACTTTTGGATCTTTGGAAGGTTCTGATTTAAACAAATTTCTATCCTTATCTGATTTAATTAAAAGAAATGTTCCTTGTCCGGAGGTTAAACTAAAAGCAGTTTCAGGTTGTTGTATTGCACCTGAAATTACCATTCGTAAATCACTTACGGCATGTTGTTGAGGATAAAGCATCATTAATTCATATAAATCTGTTTTTTCCCATTTTAAAGCTTTTGTAGGCTCACCTTCTTTATTAGAAGGCGTACTATTTGGTACTGTATTTGGTTTACTATTTCCAGTAACACCAACAAAGGATCTGATAGCTTTATCAACTTCTTTTTGTTCAACTACCTGTCGTTCAATATTTTTAGGTATACCTATACCTACGGTTTGCTCTTTAACTTCTGTTAAAATATTAGAAGGAACAGGCATACTTTTGAACATTTCATACAAGGCTTTTTTATTTGCAGCCTCATCATTTTTAATTTTTTCTGCTAGTCCTGTATTAGGAGTTTTAATCATTGATCTGATTTCGGATTCAGACATATCAGGACCAGTTGAGTCATTTTCATTCATTTAGGATTAGCTCCATTAATTTATATCTAAGTACAATATTTAGGGTAAAAAATAAATTAGGAATAGAGTTAAACATTTAAAAAATCAATCTTTTATTTAGTGTAACATTGACTTTAAAGTAATATGATTAGATAAATTTTTTATTTTAGCTTCTCGATATTCATCTGGCGTAGTTTTAAATATTCTTAAAGAACACCTACAATTAAATAAACAAGAGCAATTTCCTGATTTGGGGGTTATTAACATGTGCTCTTTAACCCAAGGGGAGTTTTTAGTTAAAAAATTACAAGTAGCACAAGAAGACTCTCCATTAGGATGTGACCAATATATTAAAGAGTATTTAGAAGATCCAGCAACCCTTCCAGCTAAAAAATGAGATTCAAGTGTTTTAGCGTACATTTCAACTCTTTTTTCTATTTTAGAAAATATAATGTTTTCATTATCTAATATATTAATAAGATTGATCCAATAATTAAACTCTGTTGAGGAGGTGCTTTGAATCCAGTCATCCTCTGATTTTAATATTAAAGGGGAAGATTTAAATGTGTAATCAAATGCATTTAGACTGGACGAAACACCCAAACCATTTGATTTTAATCCTAAATTATATGTTTTAGTATAAAAGTCATAAAATAGTTTTTTAGAATTATAAATTGTTTCTTCTTTTGTTAAATCTTTATTTATATATCGCCTTGCTATATTTAATAATTCTGTCTTAAATTTTCCCCTTAGAACTCTAAAAGTAATATTTGAATTATTTCTTGCATTAATTTGTAATGTTTTTAATCGTTTAATAGGGAAAAATCTAGATTGAATATCATAGATATGTTCTCTACGAACTATTAAAGGATCATTTAAATTAGGCGAAAATAAAGGTTTCATTATTTATTGATATCTTTTTCTAATATTTCTAATTTTTGACTTAATTTATTAACTTCTTCGTGAGCATGACTAGAAGCAGAAAATTTTAATCTAAACCTTGCAGGAATAGAATAGGTATTTTTAGATAACCAAGCAATTCCAGCTTTAGTTACTGTTTTGGCTTTAAAAAATTTTCCGTGAAATTTGCCCAAATTTGGCAAAGAGACAGATTCTCCATTAGATGTTGCCTCTAAAATTACCTCTCCTAATACATTTAATATTTTTTCAATATCTTTGGGGTGATATACATTGTATAATTTAGTTGCAACTCGACTATATAACTCTTTTTGTTTTAACATTTATTTACTCCGCAAAATCCGGGGGACGAGACATTTCATTAAGTTTAATAAGATCAATTTTTCTCATGGCTTTAACAAGATTTTTATCTTGTTCTTCTGCTGATTCATTTAGACTAATAGGAGCAGATTGACTATACATTTTAATAAGTTCTTCAATTTCTCCTTTTTTAAATCCGTGTTGTGTATTCGGTTTAGTTTTATTTACTATTTCTTCCACATATTCCTCAATTTCTTTAATTTCCTCTAATGCAATAGGAAATTCTTCATATATATCTTCAATAGATTCTTTCCCACCAAATTTAGATAGTCCTCGTCTAATACTATCTGGAGTAGCTTTTTTAGTGGGTTTTGGTTTTGTTTTGGCTTTTGGTTTAGAAGCTCCTCCAGCAGCTTTAGCTTTACCTACAGCAGCCGCTTTTGTAATTTCTAATTCAGCCTCTTGATCCATTTCTTCTTTAGGATCAGGAGTATAGAATTTTTGTCTTAATTTGGCTGGAAGAGGAAATACTTCGTCTAATAGATAATCAGACCAAGCCCATCTATTCCAACCTAATACAATTGAAACATTAGCTAGAATTTCTAATACTTGAGCTTTTCGAAGTAAGACTTCTTCTCTTCCTCGCTCTGCGCTATCAGATATAGATCCTAAATTAACTACAAAGGCAGAAGGATCTAGAAATTCTTGGTGAGTAATAGCCCAATGAATTTGGCAAAGTCTAACCATCCCTTCTCTTAGTCCGTCTTGTAATTTAGCTATTTTTCTTCCAAATCTAACATCTTGTAACATTAAGGCTTCTTTAGAATTCCAAGTACCAGAGTATTCCCCATCAAAATAATCTTTTGGAATACCAAGGCCCATACGCATCTTGTTTTTCCAATATTCAAGATCTTCTAATGATCCAAGATTTCCATCGCTTTTTAATTGAGTAATTTTTGAATTAGAGCCTGGTCTAGTGGGCCAGATAATATCTTGTAAAAGTGTAGCAGGGTTAAAATCTAATTTGAATTGTTTAGTAATAGGGTCTATAAAAGTTGTTTTATTTCTAAGCATTTTGTCATATTCTTTAACAATTTGCATAGCTTCTTGTGTTGAAGATTGACCTGTATCTACTTCAAATACATTTCTTTGAACAGCCTTAGATATTCTATATAATACGATCATCGTATTGCCTGCCCAGGAGGCTTTACCATTTCTTCTAACATATACGATAGTATTAGGAACTTTAACACAATGAACAGTTCCAGAATACTGTTGAAATTCTGCTTTTGTAATAGTATTTACATCATTATATTTAATACCAATATGGTAAGATTCTCTACAATTTACTTCTTTATTTCTTAATTTAGAAAAAGAAGTATGGGCTTCTCTGGTAATTATATTTGCAGATAATCCTAGTTTTTGAGCAATCTCAACTAATTGACCAGCCATTTTTTTACTAGTAGTTGAAATTGATTTAGTTTTTTTAGTACCAGGATAAAATGACCCATCTCCTAAAACAAAATAATCAAAGAAAATTTGTAATTGTTTTGTAGTGGCATTCATTATTTCATCAGGAATAAATTTTTCATATGCATAACCAAATTGACTAAAATAAGGATTCAACGCCTTCCAATGTAAATTAAAGAAATGTCCATCATGAACGACATCTTCTCCACTATTAATATTTTTTAAAGCGTCTTTAAATGAAAGATAGCCTTTAGATTTTTCTTGTTGTGCAATTTTTATTCCACCAGATTTATCAATACATCCTTCAGAAAGATACATACCCATTAAAGCACAAAAATCATCACCTTTAATAATTCTTTCACATGATCCTTTTGTGATAAATTCCATTTTAATTCCATTACGTTCACTTTTTACATTATTTGGAATATTTGAAAATACTTTTTCTTTAATTTCTATACCTTCCCAATTTGAAATAGATGTAGGAATGCCTAATTTAAATTCATATTTTGATTTATTAATTAATTCTTGTGCTGTAACTACAACTTCCCCATTAGGTTGTTCTTCAATAGGACCAACAACTTTTTTAGGCTTTTTATTAAGAAGAATACGATGATTAGGCGTTACTAATAGATCAATAGCTCTGCCTTTAATATAAACCATTTCACCGTTATGTTCTTTTGTAATTACATCTGATGGGATTTGCCATTCAAAAGCTTTAGTAGCAGGATTTCTTGTAGCAACATGCTCATACCCAATTAAATCTTTAAATAAAATCCAACCACGTTCTTTTGTTAGAATTTCTGTAGTACTATCGTAACATTCTAATTGTGCTTGGTTATTCCAGGCTTTCCTTAAAGCATCTAAAAATGAAGAACCATAAATGCTTTCATTATCATAAGCACCACAAGTCATATGTACGAAATCCCACGGTTTAAATAACCCTTCTTTATTATCCATAGGAATAAGTTGTGCAAGATCTTGTGATTTAAATCCTAGTAAACCGTCTGATTGAATTCTTTCTAGTCTGGAAGGATGGATATAAAAAGTATCATGAATACCGTACCCACCTAAATTTAAATACATAAATACGTCACCATATTTAGCTAAATTACGATAATGTCCATATACTTTTTTATCTTGTCTAATTCGTTGTAGCATTCCATTAAGTTCTTCTGCTACGTTATCTTTTTCTGAGTCAACCCAAACTTTAAGTCCGGTTTTATTGTCATTTTGAGAAGCTTCTTCAGCATAAATATCTAAAGCAGTATGAATTTCAGGAGATAAAACATCCATTCGATCATATTCTCTATATTTAGAGACTCGATCTAAAGCTGTTCCATCATTATATCCTAGAAAATTTTTAGGACTTCTTTTATCTATGTCATCAATTGTTCCAGGTTTATCTGTTAAAGGAGCTTGACCCTTTAATTTTTTAATACCTATGTCATCAATGCCAAATAAAATTCTAAGTGCTTGAGCAGGTCTTGCTAATATAACATTTTTATTATTGTTATTATTGTCGTCCATTGTTTTTCCTTTATCCCTTTAGATTTTTAAAAGGATCTACACTATTTATAAATGATTCAATATCATGATTTTCATCTTGAGATCTACTATCAACTTGTGAAGGGCCAATTTCTTTATGATTAATAGTCCCATCTCCAATAACTAATCTACCAGCAATATTTGCATTTGCAGTATAAGGGTATTTTTTAGTGTTAGTTAATATAGATACACAATTAGCAATAGATCCTGCTAGGGCATCACACAAATCTTTCGAATTATGTACAAAAACACCTGCATCTAGAGCAAAATTGTGTGTTTCATCTACTGTTAAATCATAAACATCCTGTTTTTCTTCTAATAATTTTACTGACAGTATTTTATGATTTAATTTTTTATTATTAGAGTAATTTGGGACGTTTAGTCCTCGTTTCCTCGCAGCAGAAAGTCTTCTTTCTACAACACTCTCTGAGCAGTTATATTTTATAGCTATTTCTTTATTAGTATATTTTTGTTCTTTTAATTTAATAATGTCTTCTACTGTTATAGGAATAGTTTTAATAGCAGCAATAGCTTTCCAAATACTTAGTTTACCTCTTATAGCTGCCTCTATTCTGTGTTTTTCACTTTTATTATATTTTGTTATATTTATCTTACCTGTTATTTTTCCTGTTTTAACAATGGCTTTTAAAAGTTTTTCTTTAACAATAGGATCTGAATGAATTGATTTTTTAATTCTTTCACTTTGGCTCTTTTTTGTACTAGGTAAATCATTATATTTTTTAAGGTTATCTATTCTTTTTTGTTCAATTTCTTTATTCGATCTTACTTCTAAAATAAGATTTCTATGAATTAGAGCGTGCGCCTCTGTTGTTACTAGTTTAATAGCATCTGGGCTATTATTCAATTTAGATTTTTCATGATGAATAACTAAACCATTAGAATATTGATTTCCATAATAATTAGACTCTGGATATTTCCATTTACCAACCATTCTGTGTGTAAAATGATATTTATTATCAGATGGACAATAATATAGTTCATATCCTTTCATTTTATTTTGTTTTTGTGTTGAAATTTTTTTATATAAAGGCATAAGACTTTCACCTTCTTGTAAATCTTTTGCTTCTTTATATGTTCCATCTCTTAACATAAATTTATGATCAGGAGTACATTTAATTTTTTCATTGTTGTCTAAGGTTACTTCTACTAAATTAGATTGTTCTTTAGTTTTTCTAGGATTTCTACCAATACCAACAGAAACTTTACCTTCTTTTATAGTATATAAATATATTGGTTTAGTATTACCAAATTCTTGTTCTAATTCTATAAATGATAAACTTCTACCATCTAATAATTTTACTTTAGTATCACCCGTAAAACACCCCATATGTCCATCTGGTGTCATTTTGGGATGGTCAACCTTAGATTTACCTTCTCCATGAATATATAATAGATTTAACATTTCTCTTTCTAAAGTTTTAGAATAAGGCATATCAATATTCTTTTTTGACACTATATCTCTTAAAAATCTATAAGGAGTATCTGTTCTATCTACAGATAGATTGTCTACAGTAAAACCATCTTTAACTAACATTTGCATAGGACCAACAGCAGCGAATTGGTCAAATGTAACTAAAAATATTCTAAATCCCATTTTCCTTAAAAAAGAAATAAATTGTTGAATTTTTTCATAATCAATTTGATCTCCTTGAGGAGCTTTTAAACCAATAGAAAAATCAACAAATATTTGTGGGGAAATAGCATTAGTAATAGTATCTCCAAGTAAATTTCTTCCTCTATATTCTTTTAATGAAGAAACTCCTGACATAGTAATTCCAGTTAAATCCTTATTCTTAGATAAGTCAATATGAATCACTCTAAGCATATCTGGATGATATTTTGGAGTTAAAGAAAAACCAGCATCGTAAAATATTTCATCTTCTTTAAGATAAGCAGAAATAGGTAAATTAGTTTTTAATCCAATTGGAATAACTTCTTCTTTGAAAGGATTGGGTCTACTCATATTCCACACATTTTTAACAATAACAGGATCTTCAAATAGTAAATGAGTAGGAGAACTAGAAATACCTGCAAGTTCTCTTAAAGCAGCATTAATATCGTTTTCAAAATGGGGCCTAGCTGAAACAGGGACGGCTAGAAGAGAAGGAGAATTTTCAGGGAAAGTTTTATATTCTTCCTCTGTTAATATTCTTGAAGAGGTTTTAGATGAACCAATAAATACGTGAAATTTTTCTTTAGAATAATTTTCAGGTTTAACATCCCATTGAGAATATGAAGATATAAAACAATGAGGGTCATTTTTGGCTATCCAAGATCCCGTTCTAGAAGATAATCCACCATCAATTTTAGCAATATGTGCTTCAATAAATCCTGATGTAGAAGTACGTGATGATATAACGCATAAAAGACCAGGAAGAAATCCTAGTCTTTCAAATCGAGAAGTAATACGATAACGAATTTGATTATAAAGATTTTCAGCAGAATCTACGTCATCTTCTTCTCTTAAAGTTCTTTTACCACGAAAGTTCATCTCGTCAAGGATGGCAGATACAACGGCTAGAGAAAGTGCGTGTGAAATCTTAGATCCAAGTAGAATTTTTAGATTTTGTGGAAGTAATACCTCATATTCAGCCATACCTTGAGCACCAAAAGTAGATTGATTATTTAATACTCTTTTAGCTGTTCTAGCTTTCTTTAAAGGAAATACATTTTTAAAATAAGGACTATCACTAATTAATTTTTTAAAATCTTCAGAAAGAGCCCCTTCTACTTTATCTAGAGATAGAGAAAATAAACCAAAAGAAATTTGAGTAGCGTTATCTAACCCAAGATATTCATTAATATTCTTAAGACAAGTTAAAACTGCTAATTTGTAAAGTTGGGCAATAATAGCAATTTTAGACTTACCTACCCCAATACCACCGGATAATACCCAAGAATAAATTTCATTCTTAGGATTTAATACGTACTTAAGATCTTCTTTCCAGGGTTTATATAAAGCCTGACTCATTTGAACACCAAGATATTTAGGATCTTCTAAAAATTCTTCAATAGTAGGAGGTGTTCTTAACCAATCAGCTTCTCTTAATGACTTAATAACAGAAATTTCATCTGCATTTTTATAACTAGATTCAACAGCCCCATGAAGTAATAGCCCTCTTTCGTGAGGATTAAAATCTTCCCAACCGATCTCTCCTTTGGCCATTTTTTCAATAAATTTTTTAGCAATCTCAGGCTTAGCTCTTAATATCTTTTCTACTTCCGTATTTTCAAGTTCAGGAAGTATAAAAGGATACTGAACATCCTCTTCTACAATAACAGACATTATTCGTTTTCCTTGACTATAGTAACTTTATCTTCTAAAATATCTTTATTATCTTCTACAATAGAATCAAGAAGACGTACGAGTTTTGCTCTATTTTTGGCTGGCAGAGCTTTAACTTGTTCTTTAATATCTTTAGAAACTTTTGCTTCTGATAGGGTTTGGATTGCTTGCTCAACGTTCGTGAAAAAGTCGAAACCAGCCATTTGGGTCTCAAGACGTTTCCAACGATCTTCTGCAACAGCATGTAAAGCTCTTGATGCTTCTATCCGTTCTTTATTAGTCATATAAGGAAAGCGTTCTCTAATATCCGCCCTCATAAACTCTTCAAATTGAACGTCTTCAGCAATAAGAGATATATATTTTTTTTGTATTTCTACTACTATAGCTTGCATCTTAAGACGCAATTCCCTGTTGTTATCAACAAAGGATTCTTTAGCTACAGGAGAAAGAGGATTATTTTCTCTCAACCACGCTAGGAGAGTATCTAGCATACCAACATTAATCTGTTCAGAATTTAATAATTCGTGTTCGCGTGTTTCCATGTATACTAGGGTATTGAAAATTCAACACAAAAACAAAAAGCCGTTGAAAATTCAACGGCTTATATGAACAATTTAAATTGTTTATTGGTTTAAATTAAATTATTTTACCCAAAATTTCCAAAAAGGTTTCTTTTTTACAGTATAGCCTGTTTTAAGAATAGCTTCTGCGACAGCTTGTTCAGCAATATACTGCATTTCATCAACTAATCTAATAAGTCTTTCTTGTTCTGGATATTTGTCAAAATTATCTGCATTTACCTTAGCAATATATCTAGATACACAATCCCTTAATTCTTCAAAAAATTTATCAGTATTTGGTAAAACTACTTTAATTGGGTTATTCATCTTTTAATTTATCCTTGAGTTCAACTAAGAAATCTTCATTGATTTTATCAACAGAATGTTGAACTTCTTCTTTAATTACTTGTTGTAGATTTGTGATAAAAGTCTCAAAAGCTTCTGTATATTGCTGATCAGACATTTTAGCTTTATCTCGTAAAATAAGAAGTTTAGTATCAAAAAAAGCTGTTTTCATAATTTCATCACCAAGATCATGATTAATCCAACTAATGAAGGATAAATATTCTTTTACTATTCCTTGTCCTCTTAAAGAGATTAATTCTTGGGCTTTCATTAATTCTATTTGAGCAGCTTTTTGTAATTTCTCTAGCCTAGAGATAGCTATATAATAAAAAATTGAAACAGAAATACCTGCTATAACCAATACTCCAAGAATAATGCCCATAATTTCTAAATTACTCATTTTGTTCCTTCATATCTACGGCTAATAGTGCTGCTTGAATATTTGTATATTTTTGCATTTTAAGATAAATGTATAATCTCATCCCCCTTCTAGCTAAAGAAGTCATAGACATCTTTTCTACAGTAGCAAATGTACTAAATATATCATAATCTTGTGCATTCATATGCATAGGTAATGAATATGCTTTACCTTTATCAATACCTTTTCGTTTCTTTTTTGACCCTCTGCCCAATTCTGCCATTATAAACTATCCTCATATACTTCATGCATTTTATTAATAATATAAACTATACCAATAAATATTCCTATAACTAATCCTGCTAAAAAAGAAAGAATAGCTACAAGCATATTTATCTAAATATCCGTAATATTCTAGAAGGAATTAAAAAAAGAAGACATAGCCCAAATATTAATGGAGATAAAATAAAAATAAATAAATGATACCAGGGAGCATCATTTGATTTAACAAGTTCTAGGTCTACACAAGCAGCGTAAAAACTTGCCCAAACAAAAAGAAAAACAAGTATTAATCCGCTAAATTTTAGCGCTAATAATAAATATTCCATTATGTTAGGCACTCTATTTGAACTAAGATTAATTTAATGAGTTGTCTCATATTATCATTATCAACGCCATTAGGAAATAATCTTCTTGTATTTTCTACAATAATGTTTATGTCATTGTTAGATATCCAATCAAAAGTATCCTCATATAATTGGGCTCTCAATACATCAATTTTTTCTTGGTTGCCTTCTTGAATTGCTTCTGCTAATTTACCGTCTTTCATACTTCTCCTTATAAACACAAAGTCCGGCCCTAGTATAAGGCCGGACTGAACAAAAGTCAAGAGATATAGTGAAGATTACAGTACGTTTTTTATGACCCAAAAGTCATCGGCCAAATTTTGGCTTGTTACATAATCGTAACTAATGGTGCCATATCCATTATTACCCCAAGAAGTCCCATAGGAATTTCTAAAGGTAAATCTTTTTGTATAGTCATTATAGCCAGTAAGAACAATAGCATGCCCACCAAGAAGTTTTTCTCCCTTTTTTGGAAGATAAACAATCCCTGTTTTTTCTACAGTAGAAAATGTAAAGGAATTATACACAGCTATACCAAATACAATTGGATAGCCAGAAGCTAAGCAGTATTTTAATTCATAAAGATTTTGATTTACTCTAGAATAAGAACTAACTAAATTAGTTTTAGCTTGGTCATATGCTTGTTTAATAGGTTTGTCTTTGTATTTTCTAGTTAAGAAGGGCCAAAGCTTCTCATCAGGAGCACCAATAGTAGCTACTGATTTAATAGCATTTCTAATTTGACATCCTTGATCTAAATCAACACTATTTTCCATAACCCTAGTATTATAATAGATAAATAATCTTGATAGATTCTCAGGAGTTACCTTATTCTTTATAAAATTATAATACATTGCAGCAGCAATTGATTGTGCTACACATGAACTAGAGTTTCCTTGATTATAAATAGGAGGCATCGAACCCATCAAATTAACTTCTTTGGGTAAGATTCTAGTAGTATCAACTACAGCACCGTAGTTAAAATCTCTAAAATCTAGGGCATCACAAATATATCCAAATTTATACATATTATGAAGGTATTGTTAAATTATATTCTGTAAGAGTAACCATATCATAAATTTGTTTTTCTTTAGCCTCTTTTTGATATGTAGTTAAAGTCGCCTCACGAACATTAATATCTGTAATATCTTCTACCTTGTTAACTTCAGAACCGCCTTTATATCCTGTAACAGTCCACTTACGTTGAGGGATTTGATCCTCATCAACAAATTTAAGTATTACTACTCCAGCTGCGTATGTTGCCATTAATATTGCCCCGCTCTTCCCATATTGTAACGTTGTAATCCTGCTACTGTACTAGCAATACCTTTGCCTACTTCAATAGCCGTTTTAGCAACGTTCGCTCTTTTTTTCTCTTTAGGTTGTTTTTGTTGTTTTTCCGGTTTAGGCTCTTTAATTCCTCTAGCCTTATTAATTGTTTTTTGGTTATTCTTGGGTTGAACCTTTTGGTAATACTTCATATTAGGGTCTGGGGTAGCCCGTACGGTTCCAGCTTTTTTATTAAGATTATCAGGATGAAAAGGTTCGTCCTCATGCGGAGATAATCCTCTTTCTTCTGGAGAAAGTTTAGGATTAGTACTAGGAGTAATTCTTGGTACAGGAGTAGCAGCAGGTTTAACTGTTTTCCCTGCCGCTGCTACATCCGGTTCTTTAAAAATACCTTCGAAATCTTTTTTTGCTTTGTTAAATTCAGGATCGTTTGGTCTATTAGGAATAGAAGATTTAGCTTGTGATTGTTTGTTAGCTTTATCTTTAGCTTTTCTTTCCTTATCCTGTTGTTCCCATTTTCGAACAATAGTAGGCTTATCCAAATCTACATCTGGTTCTTCATAATGTTTTCTTAAGGATTGTTCATCCTCATAAATAAGGAAATGTTTCATTAGTTAGGTTTATCTTCTTTTTTAGGAACAGAAGGCTTCCAATTCTTTTGTTGTTTTGCTCTAATTTGACCACCCCGCCATACACTAGCAGCACCCATAGCAGTAGAACGAATTTTAGCTGATTTAGCTCTTGCAGCATTATCTGCTTCTTGTTTAGCTGCTTGTTGATAAGCAAGATCACTAAACTTATCTAATACTTTTGATTTAGCTCCAGGTTTACCGACTAATCTATCAAATGCAGAAACTGTAGGTTTTGGAGTTTTTGGAGTAGCAGGCATCATTTGTTTGTCTTTTTCTGCTCGTTTGGTTTCAATAGCTTTATCAATTCTATCTGATGTGCGTTTAGCATCTGCATCATTTCTATCTGGATCTCGTGCTAAGTCTGCGAGAAGGCGGCCTTCAGGTGTACCTCGAAGAGGTCCGAAAGCAGCATCTTTAAAACTTTTTCTAACTGAATTAGGTAATGATATGCCATACATATCCGATTTTGTAGAAAGTGTATGCTCATCAGAGGAGTAGTCTTGGTTTTTCTTTGCGGTGGCTTTTTTATCCATAGAAGTAAGAGCTTTATCAGAAGGCACTCTAAGATATTGTTTCTTAGAAGGAGATAAATCACCAGCTCTGGCTCTTTTTCCTCTGTCTTCATCTCTTTCTGCATCTACTTCTGCTTTAGTTCTTACACCAGCAAAAGATTTAATCGTTGAAAGGGTTTCTTTATTAACCTTATCTAAATGCTCTCTATCTTCAGGTGTAGCATATTTTTTAGAAAAATGATCTGGTCTACTGAATTTAGATACATCTTTAGATACTTGCCTATATTTTCTAATAGCATCTCTTACATCAGGGGCTCTTAGTTTAGCATCACTTTTAGCTGCTGTAGCAATATCAAACTTAGGATCATCTGATGCTTTTTTAGTTATAGCCATTTGACGTAAACCATGTGTTAATTCTTTAGCTTTAATTTCTCCAGCAATACTTTTTTGCTTGTTAATATAATTATCAATAAAATCATGTTTTTTAGCCGGAGGTTGATCAGCATTCATTTGAGCTATGGTTTTTCTAGCATCAGCTTTATCTTTAGATACATCAATACCAGAAGTATTACCAGAAGGAATTTCCGGTAATTTAGCTACCTTTTCTTTTCTAGCAGCATATAATTCTTTAGGTGGTTTTGCTTTATAAGAAGGAGCTACATCTTGTCTACCTGATTGTTTAGAAGCTTTATCAGGAGGAGCTTTAGGGAAAGTAACAGGTGCAACATAACTATCTCTAGCTCTAGCAATTTTAGCATCTAAAGCTTCTCCTTCTAGCGGAGGAGCTTCTCTAGTTCCATCATCATTTTTATATTTACCTGCATCAAACCATTTGACATCGGGAGCATGAGTTTTTGTTCCCGCACCGCCTCTAATATCTAATTTCTTAGACTTAGCTTCTGCTTCTTTGTCTTTTTCCTGTGAAGCTGTACCAACAGATTTAGAGCTTCTAGATTTCTTAGTTTTAGGCATAATAAAGGGATCATCATATCCTTTATCTGCTTTTTTAACTAAATTTTCACGAGAGTCTTCATCATCTCCGGTTTTATCTAACTTACCAAAGAGTTTATCTAAAGCAGAATGATCCGGACCTTTTCCTTCATATTCTTTATCCGGATTACTTCTACCTTCATTTACTCCGAAAAAAAATCGTCACCCTTGCTCTCGCTCCCTTCAACTTCATCATCTTCCGTAATATCTGATAAAGCGTTTGACCAGCTCTCAGCAAGTTCTAATAGTTCTTCTTGATTTTCATCAGCAAGATATTCAACAATTTTAGCAAAAATAGCAGGAATATCTTCTTCATCACAAGTAGCAACTACTTCAACAATTTCTTCGTACCCATTCTCTTCTAGTTCTCGCATAAAATAACCAAAAGAAGTAGGATCAGTAAAAATAGCAGAAGGGGAATCTTCAAGAGAGCCTTCTACTAGTTTCTTACCTACAACTAGAGCATTAATACCAATTTGAGGTACTTTATCAAAAGAAGGGTTAAGTTTTACAGTAGCAAAAGCTTCGGAACCATACCATCCGCCAGTTAACATATCTAGATCAAATTCTGGTTTGGCATGGTTGTTAAAAGCCTCAGCAATGAGTTTATTAACAATTTTATTGATATCTGTTGCTTTTAATTTATTTGACATATTCTTTCCTTATTTATATTCGTCATAGAACGCTTTTGTTAATGTAGCATTCCCTTTTTCTCTTTTATTAATAGCTTCCTGTAAATTGGCAGGAATAGTAATGGGAACTTCCTTAGCTTTGTGCTTTTCAAAAACAGTCTTAGCAATAGCTGTATAATCTACTTGAGTTGTTGGATTTTCAACAATCGGAGCGTTTTTTGCTCTAATACCTACCGCTTCTAATTCCCACTTAAGAATAGTACTGTTATGATCAAATTTCTTTGTTTGAGGAGCAGGAGTTTCTGACTCTTCAATAGCTCTATTTAAAAAGTCATTAAAGGATCTTGATTCTTTAACAGCATCTTTTTTCTTTATTTTCATATAATCAATAGGAGATTTTTTAGTTGGAGCATTTTCAGCAGCTCTTCTCTTTTGAACTTGTTCGTATTCAAAAGGAGTTTTGCCTCCTCTAATAGGAGGTTTAGCTGGATTGGGATTTTTTGAAGGAGGAGGAAGGTATCCTCCTGCCTCTAAAAAGTCATTAAAGGATCTTGATTCTTTAACAGCACCTCTAGTTAGAGTTTCTACATCACCTCTTGTAATAAGACGATTAGGTGATTTTTTTAGGGCTCTTTGTGCAAAAGTAGCTGCAACGCGTTCACGTTCAATATCTGCTTTATCAGAGTCAACATTTGCACGACTATCGTATCCCTTAAGATTTATGGCTTTTCTTCCGTAATGAGACGCTAATTTAGCATCTCCTTTTGCCGTATATCTTAAAGCTTTACCTTGAGGATTTCTTCTTGTCATTAAACCTTTATGCTCTCTTTTAGCATATTCAGCTTTTTGTTGTGCCTTAAGTTTAGCAGCAGCTCCATCAAATGTACTAGCATCATATTTCTTATGATCAGCCTCTAAAATCTCAAAGTCCTCATCACTAAATAGGCTATCGTTTTCTTTCATAGATTTTTTCTCTTTCGGTTTAAAGAAGACTTTTTCATCTGGGATTTCCTTTGTATGAACTTCAGTGTCATCAAAGCAATCGTCTTCTTTCCCGTGCTTTGAGCATTTAAATTTTCCAGTTTTAGGATCAACAGGGGGACCGATATACTTTTTAGGGTTAGTATCAATCATATCTGTTGTTTCAAATAAAAAAGGCTTCATATTAATTCCTATTATTAGGGTAATTAATATGAAGCCTTTTATGTAAGAAAATTGATTTTACAATTAAATTAATCGTCTAATATCTTTGATACCTTTGTGTTTATCTGAGATATAGAGCTTGTTGTAGCATTATATTTAATAGCCAGCCTATTTATTTCAACAGAATCGTTTTTCCTTTTCAAAGAAAAATATATATCTAAGTCTCGTATTCCCAATGAGATAGAGTTTTGTTTAGGAAAAGAAACTGTTTGTCCACTAAAGATATACAAAATTTTAAGAAGAGTTTCAAAATCTACTATATTAGCTAACTCAGGTATTACATTATGTTTAGTAGCAACATATTCAATAAAAGCTTTTTTATACTCTTCTTTGTCTACCTTATATAAATCTTTAGGAAAAGGAAGAATAGTTGTAATAAATTCTATTTCTTCTAATTTATTTTCTTCCATTTATCTCACTTTCCATTTCAAATTGCATACCATGCACAAATTCTGGATCTGACATAAATCTATTTTCAGAAGTATTACCCATAAAACTATGCCCTTTGCAATCCTCTAAAATAAGAGGAGGAGAACAAAAATAGCAATATTTGGTATAAAAACATTTAGAACAGATTAATTTACCATCAACATGAGTAGGTCTGCTTGATGGTTTCTCACAAAGCATACAATTTTTTAACATATTATTCCTCTAAAAATCTTGGTTTAATAATAGGAACATTTACTACTTCTGCTTTCTTACTAACCTCCTCATGTAAATATCCTAGAAAAGATTGTGCAGCTTTTTGAGAAGGTAAAGAAATAACTTCCATTAAATTTGGATTATTTCTAATTGAAGCTAAAACATAGTATTTATTAGCAATACCTTTAAAAGAGAAAGAAGTTACATCTTGTAAGTTCAACATCTCCTTAGTTTCAGTTAGAATCCACATTTAATAATGCTCCTGCTGTATTAGGGTATAATTCCGTTGTAATATTTTTAATAACATGTGCATAATCAGCTATTTCTTTTTGAGCATCTTTAGCAATCCTTTGATTAATAAAATGGCAAACTGATTGTAAAGAGCCTGTCCATCTCCACCTAATATATAGTCCATACGCAGGTAAGAACAATCTAGCTTGTTCTGGGCAAATATTATCTTTTAAAGCAGCTTCATAATTTCTTTCTGCTTCTTGACAGACTTGTTCAAGCATATTAGACCATTTACCTCCTAAATCTAAAGGTAAATTAGGTCCTGATCCTTGTTTCTTATTTTCAGGAGAAGACCTCCACTCATTTTCATTAGGAATATAAAAAGTAGTTTTTTCTGTAATATACCTTCTTGAAGATTCATTCCATGAATCTTGTGTGTGATCTCCACCAATTATATATTTCCACCATTGTCTAGCAACCATTAATGGAGCATAAATTTCAAAAGAAAGCATAGCATGTCTAAAAGGAGAAGTATGCCCTTCTCTTCCTAAGAAGTTAATAATCCTTACCTCTTTTGGTGTTAGTTCTTTTGCTTCTTTATCAAAAGAAACGGTAGCCGCGTTGGCTACCGTCAAATCATCACCCATATAATCTACTAAACGAACATAACCATGTTTATGTATAACAATTGGTTCAAATGGAACTGGTTTTTTCATTTATACTCCTAATTTTTGTACTTTATCCCATTTTCTTTTGAGAAAAGGAACATTATATTTTTTAATATAACCTAAAAATTTTTCTGCTTTTTTATTAGAAATACGTATTCTGATAGCTTTAGACTTATCATAAATATAATAATATTTCATATTTGTGTTTAATATTCTATTTATTATATTATTTACCCACAAAACTACGTCTATAGAAGCAGATGTTAAAGTAAAATCAAGAATCCCTTTTTTAGTTAAATGTATACAACCATCACCATCAATTAAGCCTATCAAAAAACATTCTTGTAATTCTGTAGATAACATAGTGGGAGGTTTTAATGTAAATGATTTTTTCGGTGTTATGTTATATATAGTTTCTAAATTTTCTATTATCTGTCTTGAAGATACTTGTAACACAACAATACCATTTGATCTATTCCGTTTTCTTAAAATACCCTCATATTTTAGTGTATTTTTAAATAATTCTATATGCTCTAAATCTTTAATAGATAATTCAAGATTTAGTGTTTTATTATTTTTAGATTTGGCACAATTGCTACGATCAGCTATGTATCCATCAGCAGCTAAAAATCCAGCCCAATAACTATTTTCTTCATTTGGAATACTAAAATACGAATCATTAATATTATATTTTCTATAAGAAAATTCGTCTTTTCTATGATTTCCACAATTAGGGTTTTTATATTGTCTTAAATATTCTGTTTTAATAATTACTTCTGTGTTATCTGAACATTTTAAACATATACAAACCCAACAAGTATCATTTTTTTGTTTTTCTGCTCTTCTAAGTACAATTAAATCTCCATATTGTTGATTGGTTAAATCTAACATTTTTGGCATAAATACTCCCTATATTTAATAGGGTATAATTTTTCTTTACCAATCCTTCATAAAACACAGGAATGTTATGAGAAAATTGGTCTCCCTTATTAATCAATACGCCCTCCTTTTAAAATTATTATATTAATACATTCTTCACTACAAACATGAAAATGCAATCTATTACTATCATCTACATAACAGTATTGAGGATCACACTCTTTACCACAAAGCATGCAAATTAAACTTCCGTATTTATTTACATAATTATCAGTATAATATCTTTTTTCATTTATTTGATTTAATCTAAATTGAATTTTACTCAATTGTACCTCTAATAATACTCATATTCCTACAGGTCTCATTACAAAATCCAACAATACCTGCTTCTACATTATCAATGTAAATAATATGAGGCTTTAGATACTTATTGATGGTTAACTTTTTACAAAACCAACAGAAATTATCTTCTTTTAATAACTCATTTAAAGAATATTTTTTAAGAAGAGTATTCTGCCAGTATTGACTCTTTAAATTATTAATATGAGTACGGTGAGATATTTTTTTAAATGTAATCATTATTTATTATGTTGTAATATAGCTATATTTAAACAAACTTCAGAACAAGCATGAATATGAATTAATTGACTATTTTCATTAGATAGAATTTCTTCAGTATTTTTATAACAGCCCACATTTTTAATAACTTCTTCACATATATTACAAGTTGAAGGAAAACTTAATAAATGTACTAGTATAAGATTCATGACATATTCTTTAATATTGCTATGTTAAGACAAGTTTCTGAATCACAAACATGGATATGAATTAATTTGGTATTAGAAATAAATAATATAGCATTAGTATTCTTATAACATTTAATAGTATCAAAGAGTTGTTCGCAACTTTCACATTCCCAAGTTTCACTATCTTCTGTGCCAATTGTTTGTATTAATTGAATATCCATAAATCTCCAAAAGAAAAAATAGAAAGGAGAAACAAAAACAACATTACAAGATACAAAGAACATAATCTTTATAGCCTTTAGTAACAAAAACTTATAACCTCAAACAAAATAACAAAAGTATCTAAAAAATACTATAAATTTTAATAAGGTAACAAAAGTTATTTTTCAGGCTGCTAATCTAATAAGTGAATTTCTTCACTTATCAGTAATTTGTAGTTTCTCCTTTATCTAATAAACTTACTTAAATAAGACTAGCTTTCTTAAGTAAGTTTTCCTGGGACTCTGTTAAGGTAATTTCTTTTGAAAGGTTAAGACTAGCTAGTTTTTCAACTACTTCTTCTAGTTTCTTTTTAAGGTCTTTATGTTCTTTATTTAAAGCTTCAACTGTTTCTTTTGAAAGAAACGCTAATCTAATAGCTGGTTGATAATAGGAATCCGGATTATTAAGAGTCATAAGTCTAGCATCACAAAGATCTTGATTTACAGAAAGAGACTCTCTTACTGTTCCTTTAGATAAACCTGATACTTTAGAAATTGATGCTTGAATATACTCTCTTTCATTCATAAGAGAAGAAATACCTGATTTGAAATTAACTTCTTCAATAGCTTTTCTAATTTCAAATTGAAGCTTAATTAATTCTTTAGCTAAAGAACATTCTTCTAAGAATTCTTTTTCAGCGTTATCTAACGTATCTTGAAGAGCTTCTCTATCTTTTACACGAAAATTAATAGATTTTTCGTTATGCTGTTCTCTTAAATAAGTACCAATTTCTTTTTCTAATTTACGCGCTTTATAAAGTTTTAATTTCATTTTCTTTACTCCTTATAAATTTGGATTTTGTAAAATATACATATTTAAACATCTATCATCACAAAAATAAAATATTCTATGATAGTCACTGTATTCGTCTTCAGTTTCTTCTTGATCATATCCACATTCATAATCGTGTTCTCTATCCTTAAAAGAACAATCACAGTATGAATTTATATAAGTGTATTGGTGGCTTTTTCTAGAACAGGTTTTTTTAGCAGATATAGCTGTTAGGCATGAAGTGGAATCATCGCACAAAACTTGTGCTCTTTGCAACTTGCAAAACGAACAACGTATTGAAGTATCATCTATTTTTTTAACAAAAATTAACATTATTTACCTAAGATGATTAAATAATTCAGAACCATATTTTAAAATAATAAGATTTAAACACTCTTCACCACATACATATAAATTTTGATAATATTTATATTCATCACTTGAATCACCACACATCTCACAACATGCAGGTGAGAAATGATTATATTCATTATATTGTCCTTCTTCACATTTTTCACATATAGAAACAGCGTATTCTAAAGAAGCATCTTTATTACATAGTTTACACTTAGGCCTATAAGAATAACTAAGTGAACTGTTTTGTAGAAATAATTTCATTTGATACCCTCTATATATGACAGATGAAGAACTAAAAAAACTTATAACCGAACTTGTTAATATTGAACCACCCAAAGATGATATACCAAATATGCCTTCAGGTCCACCAGAATTTGCTCATGCTTATAAGGTAGGCTTTCTTAATGGTTGGATTGCTTATAGGCAAGCAGCTAAGAAGAAAGCCTTTCCTCCAGGAAATACTTGAAGGAGTTGTTAGGGAGTCTAGTTTAGACTCCACCCATATCAAGTATCATATACCTAAATATTTAAGAATAATCTTTTTGTTTTGTACTATCATACTTCAATTTCAACAACAATAGCCTTAGATTGTGGAGAATTCTTAGAAATTCTTTCTGCATGTCCACTATTTACATAAGTAATTCCATTATCCTCAACAACAGAATGAAATGAGGATTCTGTATTTTCTTTATTAAATGCATGTAGAACTAGATTAGGAAGTTTTTCTAAATGAAGTTCTAGGCCATAAGACCCAGTATTATAATGTTCTGCGTTCTTATCTAAGATATTACGAGGAACTTCATTAGTAATGAGCACATTAGTTTCTACAGGAATTTTGTTCCAATAAACATCTAAGTAAGGATCACCTACTACTGTAAAGGCATAATCTCCAGCCATATTACAAAAAGGCGTTCCAAAGATTTTTAGATCTTCATATTCTACTAATTCTTCTTCAATATATACGAATTGATCCACGACTAGATCTTTAAGAGCTTCTAGTCGTTTTTTGTTTTCTTCGTTATCTTCCGGATTAGAATTCTTAAAAGCAATTTCTTCTTGAAGTTCCTTATTGGCTTCTTCTACAATTGGCTTGAAAATACCGGGAAGATGATAAAGACCCATATCTTTAGGACCACCAATAAAAAATACTTTTTTAACAGGTTGATCTGCTGCCCAAGAGAAAAATTGTTTAAATTCAGCTTCCGTACCATGTCTAGTAAGACTTCCTGAAACTAGAAGAATGTCTGCTTCAGGAACAGAAATTGAATTTAAATAACCACCAATATTTGAAACACACGCAACTTTATACTTTTTCTTCACTTTTACCTCTATCTTTTTTAATTCTACTTTTGCTTCAAACCAGGAAGGGGATTTGTAATCTCTTTTTAATAACAATATATTGATAAAATCTTCATAACCAGTTCCGGAACAAAATTCACAATAATTTTTTAAATCACTAACTACTTTATATGTAGCTACATGATCTACATTAACATATCCTTGTCCACCACAATATTGACATGCTTTCATGAATATTTTGCTTTAAATACATCTACACAATCTTTTGAACACATAAAACGTCTAAATATGTCTTTTTTCTTTTTTCTTTTTTCTATAGTGTCTTGAATAAATAAAACAGATAATGTGGCTCTATTTAAACATATTTCACATGGTATGTTTTTTATCCTTATAGCTTTCTCTATTGGTGAAGTTTTAATTTTCAAAGTCATCCTTTTTTAATATAAAAATATTACGACATACCTCTGAGCATATATAAAAGGCTTTTTGTATATTTCTATCATCAGTCTTTAATATTTCTTGTAATATAACTATACAATCTGTTGGTTTAACCTTTCTATCACAAATAACACAATATAGATGCTCCTTAGAAAGTTTAAAATCTTTTGATGATGGTAAGTCTATAATAGTATATTTCATACTATTAGGGTAAGTTTTGTAGTATTGTACAATTCATACAAACGTCAGAACAATAATAGTTTGTTACTTCAAAAAATAAGGTGTAGCCCTTTTCTTTTAGATCCATATAAATAAAAAGATCTAAATTGTGAAGGTTTATACTTTCTAACCAATTTAATACTTGTGGTGACTTAGTTGTGTGTGGGTGTAAGATATAAAGTCTACCAAAAATGTATCTAGGAGTTTTACATTTATCACAAAAATGACATATATGTGGTTGATATATTTTTGAGTCTTTAAATGAATTTAATAAATCTTTATAACTTTTAATAGTTTTTTCTGATTCTTCATCTAAATGAATGTATAAAAATTCTTTATTAATTTCTTTTATTTTGTTAGAAATAAGTGTATAGAATTCTCCAACACTTATATGTTTAAGTAGTGTAGAAGTTACTTCACGAGGAGGATAAACATCATCATCAAATTTCCACGGATCAATATATTTAGTCTTCTTAGAAGAATAAATAGGACCCTTACCTTTTGGATATTTCTTCTTAGGTGTGAGGTATGCTCTTCCCATGACTAGACAAGTCTAGCACGGTATGGTAGACTTGTCAAGCTCAGAGAGGGAGAAGAGATGAACAACGCAGACTCACCTACAGCTAGCTTTAAAAAAACTACTGCTGCGGAATATAAAAAGTTATATTTTGTTACATACAAAGACATGTATCATTTAGAGCATTGTGATTTTTGTAAAATTAATTCTAAAAAAAGACACATATATTATAAAGAACTAAAACCTGTAAAAGAAGCTTTAGAAGATATTAACCATATCTATAAATTTTGTAATAATAATTGTTTTAATTGTTGGATACTAACAACAGGTATGTCATGAAAAAATATAGAAAATTATTCGATACAAAAATTTATAATGGAGAATGTCATTTTTGTTTAAAAATAGTGCCACATAGAACAGCCTATATACATGAACAAGATGGTAATAAATTAAATGCATGGAGAAGAAGTTATAGTGAACACACACATTTCTTTTGTGACGAAGGATGTGCTAACTTATTCATCCTACAGGATTTATGCAAGTAAAATTTGAAAAAATCATTACTAGAGGTATAGATTATACTACATGGGGATATTACAATTGGTATTGTGATTTTTGTAGAAAAACAGGGGTGTTTAGACTTCTTAAATATGAAGTTGACAATGAAGATATACTTTTATATATGTGTAGTGAAGAATGTATTAATTTATGGATATTAAAAAATGCCTAAATATGTAATACACACTTACGATGAGTTACCATCAAAAGGTTCTCCAAATATAATGGATTCAGAATGTTTTGTTTGTGAAAAATTCTTTATTTTTAAAGATTACCTATTTATTGGAATAAATCATCCAACAGGCTTAACATATGTATCAAGAGTATGTAGTGAAACTTGTGCTAACATATGGTTATTAAAACATGTACAAAAAGATAAAAATTAAATGATTAACGGAAAATTCTCACAAAGAGCAAATTTACCACATCGGCATCTTCTTTCATGCCTATTTTGTAGAAAATCTCTTCCCGAATATTTATTATATTTACATACAGCTATAGAACCAGCATTTTTTTGGGATCATCATCATATCTTTTGCAGTGAAGAATGTTTTAATCTATTTGTTTTAGCAGGAGCATGTGCTTGGACCCAATAAATAAATAGATTAAAGAATGGGGTTATAATGATTAGTTTTAAAATATCAAGTTATGAAGAATATGAGCCTTATCGTGATACTTATGATGATTCAACCTATTGTTGTTTTTGTCATAAAATATTTAGAGAAAGTAATATTAAACAACCTATTTGGTATAGACTACAAAGTAAAAAACCGGCTTTCATTGTAGTATGTAATGAAGCTTGTGGTAATCTTTGGATACTTAAAATGGAATATATTAAATGAAGAAAATAGTAAACTTTGAAGAATTAATTAAAATTGATAAACATAATGGGTGTAAAAGAGATGATTTAAACAGTATTCCTTGTGCTTTTTGTAGAAAATATCTCTACGCAAAAGACATGTTATACTGCTTAGGAGATGAAGATGCATTCTTATATAGGGGTTGTTCCGAAGAGTGCATTAATTTATTAATACTACAATACACAATGAATCCAGAAATGTATTAATTTTGTATAAGAGACTAAAATATGATAGATATTGAAAAATCAAGTTATGAAGAATATTATAACTATCAAAAACAACGCTATATTCTTCCTATAAATGTACCTCCACTAAGGGGATAATATATGTATAAAATAGTAAATTATGAAGAATTAATTAAAATACGAAGATATTCTGAAGAAGATGACTTGGATATTTTATCAAATAGTGAAGTAGTAGCTCCTTGGTGCTTCCTTTGTCGTAAAAACTTCAAATTAAAGTCTGCCTTCTTTGGCCTAACAAACGATGATTATGAAGACTTTATATTCAGATGTTGTTCAGAAGAGTGTATTAATATCTATATTATTGTAAATAAAAAAATGTTTTAACCTTTAGGAAACAATGTACACTAAAATAGAAGAAGAAATGATCCCCAATAATAGAACTCAATGTGATTTCTGTAACCAATTTTGTCCTGGAATACTTTACAAACACTATTCTAAGATAACTAGATCATTTCATTGGCATTGGTTTTGCAATGATACTTGCGCCAATTGCTTTATACTAACAAATAATTGTATATTAGATAGTTAATATGAAATACATTTTTAGAAAAAAAATAGAATCCTTACCTATATATAAAGACATATACTTATGTGATTTCTGTAGTAAATCCTATACTACACTATACTTATATAGAATAGACCGTGGGGATACTAATATAATACCTGATTCTAGTCTAGAAGACATAGTTTGGTTTTGCAGTGATACCTGTTTAAATTGTTATGTCTTGGCTAAAGGAAATTAATATGAACTATATTAAAATAACTTGGCGAGACCATGATAGAAAATACTCAGGCTATACCAGTCTAAAATATAAATGTAATTTTTGTGAAAAAGACGTATCTCTTCAAAAAGGGGCTTGGTATAAACTTGATGAAATCTTATACCATAACCACATAGTATTTTGTAATGAAATCTGTTTTAACTGCTATGTCTTAAAATGGAGTTTTACTAATGAAACTTGAAAAATCAAGCCATGAAAAATATACCAAAGAGGGGTATGGATATATAGCAATAAAATATTATGCCTGTTCTTTTTGTAAGAAAGCTATTGAACATAAAAAAGAAGGAGACTGGTATTGGGATTCAGCTCAATCTGTTATATCTAAATCTTTTTTAATCTTTTGTAATGACAACTGTTTAAGTTGTTTTATTTTACAGAATTCTTAAAACATGTATAAAAAAGAAGATATAACTACAGAATTCGGCAGAGTAATATCTACGTATAAGTGTGATACGTGTGAAAATTTTTACTCAGCAGTATATTATTCTCACTATGACCCTCAGCTGTTTCCTCATTATCATTTATTTTGTGATAATGAAGCCTGCCTCAATATCTATATATTAAATAATAAATGTAGTAGGTGGGCGAAGGTATAATATACCTGCTATCATTGATTTATCAATTCTCTTATACCTGCTATCATTGATTTATCAATTCACTGTAAAAACTCGCTCAAGTGGATGGACAGCACCCGCCCCGTAAGCAAAAGTCATGCCTATCATATTGTAACTTTGTACCGCAAAGTAGTGCCAATATGGCATGTATGCAATCCGTATGCCTCCATATAATTGGATAATCGAGGTGAATGAGCGCTCATTCATCCAAGATCTTGGATGGTACGGATGTTGCATACAGCCAATATGGCGCGCTTACATTGCGTAATGTAAATATAGCCGGTGTCCCCACAATGCGCGGACTTCCGGAGACGGGTATTAGATTAGGAGTGCGAGGAATGAGAGAATCCTCGAACGAAAAGGAAGCGCGGAAAGCGCTACCAAGTAGGAAGGAAAGAAATGGCAGACATCAGCAACATGACGGCAACCGAGATCGCGGCCGCTCTCGCCAAAAAGCGTCTCGAAGACGCGCTCGCGAGGAAGCTCGCGGAAAAGGCGCGGAAGGAAGCAGCCGGAATCACGCGGGGCCGACCGAAGGGTTCGATCGGGCTGACCGCGCGCATCAAGGGATCGCCCGTCCATCTCGGAGCGCTCCTGTCGCTCGCGTCCCGTCAGGATCTCTCCGCATCGGAGAGGACGTTGCTGGCCATCGTCACGGCCAGCGTGTTCCCCGATAGCACGCCCGCTGTCCGTCTCGCGGGCGTGATCTCCAATCTCCCCGAGGATGAACCCCTCGGCTGATTTATATGCCCGATATCCTTTAATTAGGATATCGGGCATATCCCTTTTTATGAGAGTACTCTCAAAGTTTGCCTATATCTTCTAAATAGGATGCAGTCGCGTAGCTTTGTCCATTAATTAGCCGCGATAAGATATAAATTAGTGGTGCAGTCGCGTAGCTTTGTCCATTAATTAGCCGCGATAAGATATAAATTAGTGGCTCTGGTTTTAGCGCCTTCTTTACATTTTGTAAGGGAGGCGCTATTACTATTTAATAAAGGTTAAAAAATCAATAGGAAAGGCTAAAAAATGCCTAAAGGCTGGGATGTGGACAATTGGGGTTACGGCTGGTTTTTTTATACCGATAAGGGATTCAATTACCGTTCGACCATTTACGCGACAGAAAATGCTGCAATTGCGGCCTGTAAAGAGTATGTGAAAAATACTCGTAAAGGCTGCGATGAGACAGTACACTACAGGGCTTATTAAAGCCTTTTTAAACCCTATCTCTGATTAAATTCAGGGGTAGGGTTTAAACGTTTTTATGAGGGTATCTTAAGGTTACTCTTTGGGATATCCTTAAAAACATTGATAAATCAATTAAAGGGAGGATTACGCCAATGGTTTAATACGCTGTTTCTAAAGATATGTCTATTTATCTTTAGATAGGCTTTTATTAATAGACTGTCTTATTATTGAATTGATGGATAGATAATAAGGCAATAACATCCGTCCTTTTATAGCCTATCCTTACATTAATTTGTGAGGGTGGGCTATAACTGTTTATAGATAAGTAATCAACGCTTTGTTAAACCCTATCCTTACATTAATTTGTGAGGGTAGGGTTTAACTGTTTTATAAAGGGTATCTTAAAGGCATACGATAAGCTCCGATAGGAATATCCTTTAAAGCCCTGTATCACATTAAATTGTGGTATGGGGTTTTATTATTTATATAGATAAAAAGACAAACTAGTCTTTTGATACCAGTAGAAAGTGAGTTAAAAAGTTTATAAAAGATACTAATGGATAAAATGCACCATAAGGTATATAAAAGTATACTAAATGGTATAAGTTATATCGAGAGAATACTCTTTGAGTATCTTCTTATAAATAATCTTATACCAATAATAAAGAGTATCCTTAGATACTTTTAATAGTTAGTCCTTAAAATATACCATTTATAGTTGCATAAACATTCTTAAGGCTAGAGAATCAGCCTACTGGCTCAAAATGAGTTTAAAACCAGTCTAGCAGTTATTCTCTACTTTCTTATTAAGACGTAACAGAGCATTAATTAAGATTGCCTTTATGGCTATAAACTTAATATGTTCTCACACTACCTTCTTAAAAGAAAGAAAAAGACCTTAATTAAATGTTTCCATTAGTATCTTCTATAAGCATTTTAATCAATATATCTAAAGAAAGGATTAAAAAAGGGAAGAAATAACATAAGGTAATTAAGAAACCTTATGGTTGAAAGAACTTATTTAATAGATAGCGCAAGTAATAAGTTCTTTACAACGGAGATTAAAACTTAGTAAGAACTGTAATTCTTTATTAAGCACAAAATCTCCTTAACCAAGTATTTACAGATATTTGGTGAAAGTATGTTCGGTCTTAGTAATTTAGTAGTAAGGGGCTATCGTCTTCTTATTATTAAAAGAGCAGCCGTCAACATGTTTCTTCTCTTTTTTAATTCTTTTTTTGGATTCTCAAGGTGAAAGGAGTATTAAAAATGAATAAAGATCCTCCTTAAAAGGGTCTTATAACATTTTTAATAGAAAGAATAGAGAAAAGTATGCATAATTTAAAAAAGCACTCTTTAGTGTTGCCCAATTAAGAAATAAGTGAGCGCTCACTTAAAAAGAAAGAAAATGCCTATTGAATTCTTTCTTATTTCTTATGGTGGGGCCGGTTCTTTAATAGGCTAGGTATATAAAAAGGGTTGCCCGGCATTCTTAATTGGATGCCGGGCTTAAGGCATTGAAGGGAGACAACATGCGAACCAAAAACGAATTGGAAAATGCGCGTCTCGAAATTGATGTTCCGCTAAAGCGGAATTCAACGTTCTTCAAAGAACGTGCGCGCAAACTCTGCGAGGATAAACGGAATGGAAAGATTCCGTTTCGTCCGTCGCGATTCGTGTGCATCTTCGGAATGGTCAATGCCTTCAAAAAAGGTTGTTGACTCTTTATACTTAGGAAAAAATAGTTAAGCATTCCATATTGAAGGAAATGTTCTAGATGTACACTAGACGTATTTTCCTTTTTAATGTCTGAATGTCTTAATTATTATCTAAGAAGGCTCTCTGCTCATTTTAATGAGTGGGGGGCCTTTTAAATTGTAAGGAATTATTTCTAGAAATAGGGTGTAAAAGTAGACTTAATTAAGTATCTACTAGGCGAGTGCAAGGGTTAAAAGCCCCCGCCTAAACATTAAAAGTAATAAGTGCCAACATGGAAGGTGATGCTCTGTCACTTATTAAGTTTAATTACTAACCTATTTCTGGATTATTTATAGCTTTTATCCATTCTATTTTAATTCATGCCCTCTAAGGAATATTTAATACAGGTAAGAATTTGAACACTGATTAAATCTCTGAAATAAGTATCTATGAGGTTTCTTCCGAATCTCATTATTTCATGATGGTTTAATTCTTTAATTAACCCTTCGCAAAGGTTAAATTCAATTTTCTTACTTGTATTAAGTATTCCCTATAAGGAGGAATAAAAATGATCATCAATGGGGTCATCACTGAAAAAGGTCTCATTATCGAGATTCCTTCCGGAAAATGGGCTGGAAGGTTTTATTTCGATAATCTGGACGCGAAGTACATTCTCATTCGTGAGAATGGCTTTTCTCTTCTTGAGTCTTCTCCTGATCGTCTTTTCAATGGTGAGAGTATTTATCCTCTCACTCTCTTTCTTTCATCTGAAAAGGCTCACTCCATCCTTTCAGATGTCTAAAACCTTTATTAAACCCTATCCTTACAATAAAATGTAGGGGTAGGGTTTTTGTATTTAATACGGACTTACTCACAATTCTAGTTAAATGGAGTTGATTAACGGTTAGATATACTAGATAATTCTATTTCCTAGTTTACCCGAAACAAACTAGGTGCAGCCACTTTATTTAATTAAAGGTTGGGAGTGGAATAAGATATAAACCTAATTTACATCTTAGGATTAAGTCCTAAATATTCCTTAGATGTATTATAGAATAGAAATAAAGCGTAATTAACTTTATTTCTACCCTTTTAGGTATAAAACCTCCTACGGCTTTAATAAGCTGTGGGAGGTTTTATGGTTTTAGTAATGGGTTAGTTAGTATGGTGCAATATACCTTTGCTAATCCGGTTATTAAAATAGAGTTGCCTGTTTTAATGAAAAAGTGCTAATTCCTTACAATGATTAGCAGTAAAGAGATAAATAATTATTAATGCATTAAAACAGTTTATGAAGAGACTGTCGATGGCCTAGAAATAGGTTTTTAATGCATTTCAAGGTTGAAATTCCTTGATTATCTCTTTTTCTTTGTGCTAAAAATGGGGGACTAAAGAAAGAATCAGCTTTTTTTGATTTAATCTAAATAAGCTCTGATTAAGTTTAGATAGATTAAATTGGAAGAAAAAAACTTGGGCTCGTGATCCAAGTAATGCAGACGCATTTAGATAATACGTTAATCTATTTTTTCTTCTAAATCCCCTTTCCATTTGTAATAAAAATGGGGATAGATATTCAATAATACTCTAATAGAGGTTTGCTCATAGGACCTCGCCCTGTACCTTGAAAAAGGTTTATTTAGAGTATTTTAAGGTGAAAATCCTTAACTATCCCTTATATCTGAAAGATAAAGAGAAAACATAAATAGAATGGATAAAAGGCGTAGATCCTTCTATTTTAATTCTCTTTATCTTTGAGGTATAAATGAGATACCTAATTCAAGTCATTACTCCCGGAAATAGGGAAATTCAGGCAAAGATTGTTAATCTATATGTTGATTCTCCTTGGGAGATTCAACCCTTAATTAACAGTCTTTCTCTTTCTGAAAACGATAGAATCGAAGTATATAATACATATCTTCGAATGCATGAGGATATAAGATATGAAAAAGCCTCAAAGTAATAATCTCCCAGTTTACATTTTCTGGTTGATTTATCTTCTCATAATCATTTAAAACTAATAAGAGGTTTATTAGTTTTATCCTTTGAACTAAGTTTAGTAGAATAGTACATATGTACCGGCATATGTGGCGTGAAGCTATTTTATTAATCTGGAACTTAGTTAAAAAACTAATCTAAATCCCCCATACTACATTAATTTGTAGTATGGGGGTTTAGTCTTTTTATAGAAGGATAGATTAGCCCAATTTAAAGAGGCGGAACGCATTGGAAGCGATTCTAAAGTATAGGTAAGAAGTCCTATATCTATACCTTCTAAATATGGTTAAATATTGGAGAACAGTCAATAACCCTAAGAATCACCAATTTTTAGACTGTTATTGATAAAAAAGATTATCTTATGTCCTAAATACTCGTTAGGATTATATTGTGGTGAGACAAGTAAGATAATTGGTTCTCTTTTCTGGTTTTTAGGAATAAATATGAATGAAGTTGAGTACGCTCGTTATAAAAAAGAAATACATAAAACGTATGTGTTTCTTAATAATGAAATCGAAAGAATAAAAAAACTTAACGATCCTATTTACGATCCTCTCATCAAAGAACTTGAAAAAATGGCTAATGATATATATTTAGACCATTTTTGTAACTATCTATAAATTTCAAACAAGAAAGGATTAAATGAATAAAGATCCTCCTAGATAAATCAATTTGGTTTTGTAATGAATATGTATGGTTGGTATACAAAGAGAATGAGGACAATATATGTATTCGTGAACCTGACGAATTAAAATAAATAAGTTTGTAAGGTGTAGGTTAAAAGATAATGGTTGTTTATTTTCTCTGTCTTTTAACTGAAAATTGACGAGAAATTAATCAGGAGCTAAGTCTTCCTACAGTTTATTCGGGGGAGCAATTAGATTAATTTAATTTGCGGTGAACTTGAATAAACGATAATAGCTTAGGAGGTTTTTTAGTAGTTTTTTACAGTCTAGTACAAAAAACTACTTTTAAAAAGATATTTTCGCTATTTACGTCTCTTTAAATAATAAGTAGCGAACAAGTTTAATAGTTTTCCCTTGTATTAAAAAAAACTATTCTTAATAATTGGTGTATCTCTACCCGTTATTAAGTAATGCATCTGAGATAAAATCCCTCCGGCTAGTAAAATAGTCGGGGGGATTTCTCTATTTAATGGGACTTTTTAAGATTGGTATTTTTAATTGATTTATCAATCTTATAGAGTTAGATAAGGTATACATACTAAGGAGGGGTTTAATGATAAAAAAAATAACATATGATGAGGCTTATTCCATTAAACCTCTTTATTTAGCTATTTGTTCTTTTTGTGAAAAATGGATGAATAATAAGCTTTTTAATGTATATCTGTACAATGTAGATACAAATAGAATTCATCCATTTTGTAATGAAACGTGTACTAATTGTTGGTTATTAACTACTGATAAAGAAGGAATCTTTTTTAAGAATCCGGAGTAAATGGAAAGGAGATTAAAGTGTTAATTACGTTCCCTCAAGCAAAAGATTTACATAAAACCACAAACTGTATGGAATGTAATAAAATGCTTGTAGATCAAGTATTTACTCTAACAATTAGTCATAATGCACAAATTATGTGCAAAGATTGTGCAAAGATTCTTTGTGAAGAGATAAAGATTCTTGAGAACTTTCTTCAGAAAGATAAAAAATGAATAAAACTCCAGTTTATGCTTATTTGGATGATGTAAGAGAGACTCCTCCAAATTTTAGTGTTCGTTGGAAATCTTATGATCTGGCAATTGCATATATGGTTAGATATGGTTGTCCAGATTTTATTTCTTTCGATCACGATTTGGGTACAGATAAGACAGGAATGGATCTTTGTAAGTGGATTGTTGATGTGGATATGAAAAACAATAAATTCATTCCAAAAGGATTTATGTTTCATGTTCATTCTTCTAATCCTCAAGGTGCTGAGAATATCTTTTCTTATCTTTCTCAGTATCTTCGTATGAAAGAGTTTTCAGAGGATTAAAAATGAATATCTCAGAAGATCAACTAAAAGAAATTAATCAAGTAATTGATAATTCAATCAAAGATAAAGAATTGATTTTTAGTCAAAGTTTCCAAGGTATGTGCCATATCTACTGGAAACATAGAGCAAGAACTCATCAAAGAGAAACAGATAAACTTAGATCATTTCGTCATAAATTGACAATTCAATCAATTGAACAGAAACAAAAAGACTATCTTCCTACTTCTTGGTATGAAAGGAAGGAAATCAGATGAATAAGCCTCTTACTTATAAAGAACTAAAAACCCTACGAACAGGATTGTATCTTGTTCATCAAAAGCAGTGTCAAGATATGATTCTATTTGATGAAACTTCTCAATTGTTGGGTGTTGTTAAAAACAATATGCCTCTTTATGAAAAGTTTCGTCAAGAAAGAATGGACGATGCAGATAAAACTCTTGCTTTGATTGGAATAATTGAAAGCTGTATGCATAGTGGTAAGGCTTCAATTATTCAGAAAGAAGAGAATTAAATATGGAAAACTGCGATAGGTGTATCAGACTTTGGATTGATTGTAAGTGTCCAACAAAAACGCTTACTCTCACTAATGAATGTTTAGAATTGATTTATCAATCAACAATCCTACTTTCAAATAAAGTAGATCAAGAATATCGTGCATTGGCCGTTAATTGTACGGATATTCAATTTAGAAATGGCGCGAAGCGAAAAGCAGATCATAAAAAACTTCAACTTCTTTCTATTCGAGAGAAGATTATGACTGCTAAAAACGGTGTGCAATGATTATTCTTTCTGACGAACGTTGTTATATTCTTAACAAATTGGGAGTTTCATATAAAAGAGATGTGCAATTTCCCGATAAGTTTTGTGTTTATGCAGATGGAGTTGATTTGTTTCTTGGTTCGGAAGAAGAAGTAACAATTTTTCTTAAAGGAATTGTTGTGGGCTCTTCTCTTCAAATTGTAAAACACAATTAATTAAGGAGTTAAATCTTTGAATCCTATTCAAGTAATTCTTTTGCACATCTTCGTATTTATGATGGACCCAAGAGATTATTTTGTGTGGATTGGTGAGAAAAGAGAAAATGAAATACTATAACAAACAAAAGAAACGCTTCAACTATTATTTCGATGGGGTGAAATACATGTCAGCCCATATGAGAAAATGGTATAAAAAGCGCTGCAATAGGCTGGTCCGGAGAATGACCATTGATTAGTTAATAATCCCCCTATACCTATTAAATTAGGTATAGGGGGATTATTATTATAGGAAGGACAATATGGAAATTGTTTTGATAGAAAAGCCTTTAGGATCAAAATTCTATTTTGAATCCAATCCTTCACTTACTATTGGAGCAATTCTTGCTCATGACATTGTTAACCACCAAAATGGTGTTTCTAAGATTGGATCTATTTCTGATGAAGCAGAAGCATTTGGTGGAATGATTTATCAATATGGTAGTTTTAATGATAAGGAAGCTCTTCTTCAAGTATTTTATAATATTTGTGTAGAGTGGACTTTTCGTGGTGGTAAATATTCGCTTCCCAATCCTTTGAATTCTTTTCCAATTACGGATATGGATAAAGAAATAAAAGAATTTATTGCACAATCAAAAGAATTTAAGGGTTGGAAAACCACTAAAGTAACGGAAGACTTTGAAACCAAAGCATTGGATATTGCTTATGGTTATCTTCATCTTGGAGTATATAAGGCTTCTAGAAGACTCTCTCAAGAAGATACAAATAAGCTCTATAAAAATCTAAATCAATTGGATAATACACATAAAAGAGGTAATCCTGGTAATAAGCTTCTCTTAACTATTGAAGGAACAGATTGTTTTCTTACTCAAATGTAATGAAAGGATAAAATAATATGGAAACTATTAAAGACAATGTGGAAAATAAACAATATGTGTTCATATTTTATACACCAAATGAAAGAAAAGAATTTTTTAGAGTTTATTGTAATGAAAAAGATGCCCTAAACTTAAAAGCAAAAATTAAAGGTTGTTTGGCTAATAAATGCGGAATTGTTCTTGGAGATAGTATAGAAAGAGAGTGTATTATTCCTTATGGTTTGTTGAATAAGATTTATATCATTATTACTGTTGAATACACCTAAGAGAGGATAATATGTCCAAGACGGACAATCTTATCGGTATTTTGACTAATACTAGCTATCTTCTTCTTAATGAAGAAGATAAGGGATATTATGAAATTTTCACCAAAGCTATTGATTCCTTGAAAAAGATCAAGGATTACGAGGTTGGTGAATTTATTCATTACAATATTGATAGGGGCCTGAGATGGCGTATTCTTATTGAATTGGATAAAAGGCCTTATTCGGTTGAAGCAACGAAAATTCTGTGGGAATTCTTTAAAAACTCTGGATTGGATAAGAAATACGGTTTGTCTCATGCTCGGGCTTGTACCAATTATATTCAGGAGAATATTGATTGGTATAAGGATTGGTTTTATATCACTAATTAATACTAATCCCTCACTTATCCTTAATTGGGTAAGTGAGGGATTAGTATTTAATGGCTCAATTAGAAAGGAACCAAAAAAAATGCAACACGTACGTAAATCTTCGTGCAAATTCAGTAACGTAGAAAATACTACGAATCAAGTATACGATTTTGATTCAAATACTTTTGTACAAAAAGAGTACACTGGTAGATTTGTATTGGATATATTGGTGGATGCAAAGAATAAATTTCTTTCAAGTCATTATGTTTGGGGCAATCCTTACGATGCCATTGTTAGTGTTAGTGATGTTCATTATCTTTCTTTGAAGACTTTTAAAGAAGCAAACAACATTACTGACATTACTGCTTGGTATAAAACTGTTTGTAAGGGTAAAAATCGTGGTAGAAATTTTATTGAACATGCTTATGATAACGCCATTAATTATGTTGCAGAAAGAATTTAAACATGGTTCCATTCAAATTTACACCAGTAGACACTAAAGACTTTATTATCTTTAGTATTGAAAATTCAAATCTTTCTGACAGAACAAAGAAATTCATGAGCATTTATGGTAATTCTTACCCTGTATTAACTACAGATAACCCTGCTACAGCTTGGATTATCCCTTATGAAAACAGAAAAGAGATTATTTCTTTTCTTTGTGACATGGAGTAAATAAAATGGACGAATCCGAAGTGCATACTATGACATCTGAACCTGAAAATACAAAGAAGGAAGATATTCTTAATGCAACTATCTGTTCCGCTTGTGTTTTCTTTATTGTAAGTTGTTTGGGTTGGGCAATTGTTTCTCCTAATCCCAAACTTGTTTTCGGTATTCATCTAATTGCAGCATCAATTGTTACACTTTTGTACAGTTTGAGCTGCTTGTATAGTTATATTACCTATAAGGAGTAGAAATGGATATAAAAGTATAAAGGAAGAGTAATATGAATAATGAACAAACAAATGACATTATTTCCTCTAGCATGTATGCTTTAGAGGAAATTTCCTATTATTACAAAGTGGGTAATACAAAAAATAGAAAAATTATGATAAACATCATAAGGACTATTGCTAATAATCTAGAAACTATTGAAGATAATAAAACTAATCCAATCAATGATAAGAAAGAAGTTTCTGTTACTGATAACAAATTTCTTTCTGATCTTGGTATTTCTCTCTAATAATAATCCCCCTATACTCATTAATTTGGGTGTAGGGGGATTATTATTTAAAGGAGCTAAAATGTGGGAAACTATTAAAGATATCTGGATTTTGGCAGAAGATTCTGTTACTATTCTCGGTATCATTGGTTGTTTTTACATTCTTCTATTGAGGTAATATGAAAATTATTTTTATTCTTCAGTGTATCAGTCTTTTTCTTATTTTTAAAATGCTTAGAAAGGCGTAAATGTCTGATAGAACTTTCTCAAAAATATTTATTTTTCTTCTATTTCTATTCTCAATCTTTTTTATAATTCTTGGTGTTCTTATTAATCACCCTGAATTATTTTTATGTGGTCTTATTTGTACCATAACTAGTGTAGGGGTTTTCTTTCGTAAAAAGGAATAAATATGACACCTGAAGATGTGAAAACAATTATTGGACTACTTAAGAGTATTGATGACTATTTACCTTGGGCAGTGTTTGCTATTTGTATTATTATTAGTATTACGTCAAGTGGTAAGTGTAAGTGTGGTAAGTAACTTGACACTGCGCGTGGAGTAGGGTAATATGTGCAAAGTTGAGGAAACGGACGAGCTGGAAATTAAGAGCCTTAAATTCGTATATGGTGAGTCTGATTTCATGTATGAATTTAAGAGTTTGATTGGCAATATTCTGCATATCTTGGATATGCAGAATAAAGATTGGTCTAATGATAAGGCCATTAGACTATGGAAAGATATTATTAAAAGGGATATTATGGATATTGTTGATATGGTTATTCCTATTTCTGATGAGAAATATAACATTATCGTCTATAACAATCCTGATTGGTAATTCTTTTGGAAAGGGTATAGAGTAGATAAAAGGATAAAACTCTATATCCTTCGTAAAGGAATTATTCGAACCTATATGATTAAAATGGGATAGTAGAAGAACTGGTTTATTCAGCAGACTTAAAATCTGCCGAGCTTTAATACGCTCATGCGGGTTCGACTCCCGCCTATCCCACCATTTACTTATCAGTTCGAATTTTGATTTTATTAACATGCCCTTGTGATGGAATGTATACATAGTTGGCTCAAACCCAACCGCTCTATAAAATGAGATTGTGAGTTCAAATCTCACCGGGGGCATTATTTAATAATTTTCTATCTTTTAGTTTAAATGGTATATTATATAGTTTACACCATTTTCTAACTGCATTATCTGATACAGAATATTTTTTACCTAAAGACAAGAAAGTATTTCCATCATTAATATATTTTTCTAATTCTTCTTTAGGTGGAATGCGCTGTCTATAGTGGTGGACCGGGAGAAATAAGATATACTATTTATCATTGTAATAGTAGAATGCTATATAATGGTACTCCGGCAGAATGCTCTACTTATATTAATGGTATGCTTAGGTGTTTCTCTATTCTTAGAGATGGTAATAAACTAAAAGGCTAATTTATGGATAGAGATTTAACACAAGAAGAAATTGATCTCTTAACAGAATATTATAATTTAGGTAACAGTTTTTCAAAAAAAGTTTTAAATCCTGATGATTATGAAAAGTATAAACGTAAAGAATCTTTGGAAGAGTTTATACTTTCCCTTACACCAAGAATAATTAGTAATAAAGCAATATTTCTTGATTTAAGTGAATCAGGATATGGACAATCCTTTATTACTGATATACGATTGTCAATTGAAAGTTTTAAAAAAAAATTAGAAAATAAAATTTAATACCGCGTTCGTCTAATAGGTCTAGGACACTACGCTTTCAACGTAGATAATATGGATTCGAATTCCATACGCGGTGCCAATTATTAAGAAGGATAAGAGGTAAATACTGGTTTGTTACGTATGTTTGCTAAACATATCTTGCTAGTCAAGTGAAGGTTCAATTCCTTTCTTATCCGCCATATAAATAAATTGCCCTCATAGCTCAGCGGTCAGAGCTGCGGTCTTTTAAACCGTAGGTCCCTCGTTCAAATCGAGGTGGGGGCACCAAATATTTTTAGTAGTTTTAGCAAAAATTACTCTGAATATACTTTTTCACTAATTATATGTTCAGTAAATATAGTGAAGCTTAATGTTTAGTAATTTAATACGCGTAACATAAATTACTCTTAATACAGTATCATGCTATGACAGGATGTATTGAGTATATATCATAGAGATCTTTAATAGTTTCCTTCTCTAAATATGGAAACTATTCTGAATATGCTTATCACTTCTTGATATTCAGTAAATAAAAGTGACGTCAGTTTAATAGTTAATAGACGTGATGAAAACTATTCTTTAATTATAGTGGACGAATAATTATCGTATACTAAACAGTAGTTTTAACAAACTACACTATTTTAATAGTTTTTATAGATATCCACGCGGTCAAGGATATAAAAAACTATTCTAGAAGTATTGTATCATTCCAATATTCTAGTAGTGTGAATGATCTTATCTATTGACGTTTCTAATTAGTTTGGTTGGTAGATAGGTATTAAAAAACTATTTGGGTTTTTGGTTGGTTTTTCCTTCATCACGAATAAAACCTTCCACCTCGAATTTGACAGAAAGTAATAATAAATATTGCTTTCTTTGAAAGTCGAGTAAAATTATGGAATGGATTCCATTGACAAAAGAAAACTATGACGACATTAAAAAAATAAATATTATTAATACCGTCTATTCCTGTTTTGACATTAAAACAGGTAAAGCATATACTGATAGTGGTTATTATTTTAGTGGTGAAGATGGTAATACTTTTTATAATAGCGCATATATGGCAGATGATTATTTTAGATATAATCCTGAAACAGGTTGGTGGACAAATTCCCATAATGGCGCAATTATTACTGCTTATTGTGAATTAACTCCATTTAAATTTGAACTTGAGGTATGATATGAGTAAATTTCCTTGGATTCCTATTACTGATCCTAAACTAATTCCTGAACATAATTGGGATCGTTCTACTGTATATAGTTGTAAAAATCCAAAAACTGGTGATAAGTATACGTTTGATGGAATGATTCAAAATAATGATGACTATGAAGATGATGAGCCATATAGATATATTGTGTTATCTGTTGATGAATCTTCCAGATTTAATTTTGTATGGAAAGATAAAAAACTAGTAGATATGGATACTGGGGCTATTTTAACTGCCTATTGTGTCGTTGAACCTTATGAAGGATGATATGAATTGGATTAAGATTACTAAAGAGAACTACAAAGATATTCCTTCTAGTGATGATACTTTCTTTACTTGGTATGATGATGAATGCCAAGATAGGGGTATTATCCAAGCATATTGTTCTATTGATCTTGGTGGTAGGCCTAATATTTGGAAACAATCTGATGAATCTCTTTTTTTCTGGAATGAGAATAATGAACGCTTTGAACATAGTGATACAAGAGAATTCCCTGGCATGTTTTTGACTGCATATTGCATTCTTGAGCCTTTTAGGGAATAAAAGAAATGAAAAAGTATATTGTAGATAAATTTATAGATCTTGGTTTTTGGGTAATTCAACTACCTATTTGGAAAGTATTTGTTCTTTTAATGACAATTGCCCTATATATTATCTTTCCAGTATTTATGGTTGGCTTTACTCTTGGTATTTTGGCTATTATTTACCTTATTGGGGTTGTTATTTGGATTATTGATATTCTAGTTGATTAAATAAAGATAAAATCCGCGTATGGTGTAACTGGCAGCACAAGGGACTTATAATTCCTGTTCGAAAGGATATCGCTAGATTGGCGGTAGGTAGGGGTTCAAATCCTCTTACGCGGACCATTTATTTTAAAAAGGAATAATATGTTTGATATTGGTGGTTCATTTACAATGTACCCCGAATCTCATAAAAGATACCAAGAACTAAGTGAAATCGTAATTGTAAGGAGTCTAGAATACCCTGAATCCAATTACTTTAATGTTCTTATGGATGGTAATACTATTCTTTATAATGTTACTATTCATACAGCAATGACTTTTATTGATGGTTTTTGGTATGGCAAGAGATCAGTATAAAAGTTTAACATATAACCAACTATTAACACAACATAATATCTGGAGGATATCTACATACAATTCATATTTCTGTTCTTTTTGTAGTAAAAATGTAACAACAAAAGATAGTTATATATTATATAATTTCATAAGGGATGATGGCTGTTTTATATTTTGTAATGAGGGTTGTGCTAATCTTTGGATATTAAAGAAAATGTGATCTAATCCCCCATATCTATTAATTTAGATGTGGGGGATTAGGCTTTTTATAGAGAGTATAATATGAAGCTAAATATGATTAGGCTTACCCCTAAATTTAATGTAAATTCAATAAGAGAAGATGCTCAATACTTAGTAAAGATTGAAAATAGAGATGGCTTTGAATATTTTATCTTTAGTAAGATCGTTGAATTTAAACTATATCAAGAATTTGTAAAAACAAGTACTGATCCACTATTTAAAGTATGGCTTCTTAAATTACCAAAGCATTAATACCCCCCTACCTCTTTAATTAGAGGTAGGGGGTATTGGCGTTTGTGTTTTTTTATGCAATTAAAAATGAGTTATTATAAATGGGAAGATTCAGATTACAAAGAATATTCTGGTTATGTTTATTCTGGTCTAACATATGATCTTAATATAGAATATTCATGTGATATATGTAGTAAAGTTTTTTTCTTAAAAAAGGGTTTGTACTTAATTACTAGACATAGTAGTACTAAATATTTTCGCATATTTTGTAATGAAATTTGCAGAAATATTTTTATATTAAAAGCATTGTTTTAAATGAGTTCTAGGAGCAATATGTCGGAATCTTTATTTGTTATCGGATAATATTTTATGATTAAATATACAGCACTAACATACGCAGATTATAAACAGAATTATGAAACAAATAATCATATAACTTTATTTGACACAGAAGAAATATCTTTTCGTTGTAATTTTAGGTGCTCAGAAAAACTATATAAATTTTCTTCATTTCCATTTTTTGTAAAAGAAGAAAGTAATACAGCAAAGTATCCTCATTTTAATCCCGAAGTTCGTTGGTATTGGTTTTGTAGCGAAAGCTGTCGCAATTTATGGCTAATGAGTGAACTTTCATGAATAAATACGAAAAAAGTACGTACAAAGAATGGAAGAAACAAAAAAGGAGATGGAAAACTCCTTGTCTGTTTTGTAAGTCAAATGAAACAGACTATAAAAAAAGGTATTTTCTTATTCCAGTGGGTAATTATCGAGATTATTCTGTAATTAATTATTTTTATGTATTTTGTAATGAAAATTGTGCTAATCTTTGGATTCTAAGGGACACTATGTAATGAATGAACAAGATTTAGATTATCTTAAACCACCTACAAAATATTTTCATACGTCTATTGAAGAATATGTTAAAAGTACCTCACATTATTTTAATAAAGAAAGTTTAGAAAAATTAGCTGTAATATGTAATTTTTGTTATACAAGAACTACATTAGGTAAACTTACAATAGCAATATATAAGTCCAAATATGATTGTGTTGCTTGGGTTTGTGATGAAAATTGCATGAACCTTTACATTTTAAAACATAGTATGATTGGAATTTCTACATTTTAAAACATAGTATGAATGGAGTATAAAATGACATACCAAGAGCTAATTGACATTCTAGTAGCTAAGGCAAAAGATGACCCCGATTTCCTTGATACTCAAGTTAGAATTTGTGGTGAAGGGCTTATTGTAGAGAGCGTTATTACATTGGAAGAATTTGAGGGTGGAACAATTCTCGTTATTGATAACTAAGAAACGATGTTAGAATACATATATTGAGAGTATATGTATTTTATAGATTGTTTTGAGGTGATTAATGGGTTTAGTTAAGAATCCTAATCTAAGATATAGAAAAACTACCTATACTAATTGGGCATTTTTTTATACTACGGACATGCCTCCTCCAAAATATGTTTGGTGTAGCTTTTGTGATAGAAAGATAAAAGCAAGAAAAGCATACATATTAGAAGGAGTATATGACAATAATTATCTTGATTGTTTTGTACATTTTTGTGATGAAGCGTGTAGTAACTGTTGGTTGCTAAAATGAAGTACAAACATATAACATATGAAGAAGCTAACAAATTAAAATTCTTTTATGTTTATTATTGTACTTTTTGTTGGAAAAGTCTAAATAACAGATTGATTAATTATTATATATTACTTAATGAACGAGAACCTATAATAAATAGAAGTTATTTAGGTTTTTGTGACGAATCCTGTGCTAATCTTTGGATACTTAAAACGGAAATGAATTAAATGTTTAAAAAAGATATTAAATATGAACTAGGTAGTTATAAAGAATACAAAAAATTAACTAAAGGTTCAAGAAAAATTCTTAAATGCTGTTTTTGTAGAAAATCTCCTAAATCTAAATTAGCTCATAAGATGTTGTATATCAAACCACTTAATACTATTGAACCTTTTGATGGTTGTCTTATATTATATTTTAGATTTTGTAACGAAACGTGTTTTAATTGTTTTGTGTTAAATCCTAAAGATAATTATGCTGTAGTTGGTCAATATGAAAAAGGTAAATGGGTTAGATTACCTTCATATTATACATCCAGATGGTCTAATTAAATGGAAAAAGAAAAATCTACTTATACCCCATTGCCTCCTTGTAATGAAAATGGTTTCCATGAAAGAAATCTAATTCCAAAAACAGATTTTTGTAGTGGATATGATTTCTATTTTAATGGAGAGCTTATTACTCATATAATTTGTATTAAGAAGAAAAAATGATAGTAAAAGAAACTACATTAAAAGATTATGAATCATTACATGACTGGAGGGAATACAAAGTAGCGGAATGGAAATGTTATTTTTGTAAAAAATATGATAGTATTGATAAAATGAAAATAGTAAGAATAATTACACACAATGAAATTTTTGGTTGGTTTTGTAATGACATTTGCATGAATTTATGGATACTTAAACAATGAGTAATATGTATTTACCTCATGACAAAAAAGAAGATACAAAATACATTACTGTTAAAGAATTAAAAGAAAAACTATCAGAATTTCCTGATGATATGATGGTAAAATTTAGATTTTTAGATTTAATTCTTATTAATCCTAAAGTTGTAACTAAAAGAACATGTATTTGGGATAAATCAGATACTGGTTTTGTTGAAATAGTTGTTCTATCAGAAAAGGAACTAAAATGAACATTTCAAAAATGAATAATAGACATATAGTTCATAGTGTGTGTTTTGTAATAATTAATATCGCAATCATGTTTTTTTTGTTGTGGTATTTATCTATGTGATCCTGCTTTTTTTAATCCAAGCCGCATTATTGGAATATATATGATTATGACATCTGTTCATATTTGTACCAGCCTTATTGTATATCTTGGTTATGATTATGTTTAATAAAGAAAAATCTAAAATTACACCAACAACTGTTTGTAATAGTATTGAAAAAGTAACTGCTAATATTTTATGTATAATTTTTGGTTATTTTCTAATGTACCTTTCACCAATAAATAATAATATCGTTTCAAATTGGCTTTTTTTTGGTAATATCTTAGTTCTTGTAATTTTAGTGAGTGAAAATCAGCGTCTACATGATAGTGCCATTGAAATATGTGATATTGAAAAGGAGCTATATGAGCACTAATAATAGAAATTTTAAAGTAACGGTAGTATTTAATGAAGACACTAAGGATGTTACCTATTACATAATTTTTAAGAAAAGCCAATATGCTTTGTTTAACGATATTATCAAAGATATGCAAACTTGTGTTTCATATAAACATCGCGTTATGCCAGATGAAGAACAGTTTAAATTTACAGAACAACACGAATTTACTCTAGCAGTAGACTTTCTTATTGGAAGAATGGTAAATATTTTTAATCAGTAAATAGATTCTTTGTTAGAATACATATATTGAGAGTATATGTATTTTATAGAGGGAATTTATATGAAAGTAATTTTATTAAAAGTTTATTCTCTAGATAAACATAAACATAAAGTCGAATGCTCTATTTGTGGAATGGAAATAGAAAACAAACTTTATTATTATAGAATTCAAATTAATGAACATAAACATATAACCATAGGCCTTTGTAATAAAGAAATTTGTTTAAATATTAGTATTTTAAGGGCATCAAATGATTTATAAATTAAACTACAAAGAAGCACTTAAAATAGAAGGTCAAGAATTTGAATTATATTTTTGTTATTTTTGTAAAAAAGAATGTCTCTCTATGAAAAGAGATATGTTCTTTTTATATCTAAAAAAAGATAATGACTTAGTATATCATGGTAAAACTTGTTCGGAAGAATGTTTTAATTTAGAAGTCTTAAGACATTATGTATAAAAAATATACTTTTGAAGAATATCTTCATGCATTTGAAAAGAATCTTAAACCATATAATAATTTGGGATGGTATAAGTGTGATACGTGTTATAAAACATTAAATTTAGACAAACCAAACAATCATGTATTTCTAAATAGTACCATTATAACACTAAAATGGTTGTGGTTTTGTGATGAAACATGCACTAATATCTATCTCTTACTAAAAACATTTAAATGAAAAATATTATACCTTCCATAAAATATAAGATATATAGTCCTCTTGAATATTTAGAATATGCAAATTATGTCATTAGAAATAATTTGTTTTGTGATTTTTGTGAAAAAAAATTAGTGTTTACAAAAACATTATTTATCAACAATAAAGAACGAACTCATTTATGGTTTTGGTTTTGTGATGAAACCTGCTTTAACTGTTTTCTTTTGGTGTAATATGAAAAAGAAAGAATCAAAAAATAAGTCAATGTATTATAAAGTAAGCTGGAACTTAGCAGATGAAGGGATTGAATCTAAAATTTTTCCTGCTAAGGAGGCTGTTGCTGTTTATAATGCATTAATTAAAGTAAGTAAACTCCTTTTTATTGAAGATATTTCAATTGTAAAGGAATAATTTTAATGAATTCATCCCCTATATATATAAAAAATTAACATATAAACAAGCCACTGAAGAAGAAGAAAGCAAATTCCTTTCATCAATGAAAATTGCTTAAATCTTTGGCTATTAAAAGAAGGATAAAAGAATAAAATGTATAAAGCAATCGTAACTAGAATTTCTGTTGAACCTATTGAGGGTTTCGACAATCTTAATCAAGGTTTCTGCGGTAACTACAAGGTTCTCGTAGATAAGTCTGTAAAGACTGGAGAACTTGGAGTATATTTTCCTACTGATGGACAGCTTACTCTAGGGTTTTGTCAAAAGAATAATCTACTAAGAAAGAATCCTGATGGTTCTCCTGGTGGCGGATATTTTGAGCTTAATATGCGAGTGAAAGCTATTAAGCTTAAGAAAGTTAAATCAGAAGGTTTTTGGTGTCCTCTTTCTTATTTTACATACACGGGGTACAATCTTAATTCCTTGGAAGAAGGCTTTCAATTTGATGAACTAAATGGGCATAAGATTTGTAATAAATATTACACTCCTGCTACTCTTCGTCAAATGAATGCCAATAAAAATCAGGGAAAGAAAACAATTCGTATTAAAAAGGAATTTCTTTTCCCCGAACACTATGATACGAATCAATTCAAGCATAATGTTCATGCTATTCTTCCTGGTTCTCTTGTATACGTGTCTTCTAAAATTCATGGAACTTCAGGTAGATATGCAAATTCTCTTGAAATTTCAACTCTTAAGGGAATTAGAGGATTCTTCCAAAAGGTATTTAATTACGCTTCTGGTAATGGCTGGAATTCTTTACGCAAAGAATATCGTAGATTAGTTGGTACTCGTCATACTATTCTTAATACGGATAAGCTTAAAGAAGGCTGTGGATTTTATAAAGATCCTTTCCGTTGGACAGTAGATGAAAAGATTAAGAATCTACGTAAAGGTGAAGCAGTTTATGGTGAGATTGTAGGATATACAACTACAGGCGCTCTTATTATGAATTCTCAAGGTACAAAAGCCTTGAAGAATAAAGAAATTAGTAAGAGATATGGCGATGAAATGCGATATACATATGGTTGTATGCCGGGTATGTGTGATTTCTATGTATATAGAATTGCAATGGTAAATGAAGACGGAATTCTTACAGAACTTTCTTGGAATCAAATGAATGCTCGTGCATTTGAATTGGGATTAAAGGTTGTTCCTCTTCTTGATTTCTTTGTATATGATGGTAACAAAGAAAACTTAGTAAAAAGAGTAGATGAACTAGTAAATGGTAAAACAGGTGATGAAGTAATTCCTGATTCTATTGATCCTTCTCATATTAGTGAGGGAGTTGTTCTTCGAGTAGAAAATAATCATGGAACTTCTTGGTATAAAGAAAAGAATTTCTTTTTCAAGGTACTTGAAGGTATAGCTAAAGAGTCTGACGATTACGTAGATACGGAAGAGATCAGTTAAGGATATAATACTACCCCTCTAATAATATAGAGGGGTAGTATTATTAGTAGGAAGGTATATCTATGATTGTATCAATGGATAGAAATATGGGATTTCTTTTGGAAGATTTTCCTAATGAAGACAACATTAAATGTGATTTTTGTACTATAGTACCACCAAATATTATTAAATTTAGTGCATATATGACAAATCTAACTTGGACACACATACCAACTAATACTAAAACAATATTACCAAAGCAAAAATTTTATACTTTTAGTTGTAGTCATGAATGTAGAACATCATTTTATAATAGTGTAAGAGGTAATAAATCAGCAATTGGTAATTTTTATGAAACTGTTATTCTTCCTAGAATTGTGAATTATTAAAATGGAACCGCTTAGCCTTAAAATAGTAAGCAATAAAGTAGTAGAATTGTTTAGTAAAAGAGCATTACGAAAAAGCGATAAGAAATGGAGAAAATGTGCTCTATGTAAAAAAATTCCACGAGATTTCTATGTCAAAGTAGAAATTGATATGTATTATGGTAATAAATTTGTTGGAAGGAATAATCAATATTTTCACAATAATGATGTATGTTTAAATACATATATCTTAGCAAGAATGGATAAGATTAGAGTATGAGTTGGGTTTTTGTTTGTCTTATCTTTTGGTACAGCCATTTCTTGTATGCAAATTAAGCCATGATGATTTTTCTTTATATACTAACGATGTTTTGGTTAGCAGGAATTTACAGGAGAAATAAAAATGGTTACTAAGTATAGTATTGTTGATAATCCTACTGACGTGCCCAATGTAGATAATCTACATTTTGTACATTTTAGTAAGGAAGCATTTAATGATGTTCCCGAACTTGATAAGGTTCATATTCGAGAATCTTTGATGGAAAGAGAATACAATGACGATCCTAATTATGTTGTATTTGCTTTCTCACGAAGAGGACTATTCAAGTTTATGGACTATATGACTAGAGAAAGTTTTTGGGGATGAAGATTACTAAAGAAGAATTACGCGTTATTTATGTATGTATGGACGTAGCAAAATCACTTTATGCTGCGCCCGAAACAATTAAAGCATTAGGACTTGAAAAAACATCTAATGTTATCAAAGCAATTGATTTTGTTAAAGAAGTCTTACAAGCAGAAGAAGAACTAGAAGAATCTAAAACAAGACAAAAAGATAAAAAAGAATACGTGATGTGATGGAAAGATTTACTCTTGAAGATTTAGAACAATTAAAAAGTGCTGTAGACGTTGCAGAATTTGAAAGTTTGATTAGTCGTACTTACGCGGATAGTTTAATTGAAAAAATTGATCTTGAAATTGCAGAAAGAGAACACGTTGAAGAACCGGAATAAATTTATTCTACTTAGTTCATTATTTCTAGTATCTTGTAGTAAGCCTTCTGATTCTGGAGTAGTAAGTATAGCTCCTGAACCACCAAAAGTAGTAGAAGAATATCAACGAGATGCACAAGTTATTACTGTTGGTTCAAACGAAACGGGCATTACAGTAACAATAATTGATAGTTATACAAAAAAGATTGATGATAAAGCAGCAGGCATTATCTGTTATTCAGAATATAACGGTGGTATGTTCTGCATTAAAATGAAAGAGGCAAGTAAATGAGTAAAGATTGTGGTGGTATTAATTGTGTGTGTCCTGAAAAGCCTAAACAGAAAGAACTAACTCTTAATGACGTAATCAACTATTATTATTCTTTCTTACATAAGAGTATTTGGCCTATTTTTAATATTGATCCTCCTCATGCCAACGCATCTTATAATATTGAGCATGTTCTTAAATCTATTGTCTTTTATGGTCCTGATTATCCATTTCAACGTACGGATGAACAAAAAAAGATTGCTGAAGCAGTAAATATTGGCTTTTTGTCCATCCTGACTTTGTATAATACTTCTACTTCTCCTGACTATATTTTTGGATATATTAAAGATTTAACCATTCCAAATGTTGAAAGACTGCTGAAGCCGGATAATTCTGCACAGATTGCGGAACTTACGGCTATTAGACAGAATCTTATTAATAAGAGGAACGAAATTAAATCAAAAGAATTAGCAGAATTAAGAGAACTTGAGAGTAGAAAAGCTCCTCTTCAAACCGAATTGAATAGATTGACTGAAAAAATGAAAATTGTTGAAAAAGAATCTTATCAAAAACGAGTAAAACTTAACGAGAATATAAATAATATTCAAGATAAGATTAATAAGTTGAAGTAATAAATAACCCTCCTTAATTGGAGGGTTTATTAAATAGAATACTAATCTATTACATTTAATAAACCCTTTGAGGTAAGAAAATGTGGAAATTTCATATAAAATATAATGTAGAAGAAGAAATCAAAGATGGGTATGTAAAAGATAAAAAATTTTGGGTATGTGACGTTTGTAGAAAACACGTAAAATTTTTAGATGAATATTTTAATGGAAAAATCTATTTTGTTGTATGTAGTGATAATGAAACTTGTCTTAACATAGCTATTCTACAAAGAAATTAATATGTGGGCATTTCTAAGAACAGAAACATATAATAATAGTCGCTCTGTTAGTGGCTTAATTCCTTCTATGTGGTATTGTGATTTTTGTAAAGATAGCAAAGATTTAGATACAATATTATATAAATATGTTCTTGATAGTAAGGGTAAAAATCCCTCAATAGCTGGCAGCTATTGGTTTTGTGATGAAACTTGCTTCAACTGTTATATATTGGTAACAACATCTAGATAAAATAAAAGGATAAGCATGCTATTTGAATATATTATTTTCGGAGTTTTTATTATTTATTTTTGTGGTGTATGTTATTGGTTTAAAACAAGATTGATGATTTAATGTTAAATGTAGATAGTATAAGAATATATAATGAAAAACATGGAAAAAATTTAAAAGCATTAGCATATTGTGAATATAGGTGTAACGGATGTAAAGAAAAGATTTATTTAGTAGAAGATAACGAATGGTATTGGTATTTTTGCAAAGAAGGATGTTTTAAAGAGAGAGCAAAATGAACGAAGTCTATGAATTTTTAGTAACATTCGCGGGAATTATTTTTACATTAGTTCTTGGCGCAGCGTTATTTATGTATTTGATATTTCTTATGATTAGAGGAGAAGTTGAATATATGACCGGAGAGAATTTTGGATCTACTACAGATTATGATGATACGCGTGATACGGTTTACCCCAAGGGAACTATTCTAAAAGGATTTAAAGCTCAACGAGATAAACTTAATGCCCTTATTGAATTGATGGAAAAAACAGAACTTAATGATGACCAACTTCTTTTTCTTGAAGATGATTTCAATGATCTAGTTGAAACTGTGTCGAACATCAAACACTCTATTGATAATAAGGATTACGAAGAACTAGATAATCTAGACGATTTTCGTTAAATAAATCAGAGACCTAATATTTAGGTCTCTATAAAAAGCTAACTAGAAATAGTTAGCTTTATAGAGGATTAAATATGTTCACAGTTAAAAAATGTGATAGTGTTGTTCATATAGTAGCCCCTAGATGCATTAATTGTTGTGTAACTTTAGATAGGTACAACCACATGATAATTGAATTTAATGACAGAATATACTCAATTTGTGATAGTGAACTTTGTATTAATATGTTTATATTAACAGAATTATGAATAGTACTAATCGTTGTAATTGTAATGATGATCCAGGCCTTAATAAATTCCAATTTAATTGTATCATTTGTAATGTAGTTACATTTGAACATTATGAAAGGCCTGATAAAACTATTTTTGGTGCTTGTAGTGAATCCTGTTTAAATATTGTAATATTGAGAGAGATGAATGATGAGGGCAATTGATTCAGAATTTGTTAGTATTGCTGCAAAGGAAGCACTTAAATCCCCATGTAAGCAGGGAATGGGTGCTGTTCTCGTTAAAAATAAGCGAGTGATTGCACAGGGATATAATAGGTTTGTGGGCATCGAACCCGTATTGACACATTATGGTTTGTTGTATACTCTTCATGCTGAAATGGAAGTAATTAGGAAAGCTGGACTGATTGATTTTAAGGGGCATACTCTTTATATTGGTAGGTGGAATAACAAAATGGCTAAGCCTTGCGAAGTTTGTATGAAAGTAATTGTGAAGGCACAAATCCCTCGTATTGTTTATTCAACTAATACAAGCATTGAGGAGATTAAATTCAATGGGTAAGACTGATTGGAAAGAAATCGCTGAAAAAGAGCAGCTTGCTATTACCAAATGGTATACAAAAAAACTTATTGAGGAGGATATGCTTAATGAAAACAAAGATTGGTCTTTGTATGAAAGAGGTACTGAAGTAATTCCTGGTTATATCATTATTGATGAAATTACTCCTTTTGATGAACAGGCTTTTAATCGTTGGTGTGAAAATCTTAAAAAGCCCTGTAATGGGGTATAAATGTATATTATTGTTTCTTACCAAGATTTACTAAACAAACCAGACGAAAAAGATAATTATGGTTGCTATAAATGCCAATTTTGTTTCAAAGAAAATAAAAGATCTGAGATGGTTTATATACAATCAGCTGAATCATTTTACACATCTAAGAAAAAGATATGGGGCTATACAAACGAATTTTGTAACGAAACTTGTCTTAATTTATGGATACTTTCATTAAATGAAGAATAAATTAAAAAGAGTAACAATAAAAGATCTTAGAGAATATCTTATTAAAAATTTAAATTATTCTCAACAGGAATTGATAAATCTTTATTCAAAAGATGAAGAGGAAGAAGATATAAATAATAAAGCAATATGTGTATTTTGTGACAAAAAAGATTTCGTTAGTAATTTTAAATATAATCTTATAGACGAAACACTAAATTATATAGGAAGTGTTCAATCTAGCTTTGGTCATTATTGGCTACCATTTTGTACAGAAGAATGCATGAATATTTGGTTATTACAAGAATATGTATATAACACAAAAATTTGAAAATTTTACAAATGTTGGTTAATTCAAACAGTGTGTGATAATATGTCATCTAAATTAAAAAGAGTAACAATAAAAGATCTTAGAGAATATCTTATTAAAAATAATATTCAAAGTGACACTAATAGTTCTTATTGGGATAAAGCATTATCACAAGATCCATCTTTTCATGGAAACAAAACTTTCTGTCTTTTTTGTGAAAAACAAAATTTCGTTGTTAATTTTAAATATACTTTTGTAGACGAAACGTTAATTTATCATAATAGTATTCAGGAAAAATTTCGTCATTATTGGCTATCTTTTTGTTCAGAATCTTGTTTTAATTTGTGGGTATTAAAAAATGCGTCAGAAATATAAAAAAGAAACCAAACGGTATATCAAGGATAGTCAGGATAGAGATTTTAATTTCATTGGTAAAGATAGGAAAAAAATGGATCGTCTTACTAAAAAATTTCATTTCAAAGAACTAAAGAAAAAAGCATATTATTACTATAATAAGGATAAAGAGCTATTTAAAATTAAGGATGAATATGTAAAACTTGATGTTCCAATTCACGTAGGATTCATTAAGTATTTTATTATTAATCCTGAAGTTATTGAAAAGCTTCGAAATACTAATCGTCTCGAAACAGTAAAAACTCTTCTTAATCGTCTTAACAATACGATTTTTTCTAAGAACAGAAATTTTCTCGTTAAAAAGAGAAGTAAGAACAGATTTAAGTATAAAAAAGAATCACCTAAACTTAGACATCTTTTTGCTAGGGAGTATATGGAACTCCCTGATGATCAAAAGTATTATTTTACTCAAACATCTTATTACAATAGATATACTAAGAGTCTATATAACGTATATGTATTTAATCGGATGGAATTTCTTCAGGAGAAGATCGCTCCCTATTTCATTACTCACAAAAAAGT